>Ga0137412_10005615_pt1 | contig 10031 bp, 10 predicted proteins | sample CZODoug2_1_16fun_FD_122160 | JGI IMG/M metagenome (GOLD analysis project Ga0137412, IMG submission 122160) | Vadose zone soil fungal communities from Angelo Coast Range Reserve, California, USA - CZODoug2_1_16fungal (Hybrid Assembly) | ecosystem: Environmental > Terrestrial > Soil > Vadose zone... | reverse complement strand
CGACGTACTGAGCCTGCCTGACGACTGGGAACCGTTGGGCGCCATCGCTATCGGCTATCCCGAGCAGCCCGTGACCGAGCCTCGCCAACCCGTCGCGGTCAGTGATCTGCTGGTGCGCAAGTGAGCGTTCGATCCTCGGCAATAGCGCTGCTGTCCGACTGGCAGGCACCGGATCGGTCGCAGGATTCACTGCGTAACGCCGTGCTGGCGTTCCTGGACGCCCGGGAGGACGCCTGCCTTCGGGAATGCGTACCGGGCCACATCACGGCGTCGGCGTTGGTGCTCGACGACACCGGCGGTCAGGTGTTGTTGACGCTGCATCCGCGGCTGGGGCGGTGGGTCCAATTGGGCGGGCACTGCGAGGATTCCGACGCCGACATCGTGGCGGCAGCGCTGCGCGAGGCCACCGAAGAATCCGGCGTCGATGGCCTGCGGATGACACCCGGCCTGGCCGCGATCAACGTCCACGCGCTCACCTGTTCGCTGGGGGTGCCAACCCGTCACCTCGACTTGCAGTTCGTGGCGCAGGCGCCGTCCGCGGCGCAGATCGCGATCAGCGACGAATCAGTGGACTTGCGGTGGTGGCCGATCGACGGGTTGCCGCCCGGCACCGACGGGGCGCTGGCGTATCTGGTCGAGCGCGCTCACACGTCGCTGGAGTAGCGGATCCCGCCGTCGGGAATGTGCACGCCGGGCCAGACCCGCGCCCCACGCAGCAGCTCGCAGCGGGCGCCGATGTCGGCGCCGTCGCCGATCACGCCGTCGCGGACCAGCGCCCGCGGACCGATCCGTGCGCCGAACCCGATGATCGAGCGCTCGATCACGCTGCCGGCCTCGATCCGCACGCCGTCGAAGATCACCGCGCCGTCCAACCGGGCGCCGGGGCCGATCTCGGCGCCGCGTCCGACGACAGTGCCGCCGATGAGCAGCGCGCCGGGCGACACCGCGGCGCCGTCGTGCACCAACTGTTCGCCACGATGGCCACCCAGCGCCGGTGACGGGGCGATGCCACGCACCAGATCCGCCGATGCGCGGGCGAAGTCCTCCGGGGTGCCCATGTCACGCCAGTAGCTGGCGTCGACGTATCCGCACACCTTGACGCCGTCGGACAGCAGGGCGGGAAACACCTCGCGCTCGACCGACACCTCGCGGCCGCGCGGAATCCGATCGATGGTCTCGCGGGAGAACACGTAGCAGCCGGCGTTGATCTGATCGGTCGGCGGATCCTCGGTCTTCTCCAAAAACGCTGTGACTCGGCCGTCTTCGGTCGGCACGCAACCGAAGGCCCGGGGATCGCCGACCCGCACCAGGTGCAGGGTCAGGTCAGCCTGCTGCTCGTGGTGATAGTCGAGTAGTTCACCGAGATCTGCTCCGGACAACACGTCGCCGTTGAACACCAGCGCCGTGTCATGACGCAGACGGTCCGCGACGTTCGCGATTCCGCCGCCGGTGCCCAGCGGACTCTGCTCGGTCACATACTCGATCTGCAGACCCAGTTTGGACCCGTCACCGAACTCAGCCTCGAAAACCGCTGGCTTGTAGGATGTTCCGAGGATCACGTGCTCGATACCGGCCGCGGCTATCCGCGACAGCAAATGGGCGAGGAAGGGCACCCCAGCGGTGGGCAACATCGGCTTGGGCGCCGACAGCGTCAGGGGCCGCAGCCGGGTGCCTTTACCGCCAACGAGGACGACTGCGTCAACTTGCTTGCTCACCTCACCGATGCCCTTCTGCGGACTTGCGCACCATCAGCCGCGACCGCACCGCCAAACCGGCCCGGAAGGCCAGCCGCAGCGGAGCGCGCCATGGTCCAGAATGCCGGTCGGCGAGGTAGGTGTACGTACTTTTGTGATGCGTCGCCAAATTGTGCGACGACTCCCGCGCGGTCGCGTGGCCCTTGTGATGTAGCACTTCGGCCGACGGCACATAGACGTTGAGCCAGCCCGCGCGGCCCATCCGGTCGCCGAGATCGACGTCCTCCATATACATGAAGTAGCGCTCGTCGAAGCCGCCGATCTGCTGGAAGGCCGCGCGGCGCACCAGCAGGCACGATCCGGACAGCCAACCGACCGGTCGCTCGCTGGGTTCCAGCCGCTCCTGGCGGTAGGCCGCCGACCACGGGTTCTTCTTCCAGAGCGGTCCGACGACGGCGTGCATCCCGCCGCGGACCACAGTGGGCAGCTGGCGCGCCGACGGATACACCGACCCGTCGGGGTCGTGGATCAACGGCCCGAGGGTCGCCGCGCGGGGCCAGCGCGCCGCGGCGTCCAGCAGCGCGTCGATGCTGCCCGGGCCCCACTGCACGTCCGGGTTAGCCACGACGATCCATTCATCGACATCGCCGAGCTCCGCGATCGCGCGGTTCACCGCGCTGCCATAGCCGAGGTTGGACCCGGTGGAGAACAGTCGTACACCGGGGTAGCGCTCGACCGCGGCCTGCGGCTCCCCGTCCGTGGAGCCGTTGTCGGCCATCAGGACGCTGATTGGCCGCTCGGTCGCGTGCGACAGCGATGCCAGGAACCGGCCCAGATGCGGGCCCGGCGAATAGGTCACGGTGACCACCGGCAGCACGTCACTCACGCGTCGAGGGTAGCGGTCGGGGGCGCGCTGCTGCCCCCGGGAGCAGCAGCCAGCGCCGCCTCCAGCGCTTCTCGCCACGGCCGCAGCGGTGACAGGCCTGCGGCCTGCGACTGCCGCGCGGACAGCGCCGAGTAAGGCGGCCGCGACGCCGGTCGCGGGTTGTGGTCGCTGCTCACCGGCCGCACCCGCTCGGGGTCGGCGCCGACGCCCTCGAACACCGCGCGGGCCTGTCCGCATCGGGTGACCTCGCCTCCGTTGGCGGCATGCACGATTCCCGCCGGGGCGTCCACGCGCCCGTCGACGACCTCGAGCAGCGCGCCGACCAGGTCGGCGACGTAGGTTGGCGAGCCGGTCTGGTCGTCCACCACGTCGATGACGCGGTCGCCCGCGGCCAGCTTTCGCATGGTGGCGACGAAGTCCTTGCCAGTTCCGCCGGTGTAGACCCAGGCGGTGCGGACCACCACGGCCTGCGGCGACGCCGCCAACACCGCCTGCTCACCGGACAGTTTGGTCTGCCCGTAGACGCTCAGCGGCCGGGTCTCGTCGCCCGGCTCATACGGCCGCGGCGCGGCGTCGCCGAAGTCGCCGCTGAACACGTAGTCGGTGGAGATGTGCACCATCCGCGCGCCGGCCCGCGCACAGGCCTGGGCGAGGTATTCCGGACCGGTCGCGTTGACCGCGTATGCCGTGGCCTGGTCTGCTTCGGCATCGTCGACCGCCGTGTAGGCCGCGCAGTTGACTACTACGTCACCGGCCTGCACGATCTCGCCGACCCGCTTCGGATCGGTGATGTCCCACTGCGACGACGTCAACGCCAGCACGTCGCGCCCCCGCCTAATCGCCTCGGCGGCCAGGAAGCTGCCGACCTGCCCGCCGCCGCCCGCGATCACGATTCTGCCCGTCATCTGCTCCGCTCCTCCTCATCGCTTCGTCCCCCTCGCCCCTACGCGGCTGGGGGTACCCCCACTGCATCGTCGCCGGCGGTCATCTACGCCGCTCCTCCTCATCGCTTCGTCCCCCTCGCCGCTACGCGGCTGGGGGTACCCCCACTGCATCGTCGCCGGCGGTCATGAGTCACGAGTCTGGCACGCCGGGACGTGGCTACCAGCGATACCGCTGTGACGCAAGTAGCCTGATGTGATGCCTGAGCAACGGGTGACTCGTGTGATTGCGACCGTGACGGCCGCACTGGTCGTTCTGGTGACGGGGGTGGCGTGGAGCAAAGTCCGCTCCTTCGAGGACGGGATCTACCACGTCTTCGCGCCATCGCTGGGCCACGGCGGCGATGACGGGGCACTCGACATCCTGCTGGTCGGCATGGACAGCCGCTCCGATGCCCACGGCAACCCGCTGAGCCAACAAGAGCTCGCGACGTTACGGGCTGGTGACGAGGTGGCGAGCAACACCGACACGATCATCCTGGTGCGTATCCCCGACAACGGGAAGTCGGCCACCGCGATCTCCATTCCGCGCGACACCTACGTGTCGGCACCCGGCCTGGGCAAGACCAAAATCAACGGCGTCTACGGCCAGACCAAGGAAGAGAAGCGGGTCAGCCTGGTCAAATCGGGCATGGCGGCCGACGAGGCCGAGCGGGAAGGCACTGAAGCAGGCCGCGAAGCACTGATCAAGACGGTCGCCGACCTCACCGGCGTCACCGTCGACCACTACGCCGAGATCGGGCTGCTGGGCTTCTCGCTGATCACCGACGCCCTCGGCGGCGTCAATGTCTGCCTCAAAGAGCCTGTCTTCGAACCACTTTCGGGTGCCGACTTCCCGGCCGGCCCGCAGAAGCTCAACGGCCCGCAGGCGCTGAGCTTCGTTCGCCAGCGCCACGAGTTGCCGCGCGGCGACCTGGACCGGGTGGTGCGTCAGCAGGTGGTGATGTCCTCGCTGGCCCACCAGGTGATCTCCGGCAAGACGCTGTCCAGCCCGGCGACGATGAACCGGCTGCAGTCGGCCATCCAGCGCTCGGTGGTGCTGTCATCCGGCTGGGACATCATGGATTTCGTGAATCAGCTGCAGAAGTTGGCCGCAGGCAAGATCGCCTTCGCCACCATCCCGGTGCTCGACGAATCCGGCTGGAGCGACGACGGCATGCACAGCGTGGTGCGGGTCGATCCGCACCAGGTGCAGGACTGGGTCGGTGGCCTGCTACAGGGTCAGGCCAAGGGCAAGACCGAGGAGCTGGCCTACTCGCCGGGCAAGACCAGCGCCAGCGTCCTCAACGACACCGACATCAACGGCCTCGCCGCATCGGTGTCAGAAGTGTTGACCTCCAAGGGATTCAGCACGGGCAAGGTCGGCAACAACGACGCCGCGCACGTGGCCGGCAGCCAGGTGCAGGCCGCCAATGCCGATGACGTGGGCGCCAAAGCCATCGCCAAAGAACTCGGCGGGCTGCCCGTGATCGCCAACACATCCGTACCGCCGGGCACGGTCCGGGTGGTGCTGGGCAATGACTACACCGGACCGGGCTCGGGCCTCGGCGACGGCGGCAGCCGCGCCACGCCGGCGGCCTCGTCGAACTCCGGGTCGGACAAGTCCGACGCTCCCCCGCCCTCGCCGATTCTGACCGCCGGCTCCGACCACCCGGAGTGCGTCAACTGATCTACTGACCCGGTGAACCTCAGCGCGGCGATCCTGAATCCGATGCTGCGGGCCGATCCGGTCGGCCCGCGCATCACCTACTACGACGACGCCACCGGCGAACGCATCGAGCTGTCCGCGGTCACGTTGGCCAACTGGGCGGCCAAGACCGGCAACCTGTTGCGCGACGAGTTGGGCGGCGGTCCGGCCAGCCGGGTGGCGGTGCTGTTGCCGGCGCACTGGCAGACCGCGGCGGTGCTGCTCGGCGTGTGGTGGATCGGCGCGGACGTAGTACTGGACGGCCGCAAAGGTATAGCCGCCGACATCGCCCTGTGCACCGCCGAGCGACTGGACGAAGCCGACGCCACCGGTGCCAGTGAGGTCGCGGTGCTCTCGCTGGATGCGTTTGGCCGTCCAGCACCCGATCTGCCGATCGGCGTCACCGACTACGCGACCGCGGTGCGGGTCCATGGCGACCAGATCGTCGCCGAGCAGCATCCCGGCCCGGCGCTGGCCGGCCAATCCGTCGAGCAGGTGCTGGATGCCTGCCAAAAGACCGCGTCGGCAAAGGCTTTGACCGCCGACGACCGAGTGCTTTCGACCGCCTCCTGGAGCACGGCAGACGACGTGATCGACGGCTTGTTGAGCGTATTGGTGGTCGGCGGGTCGCTGGTGTACGTCGCCAACCCCGACCTGGCTGCCTTGCCACGCCGGACGGAAACCGAGAAGGTCACCCGCAGCGGCTAACCACTCCTGCCACGGGAGCCTCGCGAGGGTTCTAGCGGACTTTATGCCCGCCTTTGAGCGACAAGTGCGCCGTTGTGGCTCGGAGGCGGGCACGACGGGTACCTCGATTCTTGTGAAACTCATGTGACACCTGCGACGCCAGCGACGCGCTGGAACCAGATCACAATCCATGTTGATATCGCTATATATGGATGTTAACGTCGTCGGAGGCCCAGATTTCGGGCCCCAAAGGCATGACGGGAGGACGAGTCGCGATGGTGGTGCAAGGCCTACTGGGAAAGGCGGCCGGGACGGTGGTAACCGGCCTGGTCGGCGTCAGCGCCTACGAAGTCCTGCGCAAGGCCCTGGGCAAGGCCCCGCTTCACGACGCCGCGGTGACCGCGACCGAGTGGAGCCTGCGCGGCACGCGGCGGGCCGAAGAAGCAGCCGAGTCCGCCCGGCTGAAACTGGCCGACGTGGTGGCCGAAGCTCGCGAGCGCATCGGCGAGGAGGCGCAGCCTCCGGCCATCGGCGACCTCGACCACGATCACTGATCCTTCGCTGTGACTGATCGTGCGCCTTCTCCTCATCGCGCTGCGCGTCCCCCGCAAGCGGGAGGTGCCCCCACTGCATCGTCGGCGCACATGACCGACCTGTTGGTCGTGTCCGACGCCGCCGGGCGGATGCGGGTCAAGGTGCCTTGGGTGCGCGCGGATTCACGGCGCGCGGTCGCGGTGGAAGAGGCGGTGGACCGGCAGCAGGGGGTGCGGGCCGTGCACGCCTATCCCCATACCGGATCCGTCGTCGTCTGGTACTCGCCGAAGCGCTGCGATCGCACCGAAGTGCTGGCAGCCATCAGCTCAGCCGAACACGTTGCCGCCGAACTCATTCCGGCTCGCACCCCACGGTCGTCGGATATCCGCAACACCGAGGTACTGCGGATGGTGATCGGCGGCGCTGCGTTGGCCCTGCTCGGGGTGCGCCGCTACGCCTTCAACCGGCCACCCCTGCTGAGCCCGTCCGGCCGACTGGTCGCGACCGGAGCGACGGTGTTCATGGGCTACCCGTTCCTGCGCGGCGCATTGCGCGGCCTGCGGTCCGGGCGCGCGGGCACCGATGCGCTGGTCACCGCGGCGACGGTCGCCAGCCTGGTGCTGCGCGAGAACGTGGTCGCCCTCACCGTGCTGTGGCTGCTCAATATCGGTGAATACCTTCAAGATCTGACCCTGCGCCGGACCCGGCGAGCCATCTCGGACCTATTGCGCGGCACCGCCGACACCGCATGGATCCGGCTGGACGACGGGAACGAGGTCCAGGTGCCGATCGACACCGTGCAGATCGGCGACGACGTGGTGATCCACGACCACGTCGCGATACCGGTCGACGGCGACGTGGTTGACGGCGAGGCCGTGGTCGACCAGTCCGCGATCACCGGCGAAACCCTGCCGGTCAGCATCGTTGCCGGGTCGACGGTGCACGCCGGTTCGGTGGTGCTGCGCGGCCGCCTGGTGGTTCGCGCCCGTGCCGTCGGCAACCAGACCACCATCGGCCGCATCATCTCCCGCGTCGAAGAGGCGCAACACGACCGCGCGCCGATCCAAACCGTCGGCGAGAACTTCTCCCGTCGCTTCGTGCCGATCTCGTTCATCGTCTCGGCAGTCACCCTGGCCCTCACCGGCGATGTCCGGCGCGCGATGACGATGCTGCTGATCGCCTGCCCGTGCGCGGTGGGCCTGGCGACCCCGACGGCGATCAGCGCGGCGATCGGCAACGGCGCTCGCCGCGGCATCCTGATCAAGGGCGGGTCGCACCTCGAGCAGGCCGGCCAGGTGGACGCGATCGTCTTCGACAAGACCGGGACGCTCACGGTCGGGCGCCCGGTGGTCACGAACATCATTGCGTTGCACGATGATTGGCAGCCCGAGCAGGTGCTCGCCTACGCGGCCAGCTCAGAGTTGCACTCTCGCCATCCACTGGCCGAGGCAGTGATCCGCTCGACCGAGGAACGCCGCATCATCATTCCGCCGCACGAGGAATGCGAGGTGCTGGTCGGGCTGGGCATGCGAACCTGGGCCGACGGCCGGACCCTGCTGCTGGGCAGCCCGTCGCTGCTGCGGTCGGAGAACGTCGAGGTGTCCCACGAGGCCGCCGACTGGGTCGACAAGCTGCGTCGCCAGGCCGAGACCCCGCTGCTGCTCGCGGTGGACGAGACGCTGGTCGGGCTGATCAGCCTGCGCGACGAGATCCGTTCTGAGGCGCCCGATGTGCTGAAGAAGTTGCGCACCAATGGAATCCGCCGAATCGTCATGCTCACCGGCGATCACCCCGACATCGCGAAAGTCGTTGCGGGCGAACTCAATATCGACGAGTGGCGGGCCGAGGTGATGCCCGAGGAGAAGCTCGAGGTGGTGCGCCAACTCCAGGACGAGGGCTACATCGTCGGGATGGTCGGCGACGGCATCAACGACGCCCCGGCGCTGGCTGCGGCGAACATCGGCATCGCCATGGGGCTCGCCGGCACCGACGTCGCGGTCGAGACCGCCGACGTCGCGCTGGCCAACGACGACCTCCGGCGGCTACTCGACGTCGGCGACCTGGGCGCCCGCGCGGTCGAGGTCATCCGGCAGAACTACGGCATGTCGATCGCCGTGAACGCCGCCGGGTTGCTCATCGGCGCCGGCGGCGCACTGTCACCCGTGCTCGCGGCGATCCTGCACAACGCCTCGTCCGTCGCCGTCGTCGCGAACAGTTCACGGTTGATTCGGTACCGCTTGGACTGAACGACTGTCGGCCCCGACGCCGACCTCGTACGATGTGCGCAACCGGCGAAAGGCTCGATCGGTGAAAGGATACCTAAGTGTCATCGACTCCGCTCGACCCCGTTGCCAGCGAACGACTCTCGCACGCCGACAAGGTCTTCACGTCGGACCTGTCCATCAACGAATTCGCAATCCTGCACGGGTCCGGTTTCGAGCCACTCGATCTCGTGATGGGTGTCTCCGTCTACCACGTGGGCTACCAATTCGCCGGCATCCGGCAACAATCCGAGCTGCCGGTGCTGACCGAGGCGACATATCGGGCGCGCTGGAACGCCATGGCCCGCATGCAAGCCGAGGCCGACTCTTTGGGCGCCGACGGCGTCGTCGGTGTCCGCCTGGAATGGCGCCAGCACGGCGCCGAATCGGAGCACTTGGAATTCATCGCGGTCGGAACCGCGGTGCGCTACACCCCTAAACCAGGCTCGTTTCGGCGGAGCAATGGGCAGGCTTTCTCAAGTCATCTGTCCGGACAGGACATGGCGACCCTGCTTCGATCGGGTTATGCGCCGGTGGCGTTTGTCATGGGCAACTGCGTCTTTCACATTGCTGCGCAAGGCTTTCTGCAAACCTTGCGACAAATGGGCCGCAACGTCGAGATGCCGCAGTGGACAACGGGAAACTACGAAGCGCGCGAGTTGGCCATGTCGCGCATGCAAAGCGAAGCCGAGCGCGACGGTGCATCCGGCGTCGTCGGGGTGCATTTCGCCATCCAAAACTACGCCTGGGGCTACCACACGGTGGAGTTCTACGCCGCCGGAACGGCGGTGCGCCGCAGCGGGACGCCTGAAACCATCTCGCCGTCATTCGTGCTGGCCATGAACGACTGATGGCGGCTTTCGATGCCGAGCGAGTAAGCCGCACCGTCACCGACGCGCTGCCCGGACCGGGCGGAATCGCGTTGGTGATCAATGTTTTTGCCGGGCTGCCCGGCGTTGCGCATACCGCTGCCCGTCGGGGAATGTTCAGGTCGCAACCCGCACGGCTGCAAATCAGCGATTGGCGCTACGAGGTGACTCCGGACAGCCGGTTGATGGCGGCACACGTGGTCGGCGGCATCGTGATCGGCGAAGACGTCCTGCTGGCAGAGGCGGTGGGGCCGCACCTCGCCCGCTCGCTCGGACAACTGGTCGCCCGCTACGGTCCCGCGGTCGTCCCGAACATCGACGCGGCGGTGGACGCGTTGAGCGCCGGCGCGGGGTGAGCAAGGCCACCGGCGGCTGGCAAACAGCTCGCGGCTTATTTGCGAACAGCGACGTCGCGGGAATGCGATAATGCCCGGGTAAGGCGATGACGATGTAGGAAGCCGGTGCGAATCCG
>Ga0137412_10005614_pt1 | contig 10031 bp, 11 predicted proteins | sample CZODoug2_1_16fun_FD_122160 | JGI IMG/M metagenome (GOLD analysis project Ga0137412, IMG submission 122160) | Vadose zone soil fungal communities from Angelo Coast Range Reserve, California, USA - CZODoug2_1_16fungal (Hybrid Assembly) | ecosystem: Environmental > Terrestrial > Soil > Vadose zone... | reverse complement strand
GCGGATGCGGGTGGCACACTACCGCGGCGAGCGGCGGATGCGCGGTGGCAGACGGGGTCCAGAGAATCGCTTCGAGGCGTCCGGCAGGGCCGTCCAAAAAGAAATTGCGGGATTCGTGTGTGCCGGTCATCGACGCGCCATGTACAAATTTGCAGTTTAGCGTATCGAAGGAAAAAGACCGAATGCCGCCGGCAATTCCCGGCTCGTCTATTCCACGCGGCAAACACTGACGTCGAGGGCGACGCTGCCCGGCACGGAAGCGATACGTATAACCTTGGAGCGAAACTCGCCAGCGCCCTGCCAAGGCGCGGAAGCCGAGGCTGCAAATGCGATTTTCAAGTAATCCCCGGGCGCGTACTCGCGGTGACTGCGAAAGCGCATGCCCTTCGCCGAAAAATCGATAGTCATGGCTTCTTCAAACCAGGGAATCCGTTCGGGATGCACGCGGACGGGAATCGCCAGCACCTTCCGCATGCTGCCGCGCCGTTCGGGTTCGCGACGATGGGCGCTTCCGTTGGATGAAGCGTGCGCCTGCTCTTCGAGATGAAATGCCACTGCGAATGTTGCCGGGGCATCGGAGAGACCAAAGGCGCGGGCGAGCTGATCCAATTTTGCAGAGCGTTCCTGTTGCGAAGCGCTTTCTGTTTGAACTTTCTCGCATGCGTTCGTGGAGCGAATGACCTCGAGCACTTCGCTGCATCGTGCGACGCGCGCCAGGATCTCCGGCTGGCCATCGGAAAGGGACGCGTCATAGGGAAAGGTGACCCAGAGCGCAACGCCCGGAGCGTGGAACTCCTTGGTGGAAACGAGCAAACCGCTGCGCGAGACATCGATCGTTTCTCCTAATTCGATTTTTTGGCCGAAAGGCGTAGTCCAGCGCATCCGCACTGGAAGGCGCATGCGCACGCGACGGTGCTCGCGGCTGTCCATAGGCGTAACAGTACTGCCCATGGAACCAGTGTAGCGCGCGCGTACTTAAACCGCCAAGACCTCGTACTAGGACAAAAATGCCTGATTTTCGCGTTGCAGTTTGCCCGAGCCGATGTTAGCTTTGCGCCGAAACGCACAGCCCCAGGGGGTATAAATGGTTGATGGAGCGGAACGCCGCGAAGCGCGGCGATTCACGATGAGCCTACCGATGCGGGTTTTCCCGCGGGAGTCTAAGGGACGCGAGATGGACGCCCACACGCGGGATGTCAGTTACCGCGGACTCTATTTCCTCACCGATGCCCATTTCCAAGTTGGCAGCGAAATTGAGTTCGTCATCACTCTTCCACAGCAGGTCACGCGGTCCGGCGACGTAAATATCCGTTGCCTGGGAGAGGTTGTGCGTATCGAGCCCACCGAGAACGGCAGGGCAGGCATTGCGGCGAAAATCTCGCGTTATGAATTCGTGCCTGCCGCGGCAAACGCCGCGTAGGATTTCTTCCTCCACTTCTCGGGTAACTCCCTGTTGCGGCAGTAACTGAGTACAATACGCTGGAAGAATTTTTGTGCTGGGGGAAGCCATGTATCACTACGACGCCAAGATGGCGCTCGAGGAATTGCAGGAAGAGGCGCTGCTTCCGCATCCCGTAAAACTGCGAGACATGATTCTACGGACGAAGCTGGGCCCGCAGGATGCGCAGCTCCTGAATCACGATTTTCAGGATTACCTGACACGGTTCGGGGATTTGCAAAAAGTCGCGCGAGGCATCCTGGAGAAAATCGCCGCGGGCCAGCGCAAGACATCCTGATGGCGCTTGTCTTCGCAGGAATTCCCAGCAAATGAAAACGAAGCCGCGGGTATTATTGCTATCCGCAACGTCCGGCGCGGGACACGTTCGCGCCGCGCAAGCCCTTGAAAAGGCTTTCCTGGCGCGGGGCGATTGCGCCGTGGAGCACATCGACGCCTTGCAGCACGTCAGCAAGCTTTTCCAGCGCATTTACGACAATGCTTATATCTCGATGGTGCGGCGCGCGCCGGAGTTGATGGGCGTGCTCTACGAGCGCACGGACCAGCCGTGGCTGCACCCGCGGCGGCGCCTGGCGCTGGACCGGCTGAACACCGCTACGATGATCCGTTTGTTGAAGCGCATCCAGCCGGACCTGTGTGTGGCGACGCATTTCCTGCCGGCGGAGATCATCGCGTGGCTGATCGCCAAGCGGAAGTTGCGCGCGCACAATGCCATCGTCGTCACCGATTACGACGTGCACGCGATGTGGCTTTGCCGCACGGTGGACCGCTACTACTTGGCCATCGATGAAGCCGCGGAGTATCTGGCGCGCATCGGGGTGCCACGAGAAAAACTGCGCGTTACCGGTATTCCGATTGATCCTCTCTTTGCGACGCCCATGAATCGATCCGCTGCGCGGAAACAATTGGGGCTCGACGCAGATGCGACGGTGATTCTCATCTCAGCAGGCGGTTACGGCATTGGTCCCGTCGAACAACTGGTGAAAGACTTGCTGGCGCTGCAACGGCCGTGGCAAATCGCCGCGATTGCCGGAAAATCAGAGAAGACCCGGACGCGCTTGGAGGAATTGGCGAAGGAGGCCGGCAAACTGTCTTCAGGATCGCCAAGACTGTGCCCCGTGGGCTTCACGACCGAGATGGACAAGTACATGGCGGCGGCAGACTTGATGGTGGGCAAGGCCGGCGGGCTAACGACGTCGGAAGCGCTGGCGCGGGCGCTGCCCATGGCACTCATCGAACCGATCCCTGGCCAGGAAGAACGAAACGCCGATCATTTGCTGGAAGCAGGAGCAGCGATTCGCTGCAACAACTTGCCTGCGGCGGCGTGGAAAATTGCGGCGCTGCTGAATGATTCTGCAAGATTGACGAGAATGCGGGAGGCGGCCAGGAGCCTTGGCCAGCCAAGGGCCGCCGCGTCCATCGCCGAAGATGCGTTTACGCTGCTAGACTGATGGAGCCCGCGGAGGGATTGGGGCAAACAAATCTCCATGCGACGCCATACACTGCTGATTGACGCGGACGACACGCTCTGGGAAAACAACGTATTTTTCGAGAAGCTGATCGAGGATTTCATCAGCATCGTCGAGCCCTACGGCTATGCCCGCGCATACATTCGCCACATCCTCAATGAAACGGAACGCAAGAATATACGGCAGTATGGCTATGGAGTGCGCAGCTTCGGGCGCTCGCTCGAAGAAACCTATATAAAACTCGCGGATCAGATGGCGAAACGCGAAACACTGGCGCTGATTCATGGCCGCGTCATCGACCTGGAGCGAACGCCGCCGAAAATTCTGGATGGAGTGCCGGAAACCCTGGCGTATCTCACCGAGCGGCACCGGCTGATTTTATTTACGAAGGGCGAGCCCGCGGAACAGGCCGCCAAGGTGGAGCGATCCGGACTGCAGGGATTTTTCGAATTCATCGAAATTGTTCCTGAGAAAGATCCCGAGACCTATGGCGGACTGGTTCACAAACACAAAATCGTGAAGACCCACGGCTGGATGATCGGCAACAGCCCGCGCAGCGATATCAATCCGGCAATGAAGATCGGCCTCAATGCCGTGTACATCCCGCACCAGCACACCTGGACACTGGAACACGAACCGGTGGTGGCGGGCTCCGGAAAACTGGTGATCCTGCCTGCGTTCCGGGAACTTCGCGGTCATTTCTAGATGTGTCCTGACGGGGTCCGGCCCGGACTGCCTGCCCAAATTGGACGTTGTACCCGGCGCGGTATGCCCGAATCTAATTCCTTGTGACTCCCACGAAGGAGAAGCCCATGGCCACAACAACAATTTCCCAGCAAACCGACTGGCGGCAGGAGTGGTTCGAGATTGAGGACGCGACGTACTTGAATTTGGCTGGCGAGTCGCCGATGCCAAAAGTTGCAATTCGCGCCGTGCAGGCCGCGCTCGAAGCAAAGAAAAATCCGCACCACAAAGCAGACTCCACGTTCTTTGAGGTGCCTAACCGTATCCGTGCGTCCCTCGCGAAGCTGATCGGGGGCCAACCCGAAGAAATTGCAGTTACGAGCGGGGCGAGCGCCGGTGTGGCGGCGGTTGCTTACGCGCTGACGTGGAAGCCCGGCGACGAGGTCATCACGGCAAAGGGAGAGTTCCCTTTGCAGTACACCACGTGGAAACCGATGGAAGAACGCGAGGGGCTGAAGTTGAAAATTGTTTCTCCCCGCGAGCGGTTCATCACCGCGGATGACCTGATCGCGGCGATCACTCCGCGGACGCGGCTTGTGTCCGTGAGCATGGTGCGATACGACGATGGATCGCTTCTCGATGCCCCGCGCGTTGCCGATGCGTGCCGTAAACAGGGAGCGCTGTTTCTGCTGGACGCCAGCCAATCCTGTGGCGCGATTCCCCTGGATGTGAATCAACTGGGGGCGGACTTTATCGTCTCCGCCGGGTACAAGTGGCTGCTGGGTCCATTCGGCACGGGATTCTTCTGGGCGAAGAGCGAGCATCTCAATATCATCAGGCCGGGACCATTCAATTGGATGGCGGTGGCGGGCTCGGACAATTTCGCAGCGTTGAACTTCGAAGATCCGAAGCCCGCGGCAAGCGCGAAGCGGTGGGACTCGCCGGAGTGGGCCAGTTATTTTAATTTTAATTTGGTGGCGATGGACGTCTCCGTGGATTTTGTGGTGCGCATGGGACCAGAGCTGGTCACGGCGCACAACCGGAAATTAATTGAACTGATGTTCGAGCGTTTGCCCAAGGATCGCTTTGTGATTACCAGCCCTCTGGATGCCGCGCGTCGCGGGCCATATGGATGCTTCGCCGCACGGAGCCGCGAGAAAACAGCGGAGGTTTACCAGCACCTGCGAAAGGAAAATGTTGTCGTAAGCCTGCGCGAAGGCAACATTCGCGTCTCGCCACATTTGTACAACACCGAGCGGGACATCGACCGGCTGATCAGCGTGGTTACTCCGTGAGCCAGCAGGAAAGCTGGCCGAAGATTGCGGTCGTTGGTGCCGGCGCCGTGGGTGGATACTTCGGCGGATTGCTGGCGCGCGCGGGTGCGCGGGTAGTGATGATCGGGCGTCCAGCGTTTGTGGAAGCTGTAAACAAGAACGGGCTTTTCCTGGACACGTTGCAATTTCAAGAAAGTGTGCGAGTCGAGGTGTCCACCGAACTCAGCGCGGCGTGCGGCGCGGAGATTGTCCTTTTTTGTGTGAAGACAACGGACAACGCCACGACGGCGCATGCGCTGGCTCCGCTGCTCGTTCCCGGCGCTCTCGTGCTTAGCATGCAAAACGGTGTGGACAACGTGGAACAGATTCGCGCTGCAGCAGCGATCGAAGCTCTCCCGGCTGTTGTTTACGTCGCAGCTTCCGTACCCGCACCCGGCCGCGTGAAACATGTCGGCCGCGGTGATTTGGTGGTCGGGCCGGAAAACGAGAAGACGAAGCGAATCGCGGCACTTTTTTCGCGCGCTAGTGTGCCTTGCCGCATTTCTGAAAATATCGAAGGCGAGCTCTGGATCAAACTGGTGTGGAATTGCGCGCTCAATGCCGTCTCGGCGCTGGGCCGCGCGAAGTATGGTTTGATCGCCTCCAGCCCGGATGCGTGGAAAGTGGTCGAGACCGCGGTCTATGAGGTACTGGCCGTCGCGCGGGCTGCGGGGATTCATCCGCCTGGCTTGGAAGACCCCAAGGTGGCGCTGGCAGGCGCACTTAAGATTGCCACACAGATGGCGGAGGCGCTTTCCTCGACCGGACAAGACTTGCATCGCGGGAAACGCACGGAGATTGACTCGCTGAATGGCTACATCTCCCGCCGTGGCGCGGAGTTGGCGGTCCCTACTCCTGTAAATTACGCGTTGTACGCCCTCGTCAGGCTGGCCGAAGGCCGTTCGTAGCAGCGCTACTCTCCTGCCCGCCCGTGGGGAAGCTTCTAGTTAACAATAACCGAACACCCTCCCCGTGTTTTTGTAAAATGTTGCATCTAAAGAACTTAGCAATACAACAAGCCTTTTAGAATCAACACTTGTGAAGCCCCAGGGAAGTGTTGATTCTAAACTATAGTTACGTGGGACTTTTTCGTCCTACTACTGGTGCTGATTCTAAAAGACCTAGTGTTGCAGAATTAAGTGGGGATTGGACTAAGAAGGAAAGGCGGGAGCAATCTGCCGCAGTCCACATGGAGTCTTCTACAAGGTCAATTATTGGACGGAGTTGGGAAAAGTCAATAGGAAGGGAGAGGGCCGGTGCGGAAGACTAGGGGTTTAGCGGTTGGGTGGGGCATGGAAGGGGATGTGGACTATGGCTTCTAGTTCGACCGGGGCGCCTTGTTTGGTGGCGGGGCGGAACTTCCACTGGCTGAGGGCTTCCATGGCGTTGGCGTCGAGCTGCTCGTCTATGCCGTGCACCAATTGGATGCTGTCGACAGAGCCGTCGCGGCGAATCACGGCGTAGAGGACGACTTCGCCTTCGACATGCTCTTTGATTAAGGTTGGGGGATACTTCGGGTCGATCTTCCTTACAGGCCCAGGGGCGGAAACGTCCGAGGAGGCCAGCCGAGGACCTTCGGAATTCGCGCGCAGCTCGGAAAAATTCAGAATCCAGCTTCCCGTGGCGCTGTTGAGGTTGGGCATGTTGACGAGCATCTTGTAGATCTTTTTCGAGGCGAAGATCTGCTCCGGCTGCGCACTGGCCGGGAGGACCGCGAAATTCGGAGGCCCGGTCCTCGCGGGTGCATCATCGATCTTCGTGTGCGGATCGGGCCTGGTGATCAGGGCGTGCGGAACGGGTGCGCTGATTTTCGGGGATCCCCCCAGGCCGGAAATTCCATTGTTTGCGGGCGGATGCCCCCCACTGATGCTTACGTCTATGTCATTTTTCCCGCCGCCGTTGCCCGTTGCGGTTCCCGCACTGCTCTCCGGTCCGCCGCCTGCCTTCCCGTTCGGTGAGCCTCCCGGTACGCCAGGTTGCTTGCCTTCGGGTGAAATAGAGACGCGCGCGGCGAGATTCCCATGCGGCGGTTGCACAACAGGTGCGGCCGGTCCGGGTGTGGCGGAGAGGGCGATAAATGTTGCGCCATTTCCGTTTGGAACGCCGGATTGGGCAGAGCTAACTTCCGGTGCGGGTTCTATTGCACTCGTTTGCGTGTGCTGAACCACCCGCGGGGTGGCGCCGGAGTTTAGTTCCAATTTAGGACGCGCGGGAGCGTTTGGAAGCATGGTGAGCGCGATATCCGAGAGTTTTTGGTCCAGTGTTGGGAGGTCGGGAGCCGGGGCGGAGGTGAACTTGACCCTGCGAAGCTCGCGGGGGCGAAGTTTGGAGAGCGTTTCCTGACTGATTCGCAGGCGCGGACGCGCGGGGCCGGGCATCTGCTGGAATTGCGCGATATTGGGGAGGCTGGGAAGAATTTTGGGCGGCTCCGGAGGAGCGGCAGAATTGATCAATGTCTGGCGCGGATGCGTCGGATGCACAGGATCGGTGAAGATGCGCTGGCGCGGATGGAAGGCGTCGGCGCCTTCAGGAGGGAGAGGTTTAGCAGCAGGCTCGCCGCGCGGACTCGGCTTGGCTTTGGAAGCCTTCATCTCCACCAAAGGAAAATCATGGATCGGCCCGGACCAAGTGAGTTCGGTGTTTTCGAACGCGGCGTAATGGGGTGGCGCAGCGGGGAGCCGCGGGAACGGCATGACGATGAAAACGAAGTGCCACAAGGCGGCGGCAACCAGAGCACGGCGTGGAATGCGGCCCTCGATCCAGCTATCTCTAAAAAATCCCCCACGCAGAAATCGCTTGGGGACATTTGATCTGCTGAAGACAGCCATCAGGCTGCTCCCGATCCCCTGGTGAAAACTTCCCCAGGCTACTTCGAGTTTCGGCTCGCGTCCTGCCAGCAGACGCGTGGGACCGGCAGGCTTGGTGGCCTGTCCCAAGAGATCGAGTGCCCGGCCGACCTGGCTCAAAGAAATTTCCCTCTCGACTATTGTAAGTTGCCCGCCCGGCTGGGCGCGGTGAATCCCACGGGTCTAAAGACCCGCCACTACAAAGATGGAAACTCAGGCTTCGCTAGACCCTAGACCAAGGATGCGCAAGCACCTCATCATAGATGAAACTCTGCGGGCGGGGGTTTACTCGGCAGAGTTATTTTCGCCGCCAGCCGCGCCGCGACGGCGGTAAAAACTCAGGGCTGCATCGCCCTGTCTGAGAACGCGGAACCTCCGTAGTGCGCCGGCTTCTTCGCGCAAGTCAAACTTACGGCTATGCTCGGCGACCACGATCGCGCCGGGTGCGAGAAGTTCCGCGGAACCAAGAAATTCTAGCACGCGGGAGTAGTCTTCGGCAGCAGCGTAGGGCGGATCGAGAAAAATGTAGTCGAAACCGGGGGCGGGGTGCTGCTTTCGGGAAGCCAGCATGGCGAGGCCGCGAAGAGCGTCTACGGCCAGCACGGTCACGCCGGTGTTAATCCCCAGCGATTCGAGATTTCGGCGAATCAGCGTTGCGGCGGGAGCGTGATTCTCGATGAACACGACTTCGGCGGCACCGCGGCTGAGGGCCTCAATGCCGATGGCGCCGGTTCCGGCAAAAAGATCGATGAATCGAGAGCCGGACAAATTGGGGGCCAGCACGTTGAAGAGAGTTTCGCGCAGGCGGTCGCTTGTGGGCCTCAGCGCGAGGCCCTTGAGGCTTTTCAGGATGCGGCTGCGGAAGATTCCGGCGATGACGCGCATGAGTGCAGTTATTAGTTGTCAGTTTTTGGTTTTTAGTCAAGGAACAAAGAATCGGAGTAGGGGTAGTGCGACTATTCGGGAGTTGGCCAAACCTGGCTGGTCGTACAGTTCCATTCCCTCATTTCAGTATTCTGAGGAGCTTTAGATGGCCGCCAGAACCCGCAAGTAGATAGTTCCCGTCTGCCGAAAGCGCGGACTGAGATTGCATGTATGGCAGCGGGTCCGACTTCACGGCGAATACAGGCGCGTGCCGTTCTGCATCGTAGACGACTAACCATTCATCCGTTAAATAAGGAGGATCCCCTCCATGCGAAGCACTAACGGCAAGGACAAACCTTTTTCCATTCTTCGACGCACCTCCAAACTGAAGGCCCGCGCCGCTGAAATCGTCGGAGAAGAATAGGTGCCCGTCGGCGCCAATTACCGACACCTTACTGCAACCGATAATTACGAAGGCATCTTTTGATAAAAACGAATTGCCGACGTTGCCGCAATCCGTTTGAAAAGTGCTTTTCGAACCGTTCTCGTGCACAACTTCTACCAAGCTAGGCCGTTCGTTCGTCCCCAAACTCACTTTCACTTTCTGCGTGCTTGGACCGACGGGGCTGGTTGTCCGTTTATCTACAACTTCTCCGTTCCTGATAGAAAGATAGCTATCTGCATAACCATAGAACTCCTTGTCGCCCGTGCAACAGTGCACGTAGGGACCAACTGCTATCGGGCCTGGCCACTGCGTTGATGCGGTTATTGAGCCGGTTGCGAGCGAAACGGTGATGAGATGGCCGTCTACGACCAACTTCTTATCCACATAATGGCTCTTACGAAACGTTACCGCTGCAAGAGAATCGGATACCGCGACGGTGGTCGGAGCGGTATAGGCGACATATGGGGAATCAAAACTGTCTTCAGGGAATCCATAAGGACGAAGGTCTGTGTCCCAGACGGGCTGCGGACTTCTGATCACAACTGGGGCAAGCTTCTCAGAAATGGACTGGACCAACTGCCGGTTCTCGCGATCGAACCGATAGCTAAGAGCAAGCGTTGACACAAACACTGCTGCTACGGCGAGAATGAGCAAAGAACCCAAGCTGACTGCGACAATGCGGATGAGCCGCTTCACTTAGCTTCCCCCGATCAAGGTCGCGATGCTGTCTCATCATACATCCCTATACGGTGCCTCGGTGATTGTGTTGAGGTCAAATCCTGATAAACGCGCATACGAGGGAAGCGCATGTCGCAGATCAGATCAGCCGATCCGGGCGAGGTGGTAGCGGCGCTGCCATTCGGGGGGGAGCTGGCGGAGGAGGCGCTGCATGGCGTCGTGCTGGGCGTTATCGGCGGCGAGGGCGAAGGCTTCGCGGCGGGCTAGTTCGAGGAG
>Ga0137412_10005612_pt1 | contig 10033 bp, 8 predicted proteins | sample CZODoug2_1_16fun_FD_122160 | JGI IMG/M metagenome (GOLD analysis project Ga0137412, IMG submission 122160) | Vadose zone soil fungal communities from Angelo Coast Range Reserve, California, USA - CZODoug2_1_16fungal (Hybrid Assembly) | ecosystem: Environmental > Terrestrial > Soil > Vadose zone... | reverse complement strand
ATCTCCGTCAGCTTCGCGCCGACCGACAGCTCCTCGGGCAGCTCGCCGCGCCAGCCCTGGTGGATGGTCAGCCACTCCTCGTACCGGCGTGGATCGGACATGACCGCCCAGACCTTCTCCGGCGGGGCGGGAAACTCGACGTTCGCGTTCACCTGTGCCATGGTCGGACCCTCCACTAAGGACGCTTGTAGGCCGTGACGACCGCGGCACCGCCGAGGCCGATGTTGTGCTGGAGCGCGGCGGTCACGCCGTCGACCTGACGCGGACCGGCCGTGCCGCGCAGCTGCCAGGTCAGCTCCGCGCACTGGGCGAGCCCGGTCGCGCCGAGCGGGTGGCCCTTAGAGATCAGCCCACCGGACGGGTTGACCACCCAGCGGCCGCCGTAGGTGGTGTCGTTGGCGTCGACGAGCTTGCCGCCCTCGCCCTCCGCGCACAGGCCGAGCGCCTCGTAGGTGAGCAGCTCGTTCGTGGAGAAGCAGTCGTGCAGCTCGATCACCTGCACGTCACTCGCGTCGAAGCCGGCCTGGTCGTAGACCCGGCGCGCCGCCTCGCGGGTCATCTCCACGCCCACCAACGAGAACGCGCTCTTGTCCTCGAAGGTGGACCGCAGGTCGGTGACCATCGCCTGCCCGGCGATCTCCACCGCCTGCCCGGCCAGGTCGTGCTGCTCGACGAACCGCTCGCTGGCCAGCACGGCCGCGCCCGAGCCGTCGGAAGTCGGGGAACACTGCAACCGGGTGAGCTGCGCGGCCTCGTACACCATCTTGGCGGCCTTGATGTCCTCGAGCGTGTACTCGTCCTGGAACTGGGCGTAGGGGTTGTTGGCCGAGTGCCGGTGGTTCTTCTCCGCGATCTTGGCGAAGTGCTCGGGGGTCGAACCAAAGCGCTCATTGTGTTCCAGTCCGGCCGCGCCGAACATCCACGGAGCCGGCGGGAACGCGATCTCCCGCAGCTCGGCCATCGCGAGCAGGTGCCGTTGCATAGGCTGCTCGCGGTCGTTGTAGGTCGAGCCGAGCGAGCCCGGTTGCATCTTCTCGAACCCCAGCGCCAGCGTGCAGTCCGCCATGCCACCACGGATTGCCTGGGCGGCGAGGAACAATGCACTCGACCCGGTCGAGCAATTGCTGTTGACGTTGAACACCGGGACCCCGGTCAGCCCCAGCCCGTAGACCGCGCGGTGACCCGAGCAGGATTCGCCATAACAGAATCCGACATAGGCCTGCTGGACCTCTTCGTAGCGGATGCCCGCATCGGTCAGCGCATTGCTGCCCGACTCGTGTGCCATCGCCGGGTAGTCCCAGTCCGCACGACGGCCGGGTTTCTCGAACTTGGTCATACCGACACCGATGACAAAAACCCTGTTGCTCACTGGACTCTCCCCTTGCCTTAGAACGGGCCGAACTCCGCGAGACCGTCCTTGATCACGGTCTTGCCCTCGTCGGTCACGGTCTCGAACGCGCAGGTCTCGCGCGTCACACGGCCCGGCGTCACACCGGTCGACCAGATGCTGGTGGTGATGGTGTGCTTGGGCTGGGCCGGCGCGCTGAACCGCACCGCCAGCCGCCTGAGTCGGCTGGGGTCCCCCAGCACGTGTCCGATCACCGCGTGCGAGGTGAACGCCATGGTGCACAGGCCGTGCACGATGATCCCGGGCAGCCCCATCAGCTGGGCGAACTCGTCATCGAGGTGAATCGGCATCGGATCGCCGGACGCCTCGGAGTACCTGAAGGTTTGGTCCTCGTCGAACTTCTGCACCACCTGTGCGGAGGGCTCACGCGAGCGCAGCTCCTCGTCGAGGGTGTGCTCGGGCGACGGCTGCCCGTACCCGCCGTCCAGCGTGCCGCCGCGGAAGAAGCCGACGAAATACTGTTCGTTGACCACGTCTCCCCGGTCACCGCGGCATTCGATCAGAGTGGTCACCGTGACGCCGGAGGACTTTCCGTGGATTCCCACCACTTTCGCGCGACTGGTGAGCTTCTCCCCCGGCTCGATGGGTCGATGGAAGCGGAAGTCGTGCTCGCCGTGCAGAATCTTCATCATCAACTCGTCCGGCACCACCGACATGGTCCGCTCGGCCATCAACTGGAACGGCGGGACAACCGCGAAGACCGGGGGCGCATAAACGCCCTCGAGGTGCTCGCGAATTGGGTCATTGGTCGCCTCCGCATAGGCAACGATCCGCTCGCGTTCGACCGTGAACTCGAGCTCGTCCCCCCACATATCCAGCTGTGCCAGGTCGAAGCCTTTGTTGTCAGACATTGGGTCTCCTACCGTCCTCGCACTCGCGGCGACTGGGTTCAACCGTAGGAACCGGCCGCCGGATGAGCGATGACCGCGGCTCGCGGCATTCGTGACCGCGGGAGTACCCCCGGCGTCGCTGGTAGCTTCGCTCGCGCGAGATCCCGCCGAGAAAGAAGACGATGTCGAGCCCGACCGTGCCGATCCAGTTCGTCCACCGCGCGCTGCACACGGTGGCCCGCGTGGGTGTGGACGTCAACGAGCTGCTGCGCGGCACCGGGGTCTCCGCGGAGTTGGTGGTCAACAGGCGCGCTCGGGTCACCATCGAGCAAGTCACCGTCATCACCCAGAGGCTCTGGCAGCTCACCGGGGACGAACTGTTCGGCGCCGGCGAGCAACCGGTTCCGCGAGGTACCTTTCGGCTGCTGTCCCTGGCGATGATCCACTCACCCGACCTGCGCACCGTGCTGCGCCGTTTCGACGAGTTCACCGACGTGCTGCCGAACGTGCCCTCGCTCACCGTCACCGCCGGACCGGACAGCACCCGCCTTCAGATCGACATCAGTGGCCTCGACGACCCCGAGCACCTGGTCACCGACTTCGCGCTGGCGGTCGGTCACCGCTTCACCAGCTGGCTGATCGGGAAGCGGATCAAGCTGAGCGCCGTCGAGCTGCCCTATCCCGAACCGCCCGAGGCGGCCGACTACGACCGGGTGTTCGGCACCATGCCGACCTTCGACTCGGCGTGGGCGGCTCTGACGTTCGACAGTGCGCTGCTCGCCGCGCCGGTCGTCCGCGACGAGAACGACCTGCTCGGCTACCTCAACAATTCTCCCGGCGACCTGCTCAGCCGGCGCGACTACGGCAGCACCATGGCCGACCAGGTCCGCCGCATCCTGGAGTACGCGCTGAACGCCACGACAGTGCCGTCCTCCCGCGCCTCGTTGCCGCCGCCGTGGCCAACGCCGGAGGAGGTGGCCGCGCGCCTGACGCTCAGCGTGCAGCACCTGCGGCGCAAGCTGCGCGAGGAGGGCACCTCGATCAGCCAGATCCGGGAAGAGATCCTGCGGGACGCGGCCATCGCCAGCCTTGCCCGGGGCCAGGAACCGGTCACCGAGCTGGCCGCGCGACTCGGGTTCTCCGAGCCCAGTGCGTTCCGGCGGGCCTTCCGCCGGTGGACCGGCAGCCCACCCGGCTCCTATCGGCCGGAGCGTCCCGTGGAGCAGTGACCGGTCAGCCGGCCGAACTGACCGGCTCAGGCCACCGCGCCGGCGGCGACCAGCTCGTCAATCCGGCCCGGTGCCAGGCCCCAGTCACCTAACGTCTCGGCGATGTCCCGTCCGCCGTCATCCGCGGGCCGCGGCGCGGCGGCCGGCGTACGGCTGAACCTGGGGGCCGGCGCCGGCTGAACCAGCCCGTCGACCCCGACAAATGCCTGGCGCGCGACGTTGTGCGGATGCTCGTGGGCCTCCCACGGCGTCAGCACCGGGGACACACAGGCGTCGGAGTCGGCGAAGATCTCCGCCCACTCGTCACGGGTGCGCTCGGCCAACCTCTTCCCGATGACGCCCCTCAGCTCAGCCCAACCCGAGGGGTCGAACTGGAACGGCAGCTCCGGCTCGTCGATCTCCAACGTGGCCAGCAGCTCCGCATAGAACTGAGGTTCGACACAGCCCACCGCGACGAACTTGCCATCGGCGGTCTGGTAGGTGTCGTAGAACGCCGCGGCCCCGTCCAACGCGTTCGTGCCGCGCTCGCCCGGCCACATCCCGTTCGCGCGCATGCCGTGCAGGAACGCGGTGAGCAGCGCGGCGCCGTCCACCATCGCGGCATCGACCACCTGTCCCTGCCCCGATCGCTCCCGCTCGTACAGCGCGGAGATGATGCCCATCGCCAGCAGCATGCCGCCGCCGGCGAAATCGCCGATGAGGTTCATCGGTGCGTGCGGGCGCTCACCGGCGCGCCCGAGTGGCTCCAGGGCGCCGGCCACCGCGATGTAGTTGATGTCGTGGCCGGCGCGCGCGGCCAGCGGGCCGTCCTGGCCCCACCCGGTCATCCGGCCGTACACCAGTCGGGGGTTGCGGGCCAGCAGCTGCTCGGGCCCGATGCCGAGGCGCTCGGCGACGCCGGGGCGGAAGCCCTCCACGAACACGTCGGCGGCCTCGACCAGCTCCAGCACGGCCCGGACACCGTCGGGGGCCTTGAGGTCGACCGAGACAGTGCGCCGCCCCCGGTCCAACGGCCCCGCCGGTGGGGTGATCCCCGCGCCGGAGCCACCGCCCCGCCGCAGCTGCAGTACCTCGGCGCCCAGGTCGGCCAGGATCATGCAACCGAACGGAGCAGGCGCCAGACTGGCCACCTCGATGACACGCACCCCTGCTAGAGGCCCCATGAGTTCACTCCTCAATGTATTCCGGCTGACGGCATCACGCGGGTGCTGGTGTCAGAGCGTGCGCGCGATGATTTCCTTCATGATTTCGTTCGCCCCGCCGTAGACCTTCTGGACACGCGAGTCGGCGTACAGCCGGGCAATGGGGTACTCGGCCATGTAGCCGTAGCCGCCGAACAACTGCACGCACCGGTCGACAACAATGCACTGCTGCTCGGTCAGCCACCATTTCGCCTTGGCGGCCGTTGCGATGTCGAGTTCGCCGGCGAGGTGTTTCTCGATGCAGTCGTCCAGGAAGCTCCAGCCGACCGTGACCAACGTGTCGGACTCGGCCAGCACGAACTTGCTGTTCTGGAAACTAAAGATCGGCTTGCCGAATGCGGTGCGTTCCTTCGCATAGTCCAGGGTGAGCTGCACTGACTTCTCCATCGCGGCTACCGCGCTGATGGCCAGGAACAGCCGTTCCTGCGGCAACTGCTGCATGAGCTGGATGAAACCCTGCCCCTCGAGCTCCCCGAGCAGGTTCGACCGAGGCACCCGCACGTCGTCGAAGAACAGCTCGCAGGTGTCCTGGCCGTGCTGGCCGATCTTCTCCAGGTTCCGGCCCCGCCGGAACCCGGGTAGATCCGCCGTTTCGACCACGATCAGTGAGACGCCCGCCGCGCCCGCCGCGGCATCGGTCTTGGCGACCACGAACACCAGGTCGCACAGGAAACCGTTGGAGATGAACGTCTTCGACCCGTTGAGTACGTACTCGTCGCCATCGGTGACCGCGCTGGTGCGGATGGCCTGCAGGTCGGACCCGGTGCCCGGCTCGGTCATCGCGATGGCCGCCACGAGCTCGCCCGAGGCCATCTTCGGCAACCAGTTCCGCTTCTGCTCCTCGGTGCCGTACCCGCTGAGGTAATGCGCGATGATCCCGCCGTGCAGCATCCCGCCGAAGCTCGGCGCGAGTGCCCTGACCTGCTCGAGCGCGATGGTCGCCTCATGCGCGAAGGTACCGCCGCCACCTCCGTACTCCTCGGGGATAGAGGCGCACAGCAATCCCAGCTCGCCGGCTCTGGACCATACCTCGCGGTCGACGTGCTGCTGGCGACCCCAACGCTCCTCGTTCGGCGCGCACTCCTTCTCGAAGAAGTTGCGCGCCAGCTCGGCGAGCATGTCGGTGTCCGAGTCCATCCACCGTGACCGGTGCACACCCATGTCCGTCTCCCTCGTCAGATACTGCGGCCGGAGTCGGCCCAGTACGGCTCGCGCAGCCGGCGCTTGAACAGCTTCCCGCTGTCCTCCCGAGGCAATGCGTCGGTGAACTCCACGACCCGGGGCACCTTGTAACCGGCCAACGACCGCCGCACGTGGTCGCGCACCGAATCGGCCGTCAGCTCCGATCCGGGGTCCAGTTCGATATGCGCGGCGAGCGATTCGCCGAATTCCTCGTCCGGAATGCCGAACACCGCGCTGTCCCGCACCCCGGCCAGGTCGGCCAACGCCTCTTCGATTTCGGCGGGGTAGATGTTCACCCCACCGGAGATCACCATGTCGCTGGCCCGGTCGGTCAGATAGAGATAGCCGTCCTCGTCGACCCTGCCGACGTCGCCGACGGTCACGAACCCGTCCAGCTCCATCGCCTTTCGCTTGTCGTCATCGCCGAGATAGCTGAAGTTCGGCCAGTAGGGCGGCGGGTTGACGTAGACGACCCCGACCTCGCCGGTCGGGACCTCGCGCCCGTCCGGCCCGATGATCCGCACGGCGGCGCCGTCGATCGGCACGCCGACGGTGCCCGGATGAGCGAGCCACTCCGCCGAGTCGCACCAGACAATCGGACCCGTCTCCGAGCCTCCGTAATACTCGTCCACGATCGGGCCGAACCAGTCGATGATCTCGCGCTTAACCCGCTGCGAGCAGGGCGCGGCAGCATGAACCACCCGGCGCAGCGAGGACACGTCGTACCGGGATCGGGTCGACTCCGGCAGGCGGAGCAGCCGAACGAACATCGTCGGGACCATCTGGACCTGCTCCACGCGGTGCCGCTGCACCTCGGTGAGGAAGTTCTCGGGATCGAACCTCGGCAGGATGGTGATATCGGCCTGGAGCTTGACCGCCAGTACGGCGGCGGTGTTGGGCGCCGTGTGGTAGAGCGGGGCAGGCACCAACGTCCGGCCGCCAGGGCTCAGACCCATCCGGCCCACCAGTGCGCCCGCGAGCTGCATCATCTGCTCCAGGCCGACCTGGTCGCGCACGATGCCCTTCGGGCGCCCTGTGGTGCCCGAGGTGTAGATGACACCCAGGCCGCCACTCGTCCGCCCTTCACCCAGCGGCCGCTGGGCGGCGAGCCACGACTCGAGTTCGGGTACCGACTCCGGTGGACGAACCGCGGCGAAGCCGGCAGCCTCCGCCACGGCCGGGCTGAGCCGGACCTCGATCACCCGGACCCCGCTCGGCGCCGCCTCGAGCACCGCCGCGACGAACTCGGTGTGCGCGAAGACCACGGTGCTGCCGCTGTCGGTCAGCAGATGCCGCAGCTCCTCACCCCGCCAGTGCCAGTTCACCGGGACTGGGCTCGCGCCGGCCGTGCCGATCCCCTCGGACAGCTCCAGGAACTCGACACCGTTGCGCAGCACCAGCGCTACCCGGCCGCCCGGTTCGACGCCCAACTCGACCAGGCCACCCGCCACCCGGCCGGCACGCTCGTGCAACTCTGGATAGCTCCGCTCCCGGTCGGCACACCGAATCATGGGCGACTCCGCCACGGCCTAGCCTCGCTCTCCGGACCCGACAACCCGCTGCTACGCGGCCGACGACACGACCGTATGGCCGCCGGCGAGCCCGACCAATGACCGCGATGAGCCAGCACCGTGACCACGGCGCGCACCCTTCCCGCCGGTCCGTGCCGAGCCGCTAACACCGACTCGTGATCGTCGCGGACGAAGTCTTCGAGCATCGCCCCGAGCCGCTCCCGCAAGTAGAAGAAGATCACGTCCTCCTCGCGGGGGAAATGGCGGAAGAAGGTGCACCAGCGCCCGCGAGGGGTCGTGACCGCCCCGCACCGGACGCGGCGTACACCGGAGCCGACGCGCGCCGGCCAGTCGCTTGCCCAACCATGCGCGGACACTTGCCCGCAAATGTGAAACACGTTCTAATTCTGCGTATGGACTACGGGCTCGTGCTTTTCACCAGCGATCGCGGCATCACCCCGGCGGCGGCCGCCAGGCTGGCCGATGACCACGGCTTTGCCACGTTCTACGTTCCCGAGCACACCCACATCCCGGTCAAGCGCCAGGCCGCCCATCCGACCACCGGCACCGAGTCGCTGCCCGATGACCGCTACATGCGCACGCTGGACCCGTGGGTCAGCCTGGGCACCGCGTGCGCCGTGACGTCGCGGGTCAGGCTGTCGACCGCGGTGGCCCTACCGGTCGAGCACGACCCGATCACGCTGGCCAAGTCGGTCGCTACGCTCGATCACCTCTCCGGCGGCCGGGTCAGCCTGGGGGTCGGATTCGGCTGGAACACCGACGAGCTCGCCGACCACAACGTGCCGCCGGGGCGGCGGCGCACCATGCTGCGCGAATATCTCGAGGCGATGCGGGCGCTGTGGACCCAGGAGGAAGCGTCCTACGAGGGCGAGTTCGTCAACTTCGGCCCGAGCTGGGCCTGGCCCAAACCGGTGCAGGCCCACATTCCGGTGCTGGTCGGGGCGGGCGGCACGGAGAAGAACTTCACGTGGATCTCGCGGCACGCCGATGGCTGGATCACCACCCCGCGCGAGGTCGACATCGACCAGCCGGTCAAGCTGCTGCGGGACGCCTGGGCCGCCGCCGGACGGGACGGCACCCCTCGGATCGTCGCGTTGGACTTCAAGCCAGATCCGGAGAAGCTCGCCCGCTGGGCCGACCTTGGCGTCACCGAAGTGCTGTTCGGTCTGCCCGACCGTTCCGCCGACGACGTCGCGGCCTACGTCGAACGACTCGCCGGCAAGCTCGCCACCACGGTCTAGCCGAGTTCGCGGGCTGTCCACCCACCCAAGGGCCGCCCGACGACGGCCCCGGTGGACGGGGCCGCCTGTCGGTGGTCCTGTCGGGTGAGTCAGCCGACCAGCATCAGCGCGGCGGAGGCGAGCACGAGCGCACCACCCGCGGCGCCCACGAAGCCTCGGCTCCCGGCGGCCTTGGCCCTCGGCAGCACGAGCGCGACCGCGAGGCCGATCCCGGCCAGCAGCGCGCTGGACACCGCCTGCAGGCCGGCCTGCTGGAACATCTCACCGACGCCGCGCCCGTGCACCAGGCCGTAGCTCAGGTTGTCCACGGTCAGGGCCCACGGCAGCACCCACATCGGCCAACGCGCCGCGACCCGCTTGGACGCCGCACTCACCAGGATCAGGTACAGGCCGTAGGCGAGCAGCGCCACCGAGGGAAGTAGGTCCGTCACCTCGTCCGGTAGGTGCCAGCCCAGCATCGCACCAACCAGGAACCCGATGCCGTCCGCGACACCGAACAGCACGGCCAGCGGCACCCGGGCGCGGGCGCTGACGAGGGGCGAGATCGCGATTCCGGCGATCAGGCTGTCGATGCCGAGAAGTAGAAAACTCAGATTCATGATTCCTTCTCCCTACTTTGTTTATCCGAAGGCCCGGATCGCCGAACTTTCAGCTGTGTGCCGCGCTCATGCCCAGACCCGTCCATCACCCGTCCGCGAGCCGGAGGGCGTGCGGGCGAGGTGTCAGCTCGGGCGGCAGCGCGCTCCCCCTCGGACCGGAGTTGGCCGCGCGCACGGCCTGCTCCACCAGCTCGTGGTCCGGGGACAGATGACATACCGGGTCGGTGCGGGCCGGGTCGCCGGTGAGCTGGAACGCCTGGCACCGGCAGCCACCGAAGTCGATCTCACGGCGGTCGCAGCTCCGGCACGGGTCCGGCATCCAGTCCGTGCCCCGGAAACTCTGGAACAGCGGCGACTCCGTCCAGATCCGGGCCAGGGACTCCTCCCGGACGCTCGCGCGGGGCAGCGGCAACGACTGCGCGGCCGGACAGGGCAGCGCGTCGCCGTTGGGTGCCACGGTCAGCTGCCGGCTGGCCCAGCCGCCCATGCAGGGCTTCGGGTAGCGGCTGTAGTAGTCGGGCAGGACGTACAGGACGTCCATCCGGCCCGCCAGGCGCTTCCGTGCGGCGCGGACCACCGCCTCGGCCCGCTCCAGCTGCGCCCGGCTGGGCAGCAGCGCCGCGCGGTTGAGCAGGCCCCAGCCGTAGTACTGGGTATTGGCCAGCTCGACCCGCCCGGCGCCCAGCTCCTCGGCCAGGTCGAGGATGGCGGGGACCCGGTCGATGTTCCGCCGGTGCAGCACGACGTTCACCGTGAGCGGCCAGCCCATGTCCGTCACCGTGCGGGCGGCCTCGATCTTGCGGGCGAAGG
>Ga0137412_10005611_pt1 | contig 10034 bp, 7 predicted proteins | sample CZODoug2_1_16fun_FD_122160 | JGI IMG/M metagenome (GOLD analysis project Ga0137412, IMG submission 122160) | Vadose zone soil fungal communities from Angelo Coast Range Reserve, California, USA - CZODoug2_1_16fungal (Hybrid Assembly) | ecosystem: Environmental > Terrestrial > Soil > Vadose zone... | reverse complement strand
GCTACCGTCTTGTGCGGGCTCGTCGACGTGGTGGAACACAAGGTGACGTTCGCGAATGCCGGGCATCCCAACCCGCTTCTGATAGACCGGGACGGCGCCGCGATCGTGAATACGCAGGTCGGGCCTCCGGTTGGAATAGAAGCCGCGTCGTACGACGTGGTCACCGTGGCGGTACCGTCGCGCGGGACTCTGTTGGCCTATACCGACGGGCTCTACGAACGGCGAGGCGAGAGCCCCGACGTCGGCCTGGCACGACTCCGTGGCGCCGCGGTCGGCAACGGCTCGCTCGACGAGCTCCTCGATGGCATGCTGGGAGTCCTGACCCCGGCCGGATGTGACGACGACACGGCGATCCTGGCGGTGAGATGGCTCACGTAGAAAGCGATGAGGGCGCACGAGGCACGGTCGAGTCGGCACTCGACGCAACGGGCGCGTCGTCGTCTGGTACGCCGCGCAACGCGCCACCGCGCCCGCAAAATAGGCAGGCGCAGGCCTACGCCACCCGCCGTGCTCAATATCCGGGTCGACCCTGCAAAATCCCGCCTTGGCATAGAACTTGGATGCTTCAGGGCACCCGATAACGGAGCGGAAGGGTCGCGGAGTGGCTTCGATCAGATTCGACTCCGTATGGAAGCGCTACGGCAGCGTCACCGCTGTCGAAAACCTCAATCTGACGTGCGGCGAAGGCGAGATGCTCGCCCTGCTCGGCCCTTCCGGCTGTGGCAAGAGCTCGACCGTGAAGATGGCCGCCGGCATCGAGGAAGTCTCGGCCGGCGAGATCTTTTTCGGCGAACGCCCGGTCTCCCGCCTGGCGCCGGGAGCGCGCAACATCGCGATGGTGTTCGAGGACTACGCACTCTATCCGCACCTGACGGTGCGCGAGAACATCTCGTTCCCGCTGAGGATCCGTGGACTGCCCTCCTCCGACGTCAAGGCGCGCGTCGACGAAGTGCTCGACCTGCTCGGCTTGCATCCGCTCGCCGACCGCGGCGTCAAGATGCTGTCCGGCGGCGCCCAGCAGCGCATATCGATCGGCCGGGCGCTGGTGCGCGACCCCGCGCTTATCCTGTTCGACGAGCCGTTGTCGCATCTCGACGCCGACCAGAAGATCCATCTGCGCACCGAGATCAAGCGGCTGCAGAAGCTGCGCGGCGTCACCTCGATCCTCGTGACCCACGACCAGACCGAGGCGACCGCGATGGCCGACCTCATCGCGGTGATGAACCTGGGCGTGCTGCAGCAAGTCGCGACGCCGCACGAGCTCTATGCGCGGCCCGCGAACACGTTCGTCGCCAATTTCATCGGCGAACCGCCGATGAACCTGTTGCCGCTGCGCGCCCACGACGGCGGGCTGGTGCTCGCCGACGCGGGCTGGCCGCTGCCGCTCGATGGGCACCGCATCAAGCTTGCGCAAGGCGTGCGCGCGGCCGAGAGCATGACGGCGGGCATTCGCCCCGAGCACGTCACGGTGGAGCGCGGCGCGCGCGGCCCTCGTCAGGCGATCGTGCGCTATTGCGAGCCGCGCGGCGATGTCGATGTCGTGGTCGCAGCGCCGCTCGATCATCCCGGTACGACGATCACCGCGGAGGTGCCGGGACCGGCGGGCTATCGGGCCGAAGACCTGGTCAGCATCGCGTTCGCGGCCGAGCGGATCTATATGTTCGCCGGCGCCGACGGCCGCAATCTCGAGGTGCGGCCGTGAACGTGCATGCGGGTGTCCCGCGGGCTGCACCTGCCTCCGGGCTCGCGCCGGAGCTCGCTGGCGACCTCGAGCTGCGCGAGATCTCCAAGAGCTTCGCCACCGTCAAAGCCCTGGAGGCAGTGTCGCTTTTTGCGCGCCCCGGTGAATTGCTCGCCGTGACCGGACCTTCCGGGGCGGGCAAGTCGACGCTCTGCCGGATCATCGCGGGGCTCGAGATGCCCGATCATGGCGTTTGCCGCATCGCCGGAAAGAACGTCGCGGCGGTGCCGGCCGGCGCGCGCCGCGTCGCCTACATGTTCGAATCCTACGCGCTCTATCCGCACCTGACGGTGCGGCAGAACGTGATGTCGCCGCTGATGGCGCCCAATGGCCGCAACAGCGAGGCCGGCGGCGTCGATGCCCTGCTCGAGACCCTGGAGATCCGCCACCTTGCGGAGCGGCTCCCGGCCGCGCTCTCGGGCGGACAGAAGCAGCGCGTGGCGCTCGCGCGCACGCTGGTGCAGAAGCCCGCGGTGACGCTGCTCGACGAGCCGATCTCCCACCTCGACGCCAAGCTGCGCCACAAGCTGCGCAACGAAATCCGCCGGATGGTGGCGTCGCGGCCCTCCCCCACCGTCTGGTGCACCCCGGACGCGATGGAGGCGCTGTCGGTCGGCGACCGCATCGCGGTGATCGAGGCCGGCCGGATCGAGCAGATCGGCACCCCGGAGCAGCTGTGGCTCCAGCCGGCAAGCGTGCGGGTCGCCCGCCTCGTCGGCGATCCACCGATGAACTTGTTGCAGGGCCGTGTCGAGTTTCGCGATGGCGGCGCGCACTTCATGTATGGCGACCTGCGCGTTCCGTTATCGGCGAGCCTCGCTAAAGCGGCGACGCTGCTCGGACGCGACGTCTCCTGCGTGCTCGGCATGCGGCCGAACCTCGTCGCGGTGGTGCCCGCGGGCATTCCCGGCGCGGTCGCCGTCGAGCTCTATTCACACGAGCCGTTCGGCAAGTACGCGATCGTCACCGCGCGGCTCGGCGACATGCTGATCAAGGCCAAGACCAGTGGCGCGGTTCCGGCCGGCATCGGCGCCACGGCCGGCCTCATCCTGCCGGCATCGGGCTTCGTCCTGTTCGACGCTGCAAGCGGGAACGCCGTCGCCTCCGACAGCGTCGCCGCGCGCCATCCTGCTCTCGAACCTGAGATGCCGTAACCACCGCCACCTCGAGGAGACCGACATGACATCACACTTTCGGAAATGGCGCTGCGCAGGTACCGGAATGGCCATCGCAGCGCTGGCGGCGACGGGCACGACCGCGCAGGCGCAATCGTTCTACACCGACGCCGCCAAGCCCTATGCCGGGACCACCATCCGGGTGCTCGACGAGATCACGCCGCTGCAGGAGACGCTTTCCAAGATCGTGCCGGATTTCGAGAAGGAGACCGGCATCAAGGTCGATTGGGAGCTGCTCAACCACTTCGAGGTGATCAACAAAGGCCAGGCCGACATGCTGTCGGGCCGCGGCTACTACGACGCGGTCATGTTGCACGGCTTCCAGATCGGCCCGATGCTGGCGGCCGAGGTGGTGCGGCCGATCGACGAGTTCGTGAAGAACCCGAAACTGTCCAACCCCGCGCTCGACGCCGACGATTTCATTCCTGGGCCCTACAAGTCTGCGGCGTTCTACAAAGGCAAGCAATACGGCTTCATCAACTGGAACTACAACCAGGTCTACTGGGCCCGCGCGGATCTCCTGAATGACCCGACCGAGCAGGCTGCGTTCAAGGCCAAGTACGGCTATGACCTCGCGCCCGCGAAGACCATCGAGCAGATGCGCGACATCGCCGAGTTCTTCACGCGCAAGAAGGGCAGCACGCTTGCCGGCAAGCCGCTCGACACCGACATCTACGGAATCGTGCTCGAGGGCATCAAGGGTGGCTCCACGTTCCTGACCATGTGGGGCAACTTCATTCGCAACTACGGCGGCGACATCATGGACGCCGACGGCAAGCCGACTTTCGACCGGCCGGAAAATGTCGCGGCGATCAAGATGTGGGCCTCGCTGTGGAAGTTCGCCCCGCCCGGAACCGCCGAGGCGTCGCTGATCGACGTGCCGACCATCATGGGCAACGGCATCGCAGCGCAGACGACGGCATGGTCGGACTTCGTGCTCGGCATCGACAAGGCGGGCAAGTCGCCCTACGCAGGCAAGTTCGTCTATGGACCGATCCCGGCGAAGGCCGGCCGCGAAGCTTCGCGCGCCGCCGACTCCGAGCCCTCCGTCACCGTGATCAGCGCCGCGAGCAAGCATCCCGAGGCGACGTTCCTGTTCATGCAGTGGCTCGCCGAGAAGAAGCAGCAGGAGAAGCTGATCGTCGCCGGCGAAGGCGGCGTTCCGATCCGCAACAGCTCGTGGGCCATGCCGGTGCTCGCCGACGGGCCGCAGAAGGGGCTGTTCGTGGCGATGAAGAGCACGCTCGACGTGTCACGCAGCAAACCGAAGATGCCGAAGTTCTTCGAGATCTACGACGAGCTCTCGGGCCTCGCGCAGGAAATCGGCCTGGGCAAGGTCACTCCCGAGGACGGTGCCAAGCTCGGGCAGCAGATCCTGGTCAAATATTGCGGCGAGAAGTGCACGCTGTAGCGGACACGTATCCCGGGCGCTGCGCAGCGCAAAGCGATGCGCAGCAGACCCGGGATCGTTACGAGCTCCGCCGCCGGAACGGTCCCGGCTCAGCGGTGCACCGCTCCGCAAAAGTTCCGCGCTGCACCGCAGCCGGGACACGACAACCCGAAAAAGAACCGTACCTAGTCGCATGACCGTCACCAGCGAGCTGGCCGAACTTGCCCCTCCCGCCGCCCCGCCCCGGCGGCGGGAAGGGTTCTGGTATCCCTACCTTCTCATCGCGCCGACGATGCTGACGCTCACGGTCGTTTCGCTGGTGCCGTTCGTCTACGCGATCTTTCTCAGCTTCCACAAGGCGAAGTACGGCCGCGTCACCGACTTCATCGGCTTCGACAACTACGTCACCTTGTTCGTGGACGGACGCTTCTGGAACGCCATGGGCATCGCGCTCGCTTTCATGGCGATCGCCGTGCCGATCGAGTTCATGCTCGGCCTCGCCGGTGCGCTGGTGCTCAACCAGAACATCCGTGGGCGCTCGGCCCTGGTGCCATTCCTGTTCATGCCGGCGATGATGGCGCCGATCGTGGTCGGCCTCCTGTGGAAGATCATGCTCGCGGGCTCGTGGGGCTTCATCTCCTACAATCTGCTGGAGCGCTTCGGCCTGATTGGCAACACCTCGGTGTTCGCCTCGCCGAACCTCGCGCTCTATGCGCTGATCTTCGTCGACATCTGGCAATGGACGCCGTTCATGATGCTGGCCTTCTTCGCCGGGCTGCAGGCGCTGCCACTTGGCCCTTACCGGGCTGCGGCGGTCGATGGCGCAAATGGGTTGCAGATCTTCTTCCGCCTGACGTTGCCGATGCTGGCGCCGCTGCTCGCCGTGGTCGGGCTCCTGCGCCTGATCGACGCTTTCAAGGTGTTCGACACCGTGTTCATTCTGACGGGCGGCGGCCCTGGTGTCTCGACCGAAACGCCGAGCATGCTCGCCTACAAGATGACGTTCGAATTCTGGAACATCGGCGAGGCCTCAGCCTTCGCGATCATCGTGTGGGTCGCGTTCTTCGTGTTCTGCAACGTCTTCTACCAGATCGCCAAGAAACGGCTGAACGCGTTCTGAGAGCCCGCATGAACAGCAACCGCACAAGCATCCTGTGGACAACGGTCGCGCTGGTCTATGGCGTGCTCATCCTGTTTCCGGTGTTCTGGATGGCCACGATGGCCTTCAAGCCCACGGACGTCATGTTCGCGCGGCCGACGGTCTTCCTGTTCCAGCCCACGCTCGAGCACTTCGCCTATGTGATCAAGGAAGGCTTCCACTGGAGCCTGCTCACGTCATTCGTGCTGTGCGCCGCCTCGACTCTGCTGGTGGTGTTGATCGGCACCCCCGCCGCCTATGCGTTCGCGCGCTTCGAGATGAAGGCCAAGGACGACCTGTTCCTGTTCATTCTCGCCACCCGGATGGCGCCGCCGGTCTGTCTCGTCATCCCGTTTTACCTGATCTTCGCCAAGATCGGCCTGCTCGATTCGTTCATCGGGCTGACCATCGCCTACATGACGTTCAACCTGTCGTTCTACGTCTGGGTGCTGCGCAGCTTCTGCCGGGATCTGCCGGTCGAGCTCGAAGAGGCCGCCGAGCTCGAAGGCTGGTCGAAGCCGCAGATTTTCCGCCGCGTCGTCTTTCCGCTGCTGCACAACGGCGTCATCGCCACCGCGGTGCTGTGCTTCATCTTCGCGTGGAACGAGTTCCTGTTCGCCTTCATGCTCGGCGGCAAGGCGGTGCAGACGCTGCCGGTCTCGATCCCCAAGCTGATCACCACCCAGGGCGTGCGCTGGGGCGAGATGGCGGTGGTCGGCATGGTCGCGCTGCTGCCGGTCTTCGCCGTGGTCGTGTTCCTGCAGCGCCACATCGTGCGCGGCCTCACGCTTGGCGCCGTGAAGGGATAAATCCGGATCGATTTTACACGTCGCCGGATCATGCGCTACGCTGACGCGCCATGACGGAACTGCATGATCTTTCCGCCCACGAGCTGTCGCAGGGCTATCGCGACCGACGCGTGTCACCGGTCGAAGCGACGCGCGCGGCACTCGCCCGCATGGACGCCTGGGAGCGCAAGATCAATGCCATGTACATCATCGACGCCCAAGGCGCGCGCGCGCAAGCCGCAGCCTCCGAGACGCGATGGCGCAACGGCACACCGCTGAGCGCGCTTGACGGTGTCCCCGTCACGATCAAGGACAACATCGCCGTGCAGGGCCTGCCGACACCAGTCGGCACCGCCGCCGGCGACATGAGCCCGAGCGCAGCCGATGCACCGCCATCGGCGCGGCTGCGGGAAGCCGGATGCGTCATCCTCGGCAAGACCACCATGCCCGACTACGGCATGTTGGTTTCGGGCGTCTCGAGCCTGCACGGCATCACCCGCAACCCATGGAACCTCGCGCGCAACACTGGCGGCTCGAGCTCGGGCGCCGGCGCCGGGATCGCAGCGGGCTATGGTCCGTTGGCGCTCGGCACCGACATCGCCGGCTCGGTGCGCCTGCCGGCCGCCTATAACGGCATATTCGCGCTCAAGCCCAGCCTCGGCCGCGTACCGATCCACCCGCCCTATCTCGGCCGCGTGGTCGGCCCGATGACCCGCACCGTGATTGACGCGGCACTGGCCATGACCGCGCTGACCAAGCCCGACGCGCGCGACTTCATGGCGTTGCCCTACCAGGCGCTCGACTGGCCGGCGCTGCTCGATGGCGATGTTAAGGGCAAGAAGCTCGGTCTTCTCCTTGACATCGGCGTCGGCATCGCGCCGCAGCCCGCGGTGCAAGCAACGGTGCAGGCTGCAGCGAAAGCATTCGCGCAAGCGGGCGCGATCATCGAGCCGGTGGCGCCCATCTTCACGCGCGACATGCTGGACGGGGTCGATTGTTTTTTTGCGGCGCGCCTGCTCGCCGATTACCAGCTCTTGCCGCCAGGGCGACAAGCCAAGGTATTGCCGTTCATCGCCACCTGGTGCCGCCGCGCGCAAGGCGCGAGTGCAGTCGACGCGCTGCGCGGCCTCAACCAGATCATGCTGCTGCGGGAGACGGCCGTGGCAGCGACCAAGGGTTATGATTTCCTGATCAGCCCGACCTCGCCGATCGCCGCCTATGCGGCCGAACAGGCGGCGCCCGGCGATGATCCGACGAAACCGTTCGACCATCTGTGCTTCACTGCGCCGTTCAACTTTTCGGAGCAACCGGCGGCATCCATCTGCGCCGGATACGACGCCGACGGCCTGCCGATCGGGCTTCAGATCGTCGGGCATCGCTTCGATGACCTCGGCGTCTTGCGCATGGCGCGCGCCTACGAAGCGCTGCGGCCGAAGCCGCGCCCATGGCCGGAGCCGTAGGGCGATATCAACTGGAGTGCCTGAATGACCTATGACCTCATCTTGCGCGGAGGCCGCGTGATCGATCCGTCGCAGAAGCTCGACACCGTCGCCGATGTCGCATTTTCCGGCGGCAAGGTGGCCAAGGTCGGGAAGGATCTGAAAGGCGATGCTGGCACCGACACCCGAGACGTCTCGCACCATATCGTCACGCCGGGGTTGATCGATCTCCACACCCACGTCTATTGGGGCGGCACCTCGCTCGGCATCGACGCCGAGGATTTCTGCCGCCGGTCGGGCGTCACCACCGCAGTCGATACCGGCAGCGCCGGGCCCGGCAACTTCATGGGCTTCCGCAAGCATGTGATCGAGAAGAGCGAGGTGCGCATCCTCGCCTATCTCCATGTCTCGTTCGCCGGCATCTACGCCTTCTCGCCAAGGGTCATGGTCGGCGAGAGCGAGGAAATCCGGTTGATGGCGCCGATCGACGCGGTGGAGGTCGCGAGTGCCAATCGCGACATCGTCGTCGGCATCAAGGTGCGCGTGGGCGCCCATGCCTCGGGGCGTTCCGGCACGGTGCCGCTCGACATCGCGCTCCAGGTGGCCGAGGAAGTCGGCATGCCTGTGATGGCGCACATCGACCATCCGCCGCCGAGCTACGAAGAGGTGATCGCGCGCCTGCGGCCAGGCGACGTTCTCACCCACGCATTCCGACCGTTCCCGAACTCGCCCGCAACCGCGCAAGGCACCATCAAGCGGGCGGTGCTCGACGCGCGCCAGCGCGGCGTCCTCTTCGACATCGGCCACGGCAAGGGCTCGTTCGCATTCAAGACGGCGCGCGCCATGCTCGCCAACGGCTTCTTTCCGGACACGATCTCGTCGGACGTGCATACCCTTTGCATCAACGGGCCGGCGTTCGACCAGGTCACCACCATGTCGAAATTCTTGTGCATGGGCATGCCGCTCTCCGACGTGATCGCCGCTTCGACCGTCAATGCCGCTTTCGCATTGAAGCGCCCCGAGCTCGGCAGCCTGAAGCCCGGCAGCGTCGGCGACGCAACCATCATCTCCATCAAGGAGGGGCGCTTCGACTATGTCGACGTGGTCGGCGAACATCTGACCGGCAATCACAAGATCGCGTCAGAGGGCGTGGTGATCGCGGGGCGATGGTGGCACCCGAAGCCTGAATAACCAGCCCTGCGGCCAAATGGCTTCGTGGCGGATGCACAACCTTCAGGAAGGCTGGCATGCCGCTTGCTCCAACAGGCACACCGCGGCGGCACCGGCTCGCTCAGCGGTCGCTCGATCGACGTCATATCAGGCAAGGAAACGGTTTCCACTTTCCCTTAAAAAATGCTCTAACAAATAGGCAGAGTGGTGCAAATCTGGGCGATTGACCAACACAACTGGGAGATCAGGCCATGGATCGCAGGACGCTGCTGAAGGCGGTCGCTGGCGCAGGTACGCTGGCGATGTCGGGCAGGCTAGCTGCCCCAGCGCTTGCGCAAGGCGCCGCCGCGCGCACGCTGCGTTTTGTGCCGCAGGCCGATCTCGCAAATTTCGATCCGATCTGGGGCACGCAGTATGTCGTGCGCAACGCGTCCGCGCTGGTGTGGGACACGCTCTACGGCGTCGACGACACACTCGAGCCGCAGCGCCAGATGGTCGAGGGCGAGGAGGTTTCCTCCGACGGCCTGACCTGGACGTTCCGCCTGCGGCCCGGATTGAAATTCCACGACGGCGAACCGGTGTTGGCAAAGGACGTGGTGGCGAGCATTGCGCGCTGGTCGGTGCGCGATCCGATGGGCCAGATGCTCAATGCCATTCAGCAGGAGCTCACCGCGGTCGACGACCGCACCTTCAAATGGGTGCTCAAGAGGCCCTATCCGAAGATGAAGCTGGCGCTCGGCAAGAACAACACGCCGATCCCCTTCATCATGCCGGAGCGCGTCGCGAAAACCGATCCGTTCAAGCAGATTTCTGAATATGTCGGCAGCGGGCCCATGCGCTTCGTAAAGAACGAATGGGCGCCCGGTGCCAAGGCCGTGTTCGAGAAGTTCGCGGATTACGCACCACGATCGGAACCGGTTTCCTGGCTTGCCGGCGGCAAGCGCATGATGGTGGACCGCATCGAATGGATCGTGATCCCCGATCCCGGAACAGCTTCGGCCGCGCTGCAGAACGGCGAGGTGGACTGGTGGGAGAATCCGATCCCCGATCTGGTGCCGGTGCTGCGCAAGAACCGCAACGTCATGGTGGACATCGCAGACCCGCTCGGAAACGTCGGCAGCTTCCGCATGAACCATCTCTATCCGCCCTTCAACGACGTGCGGGCGCGACGCGCAGTCCTGATGGCGATGAGC
>Ga0137412_10005610_pt1 | contig 10034 bp, 5 predicted proteins | sample CZODoug2_1_16fun_FD_122160 | JGI IMG/M metagenome (GOLD analysis project Ga0137412, IMG submission 122160) | Vadose zone soil fungal communities from Angelo Coast Range Reserve, California, USA - CZODoug2_1_16fungal (Hybrid Assembly) | ecosystem: Environmental > Terrestrial > Soil > Vadose zone... | reverse complement strand
CTGGACGTTGGTAATTCCCATGACCACAACCTGAACTAATGCAAGCCAAGTCGGCAGTTTCCCCGCGTGATGCTCGAGCAAAATACCGATAAATCGCTCCAGCGAGCCGAACATGGCCCGGTGCAGCATCACCGGCGTGTGCTTCTGGCCGTCGTCACCGACATAAGTCGCGCCCAGGCGCACGGGCATGTTGAAGTCCACTTGTAAGGTGCCGCATTGCCAATCGCGCCCGATTGCGTCGCGCAGCACGAATTCGAGCTTGGGCCCGTAAAAGGCCCCTTCGCCGCGATTCAAGCTGGTTTCGATGCCGGCGGCCTCTGAGGCCTGCCGCAGCGCCGCTTCGGCTTTGTCCCACACCTCATCCGACCCCACCCGTTTCGGCGGCCGATCCGAAAACTTGATGCGTACGTCATTGAAGCCGAAGTCCCGATAAATACTCAGGATCAGCTCGGTCACCTTGACCGCTTCCTCGGTAATCTGGTCAGGCGTACAGAATATGTGCGCGTCGTCCTGGGTAAAGGCTCGCACGCGCATCAGGCCGTGCAACGCTCCCGACGGCTCGTAGCGATGCACCTTGCCAAACTCGGCCAGGCGCAGCGGCAGCTCCCGATAGCTGCGCAGTCCCTGCTTGAACACTTGCACGTGACCCGGACAGTTCATGGGCTTGATCGCGAAGGTGCGCTCATCCGGTGTCTGGGTCATGAACATATTCTCGCCGAACGACTCGATGTGGCCGGATCTCACCCACAGTTCGCGGTCCATGATCTCAGGCGTATTGATTTCCAGATACCCGGCGTCTGTCTGGCGTTCGCGCATGTACGCGATCAGCTGTTGAAACAGCGCCCAACCTTTCGGATGCCAGAAAACCGCACCGGGCGCCTCTTCCTGCAAGTGGAACAGGTCCAGCTCTTTGCCGATCCGCCGATGATCGCGCTTCTCGGCCTCCTCCAAACGGGTGAGGTACTCCTTGAGCTGCTTTTCATTGGCCCAGGCCGTGCCGTAGATCCGCTGCAGCATTTCGTTGCGCGAATCGCCGCGCCAATACGCGCCCGCCACTTTCGTGAGTTTGAAGGCCTTGAGCTTGCCGGTGCTGGGTACATGCGGTCCGCGGCAAAGGTCCTCCCAGTCGCCCTGTCCGTACAGGCTGATCGACTGATCCGCCGGGATGGCGGCAATGATCTCGGCCTTGTAGTGCTCGCCGATTTGCTTGAAGTGCGCCACGGCCTCATCACGCGGCAGCACGCGCCGGTGCACAGGCAAATCCTTGGCGGAGATTTCGGCCATGCGCTTTTCGATCGCGGCCAAGTCCTCGGTCGAAAACGGCCGCTTGTACGCGAAATCGTAGTAAAAGCCGTCCTCGATGACGGGACCGATGGTCACCTGGGCGTCGGGGTACAGCTCCTGAACAGCATTCGCCAACAGGTGAGCGGTGGAATGCCGGATGATCTCCAGCCCTTCCGGATCCCGGTCGGTCACGATGCTCAATGTCGCGTCATGGTCGATCATACGGGAGGTGTCGACCAAGACCCCGTCGACCTTGCCGGCAAGCGCCGCTTTGGCGAGGCCCGGACCGATGCCGGCTGCGACCTCAGCCACCGAAATGGCGTGGTCGAAGTGTTTCTGGCTTCCGTCGGGAAGAGTGATTACAGGCATAAAACCATCTTACCAGGGGCGGTTGAGCACCCGCGTCGATATAGGGTCCGGCACCCCGCCAGGAGGTGGTGCGCGCTAGTGGGATCGAACCACTGACCCCCACCATGTCAAGGTGATGCTCTACCGCTGAGCTAAGCGCGCTCGGAGGGCGCGAAAGATACCGGATTCGACGGCAGCCGGCAATGCTCCGTGCCGGCTCAAGCGCCGGCGGGCGGCTCCGGCGCCGGCGCCTCCAACACCCGCGGCGCGAGCCTCAAGTTCATTCGGAACTGGGCATCGCCGATGGTCAATAGGTCTCCGTCATTCAGCGGCTGCCGCGACACCTTGCGCCCGTTCACCAGCACCCCATTGGTGCTATTGAGGTCTTCGATTATCACGTCGCGCGAACTCAGGTGCAGCAGCGCGTGGTGACGGCTCACGGAAGACGACTCGACCTGGATTTCGCAGCCCGGCGCTCGCCCGATGCGGGTACGCCGCAACAAGGTATGGGCGGTCTTATGCTGGCCATCGACCCGGACCAATTCGGCGGTGCATTCCACCGGTACCCCCGTATTACCGGCCGCACCGCCGGGCGGCGCCCCCAGCCGTTCGATGCTGGTCTGAATTCGCCCCAGCACGTTCGCATTGTTGCTTTCGCTGCGCTCCAGACGGCGAATCAGGAATTCGCGCTCTTCGAGGGCTCCGCGCGTGCGTTCCAAGGCCGCGCGCAAGGCACGGTTTTCCTCGTTGAGTTGCTCGAGTGTCAGCGTTTTCGCGGCCAACTCGTCCGACAGGCGCTTGACGTCTGCTTCGACCGAATCCATCGGACGGCGCGCCTCGCGCAGATGCGCCACCAACACCTCCATCTCCTCTTCCTGTGTTTGCGCTTCGGACCGCAGATGCGCTATTTGCGTGGCCAGATCCTGGCTGCGTTGGGCATCGCTCTGCTTCGCGGCAACCGCCTCGGCGGCCGCGCGGTCTCGTACCGCCAACTCGCCGTTCAATCGATCTCGCTCGCTTTCCAGAGCAGCGATTTGCTCAGCCAGGTCGGCACGCGCAAGTTCCACTTGCTGCAGATTGAGTTCGTGCTTTGCCCGTGCCGCTTCACCGGCCGTTACAGTTGCTTTGAGTTTCACGATCGTTTCATCCCGCGCCGCCAACTCGCTGTTCAATCGGTTTCGCTCGATCTTCAAATCAGCGATCTGCTGCACCAGTCCGGTACTCGCCGCCTCGACCTGATGAAATTTCAGTTCGTGCTTGAGCCGCAGCGCTTCGCCATCCGCTGCAGCCGCCTTGAGCTTGGCGATAGCGTCTTCCCGCGCCACCAACTTCGCTTCGATCTCGGCCACCCGCCGGAGTGATTGATCGCGCTCCGCCTGCAGCGAACCGCGATCTTCCTGCACGGCGTCGATCTTTGCGTCGAGTTCCCGAAACAGATTCTGATCGAATCCACGGCGCCACTCGCGCGTCCGCAACTGTTCGAGATTGGAAGTTGCCTGCGTCGTCACGACACGCAATTCGCGCCGCGTGCTGTCGAGTTCCTCTGCGCCGACTTTGAGCTGCGCCGTGAGCGCCGCAACGGATTGCTGCGTGTTTTTTAGATCGACGGCCATCGACTCGGAGCGCGCTCGTGCGGCGCGCAGGTCGGCTTCGAGCTTGGTGGCCGCTTTGGAACGCTCCTCGAGTGCGGGAACGACCTTGGCATGCTCGCGCTGCAACGCGTTGAGCTGGGCGTCCCGCTCACCCAGCGAGTGCAGCACCTGAACGATGGTGGCATCGCGCGCGGCGAGCGTATCCCGAAGCGTATGCGACTCGCTTTGATAGCGCTCCGCGTCGCGAAGGATTTGCTCGATTCGCAGCCGCGCGGCCTCCGCCGCAGCGTTCTTCTCGGCCAGTGTTTTAACGAATTCACGCGATCGGGCCCGTTCAGACTCCAGCACGTCGCGCACTTCCGCAAGGTCCGCGGCCAATGCATGAGAGCGGGACGAGGCTACGGCCTCCGCGTCGCGGGCCTTCTCATAGGATTGTTTGAGTCCTTCGTACTCGGCGTGCTGGCGGGCGATGCGTTCCTCGACCGATCGCACGCTTTCGGCGAGCGACGGCAGATCTACCGCGGATGGTCGAGGAAATTCCGCCCTGACACTGGGCACCAGCGGGGAGTAATCCAGGCGCACCGCATCGTCCTCGACATCCTCATCGAACAGCGTGCCGTCTAAAATCGGCAGCCGGTCCGTTCGGTCGAGATCCACATCCTGTGGTTGACCTTTGTCTACCGCCATCCGCCTCTCCCGTCGGTTACCCCGCTAAGGTGATTGGCACACCCAATGCCGCCTGTCGCAATTTTTGAATCTCATCTCGCAACCGTGCCGCCTGCTCGAACTCCAGATTGCGCGCGAGCTTCATCATCTCGGCTTCCAATTTCTTGATGCGCTTCAGCGCCTGTTCTGGCGGCAACAGCGCGTAGTCGACGCCGGAATCCTTGGCGCGGCTCTCTTGCACCGAGCGCGCTCCCTCCATGACATCTCCGACCGCTTTTACGATGGTGCGCGGCGTGATTCCGTGTTGCGCATTGAACTCGACCTGCTTGGCGCGGCGCCGGTCGGTCTCCGCGATGGCGCGTTCGATCGATCCGGTACGTACATCCGCATAGAGAATCGCCTTACCCCGTATATTGCGCGCGGCCCGGCCGATGGTCTGGATCAGCGAACCTTCCGACCGCAGAAACCCTTCCTTGTCGGCGTCGAGAATCGCGACCAAGGACACCTCCGGCATGTCGAGTCCCTCGCGCAGCAAATTGATGCCGACGATGACGTCGAACTTGCCCAAGCGAAGGTCGCGGATAATCTCCGAGCGTTCGACGGTTTCGATATCCGAATGCAGGTAGCGCACCTTCACGCCGTGCTCGTTGAGGTATTCGGTCAAATCCTCAGCCATGCGCTTGGTGAGCGTCGTCACCAACACGCGTTCGTTGGCCTGCGAGCGCAGCCGAATCTCCGATAGCAGATCGTCCACCTGGGCCCGCACCGGGCGTATCTCCACCACCGGGTCGATCAAGCCCGTCGGCCGCACCACTTGCTCGATGACTTGACCCGAAACGCGCTTTTCGTAGACGGACGGCGTAGCCGAGACGTAAATGGCCTGCGGCGACAAGTGCTCGAACTCCTCGAACCGCAAAGGCCGGTTGTCGAGGGCCGACGGCAAGCGAAATCCATATTCGACCAGCGTCTCTTTGCGGGAACGATCGCCCTTGTACATGGCGCCCAATTGAGGAATCGTCTTGTGGCTCTCGTCGATCACCAAAAGCGCGTTCTTGGGCAGGTAGTCGAACAAGCAAGGCGGCGGCTCGCCGGGCGTCCGTCCCGACAAGTAGCGCGAATAGTTTTCGATGCCGGCGCAATAACCGACCTCGTTCATCATTTCGAGATCGAACAGCGTGCGCTGTTGTAAACGCTGCGCTTCGACCAGTTTGCTCGCACCATGCAGTTCTAGCAGGCGTGAACGCAATTCGCCGCGAATCTCCTCGACCGCCGATTGCACCCGCTCTTTCGGCGTCACGTAGTGCGTGGACGGATAGACCGTCAGGCGCGGCACCTTGCGCAGCACTTCGCCGGTGAGCGGATCGAACAGGCTCAATGCCTCGACTTGATCGTCGAACAGCTCGACCCGCACTGCCTCGCGCTCCGACTCGGCCGGGAAAATATCGATCACGTCGCCGCGCACGCGATAGGTTCCCTGCTGCAAATCGATTTCGTTGCGCGTGTACTGCATGTCGGCCAGCCGGCGCAGGAGCTTGCGTTGCTCGAGACGATCGCCGCGCGACATATGCAGCACCATGCTGAGGTATGCCTGCGGATCGCCCAAACCATAGATCGCCGACACCGTCGCGACAATGATGGAGTCAGGCCGCTCCAGCAGCGCCTTGGTCGCGGACAGGCGCATTTGTTCGATGTGCTCATTGATCGAGGCGTCCTTCTCGATGAAGGTATCGGACGCAGGTACGTACGCCTCGGGCTGGTAGTAGTCGTAGTACGAAACGAAGTACTCGACCGAGTTCTTCGGAAAGAACACCTTGAATTCGCCGTACAGCTGCGCCGCCAGAGTCTTGTTGTGCGCGAGCACCAGAGTGGGGCGCTGAACCTGCTGTATGACGTTGGCGATGGTAAAGGTCTTTCCCGACCCGGTCACGCCCAGCAGCGTCTGATGCGCCAGGCCGCTGGTGAGACCGTCCACGAGCTTTTCGATCGCCTGCGGTTGATCGCCAGCCGGATCATAGTCCGAATAGAGCTCAAAGTTCATGAGGCATTCTCTCACGTTGGTAGAAATACGGCACCCGCGAAACTGGCGCCGGCCGGCTATTTTTCGTACACTTTCCCGCCCGTTTTTTCATAGGTGGTTCCCGTTGTCCGTATCCCTCTCAAAGCGCGTCCAAAAGGTCAAACCCTCCCCCACCTTGGCGGTCACCGCCCGAGCCGCAAAGCTCAAGGCGGAAGGCAAGGACATTATCGGCCTGGGGGCCGGCGAGCCGGATTTCGACACGCCACTACATATCGCAGATGCCGGCATCGACGCAATTCGTAAGGGCATCACGCGCTACACGGCGGTTGACGGCACTGCCGAACTCAAAGACGCCATCATCGCCAAATTCAAGCGCGACAACGACCTCACGTACGAGCGCAGTCAAATCCTCGTTTCTTCGGGCGCCAAACAGACCTGCTTCAACCTCTGCGCCGCCCTCCTCGATCCGGGCGATGAATGCGTGATCCCGGCGCCGTACTGGGTCTCGTACCCGGACATGGTGATGCTCGCCGACGGCGTGCCCGCCTGTGTGTATGGCGGCGCCGATCAGGGTTACAAGATCACCCCGGCTCAATTGGCCGCGGCCATCACGCCGCGCACCAAAATGTTATTTCTCAACAGCCCCAGCAACCCCACGGGCGCCGCCTATGGCCGCGCGGAGCTCCAGGCCCTGGGCGCCGTTCTCGAGAAGCATCCCCAGATCATCATCGCCACGGACGAAATGTACGAGCACATCTATTGGGCGCCCGAACCCTTCAGCAGCTTCGCGCAGGCGAATCCGCAGCTGTACGACCGCACCGTAACCATCAACGGCGTCTCCAAGGCCTATGCGATGACGGGATGGCGCATCGGCTATTGCGGCGGGCCAAAGGAAATCGTGGCAGCGATGAGTACCATTCAAGGCCAGTCGACGTCGAATGCCTCGAGTATCTCGCAACGCGCCGCGACGGTGGGGCTCAATAGTGACCAGTCATGCGTGTCTGAGATGAACAAGGCGTTCAAACAGCGCCACGACTTCGTGGTCGCCGGGCTCAACGCGATTCCCGGAATTTCGTGCCGGGCCGGCGCCGGGACGTTCTACGCGTTCGCCGATGTCAGCGGCGCGATGCGTGCGCTGGGCGTCAAGGATGACAGCGCGTTTGCCGAGTATCTCTTGATGGAGGCGGGCGTTGCCGTCGTGCCGGGATCGGGTTTCGGGGCCCCGGGGCATATGCGCATCTCCTTCGCCTGCAGCATGCCGACGCTCGAAGATGCGCTGCGACGTATCGAGCGCGCGTTGGCGGTGGCGGTGGCGAAACGCGCCTGAAACCCTGCTTGGCCGACGTTTCGGCGGAAACGCGCCTTACCGTTGTTTATGAAGTTCGTTCTGTAACTATATGAAATATGTCAATTTAGGCTCAACGGGCTTGCGGGTCTCCAAGCTCTGCCTGGGTTGCATGACGTTCGGAATACCCGAGCGGGGTGACCACCCTTGGACACTGCCCGAGGAGGAGAGTCGTTCCATCATCCGGCAGGCCGTCGATGTCGGCATTAATTTCTTCGACACGGCGAACACCTATTCTGATGGCACCTCCGAAGAAATCGTGGGCCGCGCTTTGAAAGACTTCGCGCGCCGCGACGAGGTCGTGATTGCGACCAAGGTGTTCTTCCCGATGACCAAAGACCCCAACGGCCGCGGGCTGTCGCGCAAGGCAATTTTCTCGGCCATCGACGCGAGCTTGCGGCGGCTCGGCACCGAATATGTGGATCTCTATCAGATTCACCGCTGGGACTACCGCACGCCCATCGAGGAGACGCTCGAAGCATTGCACGATGTCGTCAAGGCCGGCAAAGCACGCTATCTGGGGGCCTCATCGATGCATGCGTGGCAGTTCGGAAAGGCGCTGCACCTCGCCAGAGAGCACGGCTGGACGCGATTCGTGTCCATGCAGGATCATTACAATTTGCTCTACCGGGAAGAGGAGCGGGAAATGATGCCGCTGTGCGCCGACGCCGGAATCGGCGTGCTGCCATGGAGTCCGCTGGCCCGGGGGCGCCTGACTCGCGCCTGGGATGTCCAAACGGCGCGCACCCAGACGGATGTGTATGGAAACTCGCTGTATACCACCGCAGTCGAGTCAGATCGACAAATAGTCGGTGCAGTCGCCTCGGTAGCTGCTGCGCGCGGCGTGCCGAAAGCCCAGGTTGCCCTCGCGTGGGTCGCGCAAAAGGCGGTCGTGACCGCCCCCATCGTCGGTGCCTCGAAGCCCCAACATATCGATGATGCCGTCGCCGCACTGGCCCTCACGTTGACCGAGAGCGAGATTGCACAGCTGGAAGCCCCCTATGTGCCGCGCCTTCTCGCCGGCCACTCGTGACGGACGGGCGCGATTCCTTGACTTAAAGAGCCGGCTTCCCGACAATCCGCGCCTCCTTTGCATTCCCCGGTAGCTCAGTGGTAGAGCGACGGACTGTTAATCCGTTGGTCGGCGGTTCGAATCCGTCCCGGGGAGCCATACAATCAACAAGTTACAGATGATTTCTCGATTCATACTGAGTCATTTGTCCTGTTTTTGTCCTTAATTTTCTCAAAAGCACCCGCGAGTGTTCCCGCCGCGCTTTCGAGCGCCTGGGACGTGAGCCCCCCATACAGTTTCATCGTCGTCGCAAAGCTCGCGTGCCCCAAGATGCGATGCACAGCCCCCGGCGGGATCGAGCTCGACGCCAAGATGGTCGAGGCGGTATGCCGCAAGCTGTGAAAGACCACGCGCGGCAACTCCGCCGCCTCGAGCGCCGGATAGAACTCCCGCTGCAAGAAGTTCGAGGCGCTGATCGGACCGCCGGCACTCGTCGCGACGACCAGCGACTCAGCCTTGCGGTGCGCCGCCTCCTGGGCGAGCTTCCAGGCGCCGAGTTCGGCCGCGAGTTTCGTGTCAAGCCCAATGTCCCGCGCGCCGGCGTCGGTCTTCGGAAACTCGACGAACTCGCCATGCGTGTACTGCCGGCAGACATGAATCACCCGCCCCTCCAGATCGACATCGCCCCAGCGCAGCCCAAAAATCTCCCCTTCGCGCATCCCCGTGGCCGCGCCGATCCACACCACGATGCGAGTACGGCCTTTCAGGCCGGCAAAGAATCCACCGAGCTGCTCGGGTGAGAGCCCGCTCATTGGCGGCCTTTCGGGTGCGCACCGAGGGCTTCTTGACGAAGCTCGCTGGATTCACCTGAACAATGTGATCGCGCATGGCAAAGCGGAATAGAATCCCGACGACCAAGAGCGCCTTGCGCACCGTCGAGGGGCCGACCCCGCCTTTTAGTAACTCGTTTCGCCAGATCTCGAGCATCCCGGCTCGGATGTCGCCCATCCGCGTGGCACCCCACCTGGGCAGGACGTAGCGGACGAGTGCGGTCTCATAGTCAGCCGCTGTGCTCGAACGAAGTTCATCGGCCCGCCGCGGCGAATACACCGCCCTGCGCCAGCGCTCAGCGATCGTACGCACCGTAATGTGGTGGGTGTCGGGGCTGTAGGTGCCGCCCACCACGCGCCCTTCCAGGTCGACGCGAGCCTGCTCCGCGAGCTTTCTGCTGGTGAAGTAGCGCGTCTTGCCCTTGCCCGTACCCGGATCGGTGAACCGCACGGCGTAGTACTCATACGCCTTGCCTCTAACGGTGCGCATCACTCGCTGAACGATGGCCATTTCCGCCCTCCTGTGCCGAACTGTCTACGGCTCGATGATTTTTACCGTGGGGAAATATGAGGTATAGCGTTTGGGGTCCCGGGTGAGGATTCTCATACCCTGTACAGCGGCGTGAGCGCCAATATAAAAGTCTGGCAAGGGCGCCGTCTTCGACCCGCCCCGCCGACGATACGCGAGAAACGCCTTTCCGGCGATAAAGGCGGCTTCCCACGGAAGCGAATCGCGCCTAAAGTCCGCTCCAAGAAACTCATCGAGCTCCTCGATCTTCTCAATGCCAACAGAGAGCTCGGCGTAGATGATGGGATTGATGACGAGCACGTCGGCGTCCGCCGCCGTGACGATTGCCGCTGCGGAGCGGTCTTCCCAGACCTCATCCTGCGTATAGATGTCTAACAGGATATTTGTATCGACGATCACCTCGGCCACGGA
>Ga0137412_10005609_pt1 | contig 10036 bp, 9 predicted proteins | sample CZODoug2_1_16fun_FD_122160 | JGI IMG/M metagenome (GOLD analysis project Ga0137412, IMG submission 122160) | Vadose zone soil fungal communities from Angelo Coast Range Reserve, California, USA - CZODoug2_1_16fungal (Hybrid Assembly) | ecosystem: Environmental > Terrestrial > Soil > Vadose zone... | reverse complement strand
GTGACCGGCGACCTGACGGTGCTCGCCGCCGCCTCGCTCACCGACGTGTTCCAGAAGCTGGCCACCGCCTTCCAGTCCCAGAACCCCGGCGTGCACGTGACGTTCTCCTTCGGGGGCTCGTCCACGTTGGCCCAACAAATCGTGGCCAAGGCGCCGGCCGATGTGTTCGCGGCCGCGTCCCCGGCCACCATGAAGACCGTCACCGACGCCGGCGACGCGGCGGGCAGCCCGCAACTGTTCGTGCGCAACCGGTTGGAGATCGCGGTGCCGCCGAGCAACCCGGGCAACGTCACCGGCCTGGCCGACTTCGGCAAGTCCTCCCTGAAGATCGCCGTGTGCGCGGTGGCGGTGCCCTGCGGCGCCGCGGCGGACAAGGTGTTCAAGGCGAGCGGAATCAGCCCGGAGATCGACAGCTACGAGCAGGACGTCAAGGGCGTGCTGACCAAGGTCGAGGCCGGTGAGGCCGACGCGGGCATGGTCTACCAGACCGACGTGAAATCGGCCGGGGACAAGGTCAAGGGCATCGACTTCGCCGAGGCCGCCAACGCCATCAACGACTACCCGATCGTGGCGCTGACCGAGGCCAAGAACCCGAGCGCGGCCGCGGCCTGGATCGCGTTCCTGCAGAGCGCGGAGGCCCGTCAGATGTTCACCGACGCGGGTTTCCAGACTCCCTGACACGTCGTCCGATCCGATGAGTCGGCGCGAGCGCTCCGGGGTTCCCCCGGTACTGCTGGCGCCGGCCGGGTTGGCCGTGTTGTTCCTGGTCGTCCCGTTGATCGGTCTGTTCCTGCGCGCCCCGTGGCGCTCGCTGCCGGACCGGGTACGCGAGCCGGCCATCCGTGAGGCGTTGCGGTTGTCCCTGGAGACGGCGACCGAGGCCACCGTGGTGGCGATGGTGCTCGGTGTGCCGCTGGCGGTGCTGCTGGCCCACGGCCGGTTCCCCGGCCGTTCACTGCTGCGCGCGTTGGTCACCGTGCCGTTGGTGCTGCCCCCGGTGGTCGGCGGTGTGGCGCTGCTCTCCGCGCTGGGCCGGGCCGGGTTCGTCGGCAAGCGGATCTACGACATCACCGGGTACTCCCTGCCGTTCACCACCACCGCAGTGGTGATCGCGGAGGCGTTCGTCGCGATGCCGTTCCTGGTGATCGCGGTGGAGGGCGCCCTGCGCGGCAGCGACGTGCGCTACGCCGAGGCCGCGGCCACCCTGGGCGCGAGTCGCTGGACGACCTTTCGTACGGTCACCCTGCCGCTGGTGGCGCCCGGCGTGATGGCCGGCGCGGTGCTGTGTTGGGCCCGGGCGCTGGGCGAGTTCGGCGCGACCATCACCTTCGCGGGCAACTTCCCCGGCCGCACCCAGACCATGCCGTTGGCGGTGTACCAGGCACTGGAGACCGACCCGCCCGCGGCGATCGTGCTGAGCATGGTCCTGCTCATCGTCTCCGTCGCGGTGCTCGCCCTGTTGCGGGACCGCTGGGTCGCCCCGTCATGAGCGAGGGCCTGGTCGCCGACTTCGAGGTCACCCTCGGGGAGTTCAGCCTGCGCCTGGGGCTGACCGTGGAGCCCGGCCGGGTCACCGCGCTGCTCGGGCCCAACGGAGCCGGCAAGAGCACCGCCCTACGCGTGCTGGCCGGTTTGTTGCGGGTGGACAGGGGCACCGTCCGCTTGGCCGGGCGCGACCTGGAGGACGACTCCCGCGATCTGCACGTGCCCGCCGAGGAGCGGGCGGTGGGCATGGTGTTCCAGGATTACCGGCTGTTCCCGCACCGCAGCGCGCTGGACAACGTCGCCTACGGCCTGCGCCGGCGCGGGATGGCCCGCGCCGCGGCCCGGGAACGCGCGGGCGAATGGTTGTCCTACGTGGGATTGACCGAGTACGCCAAGGCCCGCCCAGCGCGCCTGTCGGGCGGGCAGGCGCAGCGCGTCGCGCTGGCCCGAGCACTGGCCACCGGCCCGGACCTGTTGTTGCTCGATGAGCCGTTGTCCGCGTTGGACGCGGCCACCCGGATGCAGGTGCGTGGTGAGCTGCGCCGCTACCTGGCCGGGTTCCCCGGTGCGGTGTTGATGGTCACCCACGACCCGGTGGACGCCATGGTGTTGGCCTCGGATGTGGTGGTGATCGAGGGTGGCGCGGTGGTGCAGCGCGGCCCGGTGGCGCAGGTGGCCGCGCATCCGCAGACGGACTACGTGGCCCGGTTGGTCGGGTTGAACCTGTATCACGGACTGGCGGGCCCCAACGGGCACGTACGGGTCTCCCCCGAGGTGGAACTGACCGCGGTCAGCGAGCTCACCGGCACCGTGTTCGCCGCGTTCGCACCGAGTGCGGTGGCCGTGTTCCGGTCGCGCCCCGACGGTTCCCCACGCAACGTGTTCCCGGCCCGGGTGGACGACCTGGAAATGCATGGCGGCACGTTCCGGTTGCGCTTGAACGGGGCCCTGCCGGTGCTCGCCGACGTGACCGCCGCCGCGGCCACCGAACTGGACCTGGTGCCCGGCCGCGAGGTGTGGTTCGCGGTGAAGGCCAACGAGATCAGTGTCTATCCCGCCTAGCCGAGGGTGAGCAGAGCACCAACTCGCGGCACATCGGTTACAACGCGGGAAAGTCGGTGGCGGATGTACGCCGTAAGCGCTATCCATGACCAAGCGGAACGGGTCCGTACTCCGAATGTCCGGTAGGTCGGATTGCGGGGTGTAGCGAGGGCCGTCTCGGGAATTCCCGAGACATCAGGACCGTTGTCGTGGTGTGCGGTGTCACAGGGGGCCCGGTGGGCCCGGAGGGTGCGTGGATCATGAGTGAGCGAGCGCTTCGCGGCTCCCGTCTCGGTGCGACGAGTTACGAGACCGACCGTGACATCGAGCTGGCCCCGCGCACGGTCGTCGGGTACGACTGCCCTAAGGGCCATCACCTCGAGGTGCCGTTCTCGGCCGAGGCCGAAGAGGTGCCGATGGTGTGGGAGTGCCGCGTCTGCGGTGCCCTCGCGCTGCGTTCGGACGGTCAGCGCGACGACGAGAAGCGGGGCAAGCCGGCCCGCACTCACTGGGACATGCTGATGGAGCGGCGCACCCGCGAGGAGCTCGAGGAGATCCTCGCCGAGCGGCTCGCGGTGCTGCGCGCGGGCGGCATTCCGGGCTACGGCCCGAACAAAAAGTCCGCCTGACTCACGGACGAGGCGACTGCGGGTCGTCGTCCACGACCTCGCCGCTGACCACGCGTCCGCGTCCTGATCCGGGGCCCGGCCGCGGTGGTGGCGATCCTGGCGGGCCCACGATGTGTACCCGGCTCACCATCCAGCCGACCAGCAACCGCCGCGCGATCGGCCGGGTGAACGGCAGCACCAGGAAGTAGCCGACGATGTCGGTGAGAAATCCCGGCGCCATCAGCAACGTGCCGCCGACCAGCAGCAATCCCCCGTCGGCCAGCTCTTTGGTGGGCATGCGGCCGGCGTGCAGGCTGCGGTTGAGCGCCTCCCAGGCGCGGCGGCCCTCGTGGCGTACCAGCCAAGCGCCGAGCACGCTGTCCGCGATCAGCAGCAGGATGGTCGGCCCGGCCCCGATGGCCTGCCCGACCTGCACGATCACGTAGATCTCCGCGATCGGGACGAGCAGCAGCGCCAGCACCAACCAGGCCATGGCGTTGAGCCTAGGCGACCTCAGAGGCCGAGTTCGTCCAGGCCCAGTGAGCGCGGCGCGACGGTGGTCAACGAAGAGCGCGGGGCGCGCGCCCGGCCGATGCGGCGGGTCAGGCCCCACACGGTGACCCGCCACAGTGCCTCGACCACGATCGATCGACTCATCTTCGAGGTGCCCAGTTCGCGTTCCACGAAGGTGATCGGCACCTCGATGACCCGGAAGCCACTCTCTACGGTGCGCAGCGCCAGGTCGATCTGGAAGCAATAGCCCTGCGAATGCACGGTGGCCAGGTCCAACCCGGTCAACGTCTGTCGGCGGAAGGCACGGAAGCCGCCGGTGGCGTCCCGGATGCCCAGACCCAGCACGAGGTTGGCGTAGGCGGTGCCGCCGCGGGAGAGCATGCGCCGCGACGCCGGCCAGTTCACCACGGCACCGCCGGGCACCCAGCGCGAGCCGAGCACCAGGTCTGCCTCGCGTAAGCCCGCCAGCAGTCGGGGCAGGTCCTCAGGACGGTGCGAGCCGTCCGCATCCATCTCGACCAACACGTCGTAGTCGCGCTCCAGGCCCCAGGCGAAACCGGCCAGGTAGGCCGCGCCCAGGCCCTCCTTGCCGGCCCGATGCAGCACCTGGATCCGGTGGTCGGCCGCGGCCAGGTCATCGGCGATCTGCCCGGTGCCGTCCGGGCTGTTGTCGTCCACCACCAGCACGTGGACGGTGGGCACTGCCGCCGTCAACCGGCTCAACACGCCGGGCAGGCTCTGTGCCTCGTTGTAGGTCGGCATCACCACCAACACCGACTCATGCACCATCGCGGGGCCCCCTCCCGATGAACCTGGTTATCACGGTAGTCCTGCGCCGTCCCGCTGTCCGGGAGGTGATGCGTGGTCGACACATCACAATCGAGCCAACCCCGAGCCCGGCCAGGGCGAGTTCCGGCCAACCCCCCAGGCGCATCGCGGTGGTGCGGCCGGCCCGCAGCGGAACCTTGCGCACAATCACCTCACGGGTGAACTCCTTGCTCTGCCGCACCACGTGGCCCTCGGGGTTGATCACCGCGCTGATGCCACTGGTCGCGGCCACCACCACCGCACGGCCGGTCTCGATGGCCCGCAACCGGGTGATCCCGAGTTGCTGCTCGGGTTGTCCGGTGTGGCCATAGGTGGCGTTGTTGGTCTGCACGACCAGCACCCGTCCACCGCCGCGGACCACGTCGTGGACCAGGTTGTCGTAGGCGACCTCGAAGCAGATCAACTCGCCGAGGCGGGTGGTGCCCATCTGCAACAGGCCCGCCCGGGGGCCGGGTTGGAAGTCGCGGGGCACCCGGGAGAAGCGATGGATCAGCTTGGTGACCACGCGGCGCATCGGCAGGTACTCCCCGAACGGCACCGGGTGACGCTTGACGTAGATCTCGCCGGCGCCCCGATCAGGATTCCACACGATGCCCGCGTTGCGCACGTAGCGCGGGCCACCGTCGAGCACTGCGCCGACCAGCGTGGGCGCCCCGATGTCGTCCACCGCCGCGGTGATCCGGAAACTCACCATGGGTTCCTCGAACGGATCGAGGTCGGAGGAGTTCTCCGGCCAGATCACCAGGTCGGGGTGCGGTGAACGGCCCTCGCGAACAGCGGCGGCCAACGCATGGGTGGCCTCCAGGTGGTTGGCGAAGACCACCTGCTGTTGCTCGGCGGTGTCGTAGCCGGCCCGCGGCACATTGCCCTGCACGACAGCGACGGTGACGGTGTCCACCCCACCGGAGTGCAAGGGCACAGCCCAGCCAAGGCAAGCGACGGCGGCCAGAATTGCCGCGGGCACCAGCGTGCCGCGCACGCACCGGGCGCGCAGTTGCACCAGCGCCGCGGCGAGTAGGCACCCGGCCAGGGCGACCGCGAGGCTGATCAGCGGCATCCCGCCGAGCGCGGCCAGTCGACCGAACGGGGCGTCGGCCTGCGCGAAGGCCAGCCGTCCCCACGGCAGGCCACCGAAGGGGGCGCGCGCTCGCAGCGCCTCGGCGGCCACCCAGATCGCGGCCTGCCATAGCGGCCACCCGCGCCGCCCGGCAGTCCACGCGAATCCGATGCCCACCGGCATCAGGAACACCGCCTCCAGCGCGGACAACCCGAGCACCGCGTCCCAGCCGACCACGTGCAACCAGCGCAGCAGCAGCACGAAGAACCCCAGCCCGAACGCGAAGCCCAGCCAGGCCGCGTGCCGGGTGGTGGCGCCGCGGGTGAGCAGGCTGAGCGCGGTAACCGCGAGCACGGCCAGCGGCCAGGCGCCGAACGGCGGGAAGGCCAGGCCGAGCAGCAAGCCGGCCAGAACCGAGCCGAGTAGGCGTCGCCGGTCCAGGCGTGGGCGGTGGCGGGTACGTCTGCGCAGCAAGCGGTGCCGCCGGCCGCCCGCCCGAGGACGTCGTCGTCCCGCCGACCCCGGGTTGTGGTCGGCGAGGACAGCGTCCTGGCGTGCTCGCACGTTGCCGAGTCTGCACCCCGCGGCAGGGTCCGGGTCCGACCGTCGGCAGTGCGCCGCCCCCGTGTCGGACCCGGACGACCGACGCTTCGTCGGCTGCCGGGCCTCTCCGCAAGATCTGACGGTGTTTCAGCAGGGGACCCCGCCGACGGGCTCCGGTGCCTGCCGAGAATCTGACGCTCCGTCAGTGATCGTCGGCCCGATTCGGAAACAAGGAAGGATCCGGAGGCCCTTCGGACCGACCTCGGGTTCGCTGGGTGCGAGACCGACGCCGTTGTCTACTGGGTCCCCGGATCCTTCCCGTGTTCAACCCCCGTACCGTTCGGCACGCCCACTGCACCGCTGGAGTTCCTACGGGCTGGTGGTCGGGACGGGGTTGCCGTCCCTGGCCCGCTCGCTCCTGCACACGATGGCGAACGTTCGGTCCGATCGGAGATTCGGTTGACGCCGGAACCGTACTGCCGCATTCATCGGCCGCTCAACCCTGCTCCCACCTGCACCGTTCCGCGTTGCCGCAGGTCAGTCAGGGTCCATCACAAGCTGGGAACTTTCTGGTTTTTTCGGGATTCTCCGGCGTGTCGCTCACGACACGGGGAATGAGGGTCAACAGGGAGTCGGAATGACGACCTCAGCGCGGGCACTGACCGCCAACAACGGGGGTTCGAGTTTGCGGCCGGCCGACGCCGAGATGTCCGGACGGGCCCGCACGCACACATGTGCGGTCAGCTCGAGGCTGCGGCTTCGATTGCCCACCCGAACGAGCGTGGCAGTCACCTCGAGCACGTCGCCGGCCCTGACCGGGGCCCGGAAGACCACCTCGCTGTAGGACGCCAGCAACCCCTCGTCACCATCGGACTGCAGACACATGTCGGTGGCGACGTCCCCGAACAAGGCCAGCACGTAGGCCCCGTCGACCAACGAACCGCCGTAGTGCGCCGCGGAGTGCGGCACGTACCGGCGGTGGCTGACCATCCGGCCCGGATACGGCGTCATGCCGCGGCTCCGGCCAGGGTGTGCGCGAGGTAGCTGGCGACCTCACGGGGCGTGGTGCCGCGGGCGAAGATCTTGTCCACGCCCAGCTCAACGGCCGCGCCGGGATCGAACCGTGGACCCCCGACGATCAGTAAGGGGCGTGGGCCGGACGGGTACGCCGCGTGCACCGCATCGGCCAGTTCGCGGGTGTTGTGCAGGTGTGCGTCGCGTTGGGTGACCACCTGGGAGACCAGTACCGCATCCGCGTGCATGCGCTGCGCGGCGGCCACCAACTCGTCGACCTCGACCTGGGAGCCGAGGTTGTGCACCGCCATCTCCCGGTAGTACTCCAGGCCCTTCTCCCCGCCGAAGCCCTTCACGTTGAGGATCGCGTCGATGCCCACGGTGTGCGCGTCGGTGCCGATGCAGGCGCCGAGCACCACCATCCGCCGACGCAGCCGAGCGCGGATCTCCCGATTCACCTCGGCCGGGGTCAGCAACGGGAAGTCGCGCTCGGCCACCGGGACCTCGCTGAGGTCCACACTGTGCGTGAGGCGGCCGTAGACCACGAAGAACGTGAAATCCGGGCCCACGCCCCGGGTGTGCACCACGGTGGCCGGGTCCAGGCCCATCTTGCGGGCCAGGGCCAGCGCGGCACCCTCGGCGCGGGCGTCGGGCGGGATGGGCAGGGTGAAGGAGACCTGCACCATGCCGTCGTCGGTGGTGTCCCCGTAGGGACGTACCACGCTCATGCCGCGCCCTTCCACTGCGCCGGGTCGGCGGTGCCCTCGAGCAGGTCGGCAACCGGATTCAGGTAGTCCTCGGCCTTGGCGAGCACGCCGTCCCGTCCGCGGCCACGGTCGGCCGGCCGGCGCATCAGGCCGAAGGTGCCCTCGCCGATCGCGGTCAGCAGGCTGTCCCGCTCGATGCGGTGCAGCAGGTCGATGGCCTCGCCGAGCACCGTGTTCGCCCGGGTGGCGATGAAGCCGTCCGGAGCGGGCTGGAAGTCCTCGCCCAGGGCGCCGGCCGCATCGAGCACGTAGCGCACGTTGCGCAGCGCCAGGTCTCGGTCGGACAGGAACGGGGTGACCACGGCCTCGGTCATCATCCCGACCAGCAGGATGCCCTGCCCGGTCAGCGCCCCGGCAAGGTTGAAGAACCCGTCGAGCAGATAGCCCCGGAAGATGTCGCCGGTCATGTGCTTGGTCGGAGGCATCCACTTCAGCGGGGCGTCCGGGAACAACGACCGGGCCAGCAGCGCGTGGGCCAGCTCCAGGCGGAACGAGTCGGGCAGGTCAGGGTCGATCTCGAAGGCATGGCCCAGACCCAGTTGCCAGTCGGCCAGCCCGGCCTCCTTGGCGAAGTACTCGTTGAGCAGCTGCGAGACGGTGACGGTGTGCGCACCGGACACGGCGTCCGCGGTGGTCAGGTAGTTGTCCTCGCCGGTGTTGATGATGATCCCGGCGTGGGCGTGGATCTGGCGGGCGAAGCGCTGGTCGGTGAACGTGCGCAGCGGGTTGATGTCGCGGAAGAGGATCCCGTACATCGAGTCGTTGAGCATCATGTCCAGGCGCTCCAGGCCGGCCAGCGCCGCGATCTCCGGCATGCACAGCCCGGAGGCGTAGTTGGTCAGCCGGACGTAGCGGCCGAGCTCGCGGGAGACGTCGTCCAGGGCGGCGCGCATCAGCCGGAAGTTCTCCGCGGTGGCGTAGGTACCCGCGTAGCCCTCCCGGGTCGCGCCCTCCGGGACGTGGTCGAGCAGCGATTGACCGGTGGAGCGGATCACCGCGACCACGTCGGCGCCCTCCCGGGCGGCGGCCTGGGCCTGCGGGATGTCCTCGTAGATGTCGCCGGTGGCCACGATCAGGTAGATCCACGGGCGGCGCGGCGGGTCACCGAGTTCGGCGATCATCGCCTCGCGTTCGGTGCGCCGGGCACGTACTCGGGTCAGGCCGGCCGCGGCAGCGGTCCCGGCGGCGGCTCGGGCAACCTCGGCGTCCCGGCCGGTGGGCAGGCGGAACTGCACGGCGCCGGCTGCGGACTTCTCCGCGAGCTCGCGTAGGTCGCCGGCCTGGCCGCGAAGCAGGGCGTCCCAGACCGGCAGGGCCACGCCGTGCTGCAGGCCGACCTGTGCGCGCACCGCGTCGACCAGGTGGTTGGGCCAGGGCAGGCCGTCCCCGTCGGCGCCGGAGAGGCCCGCCAGTCGCAGCACGGCACGTTCCACCGAGGTGGTGGTGTGCGCCTTGGCCATGTCGACCACCGGCTCACCGACCCGGCGGGCCAGTTCGCGGGCCAGGGCCACCGTGGTCTGGTCCAGGTCCAGCTTCACGAGCTCACCTCCGATGCCAGTCGGCGTTCGTACATCGCGCGCAGGCCGGGTTCACTGCGCAGCAGGCCCAACGCGATGCGGTCGTGCCCGGGTGCGTAGCCGTTGCCGATCAGCATCCGCACGTCGGCGGCCAGTCCCTCGGCGCCCAGCGCGGCCGCGGCGAACGACGTGGCCATGGAGAAGAACACGATCGTCCCACCGTCGGCCGTGGCCAGAACGGCGCCGTGCTCGCAGCCGGGGACATCCACGCACACGATCGTCACGTCGACCGGCTTACCCACGGCCGCGGCGACCGCCACCGGGTCCCGCGCGTCGGCCAGGACCACCTCGTCGGCCAGGCCGGCCGCACGGACGGCGTCGGCCTCGGCGGCCGTCGGCACGAGCGCCACCAACCGGCCGGCACCCGCGCGCCGGGCGGCGGCCAGCGACAGCGAACCCGACTTGCCACCGCCGCCGAGCACCGGCACCGACGGGCTCGCGCCTGCCTCGCGCACCACGCGGTCGGTGAGCGCGGGTGCGCCGCAGACGTCCAACACGGACAGTGCGAGCGAGTCGGGCAGATCGTCGGGCAGTACGGCCGCAATGGACCGTCCGAACAGGACAGCCGTGCCTCGGCAGGGCACCTGTTCGGACGCGCCGCTC
>Ga0137412_10005608_pt1 | contig 10036 bp, 8 predicted proteins | sample CZODoug2_1_16fun_FD_122160 | JGI IMG/M metagenome (GOLD analysis project Ga0137412, IMG submission 122160) | Vadose zone soil fungal communities from Angelo Coast Range Reserve, California, USA - CZODoug2_1_16fungal (Hybrid Assembly) | ecosystem: Environmental > Terrestrial > Soil > Vadose zone... | reverse complement strand
GCGGCCGTCTCCGACGCGACGACCCAGCCGCGGTCGAGGCGGCCGAGCGACAGCGGGCGCACGCCGTGCGGGTCGCGCGCCGCATAGAGGGTGTTCTCGTCCATGAAGGTCAGGCAGAACGCGCCCCGAACGGTCGGCAGAAGTTCAAGTGCGGCCTGCTCGATGGTGGAGTCCGCGGCGCCGTGCGCCAGGAGCGCGCCGAGGATGTCGGAGTCGGTGGTGGCCGCGGGGGCACCGCGAGTGTTGATCAGGCCGGCGCCACGGGCGCGCGCGGCCAGCTCGGTGGTGTTGACCAGGTTGCCGTTGTGGCCAAGGGCGACACCGGTGCCCGCGGAGGTATTGCGGAACACCGGCTGGGCGTTCTCCCACGTGGTGGAGCCCGTCGTGGAGTAGCGGCAGTGCCCGATCGCGACGTGGCCCTCCATCGCGGCCAGCGTTGCCTCGTCGAACACCTGGCTGACGAGCCCGAGGTCCTTGAATACCAACACCTGCGAGCCGTCGGCGACGGCGATGCCCGCCGCCTCCTGGCCACGGTGTTGCAATGCATAGAGGCCGAAGTACGTGAGCTTGGCCACTTGCTCGCCAGGTGCCCAGACGCCGAAGACGCCGCACTCTTCTCGGGGTTCGTTTTCCGGTGGTGCGATCTGCTCGGCGGTCACGATCAGCTAGCTCCCTGGGGGCGGTTGGGTGACGGTGGTCAGTCTACGGTCAACACGCCTCGAAGACGGAATCGAAGCGCGGAGCCGCGCCGGCGGCGACATCTGGAGCGGTGTTGCGGTGATTTCAACAACGGTGGCGAAGCGCGCATTTCCCGACGCCGCCCGGATCGGGTGACCGACGTCACTCCGGGAGCCGGACCAGCGGCAGCCAGTCGGCGATCTCGCCTGCCCGCGACCCGGACGACTGCAGCGTTCCGGCCGCCGCGGCGTCGGCCAACGTCGCCAGACCGGTAGCCAGCAACAGCCAGGTGCGCGGATCGGTCTCCACCACGTTGGGCGGATTACCCCGGGTGTGCCGGGGCCCCGAGATGCATTGCACCGCAACGAACGGCGGGACCCGTACCTCGACGCTGGCGCCGGGCGCCTGTGCCGCGAGGGTGCGCGCGGTCAGTCGGACGGCCTCGGCGAGCACGGTGCGATCGGGTGCGGGAGTTGATCCGTCGCGCAACCAGTCGGCAAGCGCCGACACGGCTTCACGGGTCTTCACCGGATCCGCAGTACGGCGAGACGCCATACCGTTAGTGTCGCAAAGTGCTCATCGACCGGCACGAGCCGCCGTACAAGGTGGCCGGGGCGGTGCTCCTGGCCGTCGCCGTCGCCCTCGGAATACTGCTCGCCCTGCAGTACCGCGGCACGTTCACGTCGCGCGAGGAACTGACGGTCGTGTCGTCGCGGTCCGGCCTGGTGGTGGACCCGGGGTCCAAGGTCACGCTCAACGGGGTGGAGATCGGCCGGGTGGCGCACATCGCCGCCGTCGATCGGGACGGCACCGAACAGGCAGCACTGACCCTCGAGGTCGACCCGGACTACCTTCACCTGATCCCCGTCAACGTGCTGGCCGACGTCAAGGCCAGCACGGTGTTCGGCAACAAATACGTAGCGTTCAGTTCCCCGAAGGATCCTTCCTCGCAACATGTTTCGGCCGGCGGCGTCATTGCGGCGGCATCGGTGAGCACCGAGTTCAACACGCTGTTCGAGACGGTCACGTCGATCGCGGAGAAGGTCGACCCCATCAAGGTGAATCAGACGCTGACCGCGGCGGCGCAGGCGCTGTCGGGCCTCGGCTCGAAGTTCGGCGAGTCGCTGGAGCACGCCAACGTGATCCTCGACGACCTCAATCCCCAAATGCCGCGACTGCGCGAGGACACCGCACGGGTGGCCGACCTCGCCGACGTCTACGCCGCGGCCTCACCGGACTTGTGGCGCAGTCTGGATTCCGCGGTCACGACGGCGCGCACGTTCAACGCACAGCAGGATGACGTCGACGCGGCGTTGATGGCCGCCATCGGGTTCGCGAACACCGCCACCGGGCCCATCGAGCAGTCGGCGCCGTATCTGATCCGTGGAGCCGCAGACCTGGTGCCGACCGCCCAGCTGCTCGATGACTACCGCGGAATGATCTTCTGCACCGCCCGCAACCTCAGCGAGGTGCAACCGCTTGCGGCGAGGACGCTGGGCGGCAACGGTTACTCCCTCGCCCAGTACGGCACGCTGCTCGGCTTCGGTGCGGGCAATCCGTTCGTCTATCCCGACAACCTGCCGCGCATCAATGCGCACGGCGGACCCGAGGGCAGGCCCGGCTGCTGGCAGAAGGTCACCAGGGACCTGTGGCCCGGGCCCTATCTGGTGACGGATACCGGGTTCGATCTCGCTCCGTACAACCACATCGAGCTCGGCCAGCCGATCGCCGTCGACTACGTGTGGGGTCGCCAGATCGGCGAGTACACGATCAACCCGTGAAAAGCGCTTGACCTGAACCGTCGTCGAGGTTCTACGGTGGCGCCATGACCTTCAGACCTCACGAGATCGAGTTCCTGCGCGGTACGGCCCTCGGTCGGTTGGCGACCATCCAGCCGAACGGGACGCTGCAGAACAGCCCTGTCGGGTTCAGCTTCAACGAAACCCTCGGCACCATCGACATCTTCGGCTTCCACATGTCGAAGAGCCAGAAGTACCGCAACATCGCGAGCGACCCCACGGTGGCCTTCGTCGTCGATGACATCGTGTCGACCGATCCGTGGCGCGTGCGCTGCCTGGAGATCCGCGGTACCGCCGAACAGGCGGAGGCCCCGCCGTCCGTGGGAGGCGCCGGCGACGTACTCGACACGGCGATCATCCGGATCACGCCGCGCCGGATCATCGGCTTCGGCATCGACAACACCGACATCGATCCGCACCTGCTGGAGATGGACGCCCGAAACGTCTAGCCGCGCTGAACCGCCAGGGCGGCCACCGCGCCTGCTTCGTTGATCGCCAGGTGCGCCAGCATCGGCGCGGCCAAGCTGCCCGACCGCGCATACAGCCAGCCGAACGCCCACCCGGCGGCGCCCGTCACCAGCACGGTGCCGAGCACCGACTGTCCTGCTCGACGGGCGTCGGCGACATGCGACAGCCCGAACGCGGCCGACTGCACCACCCGGCCCCACCTCGGCCCGAACGCGCCGTCGGCCACGCTGCCGAGGGCCGCGCGAAAGGCCGCCTCCTCGCTCCACACCGTGCCGATCGGGATGCGCACCAGCAGCCAGACGGCAGGGTCGGGCAGGTCGCGCGCGGCCATCCCGTCGCGTACCCGCGGTGCGGTGGTCGTCGCTGCGACGCCAGCCGCCACGACCCCGGCTACCGCGAGTCCCAGCCGCAGTCCACGCCCGAGTGCGGGCGGGCGCAGCCCGAGTGGCGCCCGGGTGGACAACACCAGGGCGGTGGCCAGGACGGCGTGCACCGGAAGCTGCCACCGGGGTGCCAGCCGAGGCCCGACGAATCCGCTCCAGCCCACCAGCGAGGCGGCCAGCACCAGTGCGCGCACTGGGCGAGTTCGGCTGTGTCCCATCAGTACTCGGGGCCGCGCGTGGCCTGGGAATCATTGAGCGCGACCCGGATGCGTTCGGTGTCCTGGTCGGTCCAGCCGTCCGGCGGCATCACCGCAGCCCAGCCGTCGAGCACCGAGTCACCGTAGTTGTGGCCGTGCCCGCCAGGAACGCTCAATGCGTTCGTCATGTCGGCACCCACCTGCCAGAACGAGATGATGGGATACCAGCGCATCGACACCGTGCGGTCCGCGCCGGGCGGTTCGACGAGCCACTCCGGTTGGGCGAACAAGAGTTTCGGCGACCACCAGATGATCGGATCGGATGCGTGCTGCAGGAACAGCACGCGCGTGCCCTCCCACGGAGGGTCCGCGATCTTGGCGATGTCGGACGCGTCGGTGGCCTGGCTGAACCGCACCGTTCGGCCGTTGTCGTAGCGCGGTTGCACTTCTGGGGTGCCGGGATCGCGCCGTTCCACCAGCCCGCTCCACAGGGAACTTTCGTGCGGCGGGCCCACCCACAGCACCGCCGAGAAGTCCATCCGCGCGATGTCGGGCAGCCACGGGAACGCGCCCTGTCCCCCCAACGATCCGAGGCTTTCGCCGTACAGCACCAGCTTGGGTCGCTTGTCCGACGGAAGCTTCAGCCAGCGGTCGTGAATCGTGTCGATCAGAAGCCGCCCCGACTCGATCGACTTGTCCCTGTCACCGAGGAACGAAATCCAGCTTGGCAGATACGAGTACTGCATGCCGACGAGTGCGGTGTCACCGTTGTACATGGTCTCGATGCTGCGGGCGGCGACCGGATTGACCCACCCGGTTCCGGTGGTGGGGATGATGACGAGCAGCTTGCGGTCGAAGGCGCCGGTGCGCTCGAGTTCACGGACGATGACGTCGGTCCTGGCGGCGTCGGTGTCGGCGGTCTGCAACCCGGCGTACACCCGAATGGGTTCCTTGGCAGGCCTGCCGTTCACCCGGGCCAGCGCATCGAGATCGGGTCCGGTGGCCACGAAGTTGCGTCCCTCGTAGCCCAGCGTGTCCCATGCCGCCAATGACGTTGGACTGCCGGATCGTTCGGGCTCGGCCGGTTGGTGAATCCCGGCCCGGGTCGTGGAGTTCTGGGGTTGGAACACCCGGCTGGCACCCGCGAGGAAGCCGCGGTACAGCACACCGTTGATCAGCGTGATGAGTAGCACCACGACGATCGCCGTCCCGACGAAGAGCGCGACCTCGTGGTGCAGGTGCCAGCGCCGGATGAGTCTGCGAGCCAGCAGCTTGATCGCATCGAGCACCACCCGCGACGCCCCGACGCACGCACCGCCAACGACCAGTGCGACGAACAGCGTGCGCAGGTAACCCAACGTGGCAGGACCCTCGATGCCCATCAGCGCCGACACCTGACGCTGCCAGGCCGCGGCGGGAATCAACACGACGATGCTGGCGGCGATCGACAGTGCGATGGTGACGGCCTTGATCTGGTACATCACCCGTTTGGTCGGTGGCCACCAGGGTCTGCGTCGTAAGGCGAAGTGGCGGACCGCCTTTCCGATCACGACACCGATGGCGTAGCCGATGGATGCGTTGATGCCGCCGATCAGGCCGGCGAACAGCCAGTCACGCGGGAGCAGCGATGGGGTGAGCGACAGGCAGAAGAACAGCGTGCCGAAGCCGAGGCCGACGAAGTCGAGGCGGACCAGGCCCCAGGCCCAGACCAGGAGGGGATGTCGTGTGTTGGCCGGGGCCCTCACCCGAACAGACCGGGCAGTACGCCTTCCGACGTGGCCCGCAGTTCGGTCAGGCTGACGGTGAACTGGCCCTGCACCTCGATCGCGGCGTCTTCGCCCCGTGGCCCTTCGTCGACCACGCCGATGCGCACGGCGGGCAGGCCGCGCGCCTCGCACATGGCGCGGAACCGGCTCTCCTCGGTTCGCGGCACCGCGACCAGCACGCGGCCCGCCGACTCGGAGAAGAGGAAGACAAACGGATCAACGTCCTCGGGAAGCACCAGCCGGCAACCGGTTTCACCGGCCAGTGCGGACTCCACCACCGCCTGGATCAGCCCGCCCTCTGACAGATCGTGGGCCGCGGAGACGAGACCGTCGCACGATGCGGCGCACAGGACGTCGGCGAGCAGTCGCTCGCGCTCCAGATCGACCTTGGGTGGCACCCCGCCGAGGTGGTCGGCGGTGACCTGCGCCCAAATCGAGCCATCGAACTCGTCGCGGGTGTCGCCGAGAAGGATGAGTGACTCGCCGGGCTCGGTACCGAAACCGGTGGGGATGCGGCGCTTGACGTCGTCGATGACGCCGAGCACACCGACCACCGGGGTCGGCAGAATCGCCGTGCTGCCGGTTTGGTTGTAGAAGCTGACGTTGCCGCCGGTGACCGGGATGCCCAGTACCGCACAGCCATCCGCGAGGCCACGGACCGCCTGGGAGAACTGCCACATCACACCAGGGTCCTCGGGTGACCCGAAGTTCAGGCAGTTGGTCACCGCGAGGGGCGTGGCGCCGGTGACGGCGACGTTGCGGTAGGCCTCGGCCAACGCCAGCTGGGCTCCGGTGTACGGGTCGAGTTGGGTGTAGCGCCCGGATGCGTCGGTGGACACCGCGATGCCGCGGCCGGTCTCCTCGTCGATGCGCAACACCCCACCGTCGGCGTGCTCGGCCAGCACGGTGTTGCCACGGACGTAGCGGTCGTACTGCTCGGTGATGAACGCGCGGCTACACAGGTGCGGACTACCAACCAGCGCAAGCAGTGTCGCGCGCAGCTCGTCGCCGGTGCCGGGTCGGGGCAGCTTCGCCGAGGTGTCGGCAATCAGTGCGTCCTGGGTGTCGGGCCGGGCGACGGGGCGCTCGTAGACGGGTCCCTCGTGCGCCACCGTGCGCGGCGGGACGTCGACGACGGTCTCGCCGTTCCAGGTGATCTGCAGGTGATCGCCGTCGGTGACCTCGCCGATGACCGTGGCCAGCACCTCCCACTTGCGGCACACCGCCATGAAGGCGTCGACGTTCTCGGGTGAGACGACCGCGCACATGCGTTCCTGCGACTCGCTCGAGAGCACCTCGGCTGGGGTCATGTGCTTGGCCCGCAGCGGCACCTTGTCCAGCTGGATCGCCATGCCGCCGTCGCCCGCCGATGCGAGTTCCGATGTGGCGCAGGATAATCCGGCACCGCCGAGATCCTGGATGCCGATCACCAGGCCCGCCGCGTAGAGCTCGAGGCAGCACTCGATGAGCACCTTCTCCATGAACGGGTCGCCGACCTGCACCGAGGGAAGCTTCTTGCGGCCGGGGCCGCCCCCCTCGTCGCCGCCGAACGTCTCCGAGGCCAGCACCGAAACGCCGCCGATGCCGTCGAGGCCAGTGCGCGCGCCGAACAGGATGATCTTGTTGCCGGTTCCCGACGCGAACGCCAGGTGCAGATCCTCCTTGCGCAGCACGCCGACGCACATCGCGTTCACCAGGGGGTTGCCCGCATACGAGGGGTCGAACACCGTCTCGCCGCCGATGTTGGGCAGTCCCAACGAGTTTCCGTAACCACCGATGCCGCGCACCACGCCGTCGAGCACGCGGCGGGTATCGGGGGCGTCGGCCGCACCGAACCTCAGCTGGTCCATGACCGCCACCGGCCGCGCGCCCATCGCCATGATGTCGCGGACGATGCCGCCGACGCCGGTGGCCGCACCCTGGTACGGCTCGACGTAGGACGGGTGGTTGTGCGACTCGACCTTGAACGTCACCGCCCAGTCGTCACCGATGTCGACCACGCCTGCGTTCTCGCCGATGCCCGCAAGCATCGACGACCGCATGGCCTCGGTGGTGGTCTCGCCGAAGTAGCGCAGATGGACCTTCGACGACTTGTACGAGCAGTGCTCGCTCCACATCACCGAGTACATCGCCAGCTCGGCGTCGGTGGGACGACGACCGAGGATCTCGCGGATCCTCTGGTATTCGTCGTCCTTCAGACCAAGCTCGCGGAAGGGCTGCGGCTGGTCGGGGGTAGTAGCGGCGTGTTCAACGGTATCGACCACATGGGTGAGCCCAGACGTCACGGCCACAGTCTAGTTGGAAGCCCCGACCTCGGCGGTTCAGGTAGCAGCGGCGACGTCGCCACCGGCCACGCAGAACGCGTTTCCGTCCGGATCGGCGAACACCACCCAGCGGAATTCCGGTCCTGCTTCGCCGCGGCCGGTCTCGGCGGCGCCCAAGCCCACCAGCCGTGTGACCTCCGCCTCGAGGTCGGGGGCAGAGAAGTCGACGTGCACGCGGTTCTTTCCCGGTGTCGGATCGTCGACCTTCTGGAACGCAAGCCCGGGGCCGGCGGGGCGAGACACGGTGAGGAAGAAGCCTGGCGCCAGGGCGTTTACCGTGCCGTCGACGACGCGGGCCCACCACTCGGCAAGCCGGTCGGGGTCGGTGGAATCGAAGGTGATGTTTTCGACGGAGAGTGCCATGTCGGTGACCCTAGATCAGCCCGGTGACAAGAACGCCCGAAGTGCAGAGGAATAGGCGGGCACATCCTCGGCGCCCATCAGCTCGCGGGCCGAGTGCATGGCCAGCTGCGCAGCGCCGACGTCGACGGTCGGAATGCCGGTGCGCGCCGCCGTCATCGGGCCGATCGTCGACCCGCACGGCAGGTCGGCGCGGTGTTCGTAGCGCTGCAGCGGCACCCCCGCCTGTGCACAGGCCAACGCGAACGCCGCCGCGGTGCGCCCGTCGGTGGCGTACCGGAGGTTGGGCTGCACCTTGAGCACCGGCCCTGCGTTGACCTCGATCAGGTGGCCGGGCTCGTGCCGCTCGGGATAGTTCGGATGGGTGGCGTGGGCCATGTCGCCGGAGGCCACCATCGATCCGGACAGCCGACGCAGGAAGTCCTCGCGGCTCCCGCCCGCGGCCAGGGTGATGCGTTCCAGCACGGTCGGCAGCAGCTCGGACTGGGCGCCGTGATCCGACGTCGAGCCGACCTCCTCGTGGTCGAACAGCGCAAGCACCGGCAGGTAGTCCCCCGGCTCGGCGGCGAGGAACGCCTCCAACCCGGCGTAGCAGGTGCCCTGGTTGTCCAGGCGGGGTGCGCTGACCAGATCACCGTTGGCCCCGATCACCGCCGACGGGGTCAGGTCGTGGGTCATCAGGTCGGCGGCCAGCACGGCATCGGGTTCGACGTCGGCGCGCTCGGCCACGTAGTCGACGAAGGACCGGGTGCCGGTGCCGACACCCCAGACGGCGTTGACGTGGCGTTGCGGATTCAGTTCGACGGCCTTGCGGTCCTCGGATAGGTGGATGGCCAGCTGCGGCACCCGAAGGATCGGGTCGTCGATGCGGACCAGCACGTCCTGCACGGTTTGGCCCGTTCGGATCGAGAGCCTGCCGCTGATCCCCAGGTCACGGTCCAGCCAGGAGTTCAGCCACGCGCCGCCGTAGGGCTCGAGCGCCACGACCTGCCACCCGGAGGTGAACCGGTCCGGATGCTGTTTGACCCGCAGGTTCGGGCTGTCGGTGTGCCCGCCGACGATGCGGAACGGAACTCCGGCGTCGTCTACCGCCTTTTTGCTCCTCGCGTCCGCGGTCGATCTCCAGGCCACCAGGGACCCCGACCGGACCGTGAAGTAGCCGCCTGCCTCAGCCGGCCACGCCTCACCCTCGGTGAGCTCGGTGAAGCCCGCCGCCGTCAGCCGTTGCGCTGCGGTGACGCAGACGTGGAACGGCGACGGCGAGGCGTCGATGAAGTCGCAGAGTCCCGCTGCGGAGGCGTTGGACGCGGGGCTGATCATGTAGCCCATCCTTACCGGATTTCCCGTCGGAGTTGACGTTAGGGTTCTCATCGTGCCCGCAGGACGCCCACAAGCCGTGCTGACTCCGTTGACGAAGGCAGCGATCTTCCTGGTGGCCACCATCGACGACGGTGGCGAGGACGTCGTGCACGACGCGCTCGCCGACCTCTCCGGTCTGGTCAGGGCAGTCGGGTTCCGCACCCCTGCCGCCCAGCTGAGCATGGTGACGTCGATCGGCTCGAACGCGTGGGACCGGCTGTTCAGCGGGCCGCGGCCGGCCGACCTTCATCCCTTCGTCGAAGTCTCCGGTGAACGCCACCACGCGCCGTCCACTCCAGGCGATCTGCTCTTCCACATCAAGGGCGAATCCATGGACGTCTGCTTCGAACTCGGCGGCCGGGTGCTCGCCGCGATGGCGGGCGCGGTGACCGTCGTCGACGAGGTGCACGGCTTCCGATTCTTCGAGCAGCGCGACCTGTTGGGGTTCGTCGACGGCACCGAGAACCCCGATGGCCCCGATGCCGTCGTCGCTTCGCGGATCGGTGACGACGATCCCGACTTCGCGGGCGGCAGCTACGTGCACGTGCAGAAGTACACGCACGACATGGCGGCGTGGAACTCGCTGAGCGTCACCGAGCAGGAGTTGGTGATCGGCCGGACCAAGCTCGAGGACATCGAAATGGACGATGCCGTGAAGCCGCCGAACTCGCATCTGGCGCTCAACGTGATCGAGGACGCCGA
>Ga0137412_10005607_pt1 | contig 10037 bp, 9 predicted proteins | sample CZODoug2_1_16fun_FD_122160 | JGI IMG/M metagenome (GOLD analysis project Ga0137412, IMG submission 122160) | Vadose zone soil fungal communities from Angelo Coast Range Reserve, California, USA - CZODoug2_1_16fungal (Hybrid Assembly) | ecosystem: Environmental > Terrestrial > Soil > Vadose zone... | reverse complement strand
CTGCGGTACTACTTTGCGACGCGCGACGAGTTGCTGCTCGAGGTGTATCGCGCGCATGAGGCGAGAACGTACGAGTGCCCGGCGTCGGAGGAGGTGTCGGCGGTGGCGATGATGGAGCGAAGCGCCGAGCAGAACCGGGCGATTCCCGGCCTGGTCGAGCTGTACGCCACCCTGACCACCGACGCGCTGCAGGCGCAGCGTCATCCGGTGACCCGGGAGTTCGTCCGGACCCGCTTCGAGATGGTGCGCGCGGACCTCGCCGAGCGGGTCCGGGCCGGGCAGCGCTCCGGTGCGATCGCGGCGGACATCGACCCCGAGGAGGCCGCCTCGCTGGTGATCGCCGCGTCCGACGGCCTGCAGCTGCAGTGGCTGCTCGATCCGGAGGCCGTGGACGTCCACCGCACGCTGGCGCTCCTGGAGCGGCTGCTACCGGGGGCGAACGACGGCCCCGCTGGTGGCGTCGAGCCGGGTTCGTCGAACTGACGGGGTCCGGTCAGCGGTCGTTGTCCGCCAGCCAGGCGAACGACGCGGCGATCCCGTCGAACATGTCGCCGGAATACGCGTCGAACTCGATGACCCGGATCGCATCCGGCGCGGCGGCCAGGATCCCGGCGACGTCGATCTCCCCACTCCCGGCGGGCTGCTGCTTGGCCACGTCGCCGTCCGCCGTCCCGTCCTTGACGTGGATCAGCCGCACCCGATCACCTAGCTCGCGCAGCAGCGCCGCCGGATCGGCGCCGCCGACCTGCGCCCAGTAGGTGTCGACCTCCAGCACGACCTGCGCTTCCAGCTGTCCGACGAATACCTCGAGGGCGGTGCGGCCCTCGATGCGGGTGCGGAGCTCCCAATTGTGGTTGTGGTAGCCGAACCCCAGGCCCCGTTCGGCGGCCAGGACGGCGAGTGAGTTCACCCGCTCGGCCAGCGCGGCGATCTGATCCGGCGTCTGCCACCGCTCGGCCGGGATGAACGGGTCGATCACGGTCGTGATCCCCAGCCGGGTGGCGGAGTCCAGGATCGACTCCGGGCTGTCGGAATCGATCACCGCGGCGTGGCCGGACGGGGCGGTGACGCCGTTGGCGTCGAACGCCCGCCGGTAGTCCTCGGTGCGCTGGTGGAAGGCGTAGGGCTCCATCGTGGTGAGTCCGATCCCGGCCAGTCGCGCCACCGTGGCGTCGAGGTCCTCGGTGATCGCGTCGCGCACCGAGTACAGCTGCACGGATGTGGTCGGCATCAGGCACTCCTTTGGTTGATCTGTCCGGTCGGAGGGGCGGCGGCCGCGATGTTCGGTCCGGGCCGCGGCAGTGCTATACGATCGTACCCATAAATTCTTACAGTGGAAGAATTTAACGTCAGGGTGGCAACAGGTGAGCGAGCAGGACCGTCTCAGGAATCGGCCCGGCGCCGCCGCGGTCGTGGCCGAGATGCCGGCGGCACCGGACTCCGCGGTCCGCCTCGTCCTCGCCTCGCCGCTGTACCGCGGCGCGACGATCGCCCTGTTCCTGGCGGGGGTGGGGCAGTCCGCGGCCGCGCCGCAGATCGCGATATTCCTGACCAAGAACCTGGGCGGCTCGCTGACCGTCGCCGGCCTGTACTACCTGACCAACCTGACCGCGCCGGTGGCGGGTTACCTGGTCGGCGCGCGGTCGGACCGCACCGGCGGGCGGCTCGGACTGTTTCGCGCCTGCGCGATCCTCGGCTTCGTCGGTTGGGCGGGCCTCGCCTTCTCCACCCAGCTGTGGATGCCCTTCGCCGTCAGCGCCGTCCTCCTCGGCTTCGCCGGCGCCTCCGCCTCCCAGCTGTTCGCCGCCATCCACGACGAGTTGAACACCCGACCCGCCGCCGCCGCCGACGGGGTGGTTTCCCTTGTGCGGATGGCGCTGACCGCCGGCTGGATCGTCGGGCCGTCGGCCGGGACCCTCCTCGCCGCCCGCTTCGGGTTACGGCCCATGCTGATCGTCACCGCGCTGTGCTGCCTCGCCCAGCTCGCCCCGTTGGGCGCGCTCCGCACCCCGCCGAGGCCGGCGCCGGCGGTCCCGTCGCCGAGGGAGGCGCGACCGAACGCCCCGCTGCGGGCCAGGGTGCGGACGATGCGGGCGCTGCTGGTATTCACCGGGCTGTACGTGCTCGTGTACGCCGGTGAGCCGATCAAGTATGCGTATCTACCGATCTACATGACGGAGCGTCTGCACTTCCCGTCCGGGGTCGAGGGCGCGATCATCGGCATCCAGCCGCTGGTGGAACTGGTGCTCATGCCCTTTGCCGTACTGGCCGCCCGGAGATTCGGCGCGATGCGGCTGATGGTCCTCGCGGCCGCCTTCGGCGTCGGCGCCAACGTCTGCTTCGCCACCACCGGCAGCGTGCCGGGCCTGTTCGCCGGGCAGATCCTCATGGGCGGGGTCTGGGGAGTCTTCGCGGCACTCGGGATCGTGATGGCCCAGCGCCTCCTGCCCAGCGCCGTGGCCACCGCGTCGGCGATCTTCATGAGTTCCACCGCGCTCAGCTCCGCGCTGGGGGGCGCCGTCGGCGGCCTGGGAGCCTCGGCGATCGGCCTGCCTCATGTCTTCTTCATTCCGGGTGTGTTCGCGCTCGTCGCCGTCGTCGGGCTCACCCTCGTTGACCGGTACGAAAGGAAGTCGCCAACCTCCTCCCTCCCGCACCCGCCCGCCGGCACCGCTGTGGCGGCGTCGTGAGCTGTCGCGAGTCGAGGACCTCCGCGTCCTGGCCCCATCGCGCACGTTCCAAGTTCGTTGCATAAGTCAAAGAGTCGCGGAAAGCGTTTACCCTCGCCGATCTTGAAGTTATCGCCCATCAATGTCCTCCGAAATGTGGGGCATTATCTTCAAGATCGGCGGGAGCATCGTTGCGTAATTCGGCCGCTGGTGTTGATCATGCAGTTACTACGGCGACACGCCGACGACACGCCGTAAATCCGCACAGTAATCGCATGATCAACACAGGAAAGCGCTTACCAAGCTGCCGGAGCGACCCAGTTTCAATCATGTAACGAATTAACGGCGCACGACACTATGGGACGTCGAACCGGCGACGTCGGACGCCGAGCGCACGACACACAATGTGCCGCCATTGGCCGAGCAGCTCGAACGGGCCGCCGAGTTGACGTTGACCGATCCGCCCGATGACGCCGGTGAGTAGCGGGAACTATTGCGGTTTGCGGGTCTTGATGCTCAATGTGATCGGGGTGGGCTCGCCGCCCTCGGCGAACCGCTCGAATTCCAGGCCGGCGTCGAGAAACGCGCCAAGGAGAGACGACAGCGGCCAATGGCTCGCACCGACCTTGTTGCGTACGCCCGCGGTGGTCCAGGATTCCTTTGTCCAATGGCCGTCACGGTATCCGGGCCGAATGACGGTGGCGGCGGGATCGGTGCGATCGGCAAAGCCGCCGCAGAAGCACGGGTGCACTCCGACGTGCACGAATACGCCGCCCGGCTGCAGCACCCGGGCGATCTCGTGCAGCACGTCGGGATAGGCGGGCATATCGGTGTGGACCATCATCGCGATGACCGCCGGGACCGAGTCGTCGCGGATCGGGAGGCGCAACGCATTGCCCTGCGCGATCGGGAGGCGGCCGCGGGCGTACCGCAGCATGCCGGCCGAAACATCGACACCAATCGGCGTCCAGCCCAAAGCGCCCGTCCGGGTGGCATGCACGCCGGTGCCGCAGCCGACTTCCAGGCAGATGCCGCGGCCGGTGCCGAGCAGGTCCCGCAACGCTCGGTCGGTGCCTATGGGATCGCGGTCGGCAACGTCGGCATTCGCGGGCTCGCTGAGGAACTCGTTGTGATACCAGTCCGCGATATCGTTGTACGCCGCCGTCGGCACGGTGCACCTCCATGGTCCGGTCGGTTCTATTCAGCGCCGATATCAGGGTCGGCGCCACGGATTCCGCTCCCGGCGGAACTTCGGTGAGTTGATGCGGTTGGCCGCGGGTGGCCATGGTGGCGGGCGGGTTGGTCACCCGCTGGGCAGGGTAGGGAAGTCATGCAGGGTATTTCGCCGCGGTCTCTGCTCCGGATCGATCAATGCGGGCGGTATGAGGTGTGGCTTTCCTTGTATTAAGGTGATTTCCCAGTCGGTGTGGTGGATGTTCCAGTGGTGCTTGGCGCACAGCAGCGCGAGATTGGATACGGCGGTTGGTCCGAAGTCAGCCCAGTGCCGGCAATGATGCACGTCGCACCACGCAGCGGGGATATCGCAGCCGGGGTGCACGCAGCCGATATCGCGGGCGACAACCGCGCGACGGATGGCCGGCGGGATGGTGCGGGTGGCCCGACCCACATCCAGCGGCTCGCCGCTACTTCCCAACACCATCGGAATGATGGTGGCATCGCAGGCCAAACGACGGGCGGTTTCCGGCGATACGGGTTGGCCGGTGTCGAAGGTGGCGTGCCCGGCGAGCCGCAGTTGCAGGTCGTGGAAGCAGATGGTGATGGTGAGATGCGGTTTCTCCCCACCCTGCATCGGCACCGCCCCGGTGTCGAGGAATCGGCGGCAGATCTCGATGATCGCCTCGGCGCGGCGTCGTTTGGGCGGCCGGGGATCGCGTACTCCGTCGACGGCCGGTCCGGGTGCGGCGAGGGCGTCGACCGCGGTCCGCACGATCGCGGAGCCCTCGGCATCGAGCCGTCCGCGGATGATGTCGGTGCCGTCCAGATCACCGAGGAACGACAGCTCCCGACGGCTCGGTTTGTCATCCGCGAGGGCACCGTCGGGATCGAGCATCGCATGCGCGCGGCGGCCGGCGACCGCCAACTGCGCCGGATCGGCATCGCGGCCATAGGTCGCGAGGGCGGTTTCCAGCTCGGTGCGGGCGGCGGGGTCCAACCCCGTCGGGAGCCTGCGTATCGCCCGGCTGATCACCTGCGCATGGTCCGCACTCAATACGCCGTCGGCCATACCCGCGGCAGTGGCCGGCAGCACCGGCGGCACGGTCTCACCGCTCGGTGCGGTAGTCGCCGTCAATTCTCGGGCGGTCCGTATCCGCGCCGCCGCGTCCGATGGCGATATCCGTAACCGGTCCCGCAGGAACGCCGCCGTCGATAGCGCTTTCTGCTCACCGGCGATACCGCGGGCATCGAAATCCGCCAACACCAACAACTTCGCGAACTCCAACCGCCGACCCACCGACTCCAACCGGTCGATCAGAGCTGCCTCCGCGGCGCCCGGCAACCGCCACAATTCCGTGCCCAGCAAGGCGTCCACCCCAGCCGCCAACGATTCCACCGTGTCCTGCGGCGGGGTCAGTGTCGGCGTGCTCATACCGAAGACCGTACGTTTGGGGTCTGACAATTCCGCCCGTGAGAAGACGTCGCTACCCTAGAATTACGAGAAATTTGGTGATCATGCAATTGTGGACGTGAATTGCGGCGAGTCGCCGGCGTGTCGCACGACTAACTTCATGATCACCAAGAATAGGAGCCCGGCAGGATCATCATGCACACATTGCGTTTGGCATCGAATCTTCTGTGGTGTGCGCAGCGATGGACCGCCGATATAAGCGCTAACCGACCGGTCCACTGACGTTCACGCGATGGCCTTCTGGCAGAGTGAACGCGAATTCCCGGCGGTGCCAGGGTTTGTCACTGACCGGCTCGACGATATCGACGCCGGCCTCGATTGCGCGACGGAATACCGCGTCCGTCGAGATTCCGATGTCAACAGCGATTTCGGAAGGCGCTATCGGGTCGTGAGTTACCCGAAGCCGCACGCCTGGGCTGCCCGACCACGGCCCAACACCGAGGCCGGCGAAGTTCGGCGGGTCACCAAGGCGAAATGACACGTGCAGACCGAGGATCGTGGTCAGCAGCGAAATTGACTCTTCCAGATCGCGCACCGGGACGGCCGCGCGGATCGCCAACGTGTCGGGATCGCACGGCTCGGCGGCTCGCACCATGACGACCGACTGCGCGGCGCGATCGTCGTATGCGCGCGCGAGTCGGCTGCGCTCGTCCAGCCCGGCGCGCCGGGCGACGCCGAGCGAGCGGACGTTGCGCGAGTCGATCCACGCCTCCACGGCCTCGATTCCCGGCTGGGCGAGCAGATGGTCGATCGCGGCGCGGGCCGCCTCGCCCATAATGCCGCGACCCCAATGATCACGACGCAGCTTCCAATCCAACCCGCGTATTGCCGTGCCATGGTCGTAGAACAGCCCGACCGTTCCGATTGCGTCGTCCGACGGACGTACTCGAATCGCCCATGTCCAGCCGCCATTGCCGGCCAATTCCTCGGCGAGCACGGCACGTGTCTGGGTCACGTTCCCGGTCGGCGAGCCGTGAGCGAACTCGTACATAGCCGGATCGCCGAGCATTGAATGCAGGCTTGACGCGTCCCGATCGACGTCCAACGGCACCAGTTCGAGACGGGCGGTGGTCAATATGTGCACACCGAAGTCTATCCCTCCAGCCGGAGGGGATCCTGCGCATCCGCTTGACGAGGCGAGCCGATCCTGGCACTCTGCTTAACTATGACGATAGATAAGCAGAGTAGCGACTCGCCGCTGGAGTTCCGACTGGACCCCGGCTCGGGCGTGCCGACCTACATGCAGATCGTTCGGCAGGTGGAGGATGCGCTGCGGCTGGGCCATCTCGTTCCGGGCGACCGCCTGCCCAAGGTCAAGGAGGTCGTCGCCTCCCTTGCTATCAACCCGAACACCGTGCTGAAGGCGTATCGCGAGCTGGAGCACAAGGGCCTGGCCGCTGGCCGGCCGGGGCAGGGCACGTTTATCGAAGGCACCCTCGATGTCGTTCCATTGCGCGAGCAACAGGCGCTGCAACGGAGGCTGACCCGGTGGCTGGTCGATGCCGCCGCCGCGGGCCTGGACGAGGAGGGGATCACCGCGCTGTTCAGCAGCGCACGCCATGATCTTGCCCGACAAAAGGGGGTGATCGCGTCATGAATGCGATCGAAACGAGAAACCTTGGCAAGCGCTACGGGCGCACCTGGGCGCTGCGCGACTGCTCACTGGCAATTCCGGCGGGTCGGGTGGTCGCCCTGGTCGGCCCGAACGGCGCCGGCAAGACCACCTTATTGCACATGGCGGTCGGCCTGACCGCGCCAAGCACCGGCACTATTTCGGTGTTGGACGGGACGTTGCCCGGCTCCAACGACGCGCTGAGCCGCGTGGGCTTTGTCGCCCAGGACACTCCGCTCTATCCACAGTTGACAGTCGCCGACACACTTCGGTTGGTACGCAACCTCAGCTCCCGCTGGGATGAGGACAATGCCCGCGCGCGGCTGGCCGCGCTCGACATCGATCTCCGCCACCGAGTCGGAAAGCTGTCCGGCGGTCAGCACGCCCAGGTCGCGCTAGCCGTCGCGCTGGCCCGGCACCCCGAGCTGCTGGTCCTCGACGAACCGGCGGCTCGGCTGGATCCGCTGGCGCGGCACGATTTCATGGCCGCACTCATGGCAGCGGTCGCCGAGGACGGCATTTCGGTGCTGTTTTCCTCGCACGTGATCTCGGAATTGGAAAAGGTCTGTGACTACCTCGTTGTGCTGGCCCGCGGCAAGGTGCAGGTGGTCGGTGATGTCGAGGAATTGCTGGACACACACCAGATGTGGACCGGTCCCAGCGCCACAGCTGATGCCGTGACCACCACAACGCCGGTAGTCAGCGCGCGACCCGGCGACCGGCAAACCAGCCTGCTCGTCCGTACCAACGCCGTCCCGCCGCCCGGTTGGCGGACGGAAGATACCCACTTGGAGGAGCTCGTGCTGTCCTATCTGCGAGCCCCGGACGCGAGCGCATTGCCCGGCCCGACGGCCAATTCGGCAGCGGCGGTGGCGTCATGAGCGCGGCAACCGTGCAACCGCGCGCCGCGTGGTGGCCGCCCGAGCTGCGTGGTCTGCCCTGGGTGACCTGGCGGCAACACCGGGTGGCCCTGGCCGGGATCGTGGCGTTGTTGGGTGGCCTCGGCGTGCTGCTCCTGGTCAATGGCCTGGCGATGCACAGCGACTACACCAAGCTCGGGTTGAACAGCTGCGGGAATGTCATCGGGCCGGCGTGCCAGGAGCCATTTACCGTGTTCCATCGGCGGTATGGGACGTGGGTCAGTTACCTCCCCCGCATTATGGAATTCATCCCGGCGCTCATCGGTGTCTTTCTCGGCGCGCCGCTCGTCGCCCGAGAGCTGGAGTCGGGCACCTTTCGGTTTGCCTGGACCCAGGGCCGCAGCCGGGTGCAGTGGATCGTGACCAAGCTCGCGCTGCTGGCCACTCTAGTGACAATTCTGGCGCTTGCGTTCTCGTTCCTGTTCAGTTGGTGGTACCAGCCGTGGTTGGCGATCGCGGGTCGGATGCAACCCGGTGATGCGTACGAGGTCACTGGCCTGGTCTTCACCGCTCGTACCCTCTTCGGCTTCATGCTCGGCGCGCTGCTGGGCACGCTGATACGCCGCACCGTACCGGCAATGGCCGCCACCGCCGCAGCGTGGCTCGCCGTGGTCTGGCCGTCGGTCATCTATTTGCGGCCGCTTATCGAGAAGCCGATAACCGCGCGGGCCGGACCCAAATCGGATATCCCAACGAGCTGGCAGGTCGACACCTGGTTCGAAAATGCCGCGGGCCATAGGTTGAGCCAGAGCCAGGTATTCAATCTCTTCACGCCATCAAGTAACGGCGCGGAGCCGATAGATTTTGGCGCACGACTGGCGAAACTCCATTACACCGACTGGGTTTCCTACCAGCCGGCGAGCAGGTTCTGGCATTTCCAGACCATTGAGGCATCGACCTACGTCGTGGTCGCATTGCTGCTCGCCGTCGGCACCGTCTTGTGGTTACGCCGCCGCGCTGTGTAGGTGGCGGGTCGGCATTGCAATGACCCGGCCAACCGCCAGATCGCGGATCACGGGCATGAATTGCCGGCCGGGGTCGTTCGCCACCGACGACCAGACCGAAGAGCGCCTTGCCGAGCGTGGTTCACCTCACCGATCTTGAGGATATGGCTGCCGATAGCGGACAAATCGCAGCCATAACCTCAAGATCGGCGCGGGACACTAGGGGTGGCTCATGACCAGTACGCCGTGGGCTTCGTCGCCCAATGCCTCATACAAATGCGGCACATCGCCCGGAAAGCGAATAAAGTCGCCGGCGGCCAGCTCGACCGGACTGGATGCCGGTCCTACCCGCAGCCGGCCGGAGGTCACCAGGAGCGACTCGATCACACCCTGCGGGTGGGCCGTGGCCCTGCGTACCTTGGTGGCAAAGGATATGTCATACATTTCGGCGAGCCGGTGGCCATGTATCCGGTCCAGTAGTCGACCGGACACCGCACCACGGATATGGGTGCCCGCGCCGGCCCGAACGACCTCGACCGGGGCGGTGCTCGACTCGCCGATCACGTCGCCCAAGGCGGCGCCCAGCGCGTCGGCCAAGGCATAAAGCGTGTCGATCGTCGGATTTCCAACACCGCTCTCCAGCTTGGTCAGCGTCGCCCGGGCGACCCCACTGCGCGCGGCGAGTGTGACGATGGACAGGTTGCGTTGCTCCCGGAGCGCGCGCAGGTTGGCGGCGATCCGGGCGGCTGGCGGTGGGGGCATCTGGCTACTATAGTACGCATCTATGACTTCTAAAGAAATCACACCGGCGAGTCGAATGAGTGCCGTTCAGGGCTTCGGCATCGACCGGGTTGCGCTGGCGGCCGACCAGGTCACCGGGCGGTGGCCAGTGCTGCGCCTGGAAAATCTTGATACCGATCTGCCCTTGCCGCCCGAGGCGATTCCGGCTACCACAAGGGCATTGACGACGCCGCCGGCGAATTCCTGGCTGCCATTCACTGGCGACAACGATCTGCGGTCCGCCATTGGCGATCTCCTCGTCGAACGCACGGGCCATACCTACGACCCGGCCGAGGAAATCGTGGTCACCAGTGGCGGCACCGAGGCAGCGCTGGACTGCCTGCTGGCGATGGTGGATCCGGGCGACGAGGTCATCCTGACCGACCCGACCTACGCCGGGTTGGTCAATCGGGTACGGCTGGCCGGTGGCATTCCACGGTTCGTACCGTATCGAGTGGACGGTGG
>Ga0137412_10005606_pt1 | contig 10038 bp, 8 predicted proteins | sample CZODoug2_1_16fun_FD_122160 | JGI IMG/M metagenome (GOLD analysis project Ga0137412, IMG submission 122160) | Vadose zone soil fungal communities from Angelo Coast Range Reserve, California, USA - CZODoug2_1_16fungal (Hybrid Assembly) | ecosystem: Environmental > Terrestrial > Soil > Vadose zone... | reverse complement strand
AGCGCACGCAGGATTACATTCGCGAGATGATGCCCACGTGGAAGACGCAGTTCGACGGCGTGGAAACGATGACTCTAGCGGTGATGGGCTGCATCGTGAACGGTCCGGGCGAATCGAAAGCCGCGAATATCGGCATCAGTCTGCCGGGAACGGGCGAAGCGCCGCGGTGCCCGGTTTATATTGATGGGCAGAAGGACGTGACGCTGGAAGGCACGTACGATGAACTGGCAGCGGCGTTCCAGGCGCTGGTGGATAATTACATTCAGAAGAAATATCCGCGGAAGGCACTGGAGCACGTAGCGCCGTGAGAACTCGGGTTCCAGCTAAGGTTTAGTTCTGTTTCGTAGTCGAAGTGCAAGTATTGGAATTGATCCTTGGCTGGGGGTCCCAGAACCAGCCACCTCCAGGCAACTCATGACCCGTGTATTCCTCCTCCCATCTGCAAGCTTCGTTGTATTCCTTCCCGTCGAATTGAAAGAGCCGTGCCGGAGACCGAAAGGCGGAGCCGTGAGACCAAAGTACGAGGTCACGATATCCATCAGTTCTGTCTTTAAGAAAACCAAAATTGTTAACCATGTCAGCGTGCAGGATTATTTCGTATTTTCCTCTGTGTGAACGGTAGACCTAAAACCGGCAATTCCCTGTCGCGCCGCAGAAACAGGTGCTACTTCCACGAACGGCGATTAGGGTTTCGTTGCCGTTCTGAACTCTGTAGACATCCATTTTCGCGGTTTGGCCCGGGGTGGGGGTCGGCGCAGTCGTCTGGGTCCGCCGCGAGCTCGCCTAGAATCGGCTGCGGAACCGCTATAGTGTGCCCTTGGCCTCAGGCCTGCGGGCCTCTTTCCACCTGGGCACGCTTCTTGAAAGGGGTGATTGTGACGCGCCCAGCGCGGGAAATAGAAGTGAGGCTAGAGTAGGCTAGGGTGAATGAACCGGAGAACTGCTTAAGTCTGAACGAGTTGGGCATTTGTCGTCTCTCTCAAAGTCTACTTCACGAAGGCTCTGGAGCGAGAACTCAAAAGTGGCTGTGCTAGAATTCATATTCAAGCGGCAACAGAGTAGCAACGGAGCTTCCAGTGAAAATCAGCCGGGAGGATGTGTTGCGGGTGGCGGAGCTGGCTTATCTCGACCTGGGCGAAGCCGAGCTGGAGACGTACCGCGCACAAATTGACGAGATTCTGGAATACATCGGAAAGTTGAACGAGCTGGACACTTCCAAGGTTGCGCCCATGGCGCAGGTGTTGAGCGACGATCAGACAGCCGACGCCACGCTGCGAGAGGACTTGATTGTGCCTTGTGCCGTGGCGGAGGACGTTCTGAAGCACGCGCCCGATCCCGAGCCGCCGTATTTCCGCGTGCCGAAGGTCATCGAAAGATGAGTTGACATCCTCCTCTCCCTAGAGGGAGAGGATTCCTGCGGAGCCGGATGTTGGTCCGGTCTCTTCGGTGGGTTCCTCCCACAGCGCCCTTACTTCAGGCGAGGACAACGAAGAGGCTTAACTTTTGGGCTATCCGCCCATAGTTCTCTTGGACGCGAGGATTCTATCCCCGGCCTGAACGCCGGGGCTTTACGGCTAGGACGGGTAAAGGACGTTAAGGAAGTAAAGGATTGGAATGTACGGGGTGGCTGCGGGGTTCACTTAGGGGCTTCACTGAAAGACTGGGCAAAGAGAGCATATGACGGCGAGTTGGACAATTGACGGAGTTAAAGAGGCGCTGGGGGCGAAGAAGATTTCGGCGCGGGAGCTGGCTGCGGATTTTTACAAGCGAATCGAAACGCGGAATCCGGAGCTGAACGCTTTCCTGACGTTGTCGCCGGAGCGGGCCCGGAGGCAGACCGACAAAATTGATGCGCTGGTGGCCGAAGGCAAGCCGCTGCCGCCGCTGGCGGGCGTGCCGGTGGCCGTCAAGGATGTCATCAGTACCCGCGGGATAAAGACGACTTGTGGTTCGAAGATTTTGCGGAACTATATTCCGCCGTACGATGCGACTGCGGTGGAGCGGCTGGAGGCGGCTGGAGCGGTCATCCTGGGTAAGACCAACTGCGACGAGTTTGCGATGGGAAGCTCGAACGAGAACTCGGCTTACGGCCCGGTGAAGAACCCGCTGGCACCCGACCGGGTGCCGGGAGGATCGAGCGGAGGTTCGGCAGCGGTGGTGGCGGCGGGACTGGCGGTGGCTTCTCTCGGGACGGATACCGGCGGTTCCATCCGTCAGCCAGGCTCGTTTTGTGGAATTCCTGCGATGATGGGGAGCTACGGCCGCGTTTCGCGGTATGGACTGATCGCGTTTGCGTCTTCCCTGGACCGAATCGGGCCCTTCGCCACCAATGTCAGAGACGTCGCAGCCGTCCTGAAAGTCATCGCCGGGCGCGACCCGCACGATTCGACTTCGACGACGGCGCCAGTTCCCGATTACCAAGCGGAACTAGTAAAACCCGTCAAGGGGCTGCGGCTGGGCATCCCCAAGGAGTATTTTGGCGAAGGCATGGATGCAGGAGTGCGGAAGAAGATCGAAGCCGGCATCGAAGTTTTCAAAAAACTGGGATGTCAACTGGTTGACATTCGCATGCCACATACTGACTACGCCATCGCCACGTACTACATTATTGCGACGGCGGAAGCGAGTTCCAACCTGGCGCGTTACGACGGCGTGCGCTACGGTTTGCGCGTGGATGACGATTCCCTGCTCGCCATGTATCGCAAGACGCGGGGTGCCGGATTTGGCGCGGAGGTGAAGCGCCGCATCGTGCTCGGCACATACGTGCTTTCGGCGGGCTATTATGACGCCTACTACTTGAAGGGGCAGAAGGTTCGTTCGCTGATAGCACAAGATTTCCGTGATGCGTTTGCCAAGGTGGATGCCATCCTGACGCCGACTTCTCCGGTTCCACCGTTTAAATTGGGGGAGCGTACGGACGACCCGCTCCAGATGTATCTTGCTGATATATATACAGTTACGGGATCGCTGGCGGGGGTCCCGGGGATCTCCGTGCCGTGTGGGAAGATCGGCGGAAAGTTGCCGGTGGGCCTGCAAATCTTTGGGGCGGCTTTTCAAGAGGCCCGTGTCTTGCAACTGGCCCATGCTTTCGAGCAGGCCGGCGGAGCCGCTGTCTGAGCCCTTGGCGCGAGGATGGATGAGACCTTGCCATCACTTGCCACCATTATCGAGGACCTTGCTCGCGCGCCAAGCGAACTTCTGCGCGCCGCAGATGCCGTCCCTGCGGACCGATGGAAAACGAGGCCAGCCGAAGAAGGGTGTTGGTCTGCTGGCGAACCGGTCGGCCACATGAGTGCGACCGAGAGGGCCATCCTGAGCGGGCCGGAAAGCTCCTGCAAGAACTTCCGGAATCGGTGCCCTTTTTCAAGCGGTTTCATGTTCCGATGATGTTCGTGGAAGCACGCGTCAGGCGGCGCAAACGACCGGTCACGCTCGAACCCAAGGTGGTCCGCGAAAAAGAGGAGATGCTGGCGGAATTGCGCGGAGTGCGGGAGCGGACGCTGGCGTTCATCGAAGAGACCAGGGGCCGCAGTAAATACTGGATGGCACATCCGTTTCTGGGAAGCCTGAACGCGTATCAGTGGCTCCAGTCCCTCGCCGCGCATGAAAAACGGCATATGAAACAGATGCCAGAAATAGCCGGGACGCTACCGAAAACAGTAACAAGTTTGCATAAGTAGAACATTTTTACCACTCTGTTGGCCTTTGCTTTCCCTTCGTACCAACCCCATTAGTTGGGGAAAAGTGCAGGAAAAGGCCTGGTTTAGCGGACTTTAGGGAGAAAGTACTAGACGGATAGTTTTTTCTTGACAGAACGGAACGACTATTGCTCAGGAATTAATGCAGCGCATATGATGGCGGTAGCATCAAAGAGAATGAAAGAGTAGTTGGGGCGGGACAGAGGAGCGGGCCATGGTTACCGTGAAGTCGAGCCAAAAAATCTTCACCGATTCAGAGGTCGCCAGCTTGACGGGAATCTGCGTCGAGCATGTACACAATTTTGCCAAGAGCCGCCACCTCGGCTTTATCGCGCGGGCAGCGGAAGCGGCCGGCATCAGCGCCGATCAATGGCTGTTCACGCTTTCGGATCTGATGGTTCTGGTGACCCTGTTTCCGAAATGTACGCACTAAAGCATTAGAATCAAACCTTCTTCTTGCATGGCTCCCTGGCTTGGCCAGGGAGCCATTGGTTTTTCTAGGGTCTGCAAAACAGTAGGTTGCAGGTGCGGAAGGCACAGGGGTATGCTCGCGATAGGGGCAAACCGGACCTGCTCGCATGGTTCGCAACCCCTAGGAACGCGACCGATGGGATCACCCAGAATACCTGCCGTAGTCTATTGCGTCCTGCTAGCGAGTTTGGCAGGCACGCCCAGTTACCCTCAATCGGCAAGCGGTGCCTCAACCAAACAAGAGCAGCCACCCGCAGGGAAGCCAGCCAGCGGCACGGATTCGCAGGCTGGAGTTCCTGTTTTGCTGCGAGGCAAAAAGCTCGTCCTGAAGGACGGAACCTTTCAACTGGTGCGGGATTATCAACGGAACGGGGAGCGGGTCCGCTACCTGAGCGCGGAGCGAGGCGATTGGGAAGAGATTCCCGCCGCAATGGTGGATTGGGACGCGACGGCAAAGGTGGCAGCTGCGGAAAAGGGCGAGGAGGATGCTCTCGCCAACAAGATCCACGTGCAGGAGCAAGCCCAGAAAATTGAAACAGTTATGGACGTAGACGCGAGCTTGCAGGTGTCACCGGGTGTCTTCCTGCCGCCTGGAGAGGGGATGTTTGTTATCGACGGCAAATCCGTGAAGCCTTTGGAGCAGGTGGGCTCCGAGATCAAGACCGACAAGAAGCAGTATCTGAAGCAGGTGCTTTCGCCCATTCCCATCGTTCCCAGCAAGCGGAACGTACAAATTCCCGGAACCCGAGCCAGCATCCGGGTGACAAATGGACAAACGGAGTTTTATTTGCGAGAAGCACCAGCGGATCCGGACCGCACGACGCCGATCGTGAAAAGCAGCCGGCCGGGTGAATCCGGGCCGGAGGTAGAACTTGTGCGGGCGACAGTGAAGGGCAACAAGCGGCAGTTGGAATCGATCAAGAGTCTTTTCGGAGAACAGGTGGAGGAAAAGCGCAATACGATTTCGATCCAACGGTGGGAAATTGCCCCTACCGTCTTTCGCTTCACACTAAGCGAGCCCCTGCCACCGGGCGAATATGCGCTGGCGGAGAGACTACCGGATGGAATGAACCTCTTCGTGTGGGATTTTGGGGTGGACCCGGCGACGGGCGCGAAGCCAACGACCCCGCTAAAAAAGAAAGACTAACGCTGAAATAGAGGATCGCACAGGACCATCCGAGACGAGCGCATCCTTCGGCCTTCGTGGCCGCGCCGGCAGAAACGGGAAACGAATCACCGGGTATCGCGCGTTTCCGCTGGCGCATCCGACAGAACATCCCTCAAGAGAGCAAGCACCTCAGAGATACGGAAGGGTTTTTGAAGACAGCAGGGCTCACCGCGGCTCGCAGTTCCCTGAGTGATTTCAACCAAATCGCCAGTCATATAGATCACCGCAGGTTTCTGCTCTCCTGCAGCTTCGAGGATGCGGCTGGCGGCGGCGCGGCCATCGATCCTGTAGCCGCCGGAAGAAAGATGCAGGTCGCAGAGAAACACGTCATAGCTGGAGCGCCTGAGATGGGCGAGAGCCTCCTCGGTGGTTGCGGCACAATCCACGCGCAAACCCTGGGCAGAGAGGCCTTCCCGAAGAAGCATCCGGAGACTCTCTTCATCATCGAGAACGAGTACCGCACGGTCCCTGAGAAAATCGGCCCCCGTTCGAACCGCATCAGAAGAGGCGACCCCAGCTTCCGAGGGAGCGGGAAGAGTCTCGGGCTGCAGGCCGGACGCCGCCGGGAGATAGACGGTGAAGACCGAGCCGCCGGCGGGAAGCACTTCGGCTTCGATGTTGCCGCCGTGTTCACGAATGATGGACATGCAGATGCTGAGCCCCAGTCCGGTGCCGCCGCCGGGACGCTTGGTGGTGTAAAAGGGATCGAAGATGCGCGGAAGCGCCTCGGAGCGGATGCCGACGCCGTCGTCCTGAACGGTGATCGTAAGTTGGTTAACGATGCGGCCGGCACGAATCTGGATGCGGCCGGTGTCGCGGACTTCGCGGATGGCCTGCTCGGCGTTAGTGACCAGGTTCAGAAAGACCTGAATGAGCTGGTTGGCGTCCCCGATGACGCCGGGAAGATCGGTTTGGGGATGGAAATCCACCTTGATATTGTTGCGGCGCAAAGAGTGTTCTTGCAACTGAAGCGTGCGCTCGAGAAGGTTGTTGAGATCGAGGGGCTTTTTCTGTGGCGAAGCCGGGCGTGAGAATTCGAGAAGATTCTGGACGATGCGCGCGGCGCGGCGGGCTTGGCGGTGCGTCAGTTCCAGTTGACGTCTGGTGGAATCATCGGTTCCTTCGCGCTCGCGGAGAAGCTCGGTAACGCCGATGATGGCAGTAAGGGGATTATTCAGCTCATGGGCGACGCCGGCGAGCATCTGTCCCATGGCGGCAAGTTTCTCGGCCTGGATGAGCTGTTCCTCCAGCCGCTTGAGTTCGGTAACATCGCGGCCGGAGAGAACTACGCCCTCGATATTGCCCTTTTCATCGGATAGAGGACTGAAATTGAAACGAATCCGGCGCCAATCTCCCAGCTTGTGGCGCACGCGAATTTCGAGAGAGGCAAAGGTCTGCGTGCCGGCGATGATGTCCTTGTAGAGCGACAGGGCGGAAGGCAAATCCTCCGGATGGGAGCGGCCGCCAAATTCCAGGTGTTGCATGTCTTCAACGTCGTAGCCGAGTATCTCTTTGCAACGAGGACTGACAAAGTTGTAGTGGGCCTCGGTATCGAGCACGAGGATGAGATCGGGGAAGCTGTCGACGAGACGGCGGGCAAATTCCTGCTGCTGGTGGAGGCGGCGCTCCATCTCGCGTCGTTCGGTGATGTCCATAAGCGCGCCCTGATAGCGCACCACGCGTCCGGCATTGTCGCGAACGGCTGCAGCCGTGTTCAGGCACACGATGGATCTGCCGTCCTTGCAAATCAAGGTGATCTCGCGGCCCTGGATCATGGGCTGCCGCTCAACCTCGGCCTGGACAATCTTTCGCTCTGGCTGATCGACGAAGATTTCCGGAACCCTTCTTTTCAGCAATTCTTCCTTGGAATCGTAGCCCAGCATGCGCGCCAGGGCAGGATTGACGTCCACAATGGTTCCGTCCGGCGTGACGATGTAGATGCCTTCCTGGAGCGATTCAAAGAGTTCCGTGAAGCGCGCTTCGTTCTTACGGAGTGCGGAGACGTCGCGCCCAAGAACGGTGATGCCGTGGATTTCGCCGTCACGCATCATGGCATGGGCGACGCAATCGAAGAAAAAGGGCGTCCCCTGGCCCTTCAGCCGCACCTGAACGACACCGGACCATTGGCGGCGTTCCATGAACCGGGGCATGGCGCGCCGCAAAAGCTCGGATCCCTCCCCGGTGCCCTCCTGCAAGAAATCCGTGATGGGCTTGCCGATAAGGTCCTGGAAGGGCGTCGCGACAAGATCGGAAAAACTGCGGTTGACGGCACGGATCTGGCCGTCGAGCGTGAGGGCTAGCAGAACGTCGTCGAAAGAATCGATCAGGTCCCGATAGCCCTGCTGCGAACGGGAGATGATCTGAAAAAGCTGATCGAGCTGTTTCCCGCTCGGCGGATCAGCCTCGCGCTGTTCGAGGCCGCGCATGAGCCCGCGCAACTCGGAGATCTCGTGCGTCTTATTCCACATGTACCAGCCGAAGAGGCCGATGAGAACGACAAAGAGGACCGGGAGCGCTACTTCGTAGCGGTGCGCGAAGGAACGAATGGAACCCCAGGACGTCCAGGCGAAAAACACGGCAAGAACAAAGAGGACGACAAAAGTGAGCCGCCAAAGCTCGCTCTGCCGCTTTTCGAACTGCTCGAAACGGGAAGTGATGGCGGCACGCTGATCAGCCTGCTGAGTGGAGCGGCCGGGGTTATGGGGGGCGCGTTGGTTGTCTTCGAGCATGAAAGTGGACGGGACTCTCGAGAGTCGGGAGTCATCCGCCGGTACGAGCTATACCCCCTATTGTAAGAATTCCGACAGGATTTCAGCAATCAAAGCGGCGGCACGAAGTTCCTGAAGGACACCTTTACGAGTTGCGCACAAACAACAACGGCGCCCCGGCCGAACCGGAGCGCCGTCTGATTTGGTTTTTTTGTCCCGCCTGAGGACGGGCCAAAAACCAGCTTTAGCCTTCGGTGGCAGCGTCCGCTTCGGTGTCCTTCTGGAGGAAGTCGAGCGCGGCCGCTTCTTCCGCGGTGAGCTCGGCGGCTTCCGGAATCTCTTCCATGGGAGCAGGGGCGGGCATTTCCGTCAGCAATTGAATGCTGCGGTAGTGCTCGAGGCCCGTACCGGCAGGGATGAGGCGGCCCATGATGACGTTTTCCTTGAGGCCTCGGAGATAGTCCACCTTGCCGGCAACGGCCGCTTCCGTGAGGACGCGGGTGGTCTCCTGGAAGCTCGCGGCGGAGATGAACGAATCGGTCGAGAGCGACGCCTTGGTGATACCGAGGAGGAGCGGACGGCCCGTTGCGGGGCGGCCGCCATCGGCGATGACGCGATCGTTCTCCTCGCGGAAGCGGAACTTGTCCACCTGCTCCTCGAGGAGGAACGTGGTGTCACCCACGTCCTCGACCTTGACCCAGCGCATCATCTGGCGCGAGATCGTCTCAATGTGCTTGTCGTTGATGTTGACGCCCTGGAGACGATAAACCTCCTGAATGGCGTTGACCAGGTACGATTGCGTGAACTTTTCGCCGAGGACGGCAAGCAAGTCGTGCAGGTTGAGCGGACCATCGATGAGGGCCTCGCCCGCCTTGACATGGTCGCCTTCCTGAACGTTGATGTGCACGCCGCGGGGAATGGAGTATTCCTTGGTGGTCTTGCCATCCTCGCTTTCGACGTAGACTTTGCGCATGCCCTTGGCGATATCGCCGTAACGGACGCTGCCGTCGATTTCGCTGATGACCGCGGGGTCCTTGGGTTTGCGCGTCTCGAAGAGTTCGACAACGCGCGGGAGACCGCCGGTGATGTCCTTGGTCTTGGTGGTTTCGCGCGGGATCTTCGCGAGCACGTCGCCGGCCTGGACCTCATCGCCATCCTTGACCATCAAGTGGGCGCGGGAAGGCATGAGGTACTTCTTGCGGACTTTGCCGGAAGAATCGCGGACCAAAATCGCGGGCTGATGCTTTTCATCGCCCGGAGGCAGAGTGACGACGTCCTGCGAGAGGCCGGTCACTTCGTCCACCTGCTCTTCGATCGTCAAGCCGGGGCGCAGGTCGTCAAACTTCACCGAGCCGGCGGTTTCCGTGAGGATCGAGAAGGTGAAGGGATCCCATTCGGCAAGAATCTGGCCGTGGGTGACGTGTTCACCGTCCTTGACGCGGAGGCGCGCGCCGTAAACGACGTGGTAGCGCTCCTTCTCGCGGTTTTTTTCATCGACGATGGCGATCAGTCCGGCGCGGTTCATGGCGATGGAAGTGCCGCCACGGCCTTCGACAAACTTCATGTCCACGAACTTGACGACGCCGTTGTTGCGCGCTTCGAGCGTGGAGCGTTCGGAGACGCGCGTGGCGGTTCCGCCGATGTGGAAGGTGCGCATGGTCAGCTGCGTGCCGGGCTCGCCGATGGACTGCGCGGCGATGACGCCGACGGCTTCGCCAAGCTCAACCATGCGGCCAGTGGCGAGGTTGCGGCCATAGCAAAGCGCGCAAACGCCGCGGCGGGATTCGCAAGTGAGCACGGAACGGATGCGCACGCGCTCGATACCCGCGCCCTGCACCTGGTTGGCGAGCTCTTCGGTGATTTCCTGGCTGACGTCGACGATGACCGTGCCCTCGAAGTCCTTGATCTTGTCGAGGGAAACGCGGCCCACGATGCGGTCGCGGAGCGGCTCGACTTCGACGCCGGCTTCGACGATGGGTTCGACGAAGATGCC
>Ga0137412_10005605_pt1 | contig 10039 bp, 10 predicted proteins | sample CZODoug2_1_16fun_FD_122160 | JGI IMG/M metagenome (GOLD analysis project Ga0137412, IMG submission 122160) | Vadose zone soil fungal communities from Angelo Coast Range Reserve, California, USA - CZODoug2_1_16fungal (Hybrid Assembly) | ecosystem: Environmental > Terrestrial > Soil > Vadose zone... | reverse complement strand
GCCATGGTCGAGGTGCAGGTGGCTGGGGACGACATACTTGATGTCGTCAGGCTTGAGGCCGATCTTCTGGAGCTGCACGTCGATCGCCACGTCCGGCGTGTTGACCGGCTTCAGGGCGGTGAACGAGGCACCCCAGTAGCTCGGGTCCTTGATGATCTTGTCGTTGTTGCCGGTATCGAAGAGCACGTTGCCCTTCGGGTGCCTGATGACATAGAAGCCGACCGGGACCTGGATCGGTGGGTCATTCGACGCGTTGTTCACCAACGCGCCCTTGCCGATGGTAAGGGCGCCCGAACTGAAGGCGTACAGCTTGATGTCCTGCGCCTGAGCCACAGAGAAGCAAGTGCTGATGGCGATCGCGGCGATTCCTGCTAGCGCTTTGCCGAACATGTCTCCCTCCCGTAGGTAGTCGGACTGTTTGTGTTGGCGACCTACAGCCGCCTACATGCACGCACCCTGACAGTTAACACCCGCGCCTTTTCCGGAGTCAATCGAAAGCAGGCGCGTGGCGATCCGTCATCCAACTCAACTGAACGCCCCGCTTATGCAGGGGGCGTCCAGGTTCATGCGATGTGCGACGGCGTCTATGTGGCGCAGTTCTGCGAGGCGCTCGACCGCGCGCTCAATCCGGAGCCGGCGTGATGGCGGGCGCGGACGCACTGCGCCTGGCGGTCACCGACCGCAACGCCGCGCTCGCCGAGCACTACCGCGTCGTCGCCGCCATCCGTCGCTTCGAGCAATTGCTGCTCGATCAGTTCGCGCTCGGCCGGATCGGCGGCACGACCCACACCTGCATCGGCCAGGAGATCACGGCCGTCGGCGTCATGGCGGCGATCGACCGCAGCCGCGACTGCGTCTTCAGCAACCACCGCGGCCACGGACATTTCCTCAGCTATTGCGGCGAGGTCTTTGCGCTGCTCGCCGAGATCCTCGGCCGGCCCGACGGCGTCTGCGGCGGCCGCGGCGGCAGCCAGCATCTTCACTTGCGGAATTTCTATTCCAATGGCGTCCAGGGCGGCACCGTCGGCAACGCGGTGGGTGTCGCGCTGGCGGAAAAGAAACGCCGCAGCGGCGCCGTCACCTGCGTGTGGCTGGGCGACGGCACCTTCGGCGAAGGCCTGGTCTACGAGGCGATGAATATCGCGGCCTTGTGGAAGCTGCCGATCGTGTTTCTGGTGGAACAGAACGGCATCGCCCAGACGACGCCGACCGAATTGCAGATGGCCGGCAGCCTGGCTGGACGCTGCGCTGCCTTCGGCATCCCGGTCGCCGAGATATCGGGCACCGATCTCGACGAAACCCTTGCCACGGCGAGCCGGGTCATCGATGCCGCCCGGGCGGAAGAGCGCCCGCATTGCCTGGTGTCTCATGCGATCCGGCTCGGCCCCCACAGCAAAGGCGACGATACGCGCGACCCGGCCGTGCTGCAGGCCGCATGGGCGAAGGATCCGGTTCTGCGGTTGCAGCAGAAGCTCGGCGCCGCCGCGACCGCCATCGATCGCGAGGTGGCGGACGTCATCGGCGCGACGCTCGCGGCCGCGCGCGACGAGAGGCGCGCGCCATGACCCGGGACTTGACGCGGGAATCGAATGTGCTCGCGAGCCTCAATGCCGGCCTGCGGGCCGCCATGGCCGATGACGAGCGGGTGATCGTGCTGGGCGAGGACGTGCTCGACCCCTATGGGGGCGCCTTCAAGGTCACGCGCGGCCTGTCCTCGCAATTCCCCGATCGCGTTCTTGCCACGCCGATTTCCGAGGCCGCGATCGTCGCGGTCGCGACCGGGCTCGCGCTGCGCGGCTGCCTGCCGGTCGCCGAGATCATGTTCGGCGATTTCCTGTTTCTGGCCGGCGACCAGATCGTCAATCATGCCGCGAAATACCGCGCGATGTTCAACGACAAGGTCCGGGTCCCGCTGGTCATCCGCACCCCCATGGGGGGCCGGCGCGGTTACGGACCCACCCACAGCCAAAGCCTGGAAAAGCATTTTCTCGGCGTCCCCGGCCTGTGGGTGGTGGCGCCGAACCCGCTGGTCGACCCCGGCCGGCTGTTGCGTCAAGCCATCTTCGAGGTCGAGGATCCGCTCTTGTTCGTCGAGAACAAGATCGGCTACGGCGATCCGGTGCTGCGCGACGTGCCGGGTTACGACATGGTCCGGCTCACCGATGCGCCGTCGCCCTTCCCCACCGTCTGGCTCAAGCCACCTGCGCCGCCCGACGGCCTGCTGCTGTGCTACGGCGGAATGACCCGGCTCGCGCTCGATGCCGCAAAGACGCTGCACGAGCGGGAGCATCTCAGTCTCGGGCTCGTCGTTGTTTCGCAGCTCGCGCCCGCGCCGGCGTCTCATCTCGACGCAATCCTGCAGGAAACCGGCGCCGCGGCCGTCGTCACGGTCGAGGAAGCGCCCCCCGAGGGCGGCTGGGGCGGCGAGATGATCGCGACGATCGAGCAGATCCGCGAGGCCCGCTGCTTGCCCACCTTCACGTATCGCCGGGTCGGCGCAAAAAACGCTGCCATTCCGAGCGCGCGCCAACTAGAAGATGGCATGTTGCCGCAAGCCGGCGATATCGTCGCCGCCGTGCTGGATTGTTTTTAGCGCATGATCCCGAAAAGTTGACAGACTTTTCGGACAAGATCATGCGCAAAACAAAAGATCGAGAGCAAGATCGCTTCAATCCGAAGCGCATCTTGCTCGAGGAGATTCGATGGAAGACGAGCTTCGCGTCATCATGGCCCGGATCCTGCGCCTGCCGGCGGAACGCATCGGCCCCGACGCGGCCATCGGCAACGTCCCGAACTGGGATTCGACCGCGCACATGCGCATCATGCTCGCGCTCGAGGACGAATTCGGCGTTGAATTGAACGAGAGCCAGATGGTCGAGATGACCAGCCTAGCGAAAATCCGCGCGGTGGTGGAAGAGCTGCGCGCCGCCAAAGACCGGCCGCCGTCGGGATGAGCCGGGCAACCATGCCACGCGATCAGCCGGGGCCCGGCGCGGGCCGATTTGTGTTGACCCAGAAGATGATCGGGAACTAAGGATTTCGACCTATTGTGGCACGCGGCCCGCAGGCCGCTCAACCGGTGGATACCATGTCGCCCGCGCTCACATCGACGATCGGCCAGGACGACCTGCGGGACTATTTCCTGACTTTGTCGGATCTGCTCTGCCGCGTCGAGGTCACGTCGCAGGACGGCCAGCGCCTCGAATTCGCCGACGCCGCGACCGCGCTCATGGGGCGCGCCCGCACCACCCATGCGGCAGGCAACAAGCTGATCTTCGTCGGAAACGGCGGCAGCGCCGCGATTGCCAGCCACATGGCGACCGACTACTCCAAGAACGGCGGGGTCCGCTCGCTCGCCTTGAACGACGCCAGCATGCTCACCTGCCTCGGCAACGATCTCGGCTACGACCGCGTATTCGCCAAGCAGATCGAGCTGCATGCACGCTCGGGCGACCTCGTCATCGCCATCAGCAGCTCGGGGCGCTCGGCCAACATCCTCAATGCGGTCGATGCGGCGGCCGCCGCCGGCTGCACCATCGCGACGATGAGCGGATTCACGCCCGACAATCCATTGCGCCGGCGCGGCGCGTGGAATTTCTACGTCGGGTCCGACCGCTACGGCTTCGTGGAGATCGGGCATCTCACGATCTGTCACGCCGTGCTCGATTTTCTGTGCGGACTGCCGACGCCCGCCCGTCCCCGATGACCACACCGCAGCCATGTACGCGCTGGTGAACGGCGGAGCGGGGACGGCGCGGCGACCCCCGACCGGCGCGGTCCGCGTCGCGGCCGCGTGCATTCACTCCAACGGCCTCTAAGCTCCATGCACGCCAACGCCAACAAGCGGCCGGCGATCTTCTTCGACGTCGACGGCGTCCTCAACGAGGAACCCGGCCCGCGCGGCGCGCTCAAGCCGGATGACGTCGCGCTCATACCGGGCGCCGGGGCGGCTGTCGCCGACGCGCGCGCAAGCGGCTTCGTGACCGTCGCCATCACCAACCGCGCCCAGGTCGCGCGCGGCGACATCACGTTCGACGATCTCCACGCCATTCTGGGCCGCCTCGAGGCGCTGCTCGCGGCGCAGGGCGGCGTGCTCGATCGCGTCTATGTCTGTCCGCACCATCCGGACGGCGGTTCTCCGGGCGGGGTCGCGGCGCTCAAGATCCGCTGCGAATGCCGAAAGCCGGGCGCGCTGCTGTTTCGTCGCGCCCTCGCGGAACTGCCGATCGACCCCGCGCGCTCGGTGGCGATCGGCGACAGCTTGCGCGACATCGGTGCGGCGCGCGCCGTCGGCGTGTGGGCCTACGGGGTGCGCAGCGGTCACGGCTGCCGCGATACGGCGCGCTATCCGGGCGGCGCGGACGCCGCGCCCGCCCCCGACCTGATATTCGACGACGTCGGCGACGCGGTGCGCTTCGCCCTGGCGTATCGCGAGCTGGCCGCTCCTTTGGTGACGGCGATCCGCGCGCGCGCGGGCGGCGGGCCTGTGTTCGTCGCGATTTGCGGCCGTTCGCGCGCCGGCAAGAGCGTTCTCGCCCACGCCCTCGTGCGCTCGCTGCGGGAAGCCGGCGAGGATTGTCTCCATGTGCGGCTCGACGACTGGATCATGCCGGCCGCCGAACGCCGCCCGGGCGACACCACCGAGATGCGCAATCGGGTGGCCGAGCTCGAGCCCACCCTGACGGCGTTGCGGCGGGGACAAGCCGTGACCGCGCCGGGCTATGATGCGCTGAGGCGCGTGGAAGGAAAGCCGGTGACCTACGATCCGGCCGGCCGGGCGATCATCGTCGTCGAGGGCGTGTTCGCCGCCCACGAGACCGTGAGGCATTTGCTCGACGTCACGGCTTTCGTCGATGTGCCGGAGCCCGTTCAGCGCCGCCGCTTCGCCTCGCTCTACCGCTGGAAGGGTTTCGACAATGTCGCTATGGAAGAGCTGTGGGGCGCCCGCATTGCCGACGAGTGGGCGGCCATCGATGCACAACGCGAGCATTGCAACGTGATCATCACCGCGAGCGGCCCGTGAGCCTGCCACCTCGCGCGGACGGCGGTCCGCCTCGCCTGCTCTACGTCGTCACGGAGGACTGGTTCTTCCTGTCGCATCGCCTGCCGATGGCGCGGGCCGCGCAAGCCGCGGGCTTCGAGGTACATGTCGCGACCAATGTGGCGGACGGCGCGGCGGCCATCGCACGCGAGGGCTTTGTTCTCCATCCGGTGCGCTTCTGGCGCGGACGGCTTTCGCCCGCCGCAACGATCGCGACCATCCTGGCGCTGCGGCGCATTCACCGCGCGGTCGCACCCGACCTCGTCCATCATGTCGCGTTGCAGCCGACGATCCTCGGCTCGCTGGCGGCGATTGGCCGGCGGGTCGCCCGCGTCAACGCCATCACCGGGCTTGGCTATGCATTCATCTCGGGGTCGGCAAAGGCGCGCGTCATGCGGGCCGTCATCGGCATGCTGTTGCGGCGTCTGCTCGACCGCGACCGCAGCGTGGCGCTGGTGCAAAATCCGGACGATCGGGATTTGCTGTCCGGCCTCGGCATCGCGCCCGAGCGCATCGTCCTGATTCCGGGGTCCGGGGTCGATGTCGTGGCGCTCACGCCGATGCCGGAGCCGCCGGGTGAAGTGACGGCCGCCTTCGTCGGGCGCCTGCTCGACGACAAGGGAATCCGCACCTTGGTCGCCGCCCACCGGCTGTTGCGACGCAAGGGCATGGCGATCGAGCTGCTGATCGCCGGAACACCCGATCCGGCCAACCCGGCTTCCGTCTCGCCAGCCGAAGCCGCGGCCTGGGGCCATGAGCCCGGCGTCACCTGGCTCGGCCATGTCGACGACATCGCGACCGTGTGGGCGCGCGCCCATATGGCGGTCTTGCCGTCGCGCCGCGAAGGCCTGCCGAAAAGCCTGCTGGAAGCCGCGGCCTGCGGCCGGCCGATGGTGGCGACCGACGTGCCCGGATGCCGCGAGGTCGCGATCCCGAACGAGACCGGCCTGCTGGTCCCGCCCGATGACGCCGATGCGCTCGCGGCGGCGATCGAGCAACTGGCGCGCAGCCCCGACCTGCGCGCGCGTTTCGGGCGCGCGGCGCGGCGGCTCGCCGAGGAACGATTCGCAGCCGACGCGATCGGCCGCGCCGTGCTGGGACTCTATTTGCGGCTTGTGGCCGGGCCGGCGTAGCCTACAAGGCGCTTCAACTTTTCGAATGATCGGTGACACGGGTGGGCTTCGCGACAGACTTCGCCTTGGTGTTTCTGGTGGCCGCCGCGACCAGCGTCGGGCTCATCGCGCTGCTCAAGCCGGCGCTCGCCCGTTATGCCTTGGCGCGACCGAATGCGCGCTCGTCGCACAAGATTCCGACTCCGCAGGGTGGCGGCATCGCGGTGGTCGCCGCCACACTGGCGGGCGTGGTTGCGGGCGCCGCACTGGCATCGATCGCCCCGGGCATGCTGCCCGCCTTGTGGCCGCTCGCCGCCGCGGTGGTGCTGCTCGCGGCGGTCGGCGCGGGCGACGATATCCTTCACATCCCGGTCGGGCCGCGCCTCATCCTGCAGTTCGTCGCGGTGGGCCTGGTGCTCGCCGCATTGCCGGATGACGCCCGCGTCATGCCGCAGCTGCCGTGGTGGCTCGAGCGCGCGGCCCTGCTGATCGGCGGCGTCTACGTCGTCAACCTGGTGAATTTCATGGACGGCATCGACTGGATGACCGTGGCGGAAGTGGTGCCGGTGACGGCCGGGCTTTGCGGGCTGTTCTGGTTGGGCGCCTCGCCGCTGCGCGACGCCGTCATCGCGGCGGCCCTGCTCGGCGCCGTCGCCGGCTTCGCGCCATTCAACCGGCCGGTCGCCAAGCTGTTTCTCGGCGACGTCGGCAGCCTGCCGATCGGGCTCCTCATGTTCTGGCTGCTGCTGCAGCTCGCCACGCGCGGCCATGTGGCGGCGGCGTTGTTGCTGCCGCTGTATTATCTGGCGGACGCGACCGTCACCTTGGGGCGGCGGCTCGCCAAGGGCGAGAATGTGCTGCAGGCGCACCGCTCGCATTTCTACCAACGGGCCACCGATCTCGGCTTCTCGGTCGGCCAGGTGGTGGCGCGCGTCTTCGCCGTCAATCTCGTCCTTGCCGCCCTGGCGATCGTGTCGGTGAGCGCTTCATCGTCCTGGAGCCCGATCATCGCGTTGGGGCTCGGCATCGCCATCGTGGCGGCGCTGCTGACTCACCTGGCGCGGGGCAAGCGATGACCCGGGTGTTGCTGACCGGGGCGACCGGCTTTGCGGGCCGCCCGCTGGTCGCCCGGCTAGCCGCGACACGCTATGGCGTGCGCGCGGTCGTGCGGCACAGCCCCTCTCCGCCCCTGCCCGACGGCGTCGAGGTGACGCACGGCGACCTCGGCGAGCCGATCGCCTGGGAGCCGCTGCTCGGCGCCGTCGACGCCGTCGTGCATCTCGCCGGCATTGCGCATGCGGGCGGCGGCATCGCGCAAGCGCATTATGACCGGATCAATCACCAGGCGACCGCCGCGCTCGCGCGCGCGGCCGCGCGCGCCGGGGTGAAGCACTTCGTCTTCGTGTCGTCGGTCCGCGCCCAGAGCGGTCCCGCCGCCGACCATGTGTTGACGGAACGCGACGCCCCCCAACCGAGCGACCCCTATGGGCGCTCGAAGCTCGCGGCCGAAGCCGCCGTCGCCGCCTCCGGGGTTCCGTTCACGATTCTGCGCCCGGCGCTGATCTATGGGCCGGGCCTCAAAGGCAATCTCGCGACGCTCGCACGGCTGGCGTCCTGGCCGCTTCCGTTGCCGTTCGGCGCCTTCCTCAATCGCCGGTCGCTCCTCGGCATCGACAATTTCGTCAACGCGATCATGTTCGTTCTGCAAAATCCGGCGACGCGCGGCGAGATCTTTCTGGTCGCCGATCGCGCGCCGGTCGCGCTCGCCGAGATCGTCGCATCCTTCCGCAACGGTCTTGGGCGCCAACCGGGATTGTTTGCGCTGCCGCCGCGGCCGATGGAAGCCATTGTCCGCCTTGTCGGCGGCGCGGCCTTGTGGCAGCGCATCGGCGGCGAGCTCGTGGTCGATCCCGCCAAGCTGATGGCCGCCGGCTGGTCGCCCGCGACCGACACCAAGGCGGCGCTCATCAGAAGCGTTCAGGCGTCGCCGTAGACCGCCTGATCGCCCACGCGCCGAAACCCGCTTGGGGCAGGCCGCGGAAGCGCCGGTCGAGCGACGGCAGGCCCTCGGGCCGCAGCCAGACCGTCGCGACGAGCGCGGTCTTCTCTCACGCAACGACCCGGCGCAACGACCTCCTCGCTCGGACCGAAGCCGGCTATGCTCTCCCATCGACCAGCCGGGAAGGACCCCATCATGCTATCCGACGCCGACCGCAAGAAGGCCGCCGACATTCTGATGAACGCCGAGAAGACCCGCCAGCAGGCGGTGCAGCTTTCCGCGACATGGCCGACGATCGCGATCGAGGACTCCTATGCGATCTCGACCGAGGTCGCGAAGCGCAAGATCGCCGCGGGCGCCCGGCTGATCGGCCACAAGGTCGGCCTCACCTCCAAGGCGATGCAGCGCTCCTCGCAGATCGACGAGCCCGACTACGGGCACCTGCTCGACGACATGATGATCGCCGACGGCGCCAAGGTGGCGCATGCGAATTATTGCCGGCCGCGCGTCGAGATCGAGCTCGCCTTCGTGCTCGGCAAGCCGCTGAAGGGTCCGGGCGTCGGCCTGCCCGACGTGCTGCGCGCCACCGAATATGTGGTTCCGGCGATCGAGATCGTCGACGCGCGCCTGCAGGACCCGCGCAAGATTTTCGACACGGTGGCCGACAATGGCGCGGCCGCCGGCATCGTGATCGGCGGGCGGCCGGTCGGCCCGCTCGACGTCGATCTGCGCTGGGTCGGCGGCATCATGTACAAGAATTCGGAGATCGAGGAGACCGGCGTGGCGGCCGGCGTGCTCGGCCATCCCGCCCTGGGCGTGGCCTGGCTCGCCAACAAGCTCGGCCAGCACGGCGTCGCGCTCGAGCCCGGCCATCTGGTGCTGGCGGGCTCGTTCACCCGGGTGGTGTTCGCCGGCAAGGGCGACACGCTGCATGCCGATTTCGGGCCGCTCGGCGGCATCGCGGTGCAATTCGTCTGAACGGGGCCGGTCCGATGGAACATCCACGCAACGCCTTCAAGCACGCCATCGCCAAGGGAGAGCTGCAGGTCGGGCTGTGGTGCAGCCTGTGCAGCCCGATCACGGCCGAGATCGTCTCGCATTCCGGCTTCGACTGGCTGCTGCTCGACACCGAGCACTCGCCGAACGAGGTGCCGGACGTGCTGGCGCAGTTGCAGGCCGTGCAGGCCGGCACCGCATCGGCGATCGTGCGGCCGGCATGGAACGACACCGTATTGATCAAGCGCTTTCTCGACATCGGCGCCCAGTCGCTGCTCATTCCGTTCGTGCAGAATCCCGACGAGGCGCGCCGGGCCGTGGAGGCCACCCGCTATCCGCCGGCCGGCGTCCGCGGCATCACCGGCAGCGGCCGCGCCAGCCGCTACGGCCGGGTCAAGGATTACCTGAAGAACGCCAGCCGGGAGATTTGCCTGCTGGTGCAGGTCGAGACGCGCAGCGCGCTCGACAACATCGAAGCCATCGCCTCGGTCGACGGCATCGACGGCGTCTTCATCGGGCCGAACGACCTCGCCGCCTCCTTCGGCCATATCGGTAATTGGAGCCATCCCGAGGTGCAGGCCGCCCTGGAGGACGCCGTGCGCCGGCTCAAGAAGATCGGCAAGCCCGCCGGCATCCTCACCCCCAACGAGGAGGAGGCGAAACGCTTCATCCAGTGGGGCTACACTTTCGTGGCGGTCGGCGCCGATCTCGGCTTGCTCGCGCGGGGCGCAGATGCGCTGGCGGGCAGGTTCAAGAGGTGACCGGCGCTCGTCCGGCGCGCTTATCCGGCGATCGCTCGCCGATCTGCTGGATCGGTCGCCGGGTGACATCATGACTCTTGACGAGTACTTTTTGGACGACCCGCGCAAAATGTGATAGGAGAAAATCCAC
>Ga0137412_10005604_pt1 | contig 10039 bp, 5 predicted proteins | sample CZODoug2_1_16fun_FD_122160 | JGI IMG/M metagenome (GOLD analysis project Ga0137412, IMG submission 122160) | Vadose zone soil fungal communities from Angelo Coast Range Reserve, California, USA - CZODoug2_1_16fungal (Hybrid Assembly) | ecosystem: Environmental > Terrestrial > Soil > Vadose zone... | reverse complement strand
AAGGGCATGGATCTCGAGGCGAGCTACCAGATGCCCCTCGACCGGGTCCATGCGCCGGGCAACCTGACGGTTCGCGCTCTCGCCACCCACGTCATCGGCTTCACCAGCTATTCGGGTGTCAAAGGCGTGCCCAATGTGGAGCTGGCGGGACAGAACAGCGGCGGTTCCGGAACCTTCGGCAATACTCCCTACTGGAAGCTGTACGGTGTTCAGAGCTGGGACTGGAAAAATCTCGGTGTTGACCTGACCGAGCGCTGGTTCAGTGCCGGCGTCTTCGGCCATCAGTATGTGGTGTGCCAGAGCAATTGCCCTGTCTCGACTACGAACAATCCGACGATCGACTACAATCACATGGCGGGTTCGTTTTATTTCGATGTGGGCGCCCGCTACTCCATCACCGATGGGATCACGGCCTTCGTCAAGGTTGACAACGTGTTCAATCGGGATCCGGTCGCCGCGCCGCAGACCAACACCGGTCTGGACGTCAATCCCGCGCTGTACGATACGATTGGTCGCATCTATCGCGCTGGATTCCGGTTCAACTTCTGATGAGGCCTATGCTGGTCTGCTTCACCGCACTGACGCTGTTGGCGACGGCAGCGTTCGGCTCGACATCGGCGCTGCTGTCGGCTCCCTCGGATCCGCGCGCGGTTACGGTCAAGGGCAAGGGTGATGGCAAGGCGGACGACACGGATGCACTCCAGAAAGCACTCGATGAGGCATCTGAGCACGGCGGAGTAGTCTTCCTCCCTTCCGGGCGCTACAAGATCAGTCGCTCGATACTGATCTGGCCCGCCGTGCGTCTGTTTGGCACCGGTCGGACGCGACCGGTGCTCGTGCTTGCAGATAACACGCCCGGATTCCAGAAGGGACTCGGGAGCATGGTGGTATTCACCGGCGCTCGCCGCGGCGTCATCGCTCACAACGATATGGGCCGGGTGGAAGTCACTCGTGTGCCGTTTCCACCGCCCACGGTCGTCCCGTTTGATTCCAAGATCGCGGATGCCAACCCAAACACCTTCTATTCGGCGCTGAGCAACGTCGACATCGAGATTGGGGCGGGCAATCCGGCAGCGACGGGTGTGCGCTTCCGGGTCGCGCAGCACTCGTTCCTCAGTAACATGAATTTCGAGTTGGGATCCGGTTTTGCGGGCATCTACCAGGCCGGCAACGTGGTCCACAACCTGCACTTGCACGGCGGTCGTTACGGAATCGTGACCGAGAAGACCTCGCCGGCCTGGCAGTTCACGGTCATTGATTCGACTTTCGATGACCAAAGAAGCGCAGCAATCCGTGAGCACGAGGCCGATCTGACTCTGGTCAACGTTGCCATGCGCAATGTGCCGGTGGGAATCGACATCGACCGCGGTTACGGCGATTCGCTGTTTGGCAAGGATGTCCGGTTCGAGAACGTACGGCAGGCTGCCGTTGTGATTTCGAACGAAAACAACGTGTTTACGCAAATCGGATTTGCCGGCGCGCTCGCCCGCAACACGCCGGTATTCGCAAAATTTCGCGACAGCGGCCGGACCGTCAACGGCAAAGGGCCGATCTATCGTGTGAGCTCCTTCAGCTACGGGCTGACAGTGCCGGCCGTGGGTCAGCTCGGTCACTTCGAGACGAGCGCCGACATCGATTCAATCAAGTCGCTGCCGGCTCCCAAACCGCTCGCCATCCGCCCGCTGCCTGCGGTTTCGGAGTGGGCCAACGCGCATGACCTGGGTGTAGTTGGCGATGGACAGGCGGATGACACCGCGGCTCTGCAACGCGCCATCGACAGCCACCGTGTCGTCTACCTGCCGCTCGGTGCTTATAAAGTGAGCGACACGATTCGCTTAGGAAAAAATTCGGTGCTCGTCGCCTTACATCCCAGCCTCACTCAGATCGTCATCGCCGACGGTACACCCAACTACCAGGGCGTAGGTGCACCAAAGGCAGTCGTCCAGTCAGCGGAAGGCGGCGATGCGATCGTCTCCGGTGTCGGGCTTTACACCGGTGGCGTCAACACGCGCGCCGTGGGCTTGCTGTGGAGCGCGGGAGAGAATTCCCTCGTCGACGATGTCAAATTCGAGCTCGCTCGCGACATGTCCCCCGTGGCCGCGATGCGGTTCAACAAGTTCAATTCCAACCGCTCAGGCGCACCGGATCCTGAGCACCGTTGGGATGGGCAGTATCCCAGCCTGTGGGTGACGAACGGTGGCGGCGGTACCTTCAACGGGATCTGGAGTCCGGACACTTTTGCCAGTGCGGGCCTGTACGTCTCAGACACCACCACGCCGGGACACGTGTACGAGATTTCGGTCGAGCACCATGTCCGCAATGAGATCGTGTTGGACGGGATAGCCAACTGGGAGTTTCTGGCGCCCCAGACAGAAGAGGAATTCCGGGAAAGCCTCAACGCCGTGTCAATTGAGATCCGCGACTCCCACGACATTCTGATTGCCAACTATCACGGCTATCGCGTGACTCGCACTGTGGGGCCTGCGCCTGCGGCAGTGAGGCTCTATGGAGCGCGTGATATCCACTTCCGCAATGTCCACGTGAACGCCGAAAGCGGTTTTGCAACGTGTGATGGCGATGATTGCACCACATTCCTGCGCCTGAGCAAGTATCCGTACGAGAACTCGATTCAGGACGCGACCGGCGCAGCGGAAGTGCGTGAGCGCGAATTTGCGCGCCTGGATTTCTCGGGGTCGCCGCCACCGCCGGCGGCTCCAACAAAAGCGCGAAAGCTCGCCGGCGGCTTTGAAGCTCTCGGGGGAGGGGCCCTCGACTCGCATGGCACACTGTATTTCGTAGACCGGATTTTCCAGCGCATCTATTCCTGGAACCAGGACAAGGGGTTGAAGATTGTCAGCAGCCACCCGTTGGATCCGGTGAATCTCGCGGTAGACCGTTCGGACAATCTGTTGGTGTTGTCATCGGCCGGGTTTGAAGGCGCCGTTTATAGCCTGAAGCCCAACGGCCCCGACGGCCCGGTGACGCGGATCGAGGCGGAGCCCGCGGGAGCGCATCCCGACGCCGCTATCGCGCTGCCGGTCATCTGGTGGGTCAATGGTGAATTCAAAGATCAGTATGATGCCGCGACCGACCAGTTTCCGACGCTGGCAGAGCTATTCCAACGCGATGTCGCCACGCAGCAGCGGCGTGTCTATGCCTCACCCGATGGTAGCGTGGTGTTTCCTGCCTTCCGCGTGTTCCATCAGGGCACGCCTGATTATCGCGGGTTCCGATTCTCGCATTCGCTCGATACGTACGGCTTTACGACGGCGAAGCCCGGCGAGCACGTGTATGTCAGCAGCGGCGCGGAAGGTCGGACTTATGGCGCCACGGTTGGGCCCGATGGTTCGCTGAAAGACCTCGGCATGTTTGTTGAACGCGGCGGTGAAAGCGTGGCCACCGATGCTTCTGGTCGCGTTTACGTGGCCAATGGGCAGGTCTTTGTGTACGGGGCCAACAAGGAGCCACTGGAAGTCATCGAGGTACCCGAGCGGCCCTTGCAGTTGCTGGTGGGCGGGCAGACCCTGTTTATTCTCAGCCACCATTCGGTCTATTCCGTCACACTGCATTAGACTTCTGGCGTATGTCTGTTTCCGCCCTCTGTTCCTATGCTGCCAGTCTTTCACGCTGGTCTGTAGGAGGGCCGGATGTATCAACGCATCGCGTTTGCAAGCTGCTTCGTCCTGGCGGCCCTGTCTCAGTCGCCGCGCGCGCGGGCTGCGACCTATACAGCCGACTGCGGTACGAACGGCGCTTCCTCCATCGTCCAGAATCAACTGAATGCGATCGCGTCCTCGCCCAGCAACACGGTCCAGGTGACCGGCACCTGCGTTGGTGACCTCACCATCTCGCGTGCCGACCGGCTGACCATCACGGGCCTGGTCGTGACCGGAGCTGTCTCGGTCAGCAATTCAATCCAGGTCAGTCTTCTGACCGCGCGGATCAATGGCCAGGTGTTCATTTCAAACAGTCGGCCGACACAGCTCAATGCCATCGCCGTGACTGGCTGGCTTGACATTACTTCAGGGTCCAAGGTCTCTGCCGCCGCGCTCACGGTGACACCGTGGACCGATTCCAGCGGAACGCACGATCCGGAGATCGACTGTACCGGGCAGAGTGAATGTACTTTCTCCGGTCTTACTCTGACCGGGATGGGTACGGCCAGAGGCACTGGAAACGCCGGGTTGCTGGCCGCCTCCGCCAGTCGAATGACCGTCAATGGAGCGACTATCTCGGGGTTCGATGTGGGGGTGCAGGTGTGGAACAACGCTACCGCGTTTCTCACGCCGTACTGCAGCTCTGTCAACATTCAATCAAACCTGACGACCGGTGTGTACGTCGCGGACGGAGGTATCGTCAAGATTGAAGGGCAAACTGCCGCGGATGCGATTGCGTCGGGCTGCAGCGGACCCATCATTGTCGGAATCAGCGGAAATGGAAGTTACGGCGTACTCGCTGACGGCGGTGGCAACGCCTATCTCTATCTGACAAACATACAGAGTCATTCAATCGATGGGATTCGCGTACAACACGGCTCAACCGTCCGCGTCCGCAGCTCCACGATCGATGCCGCAAGCTCGTCGGGTCGTTCCGCGCGGGTCGCGAGCGGGGCGAATCTGTATTTCGACGAGCAGTTGAATGGACCGATTGCCGGGTCGACGCTGGCGGGACCTGTGTGCGTGACCGGCAATTCCAACGTTGATGCTGGTAACAGCTCGACTGTCGTCAACATTACAAACACCTGCGGCGTTCCCTGACAGCCGCGCCGCGGGAGAAGGTGAGAGCATTGCACCATTTGAATGCGTGAAACACAGGGAGTAGAGTCGCGAGCGCCTCAACGAAATCAAAATCAATGAGAGGTGCTCAATCATGCGTATTCATGGATCGATGTGTTTGTCTGCTGCCGTCCTGACCCTGGCGGGCGGGAGCGTCTGGGCCGCGGGGACCACCTGGCGGGTTGCCAATGATGGCACTGACAGCGGAACCTGCGGCAACGCAAATTCGCCTTGCAGATCCATCAGCCAGGCAATGGAGAATGCATCTGCCGGCGACATCATCAGCGTCGGCGCTGGAATTTACGGCAATATCAGTGGGGATGGGTCCTTCACTCATCCTGGTGACGAGCATCCGCAACTCGTTGTCAGACCACGCAGAACCGGGACCGATGGGTGCATCATCTGCATCACCAAGCCGTTGAAGGTACTTTCGCTCCACGGCGCTTCGACCACCATCATTGTAGGAACTTCGTCAACGACCTACCCCGCGACCGTACAGATTACGAGTCCGGGCGCCACGTTCGGCGGCGTTGGCCAGGGGTTCACGATCACGGGTGGCAACGCCATCGGCGTGTACGTGGATCAGGATGCGGTGGATCCCGTCCTGCAGAAAAACATCAACGTGGTTGGCAACGTGGACCAGGCAGACGGGACCGGGTTCTCATTCAAGGGCCTGCAGTTCACCGACCGCCCCTGTCCGGATCCCTCCTGTTTGGCGACCGCGACCGTTTTCTTTACCAACAACCAGGCCCGCGGCAACGGCACCGGGTTCGCTTTCGAGGACAATGCCTTCACAGGCAGCGCTTCATTCAAGAACAATGTCGCCAGTGGCGCCGGGACCGGCTTTGTCGCGGTCACCGGGTTTCAATCCGAGACCGGTGCGGCATCAGGTGCCGGCAACGTCTCGTTGAGCGGTAACGTGGCCATCCACGATGGCTATGGGTTCTCGCTCGCGCAGACCGGCCCGATCATCGGGAACTCCGCATTCGCCAATTCCAACGCCGGATTTCTCGTGGTTCCCGGGGCGGTGTTCCAGGGAAACTCCGTCATCGGCAACGGCGGGCCTGGAATGATCGTGCAGGATTCTTCGGATGTCTTTGATGACGCCAACAACGATCCCATCGATCAGTTCCGGGTGTTCGATCACAACAACTTCTATGGTAACGATCGCAATCGGCCGGCATTGACGATTCGAGCAGCGAACGAAGGGACTGACCAGCCGGGAATAAACCCGGGGCCGAGCGCACACTGTGGCATATTGAACGTCGGCAAGGCCGCGGCGGCTCCTGGGCAACCTGGACCGGAGAATGGCGACCCGACCTCTCCCAAAGTCGTTCAAACCGCGGCCAACAACTTCTGGGGCTCCGCCAAGGGACCGTCGCCCACGGGTCCGGGCGATGCGGCCGGGGGGGCGTGCGATCAGAATGGCGGCGTTACGGTTGCCAAACCATTTGCGACGGTGGATTTTGCGATCACAACGGCGCCGTGATTGGCCGCGGGGCAGCGTGAGTCATGCGGTCCGTGTGCAACACGATATCCCATGTCCTTCCCTCAGCATCCGTGACCTGGGTTTCTGACGACCCGCCATAGACTGCGCGGATCGGGGCAGATTGCGGCGACCATGCGGTTTCGACTGGCGCGGGAACTGTCTCAGCCGCGGGAAGCGGCATGTGTTGCCAACGTATGCGAATGGCGGCAGCGTTGGCATCGTCCTTGTCGAGTGCGAGTTGAAGATGAAAAACTCCGAACGGGTTGCGCAAGGCGCAGCCCGTCGTTCCTGTCGACCCGAAATTCAGTGCCAGCATTTGGGTGTAGAAGGTCTTTCCTCCGGTGCTGACATCCGCATAGACCAACACGTCGGGCTGCCTGGAAAAGTCCGCCTTCATTGGGTCTGTGATCGGGGAGTCGGCGGCGAGCCAGACAAAGGCGACATCAGGCCGTTGCCCTCGGGGGCTTTGAAAGGTCACGAGCTGCAGGCGGTCGGTTTTGATTCCGGGATACAGTGACTCGATATTGAGCCGAATATCGGCGCCGCTGTTCACCTCGCGACGGCCGGCTGTCAGAACCCTGCCTTGGGCGTCCAACAGTATCCAGGGATCGGCGCGCGGCCAATCCGCAGGATGGGTATAGAGGTCGGGGAAGTAGTGCTCCGCGATGAGCCTGTCGACTTTGCGATCGTCGTTCGGACCTGGCGGCGCATCGCGATTGAAAACCTCGAACTGTGTCGCCTGTTCGTTCGCCCTGCGGGGCCACGCATAAACGACCGGGAGGGACTTTGTGTCGGAGTCGTCGTAGAAGTGGCCGCTGAACAGGGTGGTGACACCCATCAGTCCGAGGCGGTCGCCGGAAAAGCCCAGGTCGGCGAAATGCCGGGCTGTCGCCAGGCTTTCCAGGCTTCGGCCATTGAGTGGTTCCACAATGGCACGGTCAATCTCTCCCGCATCCGTCATCATGGCCGTGACCACCTGGTCGGAGTCCGCTGAGCTGAGGACCGCGGCATAGCGCGCCTTTGCCTTCGCCCGCACAGTTGCCACATCCCGATTCGGGTCCGCTGAGGGCTGGAAATACCAGGCTCTGACATCCACAGGCAAGCCGGATCCGCCCTGAAGTCGAAGCTTCTTGTTGGGCCCACGGTGTTCGAAGTCGATGCCCGCATCGTCGAAAGCCTGGTAGGAGATTGTGACGTAGGGGCGTGGGGCAATCTCCTCAAAGACACCCTTGTAGAGCGATCCGTCCTGGTTGAGAAACAGGGTTACCAACACGGGTTGAGTATTGCCCGCGCCGTGGAAGAATTGGGGATAGGTGGCGCGGACCAGCGCTTCGACCTGTGGATCGTTGTAGACAGTGTCAACTGGAAGTTTGCGAGGCAGTTCCCGATTCGAGGCTGTATTCAACGACGCAGGCGCTCGGGTGCCCGCGGCGACTCCAACGCATGCCAGGGCCAGCACAACAGTTGCGAACACAGCACCCGTGCTGCGCTTCGGCAGGTCAGAGGTCATGATCTGTATGCGGCGCAACAGTTGCGATGCGGGCTCTGTCAACGCCACCGCGCCGAGTGGGGCGGCGTTACCCCGTTCGCCGATTGCGAGTAGCGCGCTCCCATAGTCCCGGGGAGTCAGGCCGCGATTCAGCACGCGGGCATCACAGTCGACTTCGATTGCAAATCTCAGCCGCCGCAGTTGCCACCACAGAGGGATGTTCCACGGCAGGATGACTATCACGATGAGTCCGAGCAACAGGAGGGCAGGGTCACGCGCGGCCAGGTGAGCTCTCTCGTGCCCCAATGCAACTGAGAGCTCGTTGTTGCCGGCGTCCAGCAGCCATTGCGGCAGCAGGACGACGGGATCGATGAAGCCATACACGGCGGGTCCAAGAGACTCGGTCACCCAAACCACCTGACCTGCCACCTGCTCGCGCCGCCAGCTTCGTGCGGCGAGTCGCAGTCGCCCAGTGAGAACCATAAAGCCGACCAACAGCCCGGCTGATGCCAGCAGCCAGCCGGTCGCGAGGGGTTTCTCCCAGTTGATCGGGGTCGAACCTCGAGTGTCAGGCACGGGCGTGCGGCTCGATACCGGAAGGGTCGCGACGCTCGCAAGAGCCGGGACGCTCCGAACAGCCGGAGCGTCCGGCGTCACTTCGGACGCCAAAACGGGAGCGGGGGGAGTCTTTGGCGGCAACATGATCCCAACAATCGGGATGGTCACCGACAGCACCATGGCGGCCGCCCAGCCAACACGCCTGGGCAGCCTGCGCCAGATGGCGACGCGCTCGCTTGCCCAAGCCGCTGCTCCCACCCACAGCGCGACCTCGAGTCCGTAGACCATCAGGTGTGCGATCACGACTTGCCCCCCTTGGCACGTTCGTCCAATAGCTGGCGGATTTTCCGGATCTCGTCCACGGAGAGCTCCTTGTCGGCTACCGCACTGGTCAGCAGCAGGGCCACCGAGCCCTTGAAAAGCTTGGTAGACAGTTGTTTCAAGGCGCTATGGCGGGCCGACTCCCGCTCGACCCGCGCCGCGTAGCGATGCGCTCGTCCGGCCTCTTCGTGCAACACGTAGCCCTTGGTTTCCAGGGTCCGCAGGATCGACAGGACCGTGTTGTATGCCAGGTCCACCTTCAGGCGATCGCGCACTTCGGCGACCGTCGAGGGGCCATGGTCCCAGAGGACCTCCATCAAGTCCGCTTCGCGGTCGGCCAGAACGATTCGCATGGCGTTGCCTTCCCTCCATCAACTAGTGGACTAGTTGTACGCCGCCGGCCACCCCGTTGTCAACTAGTCGGCTAGTTGTCGCGTCTGCCCAGCTCAATCGAGCTGCATCCGCCGGGTCTCGGGCGCCCAACCGAACGCAACGATTCCCCCCAGGATCAAAGTAGCCGTGCAGACGTGAAGCGCTACTCCAACTCCAAAATGCTGCACACACAGCGGTAGCAGAAACGTACCGGCCGCCGCACCCAGGCGGCTCACGGCCACCGCGACTCCCAGTCCGGATGCCCGGATGGAGGTCGGGAACAGCTCCGGGAGGTAGACATAGATCTGCGCCTGCGCCGCCGACAGAACGCAGGAAAACACCGCGAACGACACCACCACGAATCCGTCGGGCATGGTGTTTGAAAAGATGAGGGCGCCGCTGGTGACAGCGAAACTTCCAATGACAAACACCCGGCGTGGCAGCCAGTCGACGACGACGAAGCCGCCTATCGAGCCGAGCATGAGGCCGAGAATGTAGATGAGACCGGCAACTTCATTGCCTGTTACATGGAGCGCCGTCATGACTTGAGGGATGAATGTGCTGACGGCGAAGTAGGGCACTACCAGACAGAAGAACAGCGTGGCGGCGACGAGTGTTGCCGCGCGATGTTCGCGGTTGAACACCTCGCGCAACCGCGTTTTTGTCGCCGCGCCTGTCAGCCAAAGTGGTGACTCCGGCGCTCCCAATCGCAGCGGCACGGAGATGAGCGCGGGAATGGCGCTGCTCGCGAGGATCCAGCGCCAGGCGTCCGGCCTGGTGCCTTCGAGCATCATGCCGACTATGTAGGCCAACGCATAACCGACTGCCCAGGCGACACCCATCAGGCTCAGTGCCCGGCCCCTGTTGAGTGGTGGAATGCATTCGGCGAGCAGTGCCTTGCAAACAACGTAGTCGGTCCCGAGGACCAGGCCGAGCAGGAAGCGGATGACCAACAGTTGGGTGGCGGAGTCGGCCCGGAGCTGCAGCAGGCTGAGCCCGACGAAGGCGACCATGTTGTAAGCGTATATCGGGCGG
>Ga0137412_10005603_pt1 | contig 10039 bp, 9 predicted proteins | sample CZODoug2_1_16fun_FD_122160 | JGI IMG/M metagenome (GOLD analysis project Ga0137412, IMG submission 122160) | Vadose zone soil fungal communities from Angelo Coast Range Reserve, California, USA - CZODoug2_1_16fungal (Hybrid Assembly) | ecosystem: Environmental > Terrestrial > Soil > Vadose zone... | reverse complement strand
CAGATGAAGGAAGGCCTGTCACTCGGCCAGGTCGGCCAGCGCCCGTTCGAAATGGGCTACAAGACGATGCTGGCGCTAGACGCGATGAAATCGGGGAAGCCCGCGCCCGCCGATCCTACGTACACCGGTCTTGATGTCTGCACGCCCCAGACCGTCGCCACCTGTATCGGCAAGTAAGTCTGTCTAATGCGATGATGGGGCGGGAGGTGACTCCCGTCCCGTTGTGTTATCGCGGCGAATTTCCGGTACAGCTTCTAGCGCTGCCACGCGAGCGATGCGCGCCACGTCTGGCGTTGTCTGCGAATGCCCGGTTCACAATCCCATCCGACGGTGAATTGGTTTGCCGCATTATGGGCTTTGCCACAAAATGCGCGGGCCGCGCTTGAGGTGTCAAATCGGGCATTTGCAATGGTGTCGGGCCGGATTGCTCGATCAGGTAACGTTCCGGACTTACTCGACGACGCGTTGATCCGAGATGCCTATCTCGGTGGCTGAGAGGAGCCTGCCATTCCTTAAGCCGTCATCGCCGCCTCATGAATGTGCTGATATGTCAGCTGGAGACCGGAGAAATGAATGTCTTGCGGCCACACTTTGAGATTGTTTTCAGATACCCTGCCGATCACGATTACCGACCGAGGAGAGGGAAGAGCCTTCCTTGTTCTCCGCGGTGGCACCGGCCCGGCTTCAGTCTCCGGCCTGGTGGAGGAAATCTCGAAGAAGGGACGAGCGATCGTTCCGACGCATCCTGGATATTCGTGGCAACCGCGGCCGGATTGGTTTCATCGTGTAGACGCTCTGGTATTGGCGTATCTCGTCGTGCTCGAGCGTTTGGACTTAAGCGATGTTGTTCTGATCGCCAATCCCTCCCTCGTCAGCTTCGTCTCCTTCCTGAAGCCCGAGGCGCCGCCGGTACTGGGCAGCGAGCCATCGTCGTGTCGGCCAGTATCTGCCCAGTCGGAGTACGGGCGGCGCGACGCATGACTCCCTTAGAACGCCGCAACGAAATCGCAACGAATTGGGTGAAATGACCGTGAACAAAGCGTGACGGAAACGCGCGTCACAGCAAGAAAAATCGATAACTTAGAAGACGCGCACTGCGTTCCGGACGCAATGAAGTTGAAAGCAGGCGACGAACTTTGTCGCTTTGCGTAAGGCTGCCCGGGACGTGCTCGCAGCCTCGGACCTCAATCTGTGAGCGGTGATAGGGAGCTGTCGGCCGCGGACAATAACGGTTTGCTCATGACAGAGCCCCGCGTGGCGTTCCGGCCCGATGCCTTTTCGGTCAGGCTACCGCCTGAAACAGCAATTTGAGATGGTTGCACGTCCCCGCAACCACTTTTGTTATAACTCACTCACCGTCCCGGTTTAACCGCCGGGACGGACTTAGCTTTTCTGAGGAACGATGGAACGGGTTCAGCTACGGGCGGCGTGACCGAGTCCGTCGGATGCACGAGAACGCCAACAGAAACTCCTACGCGGCGTGCAATCCCTCCCTCTCCGCCAGCGATATCAGTGTCCAGCCCGGACACACATAGGTAACAGGTCGTACCTAAGACATGGGTGACAACCTAGTGCCGAACGGGTTGTCGAGGGGTTGCAGGGTTCTCTGCTACAGGTCGAAGTATCCCAAATCATATTGCAAGAAGCTGACGAGCCAAATGCCGTCGTCGACTTCCTTGATGCCGAGTTTCTGGCCGGCCGGCACGGTAGAAATGTTTGATCTTCTTGCGCTGCAGGGAGCGGTCCGCAGGCGGTGACGAGCACATCGCGCTCCCGGCACAGGTCGTCTACTTTCGCCCGCATGCGTGCGAGCAGCGGCTCGCCCGAGGCCGTTGGCATCTCCGCACGATTGAGCATGTCGATCTCGCGCTCTTGCGCAGGGATGTGCCCGCGCATTCGCGCGATCTCGTTGTAGACGCAGTGGAGCTTCACGGCGTGTTCAAAGGAGTCCGGTACGTCGCCGAACTTCCGGATCACCTTGGCGTCGCCGAACTCGCGGGACGCGGGATCTCCCGTTCGGCTGAAGGCCACCGCAAGGATCAACGACAAATCATGACAGTGCGTTATCGGCTGCGCGCCGAGATCGCTCATTAATTCTTTTACTTGCCGCTCGTTTTTGCATAGCCGCCGCTGGAAGCCTTCTCATAGTCTGCAATCAGTCCGGTCCTTCGCGACTCCTCCTTGCGCGCCAACGGTTTGCCGCCGTTCGGGGAAGATGGCTGTGTCGGGCCGAAGCGCGACGGCCGCTGCAGCAAGAGAGACAACAAGCCGCGCACAGGGAATTACCGGCTGCGATTCCGATGCGGACAAGACCGCGATGCAGATTGTTCCAGGACGCGTTCCGGTCGCGTACATTTTCCGGTTCCCCGATTCAATCGGCAGGAGGGAAGTATGACGGGAAAAGCAATGGCAATCGTTGCGGCGGCATTGTGTGCTGGCTTCTTCGCAAGCGCAGTTCCGGACACCGGTCACGACGTTGCAAACGGTCCGGTCGAGGACAGCGGTCTCGTCGCGCCCCATATCGTCACCTTGGACAGGTTTGCCGCGCTGTGGACGCGAAGCGCGGCTCCCGTACGTGGCCTGGTTGAACGGCACCACACCAGCTACAGATGGGAGCATAAAAACGCGCGTTCCGAAGGTTGGCCTTATTGCGATCCGGCGTGCTGGCGCAGCGGGCAAGGGGCCGACAGCGCACGCGTTGGAACCGTCCTGACCGTCGGCCAATCGGCGGCCGGCGCCAGCGCAAAGGCGGTCAACGGCATCCCGAAGGGGGATAGGCTTCCGGAAGGATCGTTGGCCAAAAAGAATCCGAGCTTCCCTTCATCGTTCGAGAGAGAACTCCCTTCGTCGAAGTCGATACTCCTCGGGTGTGACCCAGCCTTTAGCTCGGTTGCCGACCCGGCGCGCTCGCATATCTACGGACGCTGCATCGCGTGAGGGCAGGGGCGCCTATCAGCTCAATCCGCCATGAGCAGCCGAAAGACTGTTTGCAACCGAAGGCTTCGCTTGCCGACGAGCGCTGTGGCTTCGAATTCCGCGCTCTCATCCGTATACGTTCCGGCAAATCCCATTGTGACGATGTGTCCCGCAAACGGCCGGACTTTAACGCTCGGCGTATGTTCTCGAGAGGTCACTTCACCTTTCCACTTGCCGTCCGAACAGCGATAGCTTCCAACATGATAAAGGAAAGCGCCGCCGCCGAGCATTTTGCCATCGCGCAGCACCGAGATGCCCGTTTGGCTACCTTCCACGCCATCCAGCAACTTTGTGCTTATCGAGTAAAGGCCGTTTCTGATCATCTTGGTCATGATCGGTTGAACCCGGTCGTATGAGAATACTCCTGTAGGCTCTAGGCGTTTTCGTTGCCGAGCCTGCGGCAAGGCACAGGCCCGAGCGGAACGAGCTGGTTGCGGCTCAGTGTCTCACCTGACCGTTATCGCCGCCACTCGACTACGCGGCTGGGAATGGATTCAATCGCCCCCGTTCCTTGGGTTGCGCCAACCCGAGTGAACGCAAGCAGGCAAGCTGCGGCCGAGCACGAAAAGAGCGGTTTTCGATTTCATTTGGCTTTCCTGCCGAACTCGTGGCGGTACTCCTCACGCCCCGACTGACGGCCGCCGATGCTGGCCTCATTGGCGCCCGCCGGACATGCCTCGATCGGCGCTAACGTCTCGGCACCTCCTGCCGCCGGAGCGTGGGGCATGCGCGCCTTTCTGCTGGCGACTTCCGCGGGCCCGCGAGCGCGATTGATGCTCCCGACGGGCGTGCTGTCAGGCGTCGAGTTGCCCGTGACGTCGAAATACGTTGTGGCACTCTCCTCCGGATCAAGTCGCGAACGCGGGAGCAGGGTAAGCCTCGCGACCGTGTGGAAGGGCGCCTCGATCTCGTTCCACTCCACACTGGCGTTTTCGATCCAGAAATCGGCGTCCCGGCGCTTGCGCCAATAAGTCATCCGGTCGACGTCCAGAAACTGGATACCGAAGTCGAACGCGCTCATCCTGCTATCCTCCTGGAGGTGGCGGATCAGTTCGTCCTGCAGCCCTGTGGGATTATTTCTCTTCAGAGGACGCGACGGACTGTCGGGAGATGGCGTGGCCGAAAACTTCACGACATTGGTCGGCCCGTGGCGGAAAGGCACCGTGCTCCAATAGCGCAGTTTCTGGTAGGGCTTGATTTTCTGGCGCGCCTGCATTTCTGCCAAAGCAAGTGTCCGCATCACTCTCAACTTGTCTCGAAACTGTAAAGACCATAGCGAGCGGATTGGACTTGATGCCGTCAAAAGACTGATGGTCGCCAGAAAGGCGGGCGAGTCATTGATCGGCAACGTCGTTGCGTTTTGCATTGAGAAATCTTGTCGAAGAGGCGTTGCGTCGTGGGCAGCGATGCTATCCCGAGCGAGGTCGACCGAAAACGACAACGACCTTACGTCAGGCTTGAAATCTGAGTTAATGCTCGCGTCCGCGTTCGCAAATCGCACCACCGCGGGATAGACGCCAGGTTTTGCGAAGATCCCCTTCGCCAGCCGCGTCGCCAGCGCAGGCTCGTGTCCGACGGTTACGTCAAATACTTCGAACGCGGCTCGGGCGCAGACACCTTTTGCATGGGTTCCACGACAAAGCGGTCGTTGCTGTTTCGCGGCTGCACTCGCCTGCATCAACAGAGATTTCTCGACAATCGCCTCGATATCGGCTTTTTCGCGGGCGGGGTCCCGATCAGCGTCGCTCTCGGTCACTCCAAACCATCGGGTCAGGAACACCATTGAAGTCTCCTAAGGGAAGCCGGATCACGGGCCTCATCCCAAATTGGCGATGAATTTGATCGCAGTCTTGCTTGGCAGAAAGCAGTAAGCGGCGGCTTTCGTCGTAACAAAGCTTGATAAACCTGTGAGCTTGATCGGGGGTACACCGTTCGCTTGTGGAATCACGAAAATGCTTTCCGCCGGGTCCTGCGTCCCGATCATTGGGTCCCGCGATTTGGGGGGCAACCTGACGGCACCGGCGAATTCACTGTCGTTGACCCAGTGTCCGAGCACGAACTCGTACTGGTTCTCGATGCTTGAGTTGATGAAATAGCCGAGCAGCCCGCGCTCGATGCCGTCGTAGGGTTGCGAAGGATCATAGACTGGACCGTAGGGCAGGCCGCGGCGGATAAGCCGATGGGTATTATTGCTGCCGCCGGGCTGCCCCTGGCCCGTGACCGGTTGACCTCTCGGATTAATGCGGCGCATGTGCGCGCCAACGGGACAGCGCAAACCCTTTGGATCCCCTGATCCATCCGCGTTGACGTATTCGAAGTTGTTTAACCCCTCCGCCGGCATCCCACCTGGAGGGCTGTCGGTTTCAGGAGACAACGCAAGCGGAACGCCATTGCGCCATCTGCCGCAGATTTTGGCGGCAAGCAGTTCGGGGTCGATCTTATCTTTGTTCGATTGAAGGTAATTCTCGAATTTGACAACGTCCGTTTTGACCATCTTGAAGACGGCAAAGCTGCCGTTCAATCCGAGCTCACGGGGTTCCGGCACGTAGTAATTTTCGGCATCCTCCCGTAGCACGAATAGCCAGGGTTCGCAGGGCTGCTGATGATCAGGCGGATATCGTTCCGGACCGCCCCGAATTGTTGTCATGCTGATGCCGTCGGTGTAGCCGAAATGCACCTTGAAGGTAGGGACAGGTTCGCCGTCCTTCACTTCCATCAACGCCATCCCGTCAGCACGCCAGATCTCCCGAAAAGCACCGCCTTCGGCAAACAGGGCGACCAAGCGATCGCTGTAACTTGTCATCGCCTCCGAACTCATGGCATGCAGCGTCAAGAGGACGTGATCGCCTCCCTTGCCGAATCCACCGATCCAGTGCTGCGGGTCGCTCTCGCCGGTATCGCCTACCAGCTTTGCCCGTTCGGCGGCGCCGGCGATGAACGCGCCAAAGGATTTGAATGAAAGCCCCGGGACGCGCTCCCTGATTTCCAACGCGACCAGCCCACGCCATGTGATGCCCAGGTTCAGGCAATAATCAGGCTTTCGGCGCGGAGCGTCGGCGGGATCGTCTTCGGGACCCGGTTCGAACCCCACGTGCCAATCTTCTGCTGTCGTGATTTGCGGCGCGTCGGCTTCGTTGCCATTGACGAACCGTCCGAGCAACTTGCGGGCCTCCCCGGGAATGCCGACCGAAAGTAGGAAATGCCGCACCATGGGCATCCTGTAGCCGCGCAGAATAAAGCCCTGAATGTCGCTCAGGTCGAGTGGGTCCTCCGAACCGAATCTGAACTGGGAATCGCGTCCGGGAATTTCATGCCTCGCCCGTCCGAACAGACCGCGGAAGAAGCTCCTGCCGTCTTCCAAGCCTGGCGCTTGTGCCTCGTTGTCCTGACTCACTTCGCGCCGCCTTTCAATATCAAGCTGAGACGGATTGTGGCTTGCTGTCGGCGATCAGGGCATGGATGTCCTGAACCGACAGTCCAGGATAGGCTTGATAAAACCCGATCGGACTGCGGTTTGCGCCCGCCGCAAAGTCAATGAACTCCTGCAAGTGCTTTCGGCATGGCGATGGCGGCGGGTCCTTGGTGAACTTGAATATGAGATCGAAGACCTCGCCAATATTCTTGGTGAAATCGGCAATGTACTTGTCGAAGGAGCCGTCATAGACGGTAAAGAAACCAATCTGGTTATCCTCGAGTGGAATGAATTGCGCAAAATGTGGCGTGCCTACTTTATCCAGGTCTTTCGTCGTCCCGCTTCCGCGAATGCGCAGTATCAGTTTGACCTCGATAAACGCGAGTTTCGATTTCATGGGCAAGATCACCAGGAACGGATTCAGTACCCCGCTTCCAGCAACGTCAGCGTCGGATGCGAGTGCCTTGATCTCCTTGACCGTTGCGGAAGGGTAAGCGCTGTAGAGATTGACGGCATCGAGGAGGTGCGAGGCTGTCCATTCGACGAAAGCGTCCACGTTGTCGGCGACCGGGGTAGGGGGCGGACTTGCGACGTGCTTGAAAATTGCGTCGAAGACCGGTCCTGCCTGTCCGGCGAGAGCGGTCATGAGCTGACCGAATTCTCCGTCGAAGTCACCAAGAAACAGCAGGGTCTTTTCACTCAGCACGGCAAAGCGCGAGTAATGAACAGTGCCGGTCGCGTCGTTTGCCCGAAACAGCCCCGGCATCAATGGTGGAAGCTGTTCCGCGAGCAGCTTTGCATCCACCGGCGATTTCACGGGAAAGCTGAGGGTAAAGTGGTTTTGGGTCATGATGGAATACCCCTTGTGCTCACGGGATCATGCCGCAATCGTACATCTTGTTCAGAACGGGGGCGGCGATTTTGTTGATGAAGAATATTCGCGCCTGCGAATCGTTACGGAGAAATTCTATGGCTTCCTTCTCCTTCTCTGTTGTCGGCTCCTTTTTTTTCGCCTTCAATTCGTCGCAGGTTGCCGTCTTGTACTTCGTGATCACTTTGTCTGCCGCGAAGTCCAACAGCATGCCTTGCGCGGACGCGCCGTATGCGACGATCAAGGCTGAAATCATCGCGGCTGCACCGATTGATTTGTTCACGTCGAGCCTCCTGTCGTGTTGAGCGGTCAGATTAGCGCAAGACTCATGGGATGAGGCTGCATTCGAACATCTTGTTCAGAACCGGTGCCGCGATTTTATCGATAAAGTCCACTCGTGCCTTCGGATCGTCGCGCAGCAAGTCCAGTGCTATCTTCTCCTTCTCCGATGGCGGCTCGTTCTTTTGCGCCTTCAGTTGATCGCAGGTGGCCGCTTCGAATTTTTTGATCACCCTGTCAGCTGCAGTGTCTACCAGCACACCTTGCGCAGCCACAGCACCCGCAACGATCAAGGCTGAAACACACACTACGACACCGATGGATTTGATCACGTTGCGCTCCTCATCAACATGTTGAGTGGTTCGGATGCCTTTGGAAAGGCGCCGCACAGACAGCGCGCCGCCCATCCGACTTCTGGTCATCTGCCCTTAGTCGTGCGCTCGGGCGGTCGCTTCCCGCACCTTCATTTCGTCCGCAGAGGTAAGCTGCGTCGGCCCAAGGTTGAACGTCACGTCGTTGATCTTGCCGTTGAACCGGAACGGCACCTGGTAATCCAGGTCGTTCACCCCGGTGCGGGTATCGATCCCGACGTCGAAGGTCTCGTCCCCCGGCAGCAAGAACGGGATCGTCTTTGGGACTTGCAGCGTCCGGACCTCATTGCCATCGACCTTCAGCACGCCGGTGCCGCCCTTTGCAATGCCGGGGCCGTCATACCTGAAGTCAAACACGATCGTGTGCTTGCCTGCCGAGAGCGGTTGATCGCCCGCCCATCGGGCCTGCAACAGTGCAAGCATGTTGTAGTCGAACACTGGCACTCCCTTGAGCAGATACAGCCCGTACCCGCCCCAGCGTCCGCCCTCGGTAACGATCATGCCGTCGCCGTTTTGCGGGACCTCGACCTCGGCCGTGATCTTGAACGACCTGTTCAGGATGTTTGGTGTGTTTCCGGTTGGAATACCGGCCATCTCGCCCGAATAGGTAAAGGCGGTCTGTCCCGCGGTAGCACTCGGCCGCGGCGCGATCGCCCGAGCGAACGACGAATTATCCAGAGGAAGCACATTGTATTTGGCCGCCTCCTGCAGGAACAGCGCCTGCATTTGCTTCAGCTTGTCAGGCATTTTCGCGGCGAGATCGTTGGCCTGGGAGTAATCGGCGGTCAGGTTGTACAGCTCCCATTTGTAATCGTTGATGGGGGGCAAGGGCGCGTTCAAGATCCACGGCCCATGCGGCGGCGTCGTATTGGCATACCAGTCGTCGCTATAAATGCCGCGGTTGCTCACCATCTCGAAATACTGGGTCTTGTGCGTCGTCGGCGCGTTGGCGTTCGCCTTGTCGAAGGTGTACGCCATGCTGACGCCCTCGATCGGGCTTTGCTTGATGCCGTTGACCATTTCCGGCGCATTGATACCGGTGGCTTCGAGGATCGTCGGCACCATGTCGATGATATGGTGGAACTGAGTGCGGATGCCACCGGCGTCCTTGATACGGGCTGGCCACGAGATCGCCAGGCCCTGCCGCGTGCCGCCAAAGTGCGACGCCACCTGCTTCGTGTACTTGAACGGCGTGTCGAATGCCCAAGACCACGCGACCGCCATGTGCGGATAGGTACCCGCCGAGCCCCAGCTGTCGTAAAACTGCAGTTGCTCTTCGACCGGAATCTTCAGAATGCCGTTGTATGCAGTGTACTGGTTGGGCGTGCCGAGCAGCGTGCCTTCGGGGCTGGTGCCGTTGTCACCGTCGATGTAGATGATCAGCGTGTTGTCGAGCTTGCCCATGTCTTCGACCGCCTGGATCACGCGGCCGATCTCATGGTCGGTATAGGCGGCATAGGCGGCGAAGACTTCGGCCTCGCGTGAGTAGAGCTTCTTCTGGATCAGCGAGAGCGAGTCCCATTTGGGCAGCTTTGCGCCACCATACTCGGCCTGCCCATCCGGCCACGGGGTGAGCTGGGTATCCGCAGGAATCACGCCGAGCCGCTTCTGGTTTGCGAAGATCTCGTCGCGTAATTTTTCATAGCCCCTGTCGAACTTGCCTTTGAACTTATCGATCCATTCCTTGGTCGGCTGGTGTGGCGAGTGGGTTCCGCCGGGAACGTAGTAAACGAAAAACGGCTTGTCGGGGGCGGCAGCGTTCAGACCGCTCATATATTTGATTGCATCGTCTGCCATGTCGGTGGTGAGGTTGTAGCCGGGCTGGCCGACCCAAGGAAAAACCGGAGTCGTATTGCGATAAAGATAGGGCGTCCACTGATCGGTCTCTCCGCCCAGGAAGCCGTAAAAATACTGGAAACCCATGCCGACCGGCCATTGGTCGAAAGGCCCGACGGCGCTGTATTGAAAGCTCGGCGTGTTGTGGTTTTTGCCGAACCACGAAGTGGCGTAACCGTTGTCCCGGAGAATCGTGCCGATAGTGGCGTTCTCCTGCCCGATGATGGAGTCATAGCCCGGATAACCCGTGGACAGCTCGCCGATCACGCCGGAGCCCACCGAGTGATGATTCCG
>Ga0137412_10005602_pt1 | contig 10039 bp, 13 predicted proteins | sample CZODoug2_1_16fun_FD_122160 | JGI IMG/M metagenome (GOLD analysis project Ga0137412, IMG submission 122160) | Vadose zone soil fungal communities from Angelo Coast Range Reserve, California, USA - CZODoug2_1_16fungal (Hybrid Assembly) | ecosystem: Environmental > Terrestrial > Soil > Vadose zone... | reverse complement strand
ACCGACGCTGAGCACCGCCAATGCGGCCAGTACGGCGAGCACCCCCGTGGTGCGGCGGACGCCGGTGGTCCTCGACTGGCCGCGCGGCGACCGCGCAGGCCACCAAACATGTCGACTCGTCACCGGCGTCAACACATCAACGACCGACCGAACAAGCCGGGTGCAATGCTTCAACTTGGCGAGGCAGGCGGCGGGCCCTCCGCACACGATGGTGACGCGTCGGAGAACCAACCGTCGGGAGTGAACGTCCTCGGCGGCCAACGACCACGGCGACCGCTTGAGGTCGCCGTGGTCGTTATTGCGAGCGGGACGGCAGCGCTCGCGATGACCGGTACCCTTCCGGCAATGCTGGCGCACATTGCGCTCACGGGTGTTCGCGCAGTAGCGCGAGGCGGTTTCGGTATTCGTTGTCGTCGATCTCGCCGCGTGCGAAGCGTTCGCTGAGCAGATCCAGTGCGCGCGGCTGCCAGGAACCGGGCGGGCTCGCGGCGGTACCTTCCGGGTTGGTCAGATAGCGGATGGCGAGGATCACGGCGGTGATCACCGCGGCCCAGAACAACACCATCACGATGGTCATCAGGATCCAGCCGCCCCATCCCCACCCGTTACTGCCGTACCACATCATCATCGTCTATCTACCCTTCGATTCTTCTATTATGAAGTCGCGCATGCGAGTTCGTGGGTCAAGCGCGTGGGGGGCCACACCTGTCATTGACCATCGCCGAGCTCGATCGGCACGCCGACGAGGGAGCCGTATTCGGTCCAACTGCCGTCGTAGTTCTTCACATCGGAGTGCCCGAGCAGCTCCCGCAGCACGAACCAGGTATGCGAGGAGCGCTCACCGATGCGGCAGTAGGCGATGGTCGGCTGGGATCCGTCCAGGCCGGCATGGGCGTAGATCGCCGTCAAATCCTCGTCGGACTTGAACGTGCCGTCCTCGTTGGCGGCCCGACTCCACGGCACGTTGATCGCGCCGGTGATGTGACCGGGACGCTGCGCCTGCTCCTGCGGCAGGTGCGCGGGGGCCAGGATCTTGCCGGAGAATTCGTCGGGGGACCGGACGTCGACCAGGTTCTTGGTCCCGATCGCGTCGAGGACTTCGTCGCGGAACGCACGGATCGACACATCCGGCGCCTCGGCCTTGTATTGGGTGCCCAGCCGGTCGACGGCCTCGGTGCTCAGCGGGCGAGCGTCGAGTTCCCATTTCTTACGGCCGCCGTCGAGCAGCTTCACCGTGTCGTGTCCGTAGAGCTTGAAGTACCAGTAGGCGTAGGCGGCGAACCAGTTGTTGTTGCCGCCGTAGAGGATCACGGTGTCGTCGCCTGCGATGCCGCGCTCCGAGAGCAGTGCGGAGAACCGGTCCTGGTCGACGAAGTCGCGGCGCACCGGGTCCTGCAGGTCGGTGCGCCAGTCGAGTTTGACTGCACCCTCGATGTGACCACCGTCGTAGGCGGTGGTGTCCTCGTCGACCTCGACGAATACGACGTTCGGGTTGTCCAGGTTGCGCTCAGCCCAGTCGGCGGTGACCAAGACGTTGTTGCGGCTCATGCGGTGACTCCTCATATCGGGGTTGGGATTGGTTTCTAGTGCTCGTGGTGCGTGACGACCGTGCACGGGCATGGCGCCACGTCGCACCATCTACTGATCTGGATAGTAGGAATGCTACTAGCCTGGTCAGTAGATGACCTGTGGCCGTCGGGTGAGGCCGCTGTCGATACCGGTCGCGAACGGCGTTCACTGCCTCTTATGGGGTGCTGGGTTTGCGGGCGACGAGGCGTTCGACGAGGCCCAGCTTGAACCGCTCGACACGTTCGATGTCGAATCCGGTCGCGCGGACCTGGGTGAGTGGGCGGCGCAGAAAGTGCTCGCCACCCAATGGGACGGTGACGGTTTCCAGGACGCGCTGCACCACACGCGCAGGCCGCGAGGAACTTTCGATGTGATCGACGAGGATGAGCCGTCCACCGGGTCGCAGAACTCGGGTCATCTCGGAGATGGCCACGGTGGGGTCGGGGATCGCGCATAGCCCGAATGTGCAGACGACGGTATCGAAGGAGGCGTCGGTGAACGGGAGTGCGTGGGCGTCGCCCTGCAGCAGGGTGGCGGTGCGCCCAAGCTCGCCGGCCCGGCCGCGGGCGATGTCGAGCATCGGGTCGCTGAGGTCGATTCCGGTCAGCGTGATGTCGTCGGGGTAGGCGTCGAGGTTGAGCCCGGTCCCGATGGCGACTTCCAGCACCTCCCCGGTGGCCTGTCCACACGCCCAGGTGCGGGAGTCTCCGAACAAGTGGCGGTCGAAGAACCGCATCTCCTTGTCATAGGACCGGGACTTCTTGTCCCAGTAGCGATGCCACCGGGCTGGGTGATCCTTGGTGGATGTCATGGGCCGTTCACCTCATTTTGTCTCGACGGTATGGCAGCAGTGGGCGTTATGAAGGCCAAGCTAGCCCTAGCATGTGAAGGACCGATGAGGACGTGGTGAGCCACCGATGTGCGTTGCGGCCACCTCGACCGGGGCGCACTGCTCCTCGGCATGCGCACCGGGTGAACAGTCTTCTTCGTCATCTTTTCGGCTCCGATCTCAATTGATGAGTGGAACTAGGAACCCATTCCCATCATCGGCTTCATCATCGCCGGCATGCCGTCATCGACGAAGCCGGAAACTTCTCGCGCGTGCGCCCGGATGGCTTGCGTCATGTCCGGATCGCTCGAGGTTTCCACCGCGACAACGCCCTTGGGGGTGAAGCTGAGTTGGCGTTGGTAGTCGGAAGAGCGGCCGAAGAGAGTCGGCAGGCTCTGGCTCATGCACATCACCTCGGCACCCTGGGCGACATGGGTGTACATCGCCGACACGTGCCCCTGCAGTTGGGCAACCAGGTCCGGGGAGTCCGACTCCGTGGTGGTGCGCACGCCACCGGGAATGTCCTCGACGGTGCGCTTGAGCTCAGTGTGCCGGTTGAACATCTCCATGTAGGTGCTCATCTCGCCACCCGACACGCCGCCCATCATCCCCGGACCCATCATCTGCGAGGTCGCGATGTCGTTGAACCCGTTGGGTTTCACGTCGGGCAGAGGCGCGCCCACGATGCTGCGCACCGCGTACCCCAGGCCGAGGAGACCTCCACCCGTGCCGAGCATGACCAGCGCCGCTCGTCTCGTCAATTTGGCCATGTCCGGTGATCTCCTGTCGTACCTCGTTCTACCTGCAGGCCCACCGCGCACGCCCGGACTGCGCCGGCGAACGCGTCACGGTTAGGCCAGCGCGCTACCTGTCAACCATTGTTCCCACGGCATGCTCCAGTCGCCGTTTTGCCACACTTGCAGGGGTTCGCCGCCGGTGTTGCGGACTTCGACGATGTCTCCTGGCTGAGAGAAGTCGAAGAACCATTGGGCGTTGTCGGCGTTGAGGTTCAAGCAGCCGTGCGAGACGTTGGTGTTGCCTTGTGCCCACACCGTGGCGTCGAGTTGGTGCAGGTAGACGCCGTCGGTGCTGATTCGGGTGGCGTAGCTGATGGTTTCTCGGTAGCCCAGCCGCGAGTTGATGGGCAGCCCGAAGGTCGACGAGTCCATGATCACCGGATTGGCTTTGTCCATCACGGTGTAGGTGCCGGGCTGGGTCCAGAATGAGATGGTCTGCCCGCCAATCGTTTCGCTGCCACCCATTCCCATCGAGGTCGGCATCGTGCGGACCAGGGCGCCGTTGTCGTAAACGCTGACCTGTTTGGTGCGGTCGTCGGCGATCGATACGTGAGCGGCGCCGATGGTGAACCTCACCCGGCTGTCTTCTTGCCCGTAGAGGCCCTCGCCCAACGGGATTGCGTAGATGTTCGCTTCTGCGGTGACCGACGTGCCGGGCGCGAAGTATCGCTGGGGTCGCCAGTGGGCGTTTTGGCCATCGAGCCAATGCCACGACCCGGCCACGGCCGGAGACGTCGTCACCGACAGCCGCCGTTCGGCGGCTGCGCGATCGTTGATCGGCTCATCGAAGTGGGCTGCGATGACCGTGCCGATGCCGTAGGTGCCGCCGTCTTGTAACGCGGTACCCGCGGTGGTGTTGAGATAGACCTTCGTTTGATTGCCCGGGGTCAGGGTGGAGAACGTGGACACCTGAGTCACCGGCGTGCCATCGGTTCCGGCGCCGGTGGCGGTCAGGGTGTAGGTCCGGCCGTAGCCGAGGGGGACGCCGGGTTTCCATACCGTGTTGTCCGGTGTCATGACGCCAACGATGCGATTGCCTTGCTCGTTGAGCATCGAGACGTCAGTGAGTGTTCCCGTCGTCGCGGTAACCGCAACGGTGCCAAGGGGATCGACGTCGCGGGCACCCGGAGTCGGGGTGACGGTCATCGCCGCCGGAATCGGCGGCGGAAGGGTCACGGCGCCCGAGGGAGCACTGGCTCTGGCGGGCGGACACTCCGCGGAGCAACCCGCCAGCGACACGCTCACCACCGTCCCCAACGCCGCGAGGACCAGCAGAACGGCGCCCAGCACGATCACTCGGACTCGGCGATCGAAGGTCAAGGACGACTCCCGTGTCGCAGTCGACCTGGTCGCGTCCTGCTGGTCAGTGACGGTCATGGGTGGCGCCGCGCCTCGGACTTGGGCATGTACGTGGTAGCGGTGTTCAGGATTCCGGCGGGACCGTTGGCGTCCTGCTGGGCACCCGGCCGCTGTCCACGTAGTCCCGGGCCCGCATCGCGCGTAGCTCCTCGCGCAGTTCGGCGATCTGCCGGTCCACTTGGCCGTCGTGTGCCGCGCCGCGCGTCGTGGTGCCGCCCTGCCCGCGCAGATGGGGCCGCACGCAGAAGAAGTAGGTCACGGTGATCGCAGCGACCGCGACGAGGCCGGCCAGCCAGGTGGGCATCATTGCCCGCCAGCAGTGTGATCGGTGGCGCGGTCGGCCTTGAGCTGTTCGATTTCGGTGCGCAGCGCGTCGACCTGCTGTCTGCTCGGGTTCTCGGTGCCGGCGGTGTCATTGCCGTGGCCGCGCATCATCATCCACATCATCAGGCCCATTCCGGCCGGGCAGGCCAAGACCGCGAGCCCCAGGAACAACGAGTGCATCGTTTCCTCCTTGCCGGTGTGGACATCCGATGCCCAACACAGAATCTACTATCTACGTACCTACATAGTAGATCGTTTTGGTAGGCGGCGCACCCTCTGGCGGGACGTCGAGTGAGATGGCGTTCACGGCCGATCACGCAGGGCTGCAAAGTTCGACCGGCGACCCGGTCCCTGCGGATGAGCCGCAACCAAACGACGACTGTCGGTCGTGTCGCGATACCAGGACGGGATCCGTAGCGCGCTGCACAGCGGCAAGGGTCGCGACCCAGTGAATCGCGGTGCCGCTCAGCTCATCAGAGGGCCGCACAGGGCGAGGCCGGTGGCCGCAAGCACGCCCGTGAGCATCGGCCCGCCGACCACCAGCAGAGTCGCTGCGCTCAGCAGCAGCTGGGTCCGCCACCGGTCGCCGCGGGTCGTGGGAAGGGCTAGACGCTCGGCGCGGGCCAGCACGTCCACCCCGGTCGACCCGAGTGCGCCGCGGGGAGCGGGCATACGACCGGATAGCGCGAGCAGCGCGCCGAGCAGGGTGGGTGAGCCGTATCGGCGGGCGGCGGCGTCATCGGCACACATCTCCAGCAGCCGGGCCATCTCCCGGGACGCGGTTCTGAACAGCTCGATCCGGGGCAGGATCGCGGCCAGACCGCGGGTGAACGCCAGGATCTGGTGGTGGCGTCCGGCGAGGTGGGCGCGTTCATGAGCAAGCACCGCACCCAGGTGTCGATCGTCGAGTGCGTCGAGGGTGGCGCTGGTGACCACGATCGTGTTCGGCCGCCCGGCCACGCAGTAGGCGACGCGTTCGGGGGCGTCGAGCACCACGGCATCCACTCCGTCGACGTGGCGCCCGACGACCCGTGCTTGCTGCGCGTGCCGGTGGGTGTGCGCCCGCGCGCGCAGCAGCGACCCGACCAGACGCCAGGCCAAGGTGATCACTGCGCCGGCGGCCACGGCGGTCACCGCGAGCAGCGCCGCCTGCAGAAACAGTCCAGCGCCGCCGGAGGCGACCTGGCGCAGCGCGGCGAAGCATGCGCTGGCGATATGTCCGGGCTGGTTCCAGTTGCGCACCAGATCGTCGGCGAGGACGGCTGCGGCGACCGTCCAGGAGGCCAGCACGCTGCCGATCGCGGCCAGCCACGCGGCCACCCCCAGCCGCGGGGCCACACCCTTGCGGGTGAGCCGGGCCAGCGGGCGTGGTACGAGCACCGCAACCCCGAAGCTGTAGAGCAGCAGGCACGCCGCGACGCTCATCGCGCCTTCTTGGCAAGGCGTGCCAGCGCCTTGCGCAGGTTGGCCGACTCCTCTTCGGTCATCTGCTCCAGCAGATGGGTCAAGACCAGGCTGGAGTTTCTGCCCGCGTCCAACGCCTCGTGCATCAGCCGCGCGCTGTACTGCTCCCGCGTCAGGGTGGGCCAGTAGGTATAAGCCTTGCCCTCGCGCTCCCTGGCCAGCCAGCCCTTGGTGTGCAGGTTGTCCATCGTCGACATCACCGTGGTGTAGGCGATCTCCCGCTCGCGGCGCAGCTCGTCGACCAACTCTCGGACCGTGGTCTTGCCCTCGCGATTCCACAGACGATCCACGATTACCGCCTCCAGGTCTCCGAACCCGCGCACACGCCCTCCCGGACTCTCGGTTCCTTGCCCAGGGTACGTCGGGCACCCGGCGAGTCGTTCCCGCTGGTCGCGACCAACCCTGGAAAGGAAACAGGGACCACACACATCCCCGCGCTACTATCTACGTACGGACATCGTAGATGGTGGGCGCTGAGAGCGCCATCGGCCGGACTGGACAGGGAAGGCTCCTAATGAGCGCACAGACCACACAGGGCTGCCGTCGTGGGTGAAGTCCTGTTGGGCACAACGCTGTTGGCATCGTTCCTCGGCGGCGTGGTAGCCCTGCTGGCGCCCTGTTGCATCTCGGTGATGCTGCCCGCCTACCTCTCGACCGGCTTTCGCCACCGCGGCGGCGTCGTGCCGGCAACCCTCGTGTTCGGCGCGGGCGTGGCGACGGTGATCCTGCCGATCGGGCTGGGCGCGACCGCACTGAGCAGCCTGTTGCTGTCCGGGCACGTGTGGGTCTTTTCCATCGGCGGCGTGCTGATGATCGTCGCCGGGGCGGCGACGCTGGCTGGGTGGAAACCTCACCTGCCGATGCCCGGCGCGCGTGCGGCGAGGGAAGGCAGCTTCGGTTCGGCCTACGTGCTCGGCGCCTTCTCCGGTGCCGCGAGCGCATGCTGCGCCCCCGTGCTGGCCGGAGTGGCGGTGCTTTCGGGGGCCGCGGCATCCTTCCCGGTGGCCCTGGGGATCGGCGTCGCGTATGTGGCCGGGATGGTCACGCCGCTGGCTGTAACGGCCCTGCTCTGGGACAAACGCCGCGAGCGTGCGACGCGGCTGCTCACCGAACGCACCGTCCGGCTACGGCTCGGCCGATGGCACCGGCGGATGGCCTTGGGTAGCGCGCTGAGCGGCGTGCTGATGATCACCATGGGTGTGCTCGCGGTGGTATTGGCGTTCACCGGGCCGGGCATGCCCAGCGGCGGTTGGCAGACCGAACTGTCGGCCTGGCTGCAGCACATCAGCAGCGTGGCACAGACCTCCCTCTCGTGGATTCCGGGCTGGGCCTTGCTCGCCGTTCTGCTGCTGGGCCTCGCCCTGTTCATCCGACGAGCGCTGCGTACCACCACCACGACCCCCGCCGACACCTCGTCCTGCTGCGCGGACGACCGCGAATCTGCAATTCCAGCAACCGCCGACACCGTCGAGGAGAACAGACGTGAGCAAGACCAACGCTAAGGCCGCTACGAAGCGCCCACAGCGACAGGCGACCCGCGAGATCCAGCGTCTGCGCGGCCAAACTGCCGGGCGCCGATGGTGGATCATCGGTGTCGCCGTGGTCGTTGTGTTCGCGCTCGTCGTGCTGTACCTGATCTATCAGAGCTCTCAGGGCAAGCACGACACGACTGCCGGCGGCAGCGGGTTCAAGCATGTGGCCGGCGAGCCCGGCGTGGGTTCCGCTGCCCCCGCCTTCACATTGACATCGGGTACCGGCGGACAGGTCAGCCTGACCGATTTCCGCGGCCGCAATGTGCTGCTGTACTTCCAGGAGGGTCTGTCGTGTCAGCCGTGCTGGGACCAGATCAAGGATCTCGAACAGAATGAAGCGGCGCTGCGGGCCGCAGGGGTGGATGCGGTGGTGTCGATCACCACCGACCCAGCCAACCTGATCGGACAGAAGGCCGCCGACGAAAAGCTCACCACCCCAGTGCTTTCCGATCCGACTATGCGGGTATCCCGCGCCTACGACGCGAACTCCTACGGGATGATGGGCGACATGCGCGACGGCCACAGCTTCATCCTGGTCGGGCCCGACGGGACGATCCGCTGGCGCGCCGACTACGGCGGCAAACCGGACTACACGATGTTCCTGCCGACCCCCAAGATGCTCACCGACCTGACCGCGGAACAGAAGTCGTGACCAATCCGGTGGAGATCACCCTGCTCACCCAGGACGACTGCGCCTTCTGCGACATCGCCAAGGAGGTGCTTCGCCGCCTCGGTGAGGTGTACCCGTTGCGGGTCACCGAGATCAGCCTCGCCAGCGATCAGGGACAACGACTCGCGAGGTCGGCGGGCCTGCTCTTTGCGCCCGGCGTATTGGTCGACGGTGCGCCGTTCTCCTACGGGCGGCTGTCCGAACGCAAACTGCGCCGCACACTGGACAAACATCTGCAAGAACATCCGGCCTGACTGACGTCGCCGCGGTTGCCGCTCAAGACGGCTCGTTACCCGTCCATCGCACAACAGGGGCAATCGTGCATCATCATCATCGCGTCACCACACCACATCAGCTGCTGTGCGCCACCATCGGTGTAGGTCACCGCGACCGGATCGGCGCCGGTGACGTCGAAGTACACCGTGCCGGTTGATGTTTGTCCTCGTGCGAGGGTCGCTCCCGGAATGCCCCGAGGACTGGACAGTTGCCACAACACCGGATAGCTGCCGCCATCGGCGGTGGGGGCGCGGAAGTTGGGGATGATCGGCGTAACGGTCCCCGACACCGCCTGCACTGTCGCCGTTGCCTCCCAGAGCTGACCAGCCAGCGGATAACCCGGTGCGGCATCGGCACTCTTCTTCAGATCCGTTACGGTCCATTCCTGCACGACGGCTCCGCCCGCATCCACCACCCGCTGATGCGACCCGAAACCGTGCATGCATCCTTCGGCGGCCGAGGCGATCGCCGGATGGCCGAAGCCAACCATCGCCGCCGCCGCGGCGATCAGCACCACACCAAATCTGCGCACTTCGTGCTCCTCTCAAGAACTTTCAAAGACTCAACGCGGTTTCTTCAGCCACGGCTCACGTCCTTGTGCCGCAACACTTTTGTGGTGGCGCCGTGACGGTCGTCTCCCTTCCCCGTCGCGATGGGCACACACGAATATCCTCCGCACGGTTGATCTACTGTCTATGTACGTAGATAGTAGACGACGGTAGGAGTGCCGTTCGCGCTTTCGGTCCCGACCGGTCTCAGAACGTGAACGACTGCGATCTGTTCCGACGGCGGAATCGTGCCCGTGGATACCTGAACCAAGTACGAAGTACGCAGATGCGCTGTAGGCCGACAGACATGGGGTAGCGATGGTGCGATGCGGTGCGGGTGTTGTGGGCGCGCGGCGGCGAGCGGCCATCGCGATGATTGCCGTAGCGATGTCGGTAGTGGTGCTCGCGGGATGTTCGACGGGCGACGATGCGGTGGTCCAGGGGGGAACGTTCGAATTCGTGTCTCCGGGCGGGAAGACGGACATCTTCTACGATCCGCCGCAGCAGCGGGGAACGGTGGGGTCCATCTCGGGGCCGGATCTGATGACCGACGGCAAGACGACGGCGGTGTCGGATTTTGCGGGCCAGGTGGTGGTGATCAACCTGTGGGGCTCGTGGTGTGCGCCCTGTCGCACCGAGTCCCCCGAATTGGAGAAGGTGTACGTCGCCAC
>Ga0137412_10005601_pt1 | contig 10039 bp, 8 predicted proteins | sample CZODoug2_1_16fun_FD_122160 | JGI IMG/M metagenome (GOLD analysis project Ga0137412, IMG submission 122160) | Vadose zone soil fungal communities from Angelo Coast Range Reserve, California, USA - CZODoug2_1_16fungal (Hybrid Assembly) | ecosystem: Environmental > Terrestrial > Soil > Vadose zone... | reverse complement strand
GTCCACGAGGGCTACGACTGGTTCTACGTGCTGTCCGGCCGGCTGCGCCTGCAGCTCGGCGACCAGGACCTCATCCTCAAGGCCGGCGAGGCGGCGGAGTTCGACTGCCACATCCCGCACTGGTTCAGCAATCCGGGCCCGGAGCCGGTAGAGATCCTCACTATCTTCGGACCGCAAGGTGAGCGCGTGCACGTGCGCGCCCGCCCGGCAAACGGAAAGGGACACGATGACTGAGCTGTACCCGCCGATCGAGCCGTACGAGCACGGCATGCTGGACGTCGGGGATGGTCAGCTCATCTACTGGGAGACCTGCGGAAACCCGGCCGGCAAGCCCGCCGTGATGGTGCACGGCGGCCCCGGGTCAGGGTGCTCGGAGCGGCAGCGCCGGGGTTGCGACCCGGAGCGGTACCGCTCGGTGCTGTTCGACCAGCGCGGATGTGGGCGCAGCACCCCGCACGCCAGCGACCCGGCCACGGATCTGAGCGTGAACACCACCGACCACCTGATCGCTGACATGGAGCGGCTGCGCGAGCACCTCGGCATCGACCGCTGGCTGCTGCACGGCGGCTCCTGGGGCTCCACGCTGATCCTGGCCTACGCGCAGCGGTATCCGCACCGGGTGACCGAGATCGTGATCGCCGCTGTCACCATGACCCGGCGTTCGGAGATCGACTGGCTCTATCGGGGCGCGGGCCGGTTCTTCCCGGAGGCATGGGAACGGTTCCGGGACGGAGCACCCGAGGCGGACCGCGACGGCGACCTGCTCGCCGGGTACGCACGCCTGATGGACAGCACCGACGCCGCCGTCCGGGAGCAGGCCGCCCGCGACTGGTTGACCTGGGAGGACGCCGTGGTCTCGGCGGAGCCGAACGGGCGGCGCAACCCCCTCAGCGACCGCCCACCGGCCGCCGCGATGGCGTTCGCGCGTCTCTGCGCGCACTACTTCTCGCACGGCGCCTGGCTGGAGGAGGGCACCTTGCTCCGGGACGCCGGCAAGCTGGCCGGCATCCCGGGTGTGCTGGTGCATGGCCGGCAGGACCTGAGCGGCCCGGCGGGCACCGCGTGGGAGCTGGCCCGGGCCTGGCCGGACGCCAAGTTGTCGATCATCGAGGACGCCGGGCACACCGGCAGCGAAGCGATGCGCGACCGGATCATCGGTGCGCTGGACGGCTTCGCTCGGACATCCGGCTGACGCCGCTCCCTACTGCTTGGAATAAGCGAACGGGCGAACCGCGATGATCACCCGGTCCGCCGAGTCCGGCGGCGGGGCCGGTTTCGCCACCCCGTACCGCTCGGCCAGCTTCACGTAGAACGCGCCGGTCGGGTCGGGCGTGACGCTCTCCACCACGCACCGGGCCTGCAGGTACTGGTAGGGCTTTGCCGCGTCCAGCACGGATACCGCGACGTGTGGGTTGTGCTCGATGTTGCGCAGCTTGGCCCGGCGGGTGGTGTGGGTGAACCGCAGCAGTTCGCCGTCCCACTCGAACCACATCGGGGTGACCGCGGGGTCGCCGTCCGGCCGGACCGTGGCCAGGTGCCCGAAGTTGGGCTGAATCAGCAGTTCCTCGTATCCCTCAGGGATCGCGTTCATGGCGCCATCCTGCTCCCGGAGCCCGCGCCGCGCACCCCGGCGATCACGTCCCGGATATGGCACTCTCAGCCCTCAAGCTGGCCCCTCGGCGTCTTGCCATTCCGGGGTACCGTCTGCCTGACTTGCCCCTTTACGCCTCGCTGCCGACCAATGACGCGACAGGAGACCAACGATGCTCGGGCTGATGCAGGACCGTCCGCTTGTGCTGCCGCACGTGTTCCACCGGGCCGAGCAGCTGTTCGGGCACAAGGAGATCGTCACCGCCACGGCCGGCCCCGAGCAACGCACCACCATCGCCGAGTGGGCCGGGCGGGTCCGCCGGCTGGCCACCGCTTTGGACAGGTTGGGCATCAGTGCCGACGGGCGGGTGGCCACCTTCTCCTGGAACAACGCGGCGCACCTCGAGCTGTACATGGCCGCCCCGTGCACCGGCCGGGTGCTGCACACGTTGAACATCCGGCTGTTCCCCGAGCAGCTCAGCTACATCGTGAACCACGCCGAGGACGAGATCATCTTCGTGGACCGGTCGCTGCTGCCGTTGTTGTGGCCGCTGACCGACAAAATGGACACCGTCAAGCACTTCGTGGTCATCGACGACGGCGCGGACGTGGACATCCCGGACGACCCGCGCATCCTGTACTACGAGCGGCTCCTCGCCGAGTCCGAGCCGTACCAGGGTCGTTTCGTGGTGCAGGACGAGAACAGCGCGGCTGCGATGTGCTACACCTCGGGCACCACCGGCAACCCGAAGGGCGTGGTGTATTCGCACCGCTCGTCGGTGCTGCACTCGTTGATCTCGCTGGTCGCCGACGGTGCGGCGCTGTCCGAGCGGGACGTGGTGATGCCGATCGTGCCGATGTTCCACGCGAACGCCTGGGGCCTGCCCTACGGGTGCCTGCTGGCCGGCTCGAGCATGGTGTTCCCCGGCCCGAACATGACGCCCAAGGCCATCCTGGAGCTGCTGGCCAAGCACCGGGTGACGGTGACCGGCGGGGTGCCCACCATCTGGATGGGCGCGCTGCCCATGCTCGAGCAGTTCGACCTGTCCGCGCTGCGGACTGTGCTGTGCGGCGGATCGGCCGTACCCAAGTCGCTGTCCGAGGCCTTCCGGGAGAAGCTCGGCATCCCGATGCTGCACGCCTGGGGGATGACCGAGACCAGCCCGATCGCCACCATGTCCACCCCGCGCAGCCAGCATGACGCGATGAGCGAGGCGGAGCGAGCCGACGTGCGGGCTCGGCAGGGCCAGGCGGTGCCGCTGGTCGAGCTGCGGCTGGTCGATCCGGAGACCGGCGACGAGCTGCCCTGGGACGACCAGCACACCGGCGAGATCCAGGCCGCCGGGCCGTGGATCGCCAAGGAGTACTACCGGGGCGAGGGCGGTGGCGCGCAGTTCACCGAGGACGGCTGGCTGCGTACTGGGGACGTGGCGGCCGCGGATCGGTACGGGTTCGTGCGGCTGGTGGACCGGACCAAGGATCTGGTCAAGTCGGGCGGTGAGTGGATCAGCTCGGTTGACCTGGAGAACGAGATCATGTCGCACCCGAAGATTGCCGAGGCGGCGGTGATCGCGATCCCGCACGAGCGGTGGGTGGAACGGCCGATCGCCTGTGTGGTGCTCAAGCCGGGCGAGAAGCTGACCTCGGCCGAGGTGCTGGACTACCTCCGGCCCCGGGTGGCCAAGTGGTGGCTGCCCGACGCCGTGGAGTTCATCGACGAGGTGCCCAAGACCAGCGTCGGCAAATTCTCCAAGAAGACGCTGCGGGACAAGTTCGCCGGCTACAAGCTGCCCGGCGCAGGGAGCTGAACCAGGCTCTACCTGGTGTGAAACTGGCTTCTACCAGGGCGAACCACCAGCATCTCACCCGCTCGAGGACTCAGTGAGGTCAGTCTCCGCCGTTCGGTTTCAGTTCCAGGGCAGACGGCGCAACCATCGGCATTGCCACCGCCCGCACCCTGGAAGATGCGTACAGTCTGTGTCCCGTTCGCCCAGGCCCCCGCGAACGGCCAGACGAGGCAAGGACTCCGCGATGGATGCCTGGGACGCGGCGCTTGAGTTTCTGTCGATCGGCGACAGGGCCCAGTCGCTGGCCGACGCCCACCCACTCCTGGCGGACGGTCGGTGCGGTAGCTGCAACACCCCCGGATGCGCGGCGGCTGAACTTGCATCGGCGGCACTAGCCGTGGTCGCCAAGAGGCCGACGCCGCCAGCTGTGCCCCCGAGAGCATGCGCTCAGAGGTAGCAACAAGGGCCGAATCGCGGCAATCATCGACCTGGCGGGGGGATTCTGAGCGATTCCCCAGCCGCGATCTGGAATAGATAGGCAGGCAGGGCAGCTTTCTTGACCGATCACGGATAGTCTCCACGGCCATGACCCGACCCACCGTCTGCCTCGACGTGGGTTCGGGCTGGGTAAAAGCGCTGGGCATCGACGGCGACGGCGAGCCGACCGGTTGCGCCCAGCACCTGACCACCCCGCACGATCTGCTGGAGGGTGTGCTCGCGGCGGCCACCGCCGTCGGCCTGGACGGCCCGCTGTCCCCGCGCCGGGGAGCCGAGTCCGATGCCGAGTTGCTGGCCTGCTCGTCGGCGGGTGGCGGGCTGCGACTTGCTGTGGTCGGGCATGACCGGCTGGCTTCCACCGAGGCTGGGTTCCGGGTGGCCAGGTCAGCCGGGGCTCGGGTGGTGCATGTGCACGCCGGGTTGCTGGAGCCCGCCGGGGTGCGCGCGCTGCGCTCCAGCCGACCGGATGTGGTGCTACTGGTGGATGGGGCGGACTCGGCGGCGGAGGGCATCCTGCTGCGCAACGCCGCCCGGCTGGCCAGGGCCCGGGTGCGCGCGCCGATCGTGCTGGCGGTGCACACCCCGGTGCGGGCGGACGCGCTGGCGCTGCTCAAGGCCACCGGTCGCACTGTGCTGGCCACCGAGACGGTGTTGCGCTCCGGCGGCGAGATCGTGGCCGAGCCGGCCAGGGCGGCGGTGAGCGAGCTGCTCGCCGGGCATCTGGTCGGCGGGCGAGGCACCGCCACCACCGCCCGGTTCCGCCGACTGGCCAGGCAGGCCACCCCGGGCGCGGTCCGCCGAGGCGCCGTCGAGCTGGTCCGGGCCAGGGGCTCTGGCGGCGGTGCGGTGCTGGTCATCGACGTGGGCTCGTCGACCACGGACGTTTACTCGGTGCTGCCGACGCCCGGGCCGGCAGACGAGCCGGAGGTGAGCTGGTCGACCGCCGAGGCGGATCTGGGCATGCGGCCGACGTCGGCGGGAATCCTGACCGAGGGGCAGGCCGAGGGGCTGCTGGACCCGGTGGAGGCGGACCTGCTCAGCCCCGCCGTGGAGCGGCTCGCCGAGGAGACCGACTTCGTGCCCGCCGACCCCGGTGGCCGAGCCGAGGACCGGCGGCTGGCCGCGCTCGCCTCGGTGCTCGCCGCCCGGCGACACCTGCGGGTGGCCGGCCAGCAGCTGGTCGACGCGGGGGTGGGGTTGGTCGTGCTGACCGGCGGTGTGTTCCGCCAGCCCGACCAGAACGGGATGGAGGCGGTGCGCCGCACGCTGCGCACCGACCCGGTGCTGCGCGGACTGCTGGAGCACTGCCCGATGGCGGTGGATGACGGGTTCGCGCTGGCCCCGGCCGGGCTGCTGGCCTCCCGGGGACGCAGCAAGGCGGCGCGCACCGTGCTGGACGCGGCGATCGCGCCGGACGCCGGCTGACCAGGCGTGGTGAACGCCGCTCGCGAAGATCCTCCTGGCCTCCTGTGGTGAGCCGCTTCGCCAGGTAGCGTGACAGCGGTTCGGACGAGGAGGGGGAAATATGAGCGCACCGACGACTGACATCGACCGCTCCGGCGGCCGGTTCCAGCGGCGCAACGGCATTGATTTCGCGGTGGCCAGTCTGGGTCTCGCGGAGTTCGGCCGCAAGGAGATCCGGCTGGCCGAGCACGAGATGCCCGGCCTGATGGCGCTGCGTAGGGAGTACGCGGAGGCGCGGCCGCTGCATGGGGCGCGGGTGTCCGGGTCCCTGCACATGACGGTTCAGACCGCCGTGCTGATCGAGACGCTGATTTCGCTGGGTGCTGAGGTCCGGTGGGCCTCGTGCAACATCTTCTCCACCCAGGACGGCGCGGCTGCCGCGGTGGTGGTGGGGCCGCACGGCACGCCGGAGGAGCCCAGCGGGGTGCCGTGTTTCGCCTGGAAGGGCGAGTCGCTGGAGGAGTACTGGTGGTGCACCGAGCAGATGCTCACCTGGCCCACCTCCGCTGATGGCGCGGACGGCGGCACCGAGGGCCCGAACATGATCCTGGACGACGGCGGCGACGCGACGCTGCTGGTCATCAAGGGTGTGCAGTACGAGGCGGCCGGGGTGGTGCCCCAGGCCGAGGACGACGACTCGGATGAGTACAAGGTCATCCTGGACACGTTGCGGGCCTCGCTGGCGGCCGATGGGCAGCGGTGGACCAAGGCGGCGGCGCAGATTCGCGGGGTCACCGAGGAGACCACCACCGGGGTGCACCGGCTGTACCAGTTCGCCGAGCGCGGGGAGCTGTTGTTCCCGGCGATGAACGTGAACGACTCGGTGACCAAGTCCAAGTTCGACAACAAGTACGGCATCCGGCACTCGTTGGTGGACGGCATCAACCGGGGTACCGATGTGCTGATCGGCGGCAAGGTCGCGGTGGTCTGCGGCTACGGCGATGTGGGCAAGGGCTCCGCCGAGGCGCTCTCCTCCCAGGGCGCCCGGGTGATCGTCACCGAGGTGGACCCGATCTGCGCGCTGCAGGCGATGTTGGAGGGTTTCCAGGTCACCACGCTGGACTCGGTGATCGACAAGGCGGACATCCTGATCACCACGACCGGGAACAAGGACATCGTCTCCGCCGCGCACATGGCCCGGATGAAGCATCAGGCGATCGTGGGCAACGTCGGGCACTTCGACAACGAGATCGACATGGCCGGGCTGGCCCGCTACCCGGGGATCCGGCGGATCAACATCAAGCCGCAGGTGGACGAATGGGTGTTCCCGGACGGGCACTCGATCATCGTGCTGTCCGAGGGACGGTTGCTGAACCTGGGCAACGCCACCGGGCACCCCAGCTTCGTGATGTCCAACAGCTTCTCCAACCAGGTGATCGCGCAGATCGAGTTGTTCACCCGCCACGGCGAGTACAACAACGACGTCTACCGGCTGCCCAAGGCCCTGGACGAGAAGGTCGCCAAGATCCACGTGCGGGCTCTGGGCGGCGAGCTGACCAAGCTCACCAAGGACCAGGCGGAGTACATCGGCGTCGACGTCGAGGGGCCGTTCAAGCCCGAGCACTACCGCTACTAAAGGCGCTGGGTAGCGACTGGAATCGGCGAGGGTGCCGGCCGGGGACGGGTGGACGCGGTGCGCGCGCGGCCACCGGCACTGGGGCGTGTACGGCGCGGCCGGCCTGCTGGCGCTGCACCGCGACCCGGACGGCGTGGCCTGGCTGCTCATGCAGCACCGGTCCTGGTGGAGCCACCACGGTGATACCTGGGGCCTGCTCGGCGGTGCCCGCGCGCCCGGCGAGACCGCGGAGCAGGCCGCCGGGCGGGAGGCGTGGGAGGAGGCGTCCCTGCCGACCTCGGCCTACAAGGTCACCGGCCGGTATGTGGACGACCACGGCGGCTGGTCCTACGTGACGGTGCTGGCCAGCGCGCGGGAGCGGGTGCGGATCACCACGCTGAACGCGGAGAGCACCGAGGTGGCCTGGGTCCGCCAGGACGAGCTGCGCCAGTTGCCCCTGCACCCCGGGTTCGCCGCCAGCTGGCCCTCGGTGTCCGCGCTGCTGGACGCGTAACCGGCGGCGGTAACCCAGCCGCGTGACCCGGCGGGTAACCCGGCCGCGTGACCTGGGCGGCTTTCGCCGCGCCGGACCCGCCTGGCGTGGAGTTCGGTCACGCCCGGCGGGTTAGGGTGCCCGGCGTGGGGCGGCTGGTGGTGATCGAGGGGCTGGACGGGGCCGGCAAGCGGACCCTGGCGGATGTGCTGACCGCGGCGCTGACCGCGCGTGGGGCCAGGGTCGCCCGTGCGGCGTTCCCGCGCTACGACACCGATGTGTACGGCCCGCTGGTGGCCGACGCGCTGCACGGCCGCCTCGGTGACCTGACCGACTCGGTGCACGGCATGGCGGTGCTGTTCGCGCTGGACCGCCGCGCCGCCGGCGACGAGCTGCGGGCCGCGCTGGCCGAGTCGGACGTGCTGCTGGTGGACCGGTACCTGGCGTCCAACGCGGCCTACGGCGCCGCCCGGCTGCACCAGTCCGGTGACGGGGAGTTCGTCTCCTGGGTGCGCGAGCTGGAGCTGGAGCGCTTCGGCATCCCGGCCCCGGACCTGCAGCTGCTGCTCCGGGTGCCGACCGAGGTGGCCGCCGAACGGGCGGCCCGCCGGGAGACGCTGGACGCGGCGCGCGCTCGGGACAGCTACGAGTCCGACGACGAGCTCCAGCGCCGCTGCGGGCGGGTCTACGACCAGCTGGCCTCGCTCGGCTGGGTGAGCCCGTGGCGGGTGTTGGACGGGGCAACCGAGGCGCCGGCGGACGTCCTGGCGAAAGACCTGCTGTCCTGAGCGGCAGCCCGGGTCAGAGGATCAGCCCTGGGTGATGTCGGCCAGCCGGCGCAGTTGATCGACATTGGCTGAGCTGGGGAACAGCAGCAGCTCGTGGCAACCGGCCTCGGCGAACTGGGCCACGGTGTCCTTGATCGCGCCTTCAGAGGTCAGCGCACCAGCGGAGATGGCCCTGGCGCGGTCGCCCGCGAACGCGTAGTAGTCATGCAGGTAGCTCTCCGCCAGTGAGGTCGCGTCCGGGCCGAGCGCGTAGTAGGCCAGCGAGGCGAACCGGGGCGTGCCCTCTCTGCCGGCCTCCGACCAGGCCTGCCGGACCCGCTCGGCGCCCTGGGTGAACACCGGCAGTCCACCCCCGCCGGCGATCCACCCGGCGCCGTGCTGGAGCACCCTGCGCACGGCCGCCTTGCTCATCCCACCGATCAGCAGCGGCGGACCACCGGCCTGCACGGGGGCGGGCCCGATCACGCCTTGCTCTCCTCGCGCCGCCGCACCCCAGATCTCCCGGAACCTGGTCAGCTGGGCGTCGAACACCGCGCCCCGGCCGTCGAAGTCGGCCCCGGTCGACTGGTAGTCGTCCGGTCGCCCGCCCACCGCGATGCCCACGGTGAGCCGACCCTCGGAGAAGCTGTCCACCGTGGCCAGCTGCTTGGCCAGCAGCGCGCCGTTGCCCCGGTACGGGGCGATCAGGATCGCGGTGGTGAGCCGTACCCGGTTGGTCACCGCCGCCGCGGCCGCCAGGGTCGGAATCGTCTCGTGGTTGCCGTAGACCACCCGGTCCAGGGTGCCCACGCTGGCGAACCCGGCGGCGTCGGCCTCGCGCGCCCAGGTCACGATGTCGGCTCCGGTGGCGGCGGGGATGGTGGACGGCAAACCAACGCCAAGATCCATGCCACCGATCCTAGTCCCGCCCCAAAACCGCACGTCACACCCCGTGAGTGGTATTGGCTGCTATAGCGACCAATGCCACTCACGGGTGCTGAGCAGGGGTTTCCGGGGTAAGTTGCCGGCGGGTTAGGTATCTGGGAGGGCGACGATGCTCGCTCACATCGAGGAGCAGCTGCACGATCCGGTGGGCTACGCGCTGCCGGTGTTTGCGCTGTTCATCGTCGTCGAGCTGCTGGCCATCCGGCACTCCGACGGCGACGAGTCCAGCCCGCCGCTGCGCGGTTACGCCCCGGCGGACACTCGGACCAGCCTGTTCATGGGGCTGATCGGATCCGGCGTGGCGGTGCTGTTCCGGGCCGTCTCGCTGATCGGCTTCGCCGCGCTGTACGTCTACGTCGCGCCGTGGCACCTGCCCGCCGACGCGTGGTGGACCTGGGTGCTGCTGATCCTGTCGGTGGACCTGCTCTGGTACTGCTACCACCGCATGTCCCACCGGGTCCGAGTGATCTGGGCGGCGCACCAGGCGCACCACTCCAGCGAGTACTTCAACTACTCCACCGCGCTGCGGCAGAAGTGGAACCTTTGGTTCGAGAACCTCATGTGGCTCCCGCTGCCGCTGCTCGGCATGCCGCCGGTGCTGGTCTACACCGGGTTCTCGATCAACCTGATCTACCAGTTCTGGGTGCACACCGAGAAGATCGGCAAGCTGCCCAGGGCGTTCGAGTTCGTCTTCAACACCCCGTCCCACCACCGGGTGCACCACGGCAGCGACCCGGAGTACCTGGACAGGAACTACGCCGGCATTCTGATCATCTGGGACCGGATGTTCGGCACCTTCGCCGAGGAGCGGCACCGGCCAACCTACGGACTGACCACGCCGGTGACCACGTACAACCTGCTGCGGCTGCAGTTCGGCGAGTACGCCGCGATCGTCCGGGATCTGCGCGGGGCGCGGAGTTGGCGGGACCGGGGCGGCTAC
>Ga0137412_10005600_pt1 | contig 10039 bp, 6 predicted proteins | sample CZODoug2_1_16fun_FD_122160 | JGI IMG/M metagenome (GOLD analysis project Ga0137412, IMG submission 122160) | Vadose zone soil fungal communities from Angelo Coast Range Reserve, California, USA - CZODoug2_1_16fungal (Hybrid Assembly) | ecosystem: Environmental > Terrestrial > Soil > Vadose zone... | reverse complement strand
TAGCTGGGGGCGGACTTGAACCGCCGACCCCGGCATTATGAGTGCCGTGCTCTAACCAGCTGAGCTACCCAGCCATGGGGTGGGGGCTTTTATGCGGAGGGGTGGCAGAGTGTCAAGAAAGGCGCCGGAAATTCCGATCCGGTTGCATGACCCTCACTCCGGCTGGATGCCGGCCTGCGACACTATGCGGTCACTCTTGGCGACCTCGTCGTGCACGAACCGGCGGAACTGCTCGGCAGTCGTGCCGGCCGGAACGGCTCCCTGGTCGCGCAAGGTAGCCTGCACTTCGCCGGCACCGAGGGCGGCGACCACCCCGTCGCGCAGCCGGTCGACAACCTCCTTCGGGGTGCCCTTCGGCACGGCGACACCGACCCAGGTGTTGAACTCGTAGCCGGCGAATCCCAGCTCCGCCATCGTCGGCACATCGGGCAGTGCCTCCGACCTTGCCGACGACGTCACCGCGAGCGCGCGGAGCTTGCCCGCCCTAACGAGCGGCACCGCCGGCGGCACGCTGCTCACGGCCATGTTGACGTGTCCTCCCACCACATCCTGAACCAGCGGCCCCGAGCCCTTGTAGGGAATGTGCAGGAACTTGGCCTTGGCCATGCTCGTGAGCAGCGGCCAGATCAAGGCTGCATGGTCACCAGCGCCGACCCCCAGACGCGTATGTCCGTCCACAAGCTTGGCCGACCTGGCCATGATGGAAATGTCCGCCATCAGAGCGACAGCCAGGCCGGCTCCAGCTGCCGGACCATTGATCGCCGATATGATGGGTTTGTTGCACACCATCATGTTCTCGACGATCTCTCGCGCGTCCTTCACCATCTCGATCATGAAATCGTAGTCGTTCGCCAGCCTGGAATCGGTCTCAAAGTCGCCACCTGCCGAGAAGTACGAGCCGTCGCCGGTAACGATGACGGCATTTGCCTCTGGGTCGCGATCAATGATCCGCCAGATCTGCGCGATGTCGCGATGAAGGTCGTAGTCCATCGCGTTGACGCGACCGCGCGACATGGTGATGCGCAGCACATTGTCGAGGGGCCAATCGAGATTCAGACTCTTGTATGCCGGATAGGAAGCCATAGGGTCCTCTCAAGGAATGCTTTGCGACAGCTGCGCGCGGAGCGCTGGCTTGTTGACCTTGCCGTAGGTCACGCGCGGCAGGTGCGGCACGACGTTGACTGCGGAAACGCGTTGAAACTTGCCAAGTCGGCCATTGGCCCATTCCATGAGCTCGGCCGCCGAGGTACTTGCGCCCAGGCGCGGGATCACGAAGGCGACCGGGGTTTCGATCCATTTTTCGTGAGGTGCTCCCACCACGGCGACCTCGCTCACCGCCGGATGGCTTGCAAAAACGGCTTCGATATCCGTCGGGAACACGTTGATGCCGCCCGACTTGATGATGTCCTTCGACCGGCCGCAAATGTACAGGTACCCATCGGCATCGAATCGTCCGAGATCGCCGCTGCGGATATAGCTGCGCCCGTCCGGGCCGTACCAGATCGCCTTCTCGGTCGCCGCCGGGTCGTTGTAGTAGCCTTTCATGAGACCCACGGAGTAGCCGCAGATCTCGCCGATCTCGCCGACCGGCAGTTCGCGCCCCCGGTCGTCGACGATGCGGATGTCGTCGAGGATCATCGGCTTGCCCACCGATCCGCGCTTGCCACGGGCATAGTCGGGTGGACCGATGACGGTGCAAAAACCTTCGCTCATGCCGTAGACCTCCCAGATTTCCGCCTGACGCAGCTTCTCGCCGATCTCGTCAAAGGTCTTTGGCATTAACGCCTGCCCCGCGGAGTAGAGAACGCGGAAGCTCGAGAGGTCGTGCTGTGCCAGCGACGGAAGGCTGAGGATTTGAATGGTTTGAGTTGGCACCAAAAAGGCGTGCGTGCATCGGTGTCTTTCCACCAGCTCGGCGAAGCCTGCAGCGGAAAACTTCTCCATAATGACGCAGGTCCCGCCGCGGTACATGCAGGGGCCCATCGTTGCCCAGGTGCCGTTGGCGTAGAGAGGCGTCGCTAGCAGGGTCACCGACTCCCTCGAGAATCCGAACCAGTGCCCCATGCCGAACGTATAGCTGTGACGGGCTAAATGGCTGTGCTCAATGCCCTTCGGCGCACCCGTCGAACCAGATGTGTAGACGATGTTGATGCTGTCGCTCGGTTCGACATCGACCCACACCGGCGCCTTGTCGGCGCGCGCGATCATCTCCTCCGCCGAGCACCACCCATCGCTCGCGCCCGCTACAATGACCTGCTCCCTTCTCAGGTCGCGCAGGGATCCAAGCACGGGCTCGACGATCGGCAACGCATCCTCGTCGACGAACAGGAGCTTGCCCCCGGAATTGTCGATGAACCGAGCCAGCGTGTCTCCGGAGACGAGAGTGTTCAGGGCCACGACCACGGCGCCCGAGCGGATAATACCCCAGAACAGCTCGAAGGTGAGCAGCGAGTTGTTCATGAACAGGCATACCTTGTCGCCTCTGCGTATGCCGGCAGCGATCAGGGCATTGGCCACTTGGCTGGTGTGTTGCTCAAGCTCAGCCCAAGTCAAGGATTCGGCGCCGCAGATCACGCGGTTGGCGGAGAACCGGGCATGGTGAGGGATGACGTGTGGATAGAGGTAATCGTGCGCGAATTTCAGAGGCATGGCACCGCCTCATCGCGACTTTGAATAGCGTCTGGGTTCATCCTTTACTGCCCCTCCAGAAGCTTGTTCCGGCACAGACGTTCTATTTTGGCGTAAATATCAGGTTAAGTTGCTTGGGATTGACGCAAAATGTTCAGTCGCGCACTGAGTGCTATTCATCACGCAATACCGTGCCGGGAGGCTATCATCTGACGCTTGCCTTGCTTGATCGAAATGGGTCTTCGCCACAAAAAGCCGCAGCAAATTAGCTCAGTCTACTTCAGCTCATTCTTCTTCAAGGTCGAGAGGTAGAATTGAGCTACCCCCGGGCGTCTAGCATCCCAATCAGTCTTGCTGGAAGCCGGGGCGCCTTCCAGGAGACGTTCGACGGCTGCGTTACTAGTTCAGAAGTACGCAGACGACAACAAGGAGCTGGAAACATGAATTGGAAGTCCTGCGTGGCTTCAGCGGGGTTGATGTGCGCCCTCGCTGCTTTAACGATGACGCTCGCGGACGCGAGCCCGGACGGCATCAAGATTGGTGTGCTGAACGACCAGAGCGGGCCCTACGCCGACATTACTGGCAAAGGCTCCGTCGTCGCGGCGCAGATGGCCATCGAAGATTTCGGGGGCAAGGTGTTGGGCGGCAAACCCATCCAGCTCATTTCGGCAGATCACCTCAACAAGGTAGACGTCGCGACGTCTATCGCCCGCAAATGGCTTGACGTCGACAAGGTGGACCTCATCGTGGATGTACCTAATTCGGGCATTCTACTCGCCATTCAGGAGATCGTCCGGAACAAGTCTGGAATCCTGATCGCTGTGGCAGGCGGTACCTCGAGATTCACTGACGATGCTTGCTCGCGTTACGGCTTCCAGTGGGTCTACGACAGTTACGCGCTCGCCAACAGCATGGGACGCGCGGTTACCGAGCGGGGCGGTAAGTCTTGGTTCTTCCTGCCGGTCGACTATGCCTGGGGTGAGGCTATATCGGCAGATCTGGGAGCCGCGATCAAAGACAGCGGCGGCAGGGTCGTGGGTTCCGTGAAAACCCCACTCAACACATCGGACTTTTCCTCGTTTCTGCTGCAAGCGCAGGCTTCGAAAGCTGACGTAGTCGCCTTGCTGAATGCCGGCTCGGACACCATTAACTCCGTTAAGCAGGCGAATGAGTTCGGCATCACTCAGTCGCAGCGCCTCGCGACCGGTCTGTTCTATCTCAATGATGCACATGCCATTGGCTTGAAAACCGCTCAGGGGCTGATCGTCTCGGACGGCCACTACTGGGATCGCACTCCAGAAACCCGCGCTTGGGCCGAGCGCTTTCGGAAGCGTCATGAAGACCGTATGCCGAACTCAGTTCAGATGGGTATGTATTCGGCGGTGCTTCATTATCTGAAGAGCGTTGCCGCGGCAGGTACTGACGATCGCGACGATATCGCGAGGAAGATTCGCCAACTCCCGGTGCACGATCCGATGGTGCCGAATGGAAGCGTTCGCGAGGATGGCATCATGCTGCACGATATCCTGCTGCTTCAGGTAAAGAAACCCGAAGAATCGAAGGGCGAATGGGATCTTTTCAATGTTCTCTCGGCGACACCGGGAGAGAAGGCATTTCGTCGGCTCGACAAGAGCAATTGCCCCTTGGTGGCAAAACGTCAGTAGTGGTGCGAGACGGCGGCAGACTCGCTTTGTGCGCGGTGGCTGTGCCTGTCGTAAATCAAATTCGGCCATGCTGATGGTGCTCCGGCCCGAACAATCCGGTGTCCTGCTGCTGACCTACGGCGCACTGCCGATGTTTGTGCTGGTGCCGATCTCGATCGTTCTGCTCCGGCATTTCGATGCGCGTACGGTGGTTGTGCTGGGCTTTTCCGCTTTCGCTGCCGCCAATCTGTGGGGAACGCAGCTGACCCATGACTGGGCGCGCGGCGATTTCATCGGCATCGTGATGCTGCAGTCGATCGGACAGGCTTTCACGCTGTTGCCGATCATCATCGTCGCGCTGTCGAATTCCGATCCCTCGCGGGCAACGTCATTCGCCGCCTATATCCAGATCATGCGGCTCGGCGGCGCCGAGATCGGCGTGGCGCTGATGGGCACCTGGCTGCGCGTGCGCGAGCAGATCCATTCCAATTATCTCGGCCAGCATATCGAAAACGGCAGCGTCGATGTCACGCGCATGATCAAGCAATTGGCGGATGGTTTTGCCGACCATGGCGCCGCCACCGCGTCGGCGCGGGCGGTGGGCACGCTTGCGGCGCGGGTGCAGCGGGAGGCCAACGTGCTCGCTTACATTGACGGTTTTTGGCTTTCCTTCTGGCTGGCGATGGTGGCGCTGTTCTTTGTGGCGTTGATCAGGCGCGCCCCGCCTGGGCCGTTCACGCGGGCGCCGCTCGGCTTTGCGAAAGCATTAATGCGCTGGTGCGGAGTATCCGTCTCGTGACGAGTTTCCGCCAGTTGCTGCGCGAAGCGTCATCAGTGATGGGGGTGGTCGCCGATCGTTAGACCACACTTCCCTATCAGCGTTGTTGCGCCGATAAGAACGACCGCTTTGGCGGATAGTGTTGAAAAAGTCCTTTTTGGGTGACGCGCGAAATTCTTTAGAGCCGCTGATGCGTTTCGCGCGTGGCGACGTGAGGGGCCTCATCGTTTCACACAAAATCGATCAAGGACCTTCGTATCGGCGCCACGATGCTTTGCAGCGGCAGGCACGCCAAAAATCAGCTTTTGCGGAATTTTCGGTGTTGTTCGATTTTCGACTTTTTCAACAATATCGGCGCAAAGCGGAAGTTGGCGAGTGCCCGGCCCGCTGCGGTGGTTGTTCGGTTTAAGCTTGCAATGAACCAAGTCATGCCCAAGATTGAGAAGATATCGCAAGTCGGGGTCGCGTTAGAGGGATAAAGCATGGCGAAAGCTGAAGGCATGATTGTCGCAGCCCAAGCGGAGGCGGCCGAAGTTGGCGCGTTAATGCTGAGGGCAGGCGGCAATGCCGTCGATGCGGCGATTGGCTGTGCGCTCGTGCAGGGCGTCGTCGATCCTTTGATGTGCGGGATAGCCGGGTTTGGAAGCGCGGGAATCTATTTCCCGTCGAAAAAAGTTCATAAGTATCTCGACTTTCACGCTCCAGCGCCGGCGTCTTCACGACCTGACATGTGGGAGCATCTGATCGAGGGCGAAGCCCGCGATGGATACGGCTTCATCTTAAAGGGAAGGGTGAATGACGTCGGTTACCAGTCTATTTGCGTTCCGGCGTCGCTGAAGGCGTATCATGAGATGCATTCCAAACTTGGCGTCTTGCCTTGGCGGGATATCGTAGCCCCAGCGATCGAATGGGCCGAACGCGGCTGGATGGTGCGCCCGCACGTCGAACTCTTCTGGTCGGATCTCGGGATGATGGGACGGGCTTCGGGTCTGGAAAGACTTGCATTCACAACGTCCGGGCGCCGCCTCTACTGTCGCCGTGATGGCACCGCCAAGAAGGTAGGCGACTGGGTCCATAATCCGGAGTACGCCAACACACTTCGTCTCATCGCGGAGGGCGGCTCCGATGTTCTCTACACCGGCGAGCTTGGAGACCGCATTGTCGACGATATGCGCAACCACGGAGGTCTGATTACGGCGGAGGATCTCGCGAATTACAACCCGATTTGGCGCAATCCCCTGCGCGGATCGTATCGCGGATATGGCATCACTACCAATCATCCGCCCGGCGGCGGCATCATGCTCCTTGAGATGCTGAATATTCTCGAGGAGTTTGATCTCAGCGGGATTGGGCACAACAGTGCCGAATATCTCAGGGTGGTCTGCGAAGCCATGAAGCGGGCAACGGTTGATAAGGACCGGCATGTCGGAGACCCCGCCTTTTTCGATGTTCCTATCGAAAGATTGACGTCCAAGGCTTATGCCGCGGAAACAGTACGCGACATCACCGCCGGCGTGAAAGTGGATGTCCCCCGTTTCAACGCCGGCTTCGAATCCAAGGATACGACGCAGGTCTCTGTGGTGGATCGGGACGGGAATTGCGTTACGATGACGCATTCGCTCGGAATGCCATCCGGAGTAATTACCGACGGATTTGGCTTTTTCTATAACGGCTGCATGGCGGTCTTTGACCCCCGCCCGGGTCGGGCAAATTCGATAACGCCGGGAAAAGCTCGCTTTACGTCGGTTTGTCCATCGATCATTTTCAAGAACGACAAGCCCTATCTCGTGATTGGCGCGCCGGGCGCCACGCAAATCGCAATGGGTGTTTTGCAGGCCATCGTCAACGTCCTCGATTTCAACATGACCATGACTGAGGCGGTCAGCGCACCGAGATTTTCGGCGACCAGTAACGCCATCGATGTCTCCAACCGGATCACTTACGGAGTCACACGTCAGCTTGGGTCACTCGGCTACGAGGTGATCAGAAGTCCGTATACCTTTGGTTTTGCCGCCGTTCACGGCATTCGTATCGTCGAAGATCGCTTCGATGGCGGCGCTGACCCCGGACACGACGGAATCGCACTGGCTGTTTGAGTGGGTCCCTGATCGCTTTGATCAACCAAGAAAATCAACGCAAAGGGGTGACGCCATGAAGGTTGCGTTGTGATCCGCAAGACGCGGGCGATCCGATCGAAATTGATATTCGATGGACAAGCAACCTGGGCTAAAGGCCCGCCGCCATACCAAGTCTACCGAAACCCGGAAATTTTAACGCCGGTCGCCGAATATCAAATCCGAGCACCGCGCCAAAGAAATTTATCTCAAAACCTTCGACCCAGCCGATGGTGAGGCCAAGATAGCCGCCGAGCGAAGTGTAAACGCCGGTATGGGAAGGCGTCAGGCCGTACCAATCACCCTCATAAGGGTAGTCTTTGCCGATGGCTGTCGGCGGCAGGACCGCCTTGAGTTCGGGGACCGCATCGAGCACCACCTGGACGAACGTATTTGAATTCGGCCCCGGCCACGCTCTGTAGTCGCCAAGGGCACGGAACTTGTAGTTTTCGATGACATGCCGGATCTTGGGAATCAGGCGGCTCGCCTCTTCACCCTCAACCGCAACAATTGTTTCGGGTGTCGCGCCAAACCAGCGGGCATCTGCGGCGAATCCGTTGCTTCGGATTGGCTCGCCCCAGGCGGTGTAGTCGTAACGGTCGTAACTGGCCGCACCCTGTTCCTTGACGACGATCCAGGTATGAATTGCAAAAATGCTTCGCCACCGCACGGTACGCGCTGCATAGACGCGAATGAGTGCCGCGGGATGGCCGGATGCCGCGGGCAAGAGCCCAGCGCTGGTGCGATCCGCCGTTTGCCAATCACCACGACGATCTCCTGACCAATAATAGCGGGCGGCCGACGCTCCGATCGGCACAAAAATAAGTAGCAGGAAGATGACCACGAATTTTCTCAGAGGGGTGAGCGGTCTAGTGGCGACATCTTCCATATAGCTCGTCCCGTCAACCGCGCCAGTTCGGTGCTCTAACCTTTTGAAGGTCACACAAGCTTGATCCACCGTGACCGTCAGGACCGATTCCACTCGCCCCCGGGGAACGGCGGCTTCTGGCGCGAAGCGGACATTGGCCAAAGCACCGAAGTCGCCCAAGTGCCACCAGAAGCAGTTGTCGACTAAATCCAGACGACGACCTTGGGCGCACCGATAGCCCAACTCTGGAGGCGGCCTTTCGGGAAAGCTCCGCCGGTTTGGGGTCGCCATTCACGGGGAAGCCGCGCATGAAGAACCAGACGCCATATGTCCGCGATTGCGCCGCTCTATTCGGCAGCGGCTTGTGGCGATCGAGGCTCCGGATGATTGACCAGTTGAGTTAGCTCTGCTTCCTCCAGCGTTTCCTTTTCAAGGAGACGTTGGGCCGTGCGATCGAGAACGGCGCGCCGTTCCTTGAGGAGATCGAGGGCGCGCTGGAATGCTTTCTCCACAATGGCCCGTACCTCTTCATCAACGGTCGCTGCCGTTTTCTCGGCATAATCCCGTTCATGCGGAGGCGATGGAAGATCGGAGCCGGTCAGGAGTGTGTGCGGATCACGATCATAGGCGACGTTGCCGAGTTTGTCGGACATTCCGTAGCGTGTAACCATGCTGCGAGCGATGTCGGTGACGCGTCGCAGGTCGTCTGCAGCACCTGTCGAAAGATGACCGAATACAATCAGCTCGGCGGCGCGACCACCGAGCGACACGGCCATCTTGTTCTCCAGTTCCTCGCGCGTCATCAAGAATCGGTCCTCTGTCGGACGCTGAATCGTATAGCCGAGCGAGCCGATGCCGCGCGGGATGATCGACACCTTGTGAACCGGGTCGACACCTGGCAGCGCAAGCGCCACGAGGGCATGGCCCATCTCGTGATAGGCGACGATCTCCCGCTCCTTGGGGTTGAGCAGCCTGTTTCTCTTTTCCAGACCCGCGACGATCCGTTCGACAGCGTTGCCGAAGTCCGCCATCGATGTGGCATCTGCGCCTCGCCTCGTCGCCAGCAGCGCCGCTTCGTTGACGAGATTAGCGAGGTCGGCGCCGGTAAAACCCGGCGTCAGTGCAGCCACCTTGTCGGCGTCGACGTCGGCTGCAATTTTCACCTTCTTCATGTGAACCTGCAGGATCTGCACACGGCCCTTCTTGTCGGGCCGGTCCACCAGCACCTGGCGGTCGAACCGGCCGGCCCGCAGCAACGCGGGGTCGAGAATTTCCGGCCGGTTCGTGGCTGCCAGAATGACGAGCCCCGAACGTGAGTCGAAGCCGTCGAGCTCCACCAGGAGCTGATTGAGCGTTTGCTCCTTTTCGTCATGGCCTCCGGCATAGGGACCGATGCCGCGCGCCCGGCCGAGCGCGTCGAGTTCGTCGATAAAGATGATGGCGGGCGCCTTCTGGTGGGCTTGCTGGAACAGGTCGCGCACGCGCGCAGCACCTACGCCGACGAACATTTCGACGAATTCCGAGCCCGAGATCGAAAAGAACGGCACCTTCGCTTCACCGGCGACCGCCTTGGCCAACAGCGTCTTGCCGGTGCCGGGCGGGCCCACCAGCAACACGCCTTTCGGCATGCGGCCACCGAGCCGGCCGTAGTCTGCCGGGCTTTTCAGGAAGTCCACGACTTCGCGCAGCTCGTCCTTGGCTTCGTCGACGCCCGCGACGTCGTCGAATGTGACGCCGGTATCGGCTTCGACATAGATCTTGGCCTTACTCTTGCCGATCGACATCAGCCCGCCACCGAAGCCTTGTGATTCCGCGAACCGCCTGCCGAGATACCACCAGAGCCCCACGAACAAGAGGGTGGGCATGACCCACGACAACAGGTCGCGCAAGAACGTGCTCTCGATTTGGCCGGTGTAGCGGACCCCATACTTGTCGAGCTCGCCTGCGAATTGCGGATCGACCCTGGTCGTGACGAAATGCTTTTGCCCGCCGGGTAGCGGCTCTTTCA
>Ga0137412_10005599_pt1 | contig 10040 bp, 9 predicted proteins | sample CZODoug2_1_16fun_FD_122160 | JGI IMG/M metagenome (GOLD analysis project Ga0137412, IMG submission 122160) | Vadose zone soil fungal communities from Angelo Coast Range Reserve, California, USA - CZODoug2_1_16fungal (Hybrid Assembly) | ecosystem: Environmental > Terrestrial > Soil > Vadose zone... | reverse complement strand
CATTTTCCTTGCATCCGGGTCCGCTTATTTGCTGACGTTATTTGCCTTTCAATGGCGAGCGCCCGCGGTTGCGGCAGCAGAGCACATCTCGGCGAGATGAGAGGTGTGCCGCGCCTACAGCGCTCGGGTTCATGGGGACCGACATCCCAGCCCTCCCGGGCTGGGCTGACGTTTAGCAGCCGGCCCTCCGGGCCTTGCCGAGGATACTGTCACAAATTCCGTCGTTCCGTACTAGATCCTGTCGTTCGAAGCTGACCAGGCCCCCCTAGCTAGTGGCTTGTATGACGCAGCTTGTTTAGGCGCTGAGGTACGTCTTTCCCATCGTCTGCTGCGAGCGCAACTGCGGAGGGTTAATTTGGACAAATCTCGGCTCGTCTTCAGTTGGAGGCGCGAGCTGAAGCTAGCTGGACAAGTGTGAATCAGGCCGGGCCCTGAACTGTGGCTGTGGCCTGCCCTTTCGCCATGGAGCGGATGTAGTTCACCAGGTTCCAGGTGTCGTCCGGCTTCAGACGGGGCCCCTCTCCTTCCATTTCGCCCTTGCCCTTCTCGATGAGGTAGAAGAGTTCTCCGTCGGTCATACTTTTCAGAGAGGTCGGGTCGCGGAAATCGGCCATCTTGGATTTCATGTTCTTGGCCAGGTCACCGGCGCCGCCGCCATCGTCTCCATGGCAGGCCGCACACTCGTATCCGTATACCTTTTTGGCTCGAGATAGCGATTCGGCGCTTGGTTTTACAGGATTAACCTGATTCACAGCTTCAAGAGGAATTTTGCCGTCGGCGGTAGCCGGGGCAGCGGCGGGTTGCTGCGGCGCTTGCGGCGGTGGCGCGGTAACGCCGTAGAGCACCAGGGCGGACAGAATCAGAAAAGGCTTCAACATGGGAGCCCCCTCAGGATGAAATGGAATGCGCTCAATACTGTACGCCTGAAACCTACGCCGCGTCGAGAGGGGATTCGGACCGGGACGAGGTTAGTAACATTCTTATATAGAAAGGAGCCAGACGGACCGGGCGGTACTCACCACCCGGTCGCGGCGTTTACACGGCTTAAATTACGGTTTACGCGTGCCTGTGGAGGAAGATACGCGTTCTACTTCCACCTGCTGGCGACGTACTGTGTCGTGGACAGTCTCGACATGATCGGAACCAGTCTTGCCCACCACAACCTCCTCCGCGATATGAGAGGACTTGCTGACCACGGCTTGCTCCGCCGTCTCAATGACCTCGACGGTCCTGTCAGACCAGTCGATGTCCTGCACATAGGAGGGATCTGTCACCGCACGGCGGACCACTTCAGCATGCTCCTCGTGCAGGGTGACGGAGGCTTCGACGGGCTTCTCGGTTACAAAGCGCCGAATGCGGGTTGTTCCCTGCTCGACTAACTTTTTCCCTACTTCCAGCTGTTCTTCGGCGAGGCGCAACACCTGGTCTTTGCTCACATCACTCACGAGCGGCTTGACCGGTATTGCCGCAGCAACCGCTGGAGCAACCGCGACCGCTTCGTGCTTCTCAAGCAGCCCATGTTGGAGTGCCCTTTCCTGCACGTCTACGGTGTTGTGCTGATTCAGGATGCCCATCGCCCTCGGTACTTCTGCATCTTCAGCGCGCACCGTGAGCACAACCCCACCGGTCTCCACTGCCTTGCCATAGACTTCCGCTTCATGCTGCTCGATCTCACCGCCGAAGAGCCGGTGCCAGAGCCCGGGTTCACGCAGAGCATTCCCTGATTTGGGTAATTCGGCGCCGCTGACAATACTCAAATTGTCGGTAGAAAAGCCTGCTTTCGCGAGGTTGCTCTTGGCGGCCTCGGCATGTTGTGCGGTATCGAACAAGGTGACGATTTTTTCGTAGCTCATTTATTCTCCTTTTGCGTCAGAAACTTCTTGGTGGTTAGCCCGCTCGGCTGTTGTTTCGTCTATGGGCAGCCGGTTCACGACTGCTTCCTGCTTGCGAAGGGTTACTCGTTCCTGGTACCTCTCTGTCCCCTTGACGCGGCGAATCCGGACCTCCTCCTTCAACACCAGAACCCGCTCAATCTTCAGCACTTCTTCCACCACCGGGAAGATGAGGCAATCGCCTTCTTCCCGCACGGACGGCATGTGATCGATGGGCTTGTCGATGGCCACTCGTTCTACCTCGACTCGCTCGCGTTCGAGTAACTCGTCCACCAGGTGCTCATGGCTGTGCGTGACCCGGGAAACCTGCACCCGGCTGGTGGGAACCACTCGCCTGGAGACGGAAACTTCTTCTTCAAAAAGAGGAATCACGGTTTCGCGGGAGTGGTCCGCCGGGGATTCCAAGTCAGTACTATCCAGAGCCGTGTTAGTACCATCGGTGCGAGCATCAACCATTGCTTGCCTCTCAGTGGGAGTATTTACGGTCTAGCTTACTTTTGCGTAACCAGCATCGAGATACGGCGGTTCTGGGCTCGGCCAGCTTCGGTAGCGTTGTCGCCCACCGGGTGGTCTTCGCCGTAACCTTTCGCAAGCAGGCGATCTCTGGCCACACCGAGCTTGACCAACTCACCCGTCACATTGTCAGCCCTGTCTTGTGAGAGCTTCAGGTTTTGTGCTGCGTCACCTGTATTGTCGGTATATCCGCCAATGGTCAGATGGGTAGCGGGGTAGGCCTTCAAGATGGCCGCAATGTTGTGGAGTTGTTCCGATGATTGGGGTTCCAAGGTTGCGGAGCCGGTGGCGAAAAGCAGGCGGTCGAAATCAAACCATGACGTTCTATTCGGTTTTTGCGAACGATCCTGAATGAATGCGAGCAATTTACCCTCGACGCCATGCTCTGGAATGTTGAGCATCGTGCCGTCGACCAGCTGACGGGGCACAAAGCTTCCCAGATCTGGCGTAGCCGGCGCGGCCGGAGGGACAGGCGCCGCAGCTGGCGGTGGAGCCGGCGCTTCTGCCACGGTTGCCGGCCGTGGCCGAAAGAGAAACCATAGAAGAAGGCCCGCGAGGATAAGCAACAATGGCAGCAGCCAAAGCCAAACCGATTTCTCCGTCTGGACAGTTTGCGCAATCACGGGATCGATTTCGACTCGCCTGGTGGTCACTGTCTCCGTAGGCGCGGTTACGCGCGGTGCTGCCGACGCCTGCTGGTGGAATTCTGCGGCGGATCCACCGCGTACTGCCGAGCCTTCACCATGCAAAAATGTTGCCAGGGAGGTCGCTGTCATTCCATCGTTGCGCACGCGCGCTCCAATAAAGCTCAGGACTGACTGCGCCGCCAGGGCAAGCACGGTGGCGGCGGATGTCGACCGCAATCCCGACTCGCGGCCCATGGTGCTGAGAGTTGCTTCCTGGCCTTCTCCCAAAACGGCGGAAAGAAGCTTTTTGCCACCCAGGATCAAAGCAGAATTCGGATTGCCAAGCGGCTGGCCCGCGCCAAATGCTGCACCCATATCCGCGGGAGCTTTGGAGGCCAGGTCGATCACCTGGCGCATGATGTCGGATTGGCCAGTCTGGCGATGAAGCCCGTCAAACACTGCGGACGTCGCGAACTCCAACCCTCTGGAAACAGCTGGTTCGGATTCGCCCAAAAACCTGGCGATTTCTTCCCGCGTGGTCAGGTTAAGAGTAGACGACAAAGAGGAGAGCAGAGTGTCTGGCATGAAACCTCCGTCTAAACACAGTTGGTTCCTTTGGCCCGTCTTGCTCGACACACCGGAGCATATACCGCTTTGTTTACATTCGCGGTTACAGTTAAAAACAAATTGTTAATTTAAAACGAAGCACTTTGATGTCGCGAACAGCGTGTTCCCTCATATGTGCATGAGCAATGCTGCAGCGTTCACTAACAATCCTCATAACAGCACGGGGTTAGCGAAAAGCGATCACACATCGGCGCGCGCTTACTTATCAATACTTGGTTGATAACTGTTGAAGATATCAATCTGAGACGTTTGCAAGGGAGGGAGCGATGAGCGGAATTGCACGCAATAAGAGCAAACTATTACAAAAAATTAAACTTCTGATGCAATCACAATGCACCGGTTGGGCCAAGAATGTTGCTTATTTCTAGTGCCGCGGTTCGATATCTCGCTCGCGCTCGAGTTTCGCTACAAGGAGAGTTGCCGAAGCTTGTGACATGCCGGGGCAAACACTCTGAATGTATTCTTTGGCCACGTCATGGATGGCCCTCGGTTCCGTCTCTTTGAATTCCGCTACCGTATGACCGTTCGGCGCAACCACCACGACCTGGTTCCCGAGCGCCTTCTCCTGCAGCAGGACGCTGGCCAGAGCGATGCCCATGCTGATCAGTTCATCCGGCGAATAATGGTAGTCGTTGGTAAGGGCCAGTACTTGTTCGGTCAGATGCGCATTGAGCCTTATTTTCATGTGGGAACCGGTGGTCTTCAAATCCTTTGTCTTGAGGGCTTTTGTTCTTTTTAATCTCATATTAACGGGGCGCAAATGCAACTTCCGAGCAGTGTTTGTATGTTCACTTACTCGATACCGGCCACGCAGCGGCCGGAAAGCGGAAGAGGGGAGACCGTATGACACTGTGTTGAAAGCCGTTGCCGGCTGTGACGACGCAGAATGACGGCGACGGGCGAGGGCAAGAGGAACCGGAAACATCAATCACGAGTATGATTCGAGTCAATACAGTTGGCTGGTCCGTCTACTCAGGAACGCCACAGAGAGTTCTTTCGCAGCATCGAACGTGCGCGAAGTCCGGAGGTTTTATATGGGAAGGTTGCCCCGGTTCGTTCTCATCGCCTTGGGCGCCGTGGTGGCGCTTGTCCTTCTAGTGGCGGTTTGCCTGCCGCTATTCCTGAATGCGGATAGCTTCCGTACCAGGATCGAATCCACCCTGACGAAGTCGCTGGGCCGCAAGGTGAGCATCGGAAAGCTGGATCTGTCCGTATGGTCGGGTGGCCTGGTCGCGACCAATGCCAGCGTTGCCGATGACCCGGCGTTCAGTACGCAGCCGTTTATTCAGGCTGACAGCGTCAAAATTGGGGTGGAGATCCTTCCTTTAATACTGAGCAAGCAGATTCGCATCCGCGGATTTTCGCTCGTGTCCCCGAAAGTGCAGTTGCTGCGCGCGGCCAACGGTACGTGGAACTACTCAACGATCGGGAAATCGGGGGCAACGACGGCCCAGGATGCGGACACGAAGCAGGCGTTTCCCGATCTGACGGTGGGCCATGTAACGGTGGAGAATGGGCGGTTCACCGTGGGAACCCAGCCCCGCGCGGGCGCACCAGCCGCCGCACCCGCCCGGGTCTATGACCAGGTAAATCTGGAAGTAAAGAACTTTGGCTTCAAGAATTCGTTTCCCTTTACCGTGTCGGCGCATTTGCCTGCTGATGGGACGGTGAGCCTGAGCGGAACGGCGGGGCCGATCAACTCGGAGGATGCGTCCGCAACGCCTTTCTCGGGACATCTGGAGATGAAGCATATCGATCCGCTGGCGGCCGGGTTTGTGGATGCCTCGGACGGCGTCACGGGCCTGGTGGGCGACATGGTTCTCGACGCCAGCTGGAACGGGCAGCAGATGCACGTGAGCAAGCTGGAAGTGAACAGCCCGAACATCACCCTGGTGCGGAGCAACGCACCTAAGCAGCCGACGCCAGCGGGCGCCAATCCTGAGGGAACGACGATGCTCGAAAACCTGTCGGTGGATAGCGCACAGATCAAGGATGGATCGGTGACGTTAAAGACTGCGGGACAGGCTGGTTCGGCGGTCTACCAACAATTAAATGCGCAGATCTCGAACGTGACGCCGAAGACCCAGTCACCTTTCAATGTCAGTGGGCAGCTTCCCGGCGGCGGCAGCATGAGCGCCAATGGCAAGGTGGGTCCATTCAACCAGGCGAACAATGCGGCGACGCCTCTGGATGCGCAGATTACGTTGAAGCATGTGGAGTTGGGCTCGTCAGGCTTGCTGCCTCCCGATGCGGGTATTGGCGGAACGGCGGATCTGCAGGCTCAGGTGAAATCCAATGGGCAGACATTGAATGCGACGGGCTCGACGCAGATTGCCGGAATCAAGCTGGCAAAGGACGGTCAGCCTTCTGCCAAGCCGGTGCAGGTTCAGTTTGCCATCGTCCAGAACGAACAGGCGATGACCGGGGAGATCCAACGGGCGGTGTTCGCCGTGGGCCGGGCGACGATCAACGGGTCTGGTACTTACCAGGCGAGTGGACCGACAACCGCGATCAATCTAAAGGTGAACGGGGATGGTGTTCCGATTGATGAGCTTGTGGCCTTCCTGCCTGCTGTCGGCGTACGCCTGCCGCAGGGGTCTCAGCTCAAGGGCGGAACGTTGACCACGGCGCTGACGGTTTCAGGGTCGTCAGCGAGCCCTGTGATTAGCGGACCCGTCCGCTTGAACAACACGCAGCTGGCCGGCTTCGACCTCGGCTCGAAGTTGCAAACGCTTTCCCAATTGACGGGGGGACGAATCGGCAGCGCGACCGGGTCGGGAACGAACATCCGTTCGCTCAGTATGAATATCCGCGCGGCAGGTGGCGGCATACAGACGGACAATATTGCGTTAGATGTTGCCGGTGTTGGAACCGCCACCGGCGCGGGCAGCGTGAGCCCGGCTGGTGCATTGAACTACAACGTGGTCTTGAAACTCACCGAGCTGGCCGGCGGAGCTTCCGGCAGCAGCGCACCTGCGGCGAGTGCCGCAGGAGGTAAGGCTGCGCTGTTGGGCGGATTGATGGGGATGATTCCTGGCGGCGGGGCAGGTGGGGCGGTGGCCGGTCTGGGTACCGCCGGCGGGATAGCGGCGGCGGTGATGAGGAACGGGATCCCGGTGGCCATCGGGGGAACGACGAGCAACCCGACCTTCGCTCCCAACCTGCGTGGGGTTGCAGCGGGCGTGGGAGCAAGTGCAGGACAACAATTGCTGAATGGAAAAGGCAACAACAAGCAGAAGGGGAACCAGAGCAATCCACTGGGCAACGCGTTGGGCGGCTTTTTAAACCGGCACTAGCGAGAGGATCTTCCATGAGTGGCAAAGCGGATTTTAGTGTCGATGAGTGGGATCTTCTGCGGTCGTCACCTTTAATGGCGAGCATGTTGGTAGTTGCTGCCAGTCCAAGTGGACCGGTGGGACTGGTGCAGGAATCTAGTGCCACGGCCAAAACCATCTTGCAGACGGTGGCAACCGCGCAGACACCGTTGCTGAAGGCGCTGTCTGAGGATGTGACTCAAACCATGGCTATCCCCAAACCGCCGCCGGGTGCTACGCCCGGCCAGGTGCAGGAGGCTGCCGCAGAGATCCTGAGACGGACCTCGGCGCTGCTCACCACCAAGGCTACGCCCGAGGAGACGGCAGAGATCAAGGGATGGCTGGCCAAAGTGGCACAGGCCACCGCGGAGGCAGCGAAGGAAGGTGGGTTTCTCGGTTTCGGCGGCGCGTCCGTTTCCGACCAGGAGAAAGCGGCGCTGGCGATGCTCAACGCCGCTCTGGGGTTGGGAACGGCTTGAGGGCTGTCGAGACACATTTCCAGGAAATGTGTCTCGACGCTTGTAATAATATTCGACCGGAGAAACTATGTTCCTTCTTCGTGTCGCATTTGCGCTTTCGCTGGTTTCGGTTGCCGTCGCCCAGAATCCTCTGCAGGTCTCTTCCCCTAACGGACAAATTGTGTTCACGCTCTCCGGACAGGCTGCTCTTCACTACTCCGTCAGCTTCCGGGGCAAGCCTCTCTTCGATGAATCAGAGTTAGGGTTAGACCTGCAAGGTCAACCTCCGATTGGTCCCGGCTGGCGATATGTGAATGCCCAGCACAGTAGCGCCGACGAAACCTACACCATACCGGTGGGCAAAACGAAAGAAGTGCGGGATCACTACAACTCCCTGATCGCCGATTTTTCTGGCGACTCCGGAGCCAAATTCGCGATCGAGGTCAGAGCCTTCGACGACGGCGTCGCCTTCCGCTATGTCGTTCCCGAGCAGCCCACCCTTAATCCTGTCCGCATCAGCGGCGAGCGCACGCAGTTCCGCTATAGCAGCGACGCCACCCTGTACCCGCTGGTGGTGAACGGTTTCCAGTCGTCGTATGAAGACGACTACCAGATGCGCACGGTGGGCAGCCTCCATCCTGACTGGCTCATCGCGCTCCCGCTGCTGGCGCAGGTCCCGGGCACTGGCTGGGTGGCTATCACGGAAGCGAATCTCGACCACTACGCCGGCATGTATCTCCGCGGTGTTAAGCAGCTTCACACCCTCAAAGCAGATCTGTCGCCCAATGTCGATCTCCCGGGCGTCGCGGTGGATACCAGGGCGCCGGTCAAAAGCCCGTGGCGGGTGCTCATGATCGGAGATACGCCCGGGCGCCTGATCGAGTCAAACATGATTCTCAACCTGAATCCGCCTTCGAAGATCGCCGACACCTCGTGGATTCACGCCGGAAAATCGGCATGGGACTGGTGGTCGGGCGACACCGCAACAGGTGTCAGCTTTACCCCGGGCATGAACACTGAAACCTTAAAGCATTACATTGAGTTTGCTTCGGATTCGGGCTTTCCCTACATGCTGATCGATGCCGGCTGGGCCAAGGCGACACCGGGCGCCAAGCCGGGGGATTATGCCGATCCGGCAGACATTACCCAGTTCCATCCCAAGGTCGACATCCCCGAGTTGCTGCGCTACGCCAAAGAAAAGAACGTTCGCATCTGGCTGTGGTCGCATTGGACCTCGATCGACAAATACATGGACCAGGCGTTTCCCCTGTTTGAGCAATGGGGAGTCGCCGGGGTAAAGATCGACTTTATGAACCGCGACGACCAATGGATGGTGGACTGGTATCGTCGCGTAGTGGAGAAAGCCGCCGAGCATCATCTCATGATCGATTACCACGGAGCCTTTAAGCCCGATGGCCTGCGCCGCACCTATCCAAATTTGCTGACTCGCGAAGGAGTGATGGGCAAGGAGTATTCCAAGTGGTCGGCGCGGGTGACTCCGGTCCACAACACAACACTTCCCTTCACCCGCATGCTCGCTGGTCCCATGGATTACACCCCCGGCGCCTTCAACAACTCCAATCTGGAGAAGTTTGTCGCGCGCAACAGGATGCCGATGTCGTTGGGAACGCGGGCCCAGGAGCTGGCCTTGTTCGTGGTATTTGAAAGCCCGCTGGAGATGGTTTCCGATTACCCGGAACAGTACAAAGGGCAGAAGGCCTTTGACTTCATCAAGCAGGTGCCGGCCACCTGGGATGAAGTCCACGTGATCGATGGTTTCCCCATGCGCTACATCACCCTGGCACGCAGAAGCGGCAAGGACTGGTATGTCGGCTCGCTGACCAACTGGGAAGAGAGAAACACCAGGGTTCCGCTCGACTTCCTCGGCGAAGGTAAGTATGTCGCGGAGATCTATGCCGATGCGCCCGATGCCGGCGCCGATGCGACCCATATTGCTTTCAGTAAACGTGCCGTTGACCGCAGCACGGTCCTTGACGTTCATATGGTTTCCGGGGGTGGCAACGCTATCTGGATCCACCCGGAGAAACCATGAAGGCGCTCATCACCGGGGGCACAACAGGGATTGGTTTTGGCATCGCGAGCGCGATGGTCGAGGCCGGCTACGATGTAACCGTGACCGGGTTGACCGATGAGCAGGTTGCCGGTGTTCCTCAACATCCGCACCTGTCGGCGGTGAAGCTCGACGTCACCTCGGATGCATCAGTGGCGGCGATGCTAGCTCCGTTCGACGAGTTAGCTGCGTTGATCAACTGCGCCGGGGTGATATTTCGTAACTTCGCTGAGTACGATATCAAGACTTTTCAGAGAGTAATCGAGGTGAATCTGACCGGGACCATGCGTATGTGTGTCGGCGCCCGCCCTAAACTTGCCGCAGCCCGCGGCGCCATCGTCAACACCGGGTCGATGCTCTCGTTTTTCGGTGGGCCGGCGATCCCTGCCTATACCGCCTCCAAGGGCGGGGTGGCACAATTGACCAAGGCACTGGCTGTTGCCTGGGCAGCGGAGGGTATCCGGGTGAATGCCATTGCTCCGGGTTGGATCGCAACCGAACTGACCCGCGGCCTGGTGGAGGATGAAAGCCGGTCCGCC
>Ga0137412_10005598_pt1 | contig 10041 bp, 8 predicted proteins | sample CZODoug2_1_16fun_FD_122160 | JGI IMG/M metagenome (GOLD analysis project Ga0137412, IMG submission 122160) | Vadose zone soil fungal communities from Angelo Coast Range Reserve, California, USA - CZODoug2_1_16fungal (Hybrid Assembly) | ecosystem: Environmental > Terrestrial > Soil > Vadose zone... | reverse complement strand
CGCTCTTCCGTCCATGCCGACAGCTTGAGTAGTCTCGAGAAAACGAAGCTCTCAAGCAGTGCACCGAAAATCCATGGCCCGCTGATTGGGAATGATAAGCCGGCTATCTGGGAAAATGGTGGGCCCCGCTCGCCATCGAATTAACGCGGAAAACGCCCAGTTTGATAGAGATTACAATTCGAGAATCGCAGTTACCCCGAAAGTCGCCCCGGTAGTGACGGTCGCGGGGAGAACTCTGACGGGAGGGTTGTTTGGCGCACTGCTCGACCGCTCTGGGGCAGGGGCACCTGAATCGGTTGGAGGAGCGGACGCAGCTCAGACGGGTCCAGCGTGTGTGAGTCGGTAGACGCAGAGAGGCGGTGGAGATCTGGAAAACCCTACGACGGGCGGGAGCTCTAGCCCCCACCCGTCCTGCCTTGCTCGTGGCTTATTGGTCGATCCAAACAAGTATCGGCTTTGACGCGATACCGTTCGCTACCACCTCCAGGACGCTTGGACCTGACTCCTGTACTCGGGACACGTTGAAATGCGTCGATACGATTGCATCCGAGGCCACCGCCATGCTGCTGTGGTCGTGGGTGCGACTGTAGAAAACGTGGGATGTTCTCAAATTCCTGATCCGTACCAACGGGAAGTTCGTCGCCGCCTGTACGTCATCGCCATAGGCAGCCCCTTGGGTCACGCCATTGAAGCCGGTACCATCGATTTGATAGGACTTGCCTCGGGTCAGCACTACGGGTGTGGAGAGGACGACCGGTGCGATTCTTCGCTGGAATTGCAGATCCTTGCTGGAGATATTGGGATTGTAGAGTTCAATGTCACCTGAAAAATCCGTGAGCAGGATCTGTCCCGTAGGCAGCAGCAGCATGTTGCCGTAGAAGGATCCATCGACCGGTGCATTCGGAGGTCCCGGGACCTGACTCAAATGGCGCCCGTCCCACTCGAAGAAGAATGAAGGAGGACTGCCATACGAGGGGCTCGCCATCATCAGCACTTTGTCATTCGGCTCCCACGAGGCTGGACCGTCGGCAATATTGATATCGGTCACGCCGTCTACTCTTGGCAACACGGGGCCCGGGTACCAGAGCCGATCCTTGGTATCGTAGATGGCGGTAACCCCCACGCCGTTGGGACAGGTATTTGAACCCGTGTAGAAAACTGTACCATCTGCGCGCAGCACTGCGGGCCCCAGCTCGAACGTTGGCGTCGGCGCCAAAGCGTTCAGTTCCCCGCACCCGAGACCGGAATCCCAGAGTTGAACGATGGTGCTGCCGGCACTGTGCCACGACCCCGTTCTGGAGTTATAGAGCTCCGAGTTGGTGCCTGTCGGGTAATAGGGGAAGTTGAACGGAACGTAGGCATCCACCGTGAGCACCTCGCCGTTCGGCAGCAAAGTCCAGCCCTCCTCGTCGTTATCGTCGTACTTGCCCGACCCCGTTGCCGTCCACGTCAGGGTCTTCGCATTCAGCAGCGCTTGCTGCTTGGTGCAGCAATCCGCTTGCATGTAGACGCCGTTCGGGAGGACGACGCCTTGGGCGTCGCCGATCGTCTGCATCAACGGGGCAGGAGGAGGCAGATTCTGAATGAAGCTGAAGGACGGCGGCGGCGCAACAGACCTCCAGACGTTCTTGATCGGATCGTAGATCGCGCCCTCGGCGGTCCAGATAGGGGTAAAGAAGACGCCGTCAACTACATTGTATTCTCCGCCCATGATGATAACCCGCCCGTCGGGCAGAACGGCGGAAGAGTGATAGAGCGGAGCGTATCCGTCCGGCAGTGAGGCGATCTGCGTCCATGTTCCATTGACATAGCTGCCCGTATTGTCTGGAGTCAATCGCCACCAATCCTGACACCCTGCATCCTGAACGATGACCGTGCCGTCAGTGAGCAGCAGTGGGTTGGCAGCGCCCGGAACTCCACCATTGCAGCTGTTCGAAGTGAACGGCGGTTGATTGCGGAGTGGTTGCCACGGCGATGCAGTCGATGAGTTCGCGGACAGCGCCAGCGCCGGAGCGATGGCAGCTCGCGTGCCGCGCGGCGGGATGGGCTTGAGCCGAGGGAACGTCTGCGCGTCGGCCAACCCGAAACAGGTGAGTGCCGCGAACAAGCACATGATCCTCATCCGAGTAACGGTTTTCATGGAGAGTCCCCCCTCTTTACGTTTTTAGAGTTTGCGGATCAGCCAACAGAATGTTACTGAAGTGTGACCATTTTGTGAACTCGCCGGACGCGCGATGGAGCTTATGTTCCAGCCACCCCTACTCGAGCGTTTTACGCACCGGGCCCGGCAGTGGCGGCCGAAGAAAGGGCATCACGCGGCGTCCAATTGGCGCACTGCAAGAATATCTTTGCGATAGTAGAGCGAAGAATGACATCGTTCGCAACGCACGAAATTGACCGGGACGGCGGCGACGGCAGCCAAAGCAAATAGAAATTCAGGATGGCGCGTGACGTGAAGCTTGAGGCCGATCCAGCAGCCAAGAAACACGGCGCAGAGAATCGCAATCTTTACTCGGTACCAAGAGCGACCGAGAGCCTCGTCCGTGGCGGAGTCAACGACATTTTCCACAAATACCACCTAACCAGAAATTGCACGACCGAAGCGTCGTGATTTAGCGCGACCAATAGGTCCAATCATAATTGTGTACCCCTTTGTTGCGGCGCTTACCGGCCACTGATGGACGCTGCCTTAACGGCCATCTTGGCATCGAATTTCTCCTTGTTGATGACGACTCGTTCGTGCCGCCCGCGGGAGATAAGGTCGACGCCGTCGTGCGCAATGACGGCGAAGGTGAGTTTTCTGCCTTCGACAGCAACGAGTTCGACAGATGCCGTGATCTCGAAGCCCGACGGCGTCGCGGCCTCGTGGCTGACATCGATGTGGGTGCCGAGAGATTGTTCGTGGGGCCAGTCGAGGTGGGGATTGATGGCTTTGATGCAGGCCCATTCGAGGAAGCCGACCAGGAAGCCGGTGGCAAACACTTCCGGCATCACCAGGAATTCACTGGCTTCCGGGTACAGCGCCGGAACCATCTTGGATGGCGGCAGAACCAATCGATGCTCGTAGCTGATGCCGGGCTTCAGTGTGTCCTTCATTCAGTGTCCTTCATTCAGTATTCGCGAGAAACCGCGGCCGCGCCTGCTGCGCCGGCTAGCGTTCAAAATCGACGGCGGCGGGCGCGGGCGCCGCATCCTGGAGATACGCGGCGGGGGCCGCATCCTTGAGATACGCGGCGAGCCATCTCTGCACCTCTTCATAGAAATGGCGGCTGTCTTCCGGCTTGGTGATCCAATGCCAGGCGTCGGGCCACACCAGTAGGCGGCTCGGCACATGCATGCGTTGCAGGGCGCTCCAGTTCTCGAGGGTATTGCCGATGGGCACGCGAAAGTCGCGCTCGCCGATGCTGAGTAGGATGGGCGTTTTCCAATTGGCGGCGTACGTCAGGGGACTCTGATCGCGCCAGATGGGATTGCCTGCCCACGGCGGGCCGCCGTTGGTCAACTCGCGTCCGTAGATGGAGTCGCTGACGCCCCACTGGGTGGCGAGATCGACTTCGCCGGCGTGACTGATGATGCACTTGTAGCGGGTGGTCGTGGCTTCGATCCAATTGGCCAGGTGCCCGCCGTAACTCGCGCCCGCGGCACACATCTTGGATCCGTCGATGAAGGGGTAGCGCTTGAGCGCCTCGTCCACCGCCTGATCGATTTCGTCGCCGGGGGTCTTCAACGGGTCGAGCTTGATGGCTTGCGCGAACTTTTCGCCGAAGCTGGTCGATCCGGTGTAGTCGGTCATGAGAATGACGTAGCCGGGCGAGGCCAGCAGGTGATAGTTCCAGCGCAGGCCGATCTGGTCGGGGTTGTTGCTGGCGGCGCCGCCGTGGATCAAGACCAGCAGGGGATACTTCTTGGCGGGATCGAAGGCCGGCGGCAGCACGATCATGTTGTGGATGTTTCGGCCCTTGGCGCTGGTGAAGTAGAAATGCTGGGGCGGCCGCCAATCGATGGCCGCCGCCGCGGCGGTGTCGACGTGGGTGAGGTAGTGGTGCGAGCGATGCACCGCATCGATGCGGACGATCTCCGCGGGGCTCACGGAACTACCGTAGCCGGCGATCAGCACGGGTGCCGCGGCCTTCTGCGGAATCTCAAGGGAGGTGTAGCCGCCGGTGGAGGGTTCGACGACCAGCGCCGGCTTGGCGTCCTGCACCGTCTTTGCGCCCTGGGTCGATACTCGATACAGGTTCTGCTTGGCGGCCTCGGGTACGAGCAGGTAGGCGAACTTGCTGTCCGGCGTCAGCGCGTAGTGCGCGATTTCGCGGTCGAAGTCGCGGGCGACCAGAGTGGGTTCGCCGCCCGCGGGCCAGGCCACTTTCTGGAGCCGCGCCAAGTGATAGACCTCGGCGTCTTGCGGCTCGTATTTAAAGAACAGCGCCGTGCCATCCGCGCTGAATTTCGCCTCCCCATAGTCGCCCGCCGCGGGGCTGACGATGGTCGGCTCCGTGCCGCCTTGCGCGCCGACGCGATACAGGTGATATCCGACTTGGGCAAATGCCGCGTTCCAGCGTTCGGTCGTGGCGGTGAACACGACCTCATGGCCGTCCGGGCTCCAGATCGGCGCGAGCGAGACATTGTTGTCGACTTCCGCACCGGAGAATCCCGGCGCATGCGCCAGGGCGCTGGCGGAGAGAATGTCCTTGGGGACCGAACCCAGATCGACCAACTGCACCAAGACAGTCGGCTGGCGCTCGTCCAACCATTGATTCCAGTAACGCACGGGGAAATGCTCATACACCCGGACGTTGTACTTGCGCTCCTTGTGTTCCGCGGCGATTTTCTTGTTGGCCTCGTCGTCCAGGGCGTTGGGGTAGACGCGGGATTCGAACAGGATGGCCTTGCCGTCCGGGCGCCACTTCGGGTTCTTGGCGCCGGTGGAGAGATTGGTGAGCCGGCGCGCTTCGCCGCCCTGCGCGACATCGAGAATATAAATCTGCTCGACGTCGTCGCCTTCGCGTTTGGTGGAGAAGGCAATGCCAGTGCTGTCGGGAGACCAGGCGACGTCGTCCTCGGGCGCCTTGGTATTGGTGATCCGGCGCGGCGCCTTCAGTCCATCGGTCGACACGAGCCAGAGATCGCTGACGGCCTTGTCGGTTTCGTAGGAGGGTTCCAACACCGAAAAGACCACCCACCTGCCGTCGGGACTGACGATGGGGGCGCCCACGCGCTTCATCATCCACAGAGTCTGGTGAGTGATCGGCGCGAGAGGGGAGGTCGCTTGGGGCGCCGCTGCCTGGGCCGCCGCCGTTTGGGGCGCCGCTACTTGGGCTGCCGCTGCTTGGGCGGCCGCAACTGAGGGCGCCGCTACGAGCGGTGCCAGGAAACAGGCCGCGATCAGGGGCGCGCAAATCTTGTAATGATTCATCGGATCTCGCCAGCTGGGGGTGGATGGGTATTTTAGCGGGCAACGACCCAGGCGGGGTGGTATGCCCTGATGCGATCGATCTCGGTTCGGGGAACACCGGCGCGGCGCGCGAATTCAGGCCAGCGTGCGACAGCGGCGGCGACGCGATCCAGCCATTCGACCGGCTTGCGGACGTCGAAGGCGTCGGCGAGGGCGATGAGGTCGGCCTCGGTGATGTCCCATGCTTTTCCCCTGACCAGCATTTGATGCTGACGGGTCCATTTGCCGGCGGCAGGGTTGTGAGAGAAAGAAAGGTCGTATGCCGGAGCAAGGTCCCACTCCCCTTGTCGATCGAGCATGAAGGCGAGATTCTTGGTGTGGTCATCGCAGTTGACGGCGGCGACATTGAAGGCGCAGCGCAGCCAGGCTTGCTCGAGTGCGGGGGCGCCCAACTTCAATTCGAGCACGGCGCGCAGATACTGCTCGTAACTGTGCACGTAGGGGGTATTGAAATCCAGGTGCATGAGCCCGCAGAGGGACTGCACGTGCAGCTTCTCGTTGTCCCGGCGGTCGAACCGTTTGCTCATGAAATGCGCGCGGCCGCCTTCTTCCAACAGGCGGCATTCGCTCATCTCAATACCGGCCTCGATCGCCATGAGGTAGTGCGCATATTCGGTGCGGCCGAAGCCGGCCGAGCTGCCCAATACGCCGTCGCCGCCCAAGTCGAACTTGAGCAGCCAATGCTCATACCCCTCCTTCAAGTCGAATTGTCCGGAGACGACCTCGTTGGTCCGCGGGTTCCAGCCGATGACGGCCTTGGCGCGGGCGCCGCCGGCCGAACTGCCGATGTCCAAAATTTCCTGAGCGATCTTGCCGAGCTCGCCGCGCAATGCGCGGCGCGCGTCTTCGACGAGGTGCGCCATGTCGAGAGATACCGTCGCGGCGGGAGTGCGCGTTTCGGCGACGGCCGGCTCGAATTCGAGAGCGCCCATGGCGCGGCGGCCGACATAGACGAGACGCTGCAGCGTCGTGATCTCTTCGGCTCGTGATCCGTGGCGGGTCAGGTATTCATCGATGAGGGCGTTGCCGAATGCATCGGGGAGCGCGTCGGCCAAGAGGCCGGGCAGGCCGTGAAATGTGTTCTGGGGCAATTCGGGAAAGCTGAACCGCTGCTTGGTCTTGAGCTTCATGCGCAGCGGCGACAATTCCGGGCCGGTGTCTGCGAAGTCCGGGGCGTATTGAAATTCGTAGAATCCTGGCTTGCCTTGCAGGGGTGCGACTGCGCCGACCGAGCGCTGCCAGAGGCGCACCTCGACGACGTTGAGATCAGCCATGGGGTGTGTCCGGGCCTGGCGGAGCTTTGCTTGCGGGCGGCGTATTTGCGCGGGGCGTGCCGGTGCGCGGCGCGCGTTGGCGGTGAGTGCGTTTGCGCTCGGCCGCGAGCAGGGCGAGGGGCCCCGGGGCATCGGGCGGAGGCACGAGGGTTTCCAAACCGTCCAGCAAATTGAGCGCCCGCAACAGCGCCACCAAATTGCGCAAGGTGATGGCGCCGGTTTTTTCGAACCGCTTGAGCGGGGTCAAACCAATGCCGCTCTTCCGCGCCAGATCGGCCTGGGACAGGGCGGCGCCCTGCGGTGAAATTCGCCAAGCCTTGATGGACTGAGCGAGGCGTTCGGCGATTTCTGTGTTAGTTAGATGATAGAGGGACATGGGCTAAAATTAGTCTATAAACACTATGAATTGCAGATAATAGTCTAATTGTAGACTAAAGCAATTGATGTTAAAAAGAGGTCTAATACTAGATCATTATCAGCCTAAAATGACGATAACGGTCTATTTTTAGACCTATCTGGGCCTTCTATCCTCGGAATCGCAACCACCAGAGAATCGCCACTACTATTATCAGAGATGGCGCCAAGCTGCTCCGAGGGGAGTCGATCAGGAATAGGTGGAGCATGTCGTAACCCCATTTCCGCGCGTGTATCGCTTCAGTCTTTGTCTCTCAACACTGGAGCCGATATGAGCCGCACAATCCACGTCGCTATCCTAATGGCGCTGGCGATGACTTGCGAGGCGCAAGGCATGGGCAGCTTGGCCGACATCGCCGTGATCGACCGGGAGAGCGGAGCCGTACTCAGTCCGCATTTCTACCGCGGCGAATACTGGGTGGCCGGAACCCCAGGGGCTCGGTACGCCATCGAAATCCGCAATCGCTTCGGCGAACGCCTGCTGGCCGTGACCTCGGTCGACGGCGTCAACGTGGTCTCGGGCGCGACCGCAGGTTGGGATCAAACCGGATATGTGTTCAGCCCCGGCGAGAGTTACCAAATCACGGGTTGGCGGAAGACGGACGCGGAAGTCGCCGCATTCACCTTTACCGCGTCTCCTAATTCCTACGCGGAACGCACCGGGCGGCCGGCAAACGTCGGCGTCATCGGCGTGGCGATTTTTCGCGAGCGCGCCGTGCCGCCCGTCCAGGGTCGACCAATGATCGGGCAATCCCTGAATCGGCCGGCAGCACCACGCGCGTTCGAGTCCGACTCGGCGCCGCCAAGTGATTCGGCGCTGCCCAGCGATTCTGCGGCGAAGGCGCCGGCGGCGAGAGGGTCGAACTCCGCGGCGACGGCCGACGCCAGAGGCGCGAACTCTGCGGCAGAGGCCGAAGGCAAGGTGGCGCCTTCCAACTTGGCGTCCGCCATCCAGGCGCCCAAGCTCGGCACGGGGCACGGCGAGCGCGAATACTCGTACGTCAACCACACCGAATTCTCGAGAATGCAGAGCCAGCCGAATGAAGTCATCCGCATTCGCTATGACAGCCTCGACAACCTATTCGCCATGGGCATCATCAAGCGTCCGCACCCCGCTACGCCCGCGATCAACCCGTTCCCGGCCACCCCCGAGCAGCAGTACGTGCCCGATCCTCGAGGATAGCGGCGAGGAACTGCCATACTGCGGTGAATGACGATCACGGACGAGAGTGATGAGGCGCTGATGACGCGCTACGGCCGCGGCGATGCCGCGGCCTTCGAGCTGCTTTATCGGCGGCATGAAATGCGGATTTGGCGTTATCTCGAACGCAATGTGCGCAACAGGGCAACTGCGGACGAGCTGATGCAAGAGGTTTGGTTCGCCGTCGCTCGGGACGCGACCCGCTATGAGGCCTCGGCGCGGTTCACGACTTGGCTGTTCACGATCGCACACAATCGGATGATCGACTCGATTCGCACGGGTCGACGCCATACGAGCTTGGAAGCGCTGGGATACGAGGCCGAATCGGTGGTCCAGCAACTCACCGCGGATCCCGGCTTGGGTCCTCTCGCGGCGGCGGTAACGCGGGATCAGGCGGGTGCGCTGCTGCGAGCCATCGAGACACTGCCCGGCGAACAGCGCCAAGCGTTCCTGCTGCAAGTGGAGGGCGACCTCAGTGTCGAGGAGATCGCGGCGATCACCGACACGAGCTTCGAGACCGCCAAAAGCCGTCTGCGTTATGCGCGTAGCAAGCTGCGCGAATTGCTCAAGGACTACGCATGAACGATTTACCTCCCAGCAAAGACGAGTCAGAGGATGTCGACGATCACTACCGGCGTGCGTCGGTACTCGATCCTAGCCGGCCGAGCGAGCCGGTGCGTCGAGCGGTGCTCGAACATGCCGCGCGGTTGGCGGCGGAGCGCACGGCCAACGCGGAGCGCACGGCTACCAATGCGCCCAGGGGGATCGGCTCGACGCGAGTGTCGGGACGTCAAACATGGTGGCGGCCGGCGGCGTTTGGCACGCTCGCTGCGGCGGTGCTCGCCGGAGTTTTGATTGCGCCGCAATTTCTCACGCCGCGCGCACCCCAGAGGACCGCGTCGGCGCCCGCGCAAGTTTCGCAGCCCAATGCGGCCGCAACGCCGGAGGCAACGACAGAGAGGAAAGAGCAACCGCGGTCGGCGGCAGACGAACGACCGTCTTCGCCCGCACCGGCCCCGGCCCCGGCACCTGCACTTGCGCCTTCGCCAGCGTCGCCAGAAGTGCAGGGCAATGCAGCGCCAACCCCTGACGCAGCAGCGGAAATCGCCGCGAACAACGCGCCGGCGAAAGTGCAGAGCATGGCCAAGGCTCGGAGTGGGGCAGCAGCAAGCAGTGATTCGGAGACGGACGACCGACGCGCGCAGGCGAGCACCTCTTCCGCTAGCGGCATGTTGGCGGCGCCGCGGGCAGCCGCACCGGTACCGCAGGAACTCGCGGCGCAGTTGCGGCGGGCCGCTGAAACCGGCGACGTCTCGACCCTGCAAGCGCTGCTCGGGAAACACCCCATCATCGATGCGCGTGATGAAGATGGCCGCACGGCGTTGATGCTGGCGACGCTGCATGGACAGGCCGCTGCCGTCAATGCGTTGCTGGCGCGTGGTGCCGATCCGAATGCAGCCGATGCACGCGGCATGACACCGCTTCAGGCCGCCGTCGCCGGGAACCAACGGGCAATTGTCGCGGCCCTGCAACGCGCGGGTGCTCGGTAGCAGAACGGCGCGACGCTAGCAATAATCGCGCGGCGCTGCTCGCTCGTCGTCGGCGTGGTGGCTTAATATCCACGCGGTAGACGTTTATCGACCGTGGACTACGCGTCTCTACCATTGACTGCGCATTGATCGGCGGGACGAGGTATG
>Ga0137412_10005597_pt1 | contig 10042 bp, 9 predicted proteins | sample CZODoug2_1_16fun_FD_122160 | JGI IMG/M metagenome (GOLD analysis project Ga0137412, IMG submission 122160) | Vadose zone soil fungal communities from Angelo Coast Range Reserve, California, USA - CZODoug2_1_16fungal (Hybrid Assembly) | ecosystem: Environmental > Terrestrial > Soil > Vadose zone... | reverse complement strand
CTTCGGCCTCGGTTTCGAGCGCACGCTCGCCTATGTGACGGGCCTTGCAAACGTGCGTGATGCGATCCCGTTCCCGAGAACACCGGGGCATGCGGATTATTGAGGCGCATCCCGCGCGGGCGCATCGCGCCTGCGGCGAATCCCCCTCACCCGACCGCTTCGCGAAGAGCGAAGCGGTCGACCTCTCCCACAAGGGGAGAGGTGACGGAATTCGTGGCTCGCTCATCATTCGATGACGGTGACTGCAAGAACACTCGCTTCAATAACGCAGAAAATCCTGCCGCTCGCTGCGCCACGCTTGCTCGTCCGGCACGGCCAGTGCATCCAAATCCTTCGGTGTAGCCGCCGCATCATCCACCCATTCCCGCAACAACGGACCGCCGTTGATCACGTCGATGGCGAGTTTGCTGTGCTCGTATTCGTACGCAAAATCGCGCCACAGCGGATAATCCGGATACAGGCGGCGGATGGCTTTGAAGGCGAGCGCCTGGATGCGCCAGGGTTTGAACGCTTCATGATCGTAGGCAGGACCTTCCGTGTGAATCTGCACGCCGACACAAAGCTTACCCACATGTTTGTGAAACGTGGGTTCGAACCAGCAGTCGCGTAAGACGCAGCCACGCAGCCACTCCGGGGCGAGGGAGATCATCTCCTTCATGACCGCCCGCGCGTCGATGTCGGGGGCGCCGAACAATTCAAGCGGGCGCGTCGTGCCGCGCCCTTCCGAAAGGGTCGTGCCCTCGAGCATCACGGTGCCCGCATAGGCGCGCGCCATCCATAAATTCGGAGCGTTGGGACTGGGATTGACCCAGGTGCGCTCGCCCAGCGGCCAGCCAAATCCCGGCGCGGCATCAGGCTTGTAACCTTGCATTTCGATGATGCGATAATCGACATCGAGCTTGAGCGTTTTGACGAACCACAGGCCGAGTTCCCCGAGCGTCAGCCCCTGGCGCATCGGCAACGGTCCGGCGCCGACAAAGCTTTGCCAGCCTTCGCGCAGCGTCAAACCTTCAACCGGCCGGCCGACCGGATTGGGACGATCGAGCACCCACACGGCTTTGCGATGTTTCGCTGATGCTTCCAGGATATAGCGCAGCGTCGTGATGAACGTGTAGATACGGCAGCCCAGGTCCTGCAGGTCGACGAGAAGACAATCGAATGTGTCCATCATTGCATCGGTCGGCCTGCGCACTTCTCCATAGAGGCTGAAAACGGGAATGCCGTGCACCGGATCGTTGAAATCCGGTGATTCCATCATGTTGTCCTGCTTGTCGCCACGTAGCCCATGCTGCGGACCGAATGCGGCTGTGATCTTTATGTCACCGCAAGCCGCGAGCGCATCGAGCGAGTGCGTGAGATTTTCCGTGACAGAGGCTGGATGCGCGAGCAATGCAACGCGCCGACCGCTAAGCGGCGTGCGCAACGCAGGGTCGGCGAGAAGTCGATCGATACCAAATTTCATGGGCCTCATGCTCGAGAAAATTCATGCGCAAAGCAATCGGAATGATGGAAATCCGCTTTGCCGGGTGGATGGGCCAAAGCCCAGTAGGATTTGCGGCCGCTCGTTTCTTCGATGATGGCGGAGAGACCGAGGCGCCAGGGACCGAGACGCCCCTTGGCATCACGTGGCAGACCGGACACGTGATCGAGTTCCAGCGAGGCTTGCATTGCGAGGCGTTCGGGGCTGGATTGCACGTCGATCCGGGGCGCGTTCAAACCGGTCGCAACCTGCATTCCGCTTCTGTAGTTGTTGAACCGATAGGCTGCCCATTGCGTCGAGGGCGAAAAGTTGAATTCGTAATACGCGGTGTCTGTCGAAACACGGAGGAATGCCTCCAGGCAGGTCGTCAGCCAAAGCTGATCGGTGCGGGTCGCCAGCGTGACAGGCGGGAGTCGCAGTTCGTCGATCTTGCCGGTCACGACAAAGGAGAATACCAAGCTGCCGGGGCGTGGACGGGCGATCTCGACTTCGATCTGTGTGACGGCGAAGCATGGCGAGTTAGGATGAGGCCTCAATGCGTGGCGCATGGCACCTTTGTAGCACGGCGGTGGGCCGAGGCTACTCCGCCTCGATGCCCTGTTTGCGCAAGATTGCCCCGATGGCACTCACGGCTTCCGACGTCGTGCCGCCCAAACGTTGGATCAAGGACGTCACGTCGTCATGCCCCATGGGCTCGAGGTCTTCGCTGATCTTCTTGCCGAGTGCGGCAAAGTCGGTGCCGGCCGATGCGGCTTCGTAGGCTGCCCGATGGGCGCGAACCATCGCTTCGGGTGTCCGGGGCGGCAGCGCGATCCACTTGTCGAGCGACGTCATCGTCGACCAATAGTCGAAGGCTTTTTGCACGGTCGGATCGCCGATCTTGCCTTTCATGAGGTTTGCAAACACGGCGGCCTCGCCGAATTCCGGACGCGGCACGGGGCGGCCCTTTTGCAGGGTCCCGGACTGGCTCAAAATCTTGAAGCGACCTGTGTTGAGGAATTTCTGGATCTGGAACAGGTTGCCGGTCGAGGTCATGTCGATCTCGCCGCGTTCGAGCGCGATCATCAATTCGCTTGTGCCGCGATAGCCGACCACCCATTTGGCGTTCCAGTCGAGATATTCGATGCCCCAGGCCGTGGTCAGCATGCCGGAGCGCGGCACGCCGCCCAGCGCTCCCATGATGACGGGTGCAGTCCGTTTGTCATAAAGCCGTGGCTCGGCGTCCTTGCGAATGAGCATGACGGTGCCGCCGCGGCCTACTCCGCCCACGAAGGAATAGGTCGTCGGATCGAATTGCGATTGCGGTTTGCGGTAGAGCAGGGGATCGGCCTGCGTGGTCGACGCCGACATCAACGTCAAGCCGTCGGGCACGACTTGCTTGACGAAATAATTCATCGCGGTGATACCCTGCGCGCCCGGGATGTTGCGCACCACTGCGGCAGGCTTGCCCGGCAGATAACTCGCCAGCAGCGAGGCGATCAGTCGCGCCGAGGCATCGGTACCGCCACCCGCGGGCGAACCGACGATTACCGTCAGGGTTTTGCCGGCGAAGGAAACAGGCTCCTGGGCGAGGGTCATGGGGCTAGCGAGCAAGATGCCCAACGACGTGATGAAAAATGCTGCCAGTTTCCTGGCCGTGGAATTCTTCATGCTGCACCTGACGCTATTCGTCTATTGACACCCGCAATCCTCGCCCTCCGGATGCCCGCAGGCTTTGACGGCCGCGATCACCTCTGCTTGCTTGCGCTCCTGGTCGCGCCGGAATTCCGGATCGTTGTGCAGCTTCGCGCGCTTTTCGTGCCTGTGGCATGAGTAAAGCCCATCGACAAATCCAGAGTCATCGATCTGCCGGATATGATGGAGGTCCCACAATTCCATCGGATTGACGTTCTGGGCGTCCGCGTCGTAGCGCTTGGCTTCTTCGTAGACGTTGGCGATTGCTGCCATCGAGGGATAGAGCTTCGGCTCCAGCATGGGGCTAAGGTTCTGGTAGATCCAGGTAGCCTGCGCCTGATTGAGTTGGCCTTCCTTGGTGTACTTCTGCCGGATGATTTCGGTGCTCTTTTCGGGCTGGGTCTTGAAAAAATAAATGCCTTCGATGATCCCCTTAAGAAAGCGTTCGACGATGTCGGGATGCTTTTCGACAAAGGGTAGACTCGATGAGATGGTGGTGAACCAGATCATCGGCATCGGCTCGATATCGATGATCTTGAGCCCGGCGTCTGCGGCAAAGAGATGCGACGGCGCCATCAACAGGGCCGCATCGACATGGCCGTCGCGCACCCATTGCCAGACCGGCGTGCGCTTCTTGCGGCGTTCCTCCTCAGTGTCGGGACCCGTCAACTGCTCGGCGGCCTCGGCGGATTCCAGGCCCGCGACTTTGCTGACGAGTTCGATGTCGTCGCGGTCCACATCGAGCCCGCGCTGCTTGAGCAGAAGCCAGTCGTTGAGGCCGGGATGCATGCCGCGCGTGCCGACCTTCTTGCCGCGCAGGTCGCGGATGGTGTTGATGCCGGAATTGGGCCGCACGGCGAGTTTCGGGTTCACTGAATTCAGGGTTTGACCAAGATACACCCAGCTGTCGCCGCGGGCGCGGTGTCCATAAGTTGAGATGTGATTGCCGCCGACGAACTCCACTTCGCCGTTCTTTATCGCGCCGTGGGCATCCTGCTTCGAGATTTGATAATCGTAGTTGACGTCGAGGCCTTGTTTCGCCCAGGAGCCGGATTCCGAAATGACGTGAAGGAGATTGAGGTGCGTCGAGGCTCGGTACGGAAATGAGATTTTGTCCATATTGCGCATTGACTACGGTTCCTTCACCTTGCCTGTTTCCTCGCCATATTCGGTCCGCGCGATTGATCGCACATAATCGGCGATGTTGATACCGCTCTGGTCGCCCGGGCGCCAGGCGGGGTATTTGAAGCGCAGACCGCCATCGACCGGGATGTCGATGCCGGTGAGAAAGCTCGATTCATCGGAGGCGAGAAAGACGGCGGCCCAGGCGAGATCGGAAGCGCGCGGAAAGCGGCCGAGCGGAATGCTCTTGAGGAAATCATCGCGCGAGTAATGCGGCCGGTCTTTGCGCAGGACGAATTTTTCGTCCTCGATTTCCACCTTCATGTGCGTCCACAACTGGTGCTCCATGGCGCAGGGCGTGATGGTGTTCACACGTATGCCGTACGGCGCCAGATCCATTGCGGCGCAGCGCGCGAGATTAAGGAGTGCCGCCTTGGCGGCGCAATAAGCGGCGCCGGCAGGCTGTCCGAAATGCGCGGCAGTCGACAAGAGGTGGATGACGCTGCCGTGTTGTCCGCCCGCAATCATGGCTTTGGCGGCATGTTTGGTGGTCAACAGGCCCGCGCTTGGAAAGCTCAACACGGCCTCGCGCCAGTCCTCGATCTTCATGTCGAGTACCGAGGACCAATGCACGCGTCCCGCCATGTTCATCACGCAATCGACGTGGCCGTAATGCGCGACGGTTTCCGCAACCATGCGCACGACATCGGCTTCCTCGAAGGCATTGCCGGTCAGTGCGAGTGCATCGAATTCGCGGTCGGTCAGGAACGCCGCGGTTGCGGCCGCGGTCTTGGAATTGACGTCCGTGACGGCGACGCGGGCGCCTTCACGGGCAAAAAAATGCGCGATCGTGCCGCCGATGTTCGGCCCGGCACCGAAGACGATCGCGACCTTGTCGGCGAGGCGGTTCATATTAGTTCAAGCTTTCGTTCAGGCATGAGTTGCCTCGTTTGATTCGATGACAGATCGACAAACTCGGTGTGACTCCCTCTCCCCTCCGGTGGCGGTAAAGCCGCCGAGAGGGTTAGGGTGAGGGGGAACTCGAGAGACCGTTCCCCCTCACCCTAACCCTCTCCCCGGAGGGGAGAGGGAACTAGACCGAAATCGTCGCGCCTTCAGTTATTCACATGACCCATGTTAGATTCGTAGCATCGAATGGCTATTTCCCTTTGCTAAACGACAAGCGGGTCCCGGCCGCTTTGCAGCGGAACCTCGTCGCCGTGCTCAATCCTCCGCCATTGTTTGGTCGCGCGTCCCTCGCGTAGCGCTTCCATCTCGCGCCAGAAAATTCGGCGTAGCAGCGCTACCCCTAAGTCGGATTGGCCCAGGCGCTCCTGTGTGCGGTCGACAATCGTGCCCTGACCCATCATGGCGACATAGTCCTGCGCCGGCGTGAGTTGCAGGGAAGCATCCTCCGGCCACATCTTGTCGGTGAACAAGGCGTCGTGGTGGTCGGCGGGATTGTAGTCGCCGTATCTTTCGAAATGCTCGGCGGTGGCGCGATCAGCCTCTGGCCCCGCCGACGGGATGGCATAGACTCCCACTTTGTAAGTGTGGGTGTCGTCCACCGGGACATTCCATACGCCGCGATGAACCCAGGGTGCGTCCTTGGTGCGGCCGGGCGTCACGATGTGGTTGTTGTTCGGAAACGACCAGTCGCTGATGCGAACATTGTTGTTCGAGCGCGTTGCGACCTGGCGGATGCCGGCGTCGGTCTCGCTATAGTCGAGCTTGGGTATGGCGGCGGTCACGGCTTCACCGAACGGACCGACCTTGCCGGCCAGGTGCACAAAGCTGACATGGACCGCGTCGAGCGAGTTCTCGATCATCTGGAACCAGTTGCAGGGCCAGACCTGTATGCGGGCGAAGACAAGGAGGTTCGGCAGTTCGAACGCGGCCTTGCGTGGCAGATCGAATTCCGGCGGCGCATCGCGACCCATATAGGTGAAGATGAGCCCGCAATATTCGTGCACCGGATAGGCCGTGATCCTGATACGAGACGGCGCCGCCCGTCCTTCGGCGGGAGCTTCGGTGCATTCGCCGGAACCCGCATATTTCCAGCCGTGATACATGCAGCGGATCTCTTCGCCCTGAACCCAGCCGGTGTGGAGAAGCGTGAGCCGATGCGCGCAACGTCCGGCGACGAGATACGCGCGGCCACTCTCGCCGCGATAGAGGGTGAGGTCTTCGCCCATCACGCGCAATGGACGTGCCGTTCCGGCCTTGATGCTGTTGGAGACCGCAACCGGCTGCCAGAATTTTCGCAGGAGCCCACCCATCTGGGTTCCGGGACCGGTCTCCGTCAGGAGCCTGAGACGGTCTCCTTGAGGGTGTTCGCCTGGCATGCTGCTAACTCCCTATGGCGGCGTCACCACCCCGGTGCCGTTGCGGTTCTCCACGCGCACCCCATAGGGTTTCGAGAGCGCATCGACCCGCGCGATGATCGCCTCCGCCATCGCGCCGCCAGCCAGCATCGGCCGGCCGCGTTGGCCGCGTGGTCGGCCGAAGCCTTGATGGATCGGATGAATGCGGATCTCGTTGAGTTTGCCGCCTACGTAGTGGCAGGTGGTGGCGATGTTCTGCCAATAGGCTTCGTGGGCGACGTGGCCCTTCTTGCCATTGCCGGTGCGGGCGTCGAGGAAGTCCGAGGGCGTTGCGTCATTGGCAAGCCCGAAACGCTCGTAGGCCGTCGAAGGAAAGAACGGCACGGTTTCATTCTGGAAAATCAGGTTTCCGACCGAATGAAAAATCGGCTTGCCTTTGTGGAACTCGATGCCAAGCGGCGTGTGCGAGCCATGGCCGACGACGATGTCGGCGCCCGCCTCGATTGCCGCACGCGCAAAGGCGCGCATGAATTCGGCTGGCTCGCTCAACTCGCTTTGGGTCTTGGCGGCGAGCAGGCTTGAATGGCCGTATTCGTGGCTGTGGAAGTGCACGACCACCCAGTCGGCCTGCCGGCGCGCTTCCTTGATCCAGCGCAAATTCTCTTCGAGGTCGGTCTTGTCGCATTCGCTTGAAACCTTGAAACCATTGCCGCGAACGAAACGTTCGTTGAGCAGCGTCAGCTCTTCCTCGCGATCGGGCGGCGCTTCCAGCTCGCTGAAGAAGTGAGAGCGCTGTCGCTGACGCTTCTGTTCGAAACCGAGTTCGCGGCTCATGCGCTTGAGCTGTTCGAACATGGCGCCGTCGACCGTAAAAGTGTTCTTGAAGCCTGACGGGTTGATGCCCGGACGGCCGCGGATATCGGGGCGCTGTGCGCCGGCGCGGTTCCAGGGGCGGAAGGTGGCCGTGGTGGCCAGAATGGCAACGCGTCCGCCTTTGGTGTCGAGATAGCCGGGCATGCGCGCCTCGGCGAGATTGCGTCCGCTGCCGGCGTGCGGGATGCCGGCTTCATCGAGATGTTTGCAGGTCGCGAGCGCACCGCCTTCGCCATAGTCGAAAGCGTGGTTGTTGGCGGTGCCCATCATGGTGAGGCCGAACCATTTGAACTCTTCAAGCAGTTCCGGTGGCGTCGTCATGAAGGTGCCCTGGGTGATCCCGGGCGTTCCCTCGTCCCAATGCCGCACGACGGATTCAAGATTTCCGGTCCCGACATCGCAGCCGCGAAATATCTTCACAAGGCCCAAGAATTCAGGTTCGTCGAAAACCCGCAGGCGGCGCGTGAGCATGCAATCGCCCGCCAATGCAATGTTGAAATTTCCGGCCTCTGAAGCGTAAGTCATCATGCTGTCGGGCTTCCCTGATTAGAATGAATAGAGTTCGAGCTTGCGCTGGTCGAGAGTGGCGCCAAATCCGGGCGCATCCGTCGGCGTAATCGTGCCATCGACGAAATTGAATTCACCCGCGAAAGTGTCGTCGCCGAGCTTGTCGAAAAAGTGCGTTTCGGTCGGCCAGGGTTCGAGGTGCGGGATCGCGGAACGCAAATGCATGCGCACGAGCGCACCAATGCGGCTTTCGGAATCGGTGCCGATGACGACCGGCAGGCCGGCGGCTTCGCACAACGCAATGATCTTGAGCGACTCCGTCAAGCCCGTGCGCCTGGGTTTGACACTCACGGCGCCGACCGATGCGGCGCGAACATGCGCATTCACCTCTTCGAGCGATTGACAGCACTGATCGCCGAGAAGCGCGACGGGAAGGAAGGCCGCCATTGCGGCTTGGCGCGTGATGTCGACGAAACGGCATGGTTCCTCCACGAAGGAAACGTTGTAGTCCTTGACGTTCACCAGGATCGTGCGCGCTTCGCCCTCGGTATATTTGCCATTGCCGTCGACATAGATGACCGCCTTGGGGAGCGCTTTACGAACCTCGGCAACCATCTCGATATCTTCCATCGAGCGTTTCCAGGTCTTGAGTTTCATTCCGCGATAGCCGCGGTCGGCAGCCATGCGCTTACTCTCCTCCACCATGGCCTCGCGCGTATTGCCGTGTGCGATCCAGGTGAGCGGCACTGGTTTTGGTTTGCCGCCGCCGAGGAGGCGCCACACCGGCTGACCAAAAACCTTGCCACGCAGGTCCCACAGCGCGATGTCGATCAGCCCCTTGGCGGCCCGACAGGCCCGCACCTTTTCGATTAGCGCCAAGAGGGCGAGATGACCAAGCGGATCGGCGCCTTCGAGCAGCGGTTTGAAGAAATTCTCCAACTGATACGCAACCGTGACGGCATCCTCGCCGGAATGTCCGGGGCGGCAGACCGCCTCCGCAATGCCTAGCGTGCCGTCGTCGAGCGTGATCCGCAGGATGACGTATTGGCCGGCGCTCTCGGTGAGCGACGCGAAACTGATCGGCTTCTTGTAAGGCAGCTTGAGGCGAAATGCTTCGACCTTTGCGATCTTGAGATCGCTGGACAGTTTGAAATCGGTAGACGTTTTTGGATCGATAGAAGTGTGGGCTCTTGTCTCGTTCATGGTGTCGATATTCCTCCTCGAAATCGCTCCAACGTCATGCGTTTGGCGGGGCCTTGCGGCGCCGATTGCGTCACGCCAACGAACGGTGTTGCTTCCGTAAACCATTTCTCCTGTGCGGGCAGGCCCCAGGGCGCCATCATCCGGGCATCGGCGGGGTCCCAGCGCACGGGCGCAACTTCGAGGTCCATCGCCTGATAGTGCGTATTGAAGAGTTCGACGCGGTGGCCATCGGGGTCGCGGAAGTAGACATACATGGCGTGGCCAGGGCCGTGCCGGCCGGGACCGCGCTCGACACCCGCGCCGTATCCGAGCGTGCCGGCGACGTCGCAGGCGTGGAGAAGGTGACAGGTTTCCGGCGTTGTGAACGCGACATGGTGCAGCCGCGGGCCGGCCTCCTTGAAGAAGACGATGTCGTGCGGATTGCCCTTGCGTTGCAGAAAGACGCCGACCAGTTCGTCGCTCGCCGGTGCGATATATTCGCTGAGCCAAAAACCCGCCGCCATATAGAAGGTGCAGGCCTTGCGTACATCCGGCACGAGAATCTGGTAGTGGTCGATGCGTGCGGCGCAACCGCCGCGGTGCAGGTGGAATTGCGTAAGGGCGCGTTGAACGACAGGCATCGTGGCGCAGATTTCGAGCGGCACACCCGCGATATCGATCGCATGAAGCGTGCGGCCCTGGTGCGGCACATCGCCCCAGTGGGCGGGGCCTTTGTGGCTTTCTTCGGTGTAGAATAACCGGCTTGCTTCCAGGTCCCGGACTGTCAAGACGACGTGGCTGGTGCGGGTGATGTTGAACGGCGTGTCGTAATCGGTTTGGGCCAGGTCCATATTGGCCTCTGATTGCGGGCAGCCATAAC
>Ga0137412_10005596_pt1 | contig 10042 bp, 8 predicted proteins | sample CZODoug2_1_16fun_FD_122160 | JGI IMG/M metagenome (GOLD analysis project Ga0137412, IMG submission 122160) | Vadose zone soil fungal communities from Angelo Coast Range Reserve, California, USA - CZODoug2_1_16fungal (Hybrid Assembly) | ecosystem: Environmental > Terrestrial > Soil > Vadose zone... | reverse complement strand
AGCTTATCGCAACGCCGATCGCGGAAACCGTTCATGTCCAGCCGGTCGAAGATCTTATCGACGCGCGGATTCAGAATCGCGTCGTCCAAGCCGTTGAGCCGCCCGAAGTATTGCACCAGTTCTCTCGCGGTCAGCCGAGGGTAGAGCGCCGTGGCGGTCGAAAGAAAACCGACGGCGGCGCGTACTTTTTCCGGGTGCTCCACGATATCGTAGCCGCACACACTCGCGGTGCCGCCGGTGGGTTCCAGAATGGTGGCCAGCATACGCAAAGTCGTAGTCTTACCCGCGCCGTTAGCTCCCAGCAGCCCGTAAATCTGCCCCGGCAGGCAGCGAAAACTGACATCGTCAACCGCGCGAATCTCTCCGCGTTTTTTGTCACGGAAATATTTAGAGAGATTGCGAACTTCAATCATCGAAGGGCCTTCCTGGTCTCGTTCGATGCCGCATGATTTCCCAGTCCATCGTGCATGCGTGCTAGTAAAATGTTACTGGAAAATGTCTCCGTGGTGTCATTGCAAAGCCGATCGGTGGTTCCATCGCGGAGGCTCGGGAAACGAACCGTTAACACACCTACCTGACGCGACTTAGCCTCCCTCCCCTAGGTATCCCAGTGTGTCCTAGCAGCATCCATCATAAGGGGACGCGAATCGCGCACAACGCCGCTAGGGAAAGCCGCGGCCCTGTTGCTACAATCAAGCTCTTTGAGGCCCACCGGACGGAGGGCCCGCAAGCCACGCATTTGGGACGAAATACCATGTGGCGCGAGTGCGCCCGCGTACCGTTGTGCGGAGAGGTAGAAGTTAGAACCCAGAGAAAATGGATCGCCGACTGCGAAATCGCATACTGATTTTCCTGCTGGCCGCGGGGGTGCTGACGTTTGTGTTGTTCAAGGCAAGCGGCCGCCAGCCGGTGGTGAAAATTTCCGCACTCACACCGATTCGCGAAAACATCGTCGCGTCGATTTCCAGTAACGGAAAGGTCGAGCCCATCTCGCCATTTGTCATGCGCGCGCAATTGGATACGTTCGTTGAAAAAATTCGCGTGGTGGAAGGGCAGGCGGTCAAGAAAGGTCAGCCGCTGCTGGAGCTCAACGTGAAGGATGCCGAGGCGCAACTCGCGGAGGCGCGCTCGAAATTACTGCGGGCGCAAAACGATCTAAGGGTGGCGAAGAGTGGCGGAAGGCCGGATGCGGCGGCGCAGGCCGCGGGCGCTCTCGCCACGGCGGTTGCGCAGCGCGACCGGTTGCAGCGGAGCCATGACGCCTTGCTGAGGCTGATCGAACAGCACGCAGCCACGAAAGATGAACTCGCCGCTAACGATCTGGAGTTGACGAAAGCGCAAGCCGAGGTCACCCGCCTGACAGCCGCGAAGCAGGAGTTCGACCGGGGCGTGAACCTCGATGCGAATCAAACGCCCTTGCTGGTGCGGCAAGCGCAAAGCGAAGTCGCTGCGCTCGAAGAAAAAGTGCGCAACGGGCATATCGCTGCTCCAACCGACGGCACGCTGTATGCCTTGCCCGTGAAGACCGGCGACTACGTAAGAGTGGGCGATCTGCTCGCCGAAATGGCCAATTTACGGCAAGTTCGCGTGCGGGCTTTTATTGACGAGCCGGAACTCGGCGCGCTCGAACCCAATCAGCCGGTCAAGATTACCTGGGATGCCCTGCCGAATCGGGCATGGATGGGGAAAACGGAAACGATCCCGAAGCAAGTAGTCGCGCGCGGAGCGCGCAGCGTTGGCGAGTTGCTGTGCACGGTGGACAACGACAAACTGGAACTGCTGCCCAACATAAACGTGAATGTGCGCATCAATTCCAAAGAGCGCGACAACGTTCTAGCGGTGCCGCGCGGCGCGGTGGAAGCCGAAGGCAATCAACGATTCGTTTATGTCGTTAAAAAGGGCGATTTCGCCAAGACGAATCTCGAAAAGCGCGAGATTCACGTGGGGATCGCCGATTCCACCAACTATGAAGTCATCAATGGCCTTCAGCAGGGCGAGATGGTCGCATTGCCGGGCGACGTGGATTTGAAGGATGGCATGGTCGTAAGGATCATGAACACCGACGCGAGTTCCGTGCGAGGTCGCCAGGATGCCAACTAATTCTGGGTGGCCGCGCCGGCTGTTGATCTTGGTTTTGCTTCCGAGCGCCATTGTCGGCGTTTCCGCCGCCACGAATTTGCGTCAGGACGAAAGCTTTGAGGCTGGCCGGCAAGCATACGAGGCCAGCGATTATTCCAAGGCTGCGCAGCTCCTGCAGGAAGCCGCCGCGAAGAATCCCAAAAACGGCGAAATCTATCTGCTGCTGGCGAAAACCTACAGCGAAACACAGCAGCACGACGCCGCGATCGCCAGCGCCGAAAGAGCAGTCGAGCTCGATCCGCAAAATTCGGTGTACCACGAATGGCTTGGCAGGGCGTACGGCGGCAAAGCGGAGCACGCCGGAATTTTTTCGGGACTGTCACTGGCTAAGAAAACGCGCAAGGAATTCGAGACGTCGGTGCGACTGGACGAAAAGAACTTCTCCGCGCGGCAAGCACTCATCGAATATGACTGCAGCGCCCCGGGAATTGCGGGCGGCGGCGAAGACAAGGCGCGGCCGCAGATCGCGAGGCTGGCGGAACTCGATGCCTCCGAAGGGTATTACGCGGCCGGCAATTGCCGGCGCCAGAAAAAAGACTTTGCGGTTGCCGATGCGGAATTCACGAAAGCGTTGGAGAATCATCCTAAGTCTGCGAACTTGATCTATGACATTGGCGATTACGCCATGAAACACAGCCAGCCGGATCGCCTGACGGCGGTGGCCAGCGCGGGTCAGAAAGTTGCTCCCGCCGACCCGCGAGGAAAGTTTTATCGGGCGGTCGCTTTGGTGCTGACGAATTGGACGGATGCGGACGCCGAGTCTTTGTTTCGCGAATACTTGAAGAGCGCGCCGGTGCGCAGCGGGTACCCGCGTCTGTGGGAAGCCCATGAATGGCTGGCGCGTTTGTACGAGAATCAGGGGAAGACGCAAGCCGCCATTGGCGAGTATCAGACAACTTTGAAACTAAACCCAAAAAGCAAGAGCGCGAGCGATGCGCTGAAACGGCTCGAGAAGCATTGATGTCCCGGCCGCACCGGAATCGTAGGTAGCAGCAGTGAAACCTCAACAAATCTCTTTGAGTGTGGCCAGGAGCCGAGTGTCGTCATGATGGCCGTACGCGAAACGTTATCGGTAGCCATCGATGCGCTGCGCGCCAACAAGCTGCGTGCGATTTTGACGTCGATCGGCGTGATCATTGGAAGCGCCTCGATCGTGCTGGTGGTTACAGTGGCGCTCACCAGCCAAAAATTTGTCATCGGGCAGATTGAAGCGATCGGATCGAACCTGGTCTGGGTGGAGCTGATCAACGCGGGCAGCACCGGCCAGCCGTTGAGCTACGAACTCACCGTCGGTGACATGGAGGCGCTGAAGGCCACGGTGCCCGGCGTCACCGAAGTTGCCGGCACGCGCGAATTGCACATGTCCGTGGTGGTCAGCGGTCGCGAGCGGCCCGTAAATCTCATCGGCGTCACCGAAGGGTATCAAACGATTCGCAGGTTGGTGATCACGCGCGGACGGTATTTCGACGCCTCGGACATGGAAAATCGCAGTAAGGTTTGCCTGATCACCAAACAGGTCGCGGAACGGGTGTTCGGCTTCGACAATCCGCTCGGCTCAACGATTCGGATGGGGGAGCTCACGTTCACGGTGATCGGTGTTTTCCGCGAGCGCGTAGCCACCTTTGGTTTGTCGGAAATCAAAGACGAGTCGGTGATCATACCGCTTAGCCTGATGAAGTATTACACCGGCGTTGACGTGCTGCGGGTGATGTACGCACAAGTGGACCACCCGGAAGTTGTACCCTCGGTCGAACGACAGATGGCGCGGCTGTTGCATAGCCGCCATCCCCCCGCGGCGGAATATGACGTGCAAACGCTCGCCGCGATCCTCAGCGCCGCGAAAAATATCTCCCTGGCGCTCACCATCGTGCTGTTGATCTTTGCTTTTATTTCCTTGCTGATCAGCGGAATCGGCATCATGAACATCATGCTGATCACGGTGAAAGAGCGCACTCGTGAAATCGGGATTCGCAAGGCCATCGGCGCCGCATACCAGGAAATTTTATATCAGTTTTTGATCGAGGCGTTTTTGATCAGCGGCGGCGGCGCGGTGCTGGGAATTTTGATCGGATTGGCAATCCCTGCTGCGGTGCAGCCGTTATTGCCTGGAAATCTACGCGTGCCAGTCTCCGGGGTTAGCGTGCTGATTTCCTTTATCGTGTCGTGTTCGACTGGCTTGCTCTTCGGATACTTGCCGGCGAATCAGGCGGCGCGAATGCAGCCTGTCGAGTCCTTGCGATACGAGTGAGCCTGAGCGAGTGAAAAACGATTGCGAGGTGAGCATGAAAAGATCCCGCTGGAATCCCAGGTCGATTGTGCGAAAACTCCACTGCGTGACGGTCGTCGTACTTCTGGCGACGCTCAATGTTGCGGTCCGCGCACAGGACGCGCCGTCATCACAGTTGCCGGTTAGCGGCGCTAACATGCCCGTATCCCTGACGTTGAAGCGAGCGATCGAACTCGCGCTGCAAAACAGCAAGGACATCCAAGTAGCGAAGCTCCAGGCAAGCCTGGCGGATCGATCCGCGATGATCACGAAATCGCAATTCCTGCCGAATATCTACGCCGGTTCTGGTGCTGGGTATACATTCGGAATTCCCGAAACTCCCGGAGGCCGTGCTCCGGCACTTTTCAGCGTGACGTACACCGAGCAGGTCTACAACGAGCCGCTGCGCGGTCAGGCGAAGGAACTCCAAGAGCAGGCCAAATCGCAGCGCATCCTTCTGGAGGACACGCGGAACAGCGTGATCTCGCGAACGGCCGCGGCGTACCTGGAGTTGGGGATGGTCCGGCATTCGCTCGATCTTCTGCGCCAAGAGCAAGCGAGCGCGGACAGGATCCTGGAAGTAACGCGACAACGCGAAAAGGAAAATTTCGAGTTGCCAGTCGAAGTCACGAGATCGCAGCTCACAAAAGCCCGGGTGGTGCAGCGAATTTTGCAGCTCGAAGGGCGCCAGGACGAACTCGAAGTGTTTCTGCGAAGCCAGACGGGGCTGGCGCTGGATACGCCGATCGAGGTTACACCCGAAGACTTGCCGGGCGCAGCGGAGCAAGAAGGCGCAAATCTGGTGGCCATGGCGATGCAGAGCAACACTTCCTTGCTGGCGGACGAATCCGACGTGCGCGCGAAAGAATATCGACTCCGAGGCGAAAAACGCGGCTACTATCCCACGCTTCAACTGGTCACGGTTTACAGTTTGCTCGGCAAGTTCAACAACTACGATCAATTCTTTAAAACGTTTGAGCGAAACAATCTCAACGCGGGCGTGCAGGTGAGCGTTCCCATCTTCAGCGCGCAGACCAAGGCCAACATTGCGCTCGCCGAGGTGAATCTGCACATCGCGCAAACCAATCTGGCCAACAGGAAGAACGAAGTAAGCGCGGCGGTGCGCCAGAAGACGCGGCACCTGCGCGAGCGAGATGCCGCCAAGGAAGTGGCACGCCTCGAGCTGCAACTCACGCAGCAGGATGTGGCGGTGCTGCAGTCGCAGCTGGACGAAGGCAAGATCAACCTGCGCGAAGTCGAGCGCGCTCGCCTGGAAGAAAACGAAAAGTGGATGCTTTACCTCGACGCGAACTTTCAACGCCAGCAAGCGCAGCTCGATTTGCTGCAAACTGCCGGCCAACTCGATAAGGTCTGGCAGTAATTCGTGCCAGCGGGTGCAGCGTGCAGCTAGACCAAAATACGCTGGCGATGTTCCTGGAAGCGGTGAAGAGACTGGATGCCGGATTCGCAGGGTTACCCGCACATGAGCTCGAGGCGCCGGGCGCACAACGTCTCGCCGAGGTTTTGAACGCAACGGCTGAGCGGCTCCACGAAAATTACCCTTACTTCCATCCGCTTTACGCGGGACAGATGTTGAAGCCACCGCATCCCGTGGCGCGGCTCGCGTATGCGCTCGCGATGTGGATCAATCCCAACAATCACGCACTTGACGGGGGGCGCGCTACTTCCGCGATGGAAAAAGAAGCGGTCGCCGAAATCGCCGCGATGTTCGGATGGAAGGATTTTCTTGGGCATCTGTGCGGCGGCGGCACGATGGCCAATCTCGAAGCTCTCTGGGTCTCGGGGCAACTTCAACCGGGCAAAAAAGTTCTGGCCAGCGAACAGGCGCACTACACGCACCAGCGAATCAGCGGCGTTCTACAAGTCGAGTTTGAATCCGTGCCGGTGGATCCGCGCGGCCGCATGGACATCGAAGCGCTGACGAAGCGATTGGCTCGCGGCGACATTGGCACGGTGGTCGCCACCATGGGTACGACGGCAACAGGCTCTGTTGATCCCCTGCCTGAAATACTCGCGCTCCGCGGCCGTTATGGTTTCCGCGTGCATGCCGACGCGGCGTACGGCGGTTACTTTACGCTCGCGCAGAATCTCGGCGAACATGTAAAGGCCGCGTTCGCGCGAATCGCGGAAGTCGATTCGATCGTCATCGATCCTCACAAGCACGGCCTGCAACCTTACGGCTGCGGCTGCGTAATGTTTCGCGATCCAAGCGTGGGCCGACTCTACAAACACGATTCGCCGTATACCTACTTCAGTTCCGCGGAACTGCACCTCGGCGAAATCAGTCTGGAGTGTTCGCGACCCGGCGCGGCTGCCGCGGCGTTGTGGGCAACGCAAAAACTCCTTCCTTTGCAACCGGGAGGAGAATTCGCTCGCGGCCTCGAACGCGGCAGGGAAGCGGCATTGGCGCTGCACCAATACCTGCTCGACAGCGACGGCTTCGTTCCGGCGTTCCCGCCCGAATTGGACATCGTCGTGTTCGCTCCCAAGGCCTCCAGCGTTACTGAGCTTTCAGCGCTCTCTCGCAAGGTTTTTACGGAAGCTGCCGAACGGGGGCTGCATTTGGCCCTTGCCGAGTTGCCGGTCGAGTTCTTTGCGGCTTTGGACCCAAACGTACAAAGGGACCGAGCCACGGTGACGTCCCTTCGGTCGGTGCTGATGAAGCCGGAGCACTTAGACTGGATAGACCGGATTTGGGAACTGCTTCAGACGGCGGCGGCGAAATCCGCGACAAGCGCCGCGAAGCCCTTCTGAGCTTGGTTTTAAGTCTGTGTCCCAGATGATAGCGAGCGCGAAGCGCCTTGGAACTCCCACTTAATGCTGTATTTAGCCGTTTAACCCCCAATACACGCCGTTCGCAGAAAGCCTTGGAGGGATGCAACCAAGTCCGGTAAACTATTATCTAGACTAGTGTACGTAGACAAATGGGGCTCAGGGCTCGCCAATAGCGTCAGTTAGCGGACATACGATTTTGGGGGATTTGGCGACGGGCATGGCGCAAAACGGGGAAAGTTTTGCACAGCTCTTTCTGTTTCTTTAACACTGAGGGTGATGAATGCCGGATTTTATGAAGACGTTGTTGTTGAATCCGCCGAGTTTTGAGAATTTCGACGGCGGAGCGAGTTCGCGGTGGCCCGCAACCCGCGAGATTGAGTCCTATTGGTACCCAGTTTGGCTGACGTATCCGGCCGGAATGATTCCCGGCAGCCGGCTTTTGGATGCTTCGCCGCACAAGATCAACTGGCAACAAACCATCGAAATCTGCAAAGACTACGAGTTTTTGATTTTGTTCACCTCGACGGTTGGCTTCGCGAGTGACGTCAAGCTCATCCGCAAAATCAAAGAAGTCAACCCCAGCATGAAGATCGCGTTTGTCGGCCCGCACGGGCACATCAAGCCGGACGAGACGCTGATGGCCAGCGAAGACATCGACTTCGTAACCCGCGGCGAGTTCGATCACTCTGTCGTTCAATATGCGCAAGGCAAGGCACTCAGCGAAATTCTGGGCGTCAGCTATCGCCAGGACGGCAAGATTGTCCACACCGCCTCGCAGGCACAGTTGCACACTGCCGAGCTCGACGCGCTTCCTTATGCCACCGACATCTACAAGCGCGACCTTAAGATCGAAAATTACAACGTACCGTTCCTGCTTCACCCGTTCGTTTCCTTCTACACCACTCGCGGCTGCCCGGCGATGTGCACCTTCTGCATGTGGCCGCAGACGATCTCCGGACATGCGTGGCGCACGCGTTCGGTGGACAACGTGGTGCAAGAAGTCAAAAACACTCTCGAATATTTTCCGCAACTCAAGGAAATTTTCTTCGATGACGATACCTTCAACATTCGGAAGGATCGCGCCATCGAGCTCAGCCAGAAGTTTAAGCCTCTGAAGTTTCAATGGTCTTGCACTGCCCGCTGCCATAGCAAGTACGAAGAATTGAAGGCCATGGCCGACGGCGGCGCGCGTCTCTTTATCGTCGGCTTCGAGTCCGGCGATCCACAGATCCTCAAGAACATCAAGAAGGGCGCGACCGTCGAGATGGCCCGCGAGTTCATGAAGAACTGCAAGAAAGTCGGCATCAAGGTGCACGGCGACTTCATCATCGGCCTGCCCGGCGAGACCAAGGAAACCATTCAGAAGACCATCGACTTCGCCAAGGAACTCGACTGCGAAACCATCCAAGTTTCTCTGGCACACGCCATGCCCGGCACCGAACTGCACGACACCATGGCGCAACAAGGCTTCCTGAAGGTGGAAGCGCTCGCCGATTCCAGCGGCCATCAGTTGCCGCACATCGAATTTCCGCATCTGCCGAAGACCGAGATGATGGCCGGCGTGAATCGCTTCTACGATGAATACTATTTCCGCCCGAAAGTGGCGTGGCGCATCGTGAAGGAAGCCCTATGGGACTCTCACGAACGCAAGCGTCTGTACCATGAAGCCACTTCGTTCCTGAAACTTCGCTCCGAGCGCTGGAAGTGGGTTCGTCAGGGCGGCGACATCGACAAGCCGATGATCGTTGTTCCGGGAACTTCGTCAGCTTCTGGAAACGACTAAAATTAACGCATGAAACGCGAGTTGCGGCTCCGGATCAAGACTTTCGTCATGATCCTGGTGATGGTGGTGTGCGCCAACGCCGGTGATCTCATGCTGAAACGTGGCATGACCAAGATCGGCGCGGTTCCCCTTTCCCTAGCCGGTCTGGAGCACGCCTTCCTACTCACCGTCACCAGCGGTACCATCTGGTTCGCCATTTTCTTTCTCATTGGCTTTACGCTCAGTTACATGATGCTGATGAGCTGGGCCGACTACAGCTACGTCATGCCCGCGGGCGCATTCGGCTACGCACTTCTAACACTATTGGCTGTAGTGGTTCTTCATGAAAGCGTCTCGCCTCGCCGGTGGATCGGTGTCCTGCTGATCTGTTTCGGCGTGCTGGTGGTGGGCATGACCAAGCCGCGCACCACCGAAGTCATTGCCCGGGTAGCCGCATGATGCGCAGCATCCTGATGTTCACCTTATTTATTTTGTGCAGCACCGGCGGGGAGATCGTCATCACCCACGCCATGAAAATTACCGGCGAACCCGCGCGATTCCGTCCGCGAGAGATCCTGCAGTTCCTGGGACGCGCCCTGGGTAACGGATGGTTTTGGTGCGGTATCCCATTGCTGGCCGCATCCTTTTACCTATTGCTGCTGCTACTGTCTTGGGAACCAATCAGCCTAGTGATTCCTGCGTCGGCGCTAAACCCCTACGTTTTTGGAACTTTGGCGGCGAAATATTTCCTGGGCGAGCAGATCAGCGCGGGTCGCTGGGCGGGGGTCGCTCTGGTGTGCGCGGGGGTCGCGTTGGTAGCCATCGGCTAGGGACTGCGCCTGGCGGGAAGGGGCCCCCCTCGTTGTGCGTAAGTGTTGCTTCTAAAGAAGGTTAAAGTCGTTTGTTTTGCTAGACTTTTGCAAGTATTGATTGCAATGGGTTTACGCGATCGGCTTGTTGGCAAGCCGGTTACTAAGATTTAGTGATGGATTCGAGTTTCGAAACGGTGGGCGCGCTTTTACCTGCAGGTACTATACCATATGTGTTACCCCTTGTCAAATAGAAAGTGAGTTGGGCTC
>Ga0137412_10005595_pt1 | contig 10045 bp, 8 predicted proteins | sample CZODoug2_1_16fun_FD_122160 | JGI IMG/M metagenome (GOLD analysis project Ga0137412, IMG submission 122160) | Vadose zone soil fungal communities from Angelo Coast Range Reserve, California, USA - CZODoug2_1_16fungal (Hybrid Assembly) | ecosystem: Environmental > Terrestrial > Soil > Vadose zone... | reverse complement strand
CGACAGTGAGCTCCATCGACCAGGCCCGTGTTTTTACGTAGTCATACCGACCGGTGCCGGCCCGATCGGGAGTTCGCTCGGCGCGGGCCGCCAACTGGTCGAGCAGCCGATCGGCCGGGACGCCGGAGGTGCGGTAGTGCAGCATCGGCGGCGTGGCGGCGTAGGCGGGTGCGTCGCTTGACCGGTTACCCAGCTCGAGCCCGATGGCGGTCAGGCTGACGGCCGCGGCGACAGCGCCGACGATGACCAGGCGTCGGCCCGATCGGCGTGGCGGGCCCCATCGGCGCGTCGATGCACTGTCGGCGACCGGCGGCGATGCGGTGATCCGGGCCAGCAGCGCTGCTGCCTCATCGGTGCCGGCGGTGTCTTCCAGATCGGCCACCGACACCGGGTTGGCCGCGGAAACAATGTCGAGAATGTTCATGTGGCTCAGTCCAATCCGATGACGGTGGGTGCTACGTCGTTGCTCGCGGACTCGGTGTCCTCGGGGTGCGACAGCAGCCGCGAGAGGCGTTTTCGGGACCGGTGCAGCCGCACCTTCAAGGCCGGCACCGAGCAGCCGAGTACGTACGCGGCCGAGGCATGGTCGAGGTCCTCCCAACACACGAGGAGCAGCGCCTCGCGATCGGTGTAGGGCAACTGCCGCAGCGCCTCGCGTAGCGGCGCGGACTCCACCAGTGCCACGGCATGATCCGGCCCGACGGGCGCGGCCAGCCCGGTCAGGCGTACGGCGAGTCGAGCCTGTCGACTGGTCGTGCGGCGCTCATTCGAGATCCGCAGGGCGGCCGCGCGATAGAGCCAGGGCAACGGCTCGGCCGGCAGATTGGGCAGCTCTCGCCAGGCCGCCGTGAAGGTCTCGGCTACGACGTCCGGCGCTCGATCCCGCGGTACCCGACGCAACACGTAACCGAGCACTTGGGCGTAGCAACGCCGGTAGAGCAGGGTGAAACACTCTCGATCATCATCGTCGGTGCGCACGCATCCCCATCCCTCGGCGTTATATCGTGCGAGGCATCTCTACTGATATAGAGCCGGCACCGGCCACCTGGTTACATCGGTCTGCCGGCCACCCGCGCGGGCCGTCCAGACAGAAGGATCTTCCGGTGTCGTTGAAGCGTGCTCTGACCGTACTGCTGGCCGCCATTGCCGCTGTATTCCTCGCCGTTCCCGCATCCGCCGATACGCCCCGCGCGATTACGCTTCCCACGCTCAGCGGGCGATATCCGGTCGGCACCGTCGATCTGCATCTTGTCGACCCGGCCCGGCGCGATCCGTGGAAACCAGCACAGCAGCGGGAATTGATGGTCACGGTCAGCTATCCGGCCGCTCATTCGGGTAGCGGGCAGCGGGCGCCGTGGATGCAGCCCGGAGTCGCCGCGGTCGTCGATGCCGTCATATCGAGCCCGGATTACCTCGACATCCCGACCGGCTCGGTGGACTGGGCCGGTGTGCAACGCCGAGCGCGCGTTGATGTCCCGCTCAGCCGGGCGCACCGGGCCTGGCCGGTCGTGCTGTTCTCGCCCGGTGCCAGCGCGCCGCGTGAGATCAACGCGACACTGACCGACGACCTCGCCAGCCATGGATATGTCGTGGTGTCGATCTCGAATACGTACGAGGCCGCCGCCGTACAATTCCCCGATGGCCGCGTCGAGACCGCCCTTGCCGGTGGGGATCCGGCGGCCGTGCGCACCGCGATCGATACCCGGATCGCCGACAACGAGTTCGTACTCGACCAATTGCGCCGGCTCAACCATGGTCACAACCCGGACGCCGACGGGCGTTCGCTCCCGGCGGGCATTGTAGGCGCGCTGGACCTGTCCAAGGTCGGCATCGCGGGTCATTCCTACGGTGGCTACGTCGCCGGCGAGACGATGTTCCTCGACCGCAACATCGACGCCGGTGTGAATCTCGATGGCGCTATGTCACATTCGTTCGGCGCGGCAGCAGGAATTCCGGAGAATGCGGTGAAATACGGCGTGCACCGCCCGTTCCTGCTGATGGGTGCCGACGAATACGACCCCGCAACCGACACCTGGGCCGAGCACACCCATCGCAATGCTGACCTCGACCCATCGTGGGGCCAGTTTTGGGCGCATCAACGGGCGTGGAAACGCGACCTGCATCTGTCCGGCGGCGTGCATTACGGCTTTACCGACCTGCAGGTGGTTGTACCACAGCTGAGTACGCTGCTGTCAACGGCGAAGCGGCTTGAGATCATCGGCCGCATAAACCCTGCGGAGTCGCTGGCCATCCAGCACCACTATCTGGCCGGCTATTTCGATCAGTGGCTGAAAGGCCGTAATCGCGGGTTGTTCGACGCGGACTCGCCGCGTTTTCCGGATGCGCGATTCGTGCACTAGCTCGCGGCCGGCGGCGGGCAGTAGAACCCGCCGCGGGGCCGGAACTCATCGCGCCTTGCCGAAACACTTGCGAAAAGGTTATCGCCGGCAGTATCTTACAACTGGTTGCGATTCAGGAGCAGTGCTCGACGTGACCGACGGGCTCCCGCTCCGACCCAACGCGAAGGGCACATGATGGACCATGTTGACGTGATCCGCAGCTACTATCAGGCGTACGAGGCCAGCGATCGCGGCGCGGTCGAAGAGTTGCTGAGCAGCCGTTTCACCTTCACCAGCCCCCTCGACGACAACATCGACCGGGCCAGGTATTTCGCCAAATGCTGGCCGGGAAACGAACATATAACACGCTTCCGGCTAGACCAGGTCGCGGTTGACGGCGACCACGCTCTGATCCGCTATGAGGCCACGGAAACAGCGGGCACTACGTTCCGCAATGTCGAACATTTCGCATTCGACGGTGACTACGTCTCACATATCGACGTTTATTTCGGTGCCGTTCCCGATTCGCTCAGTTGACGGGCGCGACCCGGACCTGCTCGCAGCCGACCCGGCCCGCTTCGACCACGAGCGCGATGGCGCCACCGTCGAGCGGCCGGTCTATGTCCTCGGCAACGCACACACTGCGCCCGTCGACGACCGCCTCCAACCGGTTTCCCACCGCGGAGAGCCTCAATTCATAGGGGCGGTCGAGCTCCCAGTCCACGGCGAATTCGGCCAAGACCTTTTCGCCGTCAAGCTGTTTGACCAGCCGGCCCACGCCATCCGCGCCGATGAGCAGTGCGTAATAGCGCCGCAATCCTTGCACTCGGGCGGCGATCCCGGTCGCCACCGCCAAATGCGGGGTGATAATCGCGCTGACCTGGTAGTCGCGCCATTCTCGAGTGCCCTGAATCAACATGCCGCGACCGTCGTTCTGGATCAGCCGGTATGCCTCCGGCCAGCGTGCGCCGAAGTCGTCCACAGCGTCGACCCAGGCACGCCGCCACATTGTGCCGCCATCGGTGGGTCGCGCGAAAACCGTGTCCGGTGTGCCATCCCAGGTCAGCCGGTCCAGATATACGACCGCATCGCCTGCGGTCACGGTGATCCCGACTGACGCGATCGGTAGGCCGCCGGTGCCTGGAACGGTGAACGCGAGCTCCGCCGTGTCGCCGGGTCGAATCGTGGTGGGCGCCACTGAGATGGGCACGAGCTCGTCGTTGGCCCCATAGTGGGTCAGCGTCAGCTCGCACGCTGCCGCGTCGGCATTAGCCGAATCGGCGGAGACAGTGGCGGTTATCCGTTGACCCGGGTAGAGAGTCGGGGAAGCAATAAGGCCGTAGCCGGGCATGTCGATCACCTCGGGCGGGATGAACGTCGGCGTGGTCGCGGTAACCGCGGAGCTGCCGCCGTCGCTGCGGATCGCCAGGCTGCGCCGGCCGGTCGCGCTGTGTCCGTCGACGTTCGCGATCGTGCCGGAGCCGGCAACCACCTGAAAGCCCTGTAACGAGCCCGGAAGCTCGAAATGGAAACGGGCGCCCCCTTTCGGCACTATCGACGTCGCACCCGCGAGGGCGCGTCCGACGTTGACAATGCGCACCGCTTCGGCCGGTACATCGGTAATCGAACGGCCGCCGTCCGCGGTAGACACATAAATGCGGTCGGCCACCGGGCCGCGCCAGTCGTGGCGGCCCTCGAACCCGCTGAGCCCATTCCGAATGCCCAGCAGGCAGCCCAGGTTGCCCGAATTGCAGTCGGTATCCCAGCCGCAGGTATTCACGATCATCATCGACTCGTCCCAGTCGCCCGCGCCATAGAGCAGCGCCAGCACGATAAGCCCATGATTGGGAATGACGTGGCAGTTGCCGCCATAGATGTCGTACCCGTACCGCTGGTCCAACAACTCTCGGGCGACCCGCCAGTCCGGCTCGGACCGGTGCCATTCCCGGATATCGCGGACCATGCGGGCAACGACGCTGTCGGCCGGGATGAACGACTGACCCACATCGAGCAGCGCATCGATATCCGCCTCGACGAAGGCCTGCGCCTCCATTGCCGCCAGTGCCCGGGCGGCGTGTACGGCTTCGCCATCGTGGCTCACCCGGCCCGCGCGCTGGGCCAGCTCCGCCGCGAGATCCGGCTGGCCCGGCGCGATCATCGCCCAGCCGTCAATGAAGATCTGAGCGCCGATCTGTTCGGCCACGACCTGACCATTGAGCTCCATCGAGCCACTGCGCGGCGCCTCGATTCCATCCTTGAGGCGGAGGAACGCGGTGTGCTCGGTGGAATTCCCAAGACCGCCCCACCACAGGATCGTGCGTCCCTCGATGATGTAATTCAGCCACGTCTGGCCGATCTGCGCCGGCGTGATACCGGCGGAATTGTCGTAGTCCGGCAGCGCCCGCACGAAGGTGAACGTGCCGGTGACGTCGTCGTCGGTGACCAACAGGGGAGCGCCGAGCTTGTCGTGAACGTAGTATTCGATGGGCCCCAGCTCGCGCATGATCCGGTCGTAGAACCAACCCTCGAAGGGCCGGCCGAGATACACGCCGATCACCTTGCCGAGTGCACCGGAATACACCCGCTCGAGATAGTCGTCCGGAAGGTCGTATCCCATAGCTTATTCTCTATCTACTCGAGTAGCGGCTATGGTCAAACTAACGGGTGTCCGCGAGTGAGGCAACAGGAGGTGGCGTGCCGACCCGCAACGACGTGGCGAGACACGCCGGCGTGTCCACGGCGGTCGTGAGTTATGTCCTGAACGACGGCCCGCGGCCGGTCGCCGCGGCGACCAGGGCCAGGGTGCTGGCCGCCGTCGCGGAGCTGGGCTACCGGCCCAACGGCGTGGCGCGATCACTGCGGACCAAGAGGACCCGGGTGCTGGCGTTGATCCTGCCGGACATTGCCAACGCATTCTTCGCCCAATTGTCGCGCGAGGTGGAGTTGGCGGCATTCGCCCGCGGTTTCACCCTGCTGGTCGGAAATACGATGGATGATCCCGCCCGCAGCAAGCTTTACGCCCAGTCGTTCCTGGAACGCCAGGTCGACGGCGTGATCTTTGTGTCCTCTGGATCCGATGTGGCGGTTATCGATATGCTCACGGCCGCCGAGGTCCCCGTGATCACCATCGACCGAGAAGTGTCCGCGTCCAATGTTTCCTCTGTACGGGTGGACAATCGGCGCGGCGGCTATCTCGCGACGCAGCACCTGATCGGGCACGGCCATCGGAGAATCGCGTGCCTGGTTGGTCCCGCCGCGGTCGGAAACGCCGTAGACAGGCGGAAAGGCTGGGAGGCGGCGCTGCGTGAGGCCGGACTCCGGCCGTCGGCGACGCTCGCCGCCGCTACCGCGAGCTTTTCCCGCGAGTCGGCATATCGGACCACCTTGCAATTGCTGCGGCACCGGTACCCGCCAACCGCCATATTTGCCAGTGCCGACGAGCAGGCGCTGGGCATCTACCGGGCGGTGGCCGCAACCGGCCAACGAATCCCCGACGATGTGGCCGTCGTGTCCTTCGACAGCGCCGAAACCGCGCCGTATCTCGTACCGGGTCTCACCGCCGTGCGGCAACCGATGGAGCGCATCGCGGCGCACGCCATGGACCGGATGCGCGATCGATTGGCCGATCCCGCCGGCTTCACGACGCATGACACGCTGCCCATTGATCTCGATATTCGCGGTTCGTGTGGGTGCCCGGACTCCGAGCCGGATGTGTGACCTTCCGGCGGCCGGTCATGCTGTGAACTTCGATTGAGGTCTTGCGAGCTGAACGCAACAGTCTTACGCTGACCCGCACATCTACTCGGGTAGACGCCAGGTAGATGTCAGCAAAGTCCGCTGGCGATCCCTCGCGGAGGTGGACGAATTGTCAACTGGCATGTCACGTCGGCAATTTCTGGCGGTGTGCGGAGAAATGTCGGCCGCAGCGGGTGCCCTTGCGGCGTGCGGAGCCGGTAGTGGCGGCGCGAACAGCATTGCCGTGTGGAGTGCCTTCGACAGCAACGATGACCAGAAGTATTTCCAGACGCACACGGTGGATGCGTACAACACCAACCACAAGGTGAAGCTCGATCTCACCGTAAAGCCGACTTCGAGCTTCAATCAGCTGCTGCAGACCGCGTTGGCCTCCGGGCGCGGACCCGACATCATCGGCTCGGACGGCCCGACGATCGTGGTCGACTATGCCAATGCCGGATACCTCGTTCCGCTGGACGAATACAGCAAGAAGTTCGACTGGCCGGCAAAAATACAGAGCTGGGCACTCGAAACCGGGACGAGCGGCGGGAAGTTGTATGGGATTCCCACGTCGTACGAGTCGATGGTGATGCTCTACAACCCGGGTACTTTTGCCAAGTACGGGTGGAAGCCGCCGACGACGCGGGACGAGTTCGAGTCTCTGTGCACGGAAGCCAAAGGCAAGGGCCTGTCGCCGGTGGCCGCCGGAAACGGCGAGTTCCGGAAAGCGACCGAGTGGCACGTCACCGCGATGATCAACGAATACGCGGGACCGGACGCCGTGCATCAGGCCCTGACCGGCAAGGTGCCGTGGACCGACCCGGTCTTCGTCGACGCGATCGCGCTGCTCGGCAGCTACTTCAAGAAGTCGTGGTACGGCGGTGGATCGCAGTCGTACTTCACCTATAAGTTCGCCGACCTCTACACCCAGCTCGCCGCCGGGAAGGCCGCCATGATGATCACCGGATCGTGGGCTTTCACCGAGATTCGGCCGTACTTCGGAAAGCCGGCCGGCAACGACGCGACGTGGGACTGGGCGCCGGTGCCGCGATTCGCCGACGGCGTGCCGGACGATGTGTACGTGCTGGCGATCGGCGGCGACAATTCCATCAACAAGAAGTCCAAGCACCACGCCGATGTGGCGACGTTCCTCGACTGGAGCCTCGACCCCAAGCGGGCCACTGCCGAGGTGGCGGCGATCAACGGTCAGCTGCCGCCGATCAAGGTCGCACCGAGCGACTTCCCATCCAGCGTGGACGCTCGGCTGAAACGGTTCTATCTCGCGCTCAACGCGGCGAAGAACGTCGGCTATGCCACGTGGTCGGCATTCCCGCCGCAGACCGATACGTACATATATCAGTCGATGGACAAGGTGATCACCGGGAAGATGACGCCAACGGACTTCTGCTCAGGGATGCAGAAGGTGTTCGCGCCGGAGCTCAAGGCCGGGAAGGTCCCACCGCTGGCCTCGCCACACTCAGGAAGCTGACCAGCGATGGCGTTCTCCGGAGGGGCCACCACGACTGCCGATCCGGTCACGCCGGTATTCCCAGCCCGGCGGGCCGACGTAGGGCGGCGCCGTGCGAAGCGTCGGCGGGGGTTAATCGCGTGGCTGTTCATGCTGCCGCTCGTGGCGGTCAATTTACTGGTGATCGCGGGACCGGGCGTGATGAGCCTGTATTACTCGTTCACCGACTGGACGGGCATCGGCGCGGCCAACTTCATCGGGTTCGACAACTACCGGAAGATGTTTCACGACAATGCCTTTGGTGAGGCGTTCCTGCACAACGTGTGGTGGACGATCTTCTTCCTCATCATCCCGATGTCGATGGGGCTCTTCGGCGCGTTCTTGCTGTCTCGGCTGCGGCGTTTTCTTACGCTGTTCCGAGTCGTGTATTTCATTCCGTACATTGTGGCGAGCGTCGTCAGCGCGAGCATCTGGCAGAACCTGCTGTCCCCGGAACATGGGATAGGCAAGCTGCTGGGCGTGAACTTCCTCGGCAATGGCAGCACCGCGCTGGCGTCGGTGGCGGTGGTGAATACCTGGTCGTGGTGGGGTTTCCTGGTCATCGTCTTCCTGGCGGCGATGCAGGCGGTGAACCCGTCACTCTACGAGGCGTCGGCGTTGGACGGTGCGAACTCGTGGCAACAGTTCTGGCACGTTACGTTGCCCTCGATCCGACCGACGCTGATGTTCCTCGGGCTGATGACCATCATCTGGTCGTTCCTGGTGTTCGACTACATTTACATTCTCACGCAGGGTGGACCGGCCGGGGCGACCGAGGTGCTGAGCACGCTGCAATATCGGGACGCTTTTGAGAATCAGCAGGCGGGGTATGCGGCCTCGATCGGGGTGGTGCTGGCGCTGATCAGCGGAATTGTGGTCGGGGCGTACCAGATGCTGCGGAGGCGAAGGGGCTGGGAGATATGACGTCGACCGCGGTTCCGATAGAGCGGCCCAGGCCTCGCCGCGCTGCCGGAAACGCTCGGGCGCCGCACCCGGCGTTCTACCTGGTGTTGGTCGTGCTGTTTGCCTTCGCGTTGGGTCCGATCGTCATCTTTTTGTTCAACTCGTTGCGGACACAGAGCCAGCTGGCCACCGACCCGCTGGGTTTTCCGACTCATCCGCAGTGGCACAATTTCTTGGATGCATGGCGGCAGGCGTCAATGGGCGCCGGGTTCGTCAACAGCGCGGTGATCGTGGCTGGTACGGCAGCAGGCGTCTGCGTCATCGCGGGGTGCGCGGCATATGCGATGTCCCGACTGGAGCTGCCCGGTGTCGGGAGCGCGATGGCATATTTGCTCATCAGCACCGCGTTGCCCGTACAGCTGTTCTTGGTACCGCTGTTCTTTCTGTGGACTCGGCTCGGACTGTACGACACACTGATCGGTCTGATCATTATCTACTGGGCGATCTTCTCGCCATTCGCAACGCTGTTGCTGCGCTCGTTCATGATCAGCGTGCCGCGCGACTACGACGACGCCGCGCGGATCGACGGCGCCAGCGAGTGGGGTGTGCTATTCCGGATTATCCTGCCGATCGCGTGGCCGGGGTTTCTCACGGTTGCGCTGGTCGCGTCGCTGTCGGCTTATAATGAGTTTTTGCTGGCGGTAACGTTCATTCAGACGAACGATCGGATGCCGATCTCGACGACGTTCTTCTCGTTCCAACAGGGATATACCCAGAATTACGCCCTGATCAGCGCCTCCGGTGTCATCATGCTGGCTCCGATGGTGGCGCTCTTTCTGCTGCTGCAGCGACGGTTCGTTGACGGCATTACCGCGGCCGGCCTGGGCGGCTAGCGCGTTTGAATGGTCTTGGTGATCGTCCGACGACCGCCTTACACCGCGGGCCGCTGTTTAGCCTGGGTGCGGCGTTGGGCTAGTACGGAGATGGCGTAGTGGCGGTCGAGGTGTTGGCCGTCCCATTTCGTGGTGGCTGCGTTCTGGGCGACCTGGGGATGTTCGGTGTCGATCGGGCAGTGGGTGGTGATGTGGTCGGCCGGGTTGATGTGTGCGGGTAGGTCGGTGCCGTCGGCTAGGGTGAATCGAAATCGGCCGCCACTGCGTAGGGTGATGGTGTATTCACCGTCGTGGTGAGCTAAATGATGGGCTTGGCATAACAATAGGAGATTGGCCAGATCCGTACGCCCACCGTGCAGCCAGTGTCGGACGTGATGAGCCTGCAGGCCGCGGGTCGTCGCGCAGCCGGGATGGCCGCAACGACCGCGATCCCGGATCAGTAGCGCCCGGTATTGCCGATCGGTGACGACCCGGTGCGATCGCCCGAGGTCCCGCACATTGCCGTGTTCGTGGATGACGGTGCGGATCCGGCCGGAACACAACAGCCGTTTCACCACCCGATCCGGTAAACCCGGACCGTCAGCGATCCGGGCGTACGGGCGCGGGCTGCGTTCAGCTGAACGCCTGTGCCCGGTGCGTTCACGTGAACGCACCGGTCCGTCCTCGGC
>Ga0137412_10005594_pt1 | contig 10047 bp, 7 predicted proteins | sample CZODoug2_1_16fun_FD_122160 | JGI IMG/M metagenome (GOLD analysis project Ga0137412, IMG submission 122160) | Vadose zone soil fungal communities from Angelo Coast Range Reserve, California, USA - CZODoug2_1_16fungal (Hybrid Assembly) | ecosystem: Environmental > Terrestrial > Soil > Vadose zone... | reverse complement strand
ACATGTCGGCGATATGTCCGGTCTACCCCAAACAGCAGACATTTCTGGATCCGGTCGGCACTTCGCATTTGTGCCAAAAGCGGAAGTGAGGTGTGGTCAGGGCGGGTTGACCGGTCCGGCCCGAGAAAACAGCGTAAGCTCAAGGCACTGCAACAGGGACGACACCGCCGCGCCCCGTACCTATATGCACACCAGCCGAGCTGCGGGGCAGCGCGGCAAGCTCAGCGTTGGCGGAGGCTTCTTGACGGGCGAGCGAATGACACGACGTTTGGCGGCGATCCTGGCAGCGGATGTCGTTGGCTATTCGCGCCTGATGGGCCGTGACGAGAACGGCACGCTCGCCCGGTTCAAGGGCCACATGACTGAACGCTTGGAACCGACGCTCGTCCGCCATGGTGGGCGACTGGTCAAGCTGACCGGCGACGGAGCGTTGGTGGAGTTCACCAGTGTCCTGGGCGCGCTTGGCGCCGCCGTCGAGTTCCAGCAGGCCATGGCGGAAGCCAACCGCGACCAGGCCACGGACGCCGCGATGGTGTTTCGTATTGGCGTGCATCTGGGTGACCTGATCGTCGAGGACGACGACATATACGGCGATGGCGTGAACATCGCCGTTCGGCTCGAGGCCCAGGCGCCGCCCGGCGGAATCGTTGTTTCGCGAACGGTTCACGAAGCAGTGGCTGGACGACTCAAGGCCACGTTCGAGGACCTGGGGAGTCTGGCACTCAAGAATATCGAACGTCCGATTCAGGCATTTCGAGTCGCATGGGAGTCTGCAGATTGGCCGGTATCCGAGCGAGCGACGACCGCGAACCCAATGCCGACTGATGGGCCGCCGCCGCTGCCCGACAAACCATCGATCGCCGTGCTGCCCTTTCAGAACATGAGCGGCGATCCCGAGCAGGAGTATTTCGTCGACGGCCTGGTCGAGGAAATCATCACCGGCCTGTCGCACAGCAAGGCCCTGTTCGTGATCGCGCGCAACTCGTCCTTCACCTACAAAGGGCGCGCGGTCGACGTGCGTCAAGTTGGGCGCGAGCTCGGCGTGCGCTATGTCTTGGAAGGAAGCGTGCGCAAGGCCGGCAACCGTCTGCGCATCACCGGCCAGCTCGTCGAAGCGGCAAACGGTGTACACCTTTGGGCCGATCGCTTCGACGGCGATTTGGCGGACATCTTCGAACTACAGGATCAGATCACGAGCCAGGTGATCGGCGCCATCGCCCCGCGGCTCGAACTGGCGGAGATCGAACGCGCTCGACGCAAGACCACGAACCTGGACGCCTATGACTACTACTTGCGGGCCTGGGCAGCCATTTATCGCTACTCCAGGGAAGGTTCGCAGGAAGCGCTGGCCTTGCTGGAAAAGGCGATCGCGCTGGATCCCGAATTTGCCCTTGCGTATGCCACCGAGGCGGTCTGCTACTTCATACGACGGGCATTTTCCTGGAGCATCGATCCCGCACACGAGGCTGCAGAAGCCGAGCGGACGGCTCGGCGAGCAATGGAGCTGGATTCGAGCGACGCGCAGGTATTGACCTTCTATGCGCAAACGCTGATTTACAATGTTGGCCGGCTCGATGAAGCGGTCACCTGTCTCGACCAGGCGGTGCGCGCTGACCCGAACTATGCGAATGCCTGGATGTGGCGCGGCAATACGAGGTCCTACCTTGGCGACGCGGAGAGAGCCATCGAGGATCTTCAGCAAGCGTTGCGCCTCAGCCCGCTCGACTCGACGCTTTGGATCGCGCAGACCGGGATGGCGAACGCCCATTTTCTGCGTGGCCGGTACGAAGAGGCTCTGTCCTGGGTGTCGATGGCGCTGCACCAGCGCCCCAACTCGCTGAGTGCGCTGCGCGTGTCGATAGCGGCAAATGCACTGGCGGGACATCTCGATATGGCGCGGCAATTGTTGGGCCGCTATCGCGAACTGGATCCCGATGCGCGATTGACGAAGATGCGGGAATGGTGGTGGTTCCGCGGCGGCGAGGATGTCGAGAAATATCTCGAAGGTTTCCGCCTTGCTGGGATGCCCGAATGAACAGATGGGAGGGACGACACCATGGCAATCGTGGATATCCCCAAAGGTCCTGACGATCTTTCTCCCGAGTGGCTGACCGCTGCGCTGCAAAGCGGCGGAGCCGGGAATGCCAGGATCGCATCGTTCGACTACGAGCCGATCGCGGCGGGCGTTGGCTTCCTGGGCAAGCTCGGCCGGTTGCGCCTTCGCCATGCCGAGGGTGGTGAGGGGCTGCCGCGAACGCTCATTGTCAAGCAGCCGACCCAGGACGCGAAATCGCGTCAGCTCGCCATGATGTTCCGCTTCTACGAGCGCGAGGTCTGCTTCTATCGAGACGTCGGATCCGCCGCCGGCATTCGTGTTCCGACCATGTATTTCGGCGCCGCCGACCCAAAAAGCGGCGACTTCGTGATGCTGATGGAGGATCTGGCGCCGGCGCGGCTCGGTGACCAGCTCGCCGGGTCCAATGTCGAGGACGCGCGTTCGGCGGTCGGCGCCCTCGCCAGATGTCATGCCCTTTGGTGGCGGAACCCTCGGCTCGAGACGTTTGCCTGGCTGCCGGCCACCAACGATCCGATCAATCATTTCGCCCAGTTTGCCTACCAGCAATGCTGGGAGCCGTTCGTGCAGTTCGTGGGCGATAAGATGACGCCGGCGCTTCGGCGCACGGGCGAGGCGCTGGCGACCAACGTGATCCGCATGCTCGACGGCTTTATCGAAAGGCCGAACACACTCGTGCATGGCGATTACCGTGCGGACAATCTGTTCTTTGGCGGTGCCGGGCAGGGCGCCCCGACACTCGCTGCGGTGGACTGGCAGGTGACCAGTCGCGGCGCGGGGGCTTTCGATCTTGCCTACTTTCTGTCTGGCAATGTCAGCACCGAGGTTCGCCGGTCGATCGAGATGGACCTGCTGAAGCATTACACCGACATCCTGCGCGAGAACGGCGTTCGGGAGTACGGACTCGAGCCGTGTCTCGAGGATTATCGTTTTGGCGTGCTGTTCTGCCTGCTCTATTCGGTGATCGTCATCGGCACGCTGGATCCGACCAACGCGCGCGGCGTTGCCGTTTTTCACGCCAATTTCGAGCGCGTCGCCGCGGCGATCACCGACCTCGATGCCAGCGCAATGATGCCGCGATGAAAGAAAGGACCTTATTCGTTTGGTCGGGCTGCCACCGCGGCATGGTCGAACAGCTCGGACCTTCCGAGCCGGCGATCAGCGCGCAAGAGGTACCGTCACGTCCGCCAAGGCAGCAGCGAGCCGCAGCCCTCGGGAGCACCTTCGCTTTCGCCCGTTCGTGCGAGCATGGACTGCTTCATCAAGGTCACGGCCTGTACCCGTCCCTTTCGCACCGATGGACCGCGGCACAATTCCTCGGGGCTCTAGCCCGAGTGGCTTCGGGCGAGCCTCGTTCGGTGTGACCCATCCCGGCGGGGTGATGATGCTTTGGCTGTGATCGATTGAATCCGGCAGCGTCCCTACCTAGCTGACAGTCATTGCGCAATCGACGAGGACGACGGCATGGCTGCTCAACTCAACCACACCATCGTCTGGTCGTCCGACCAGACGATGTCCGCTCGGTTCCTGGCAGAGATGCTGGGTCGGCCAGCGCCGACTCGCTTCGGCCATTTCGACGTGGTGGAACTCGACAACGGGGTCTCTCTCGACTTCGCCGACGCCGAAGGCCCGATCCGCCCACAGCACTACGCCTTCCTGATCAGCGAGGCGGATTTTGACGCTGTTCTCAGCCGCATCCGCGAGCGAGGGCTTGAACACTGGGCCGACCCGATGCGCCACCGCCCGGGCGAGATCAACCACAACGACGGCGGGCGGGGTGTCTACTTCCCCGACCCCGATGGCCATTACCTGGAAGTTATCACCCGGCCCTACGGGAGCGGTGCCGGCTGAGCCTGCTGCGTCGGGCTGATACCGGGCCAAGTTCAGAGCACCATCTGGGTCTGTATAGGCACAGCGATCAATGCCCGTGGGCGCATCGCACGCTGATCATGCGCGGCGCCTGTCAGCCGAAGCTTTGGTTGAATACGGCTAAGCCTTGTCATCCTCTCTGGTCCCGGTGGCGGCCAATCGCTCGGCTGCAAGCTCGATGAATGCCTTGACCAAAGGCGAAACGTGTCGGCTGCTCGGATACACGGCATAAAGCCCGCCAACCGGCGTCGTGTAGTCGCCGAGAACGCGGCGCAACCGCCCTTCCCTGACAGACGCCTCGGCGACGTGGTAGGGCAATTGAGCGATGCCGTAGCCTGCAATCGCTGCGGCAACCACCGCCTGCATTTCATTGGCGGCGAAGCGTCCAGACACCGCGACCGTTTCCTGCCCACGCGGCCCGTCCAGCACCCAGTGAGCGCTGCCGGTCGATGGGCCCGCAATGACGCAGTGATGGCGAGCGAGGTCCGCCGACGCTACCGGGACGCCGCGGCGAGCGAGGTAGTCCGGGCTGGCGCACAGGATCCTGTGCGTGGAGGCGAGCTTGCGAGCGATCAGTGTCGAGTCCGGAAGAATCCCGGTGCGGAAAGCGAGGTCGATCCGGTTCCCGACCAGATTGAGCGTGTCGTCCGTGAGGTGCAACTCGACCTTGGTTTTCGGATAAGCTGCAAGAAAATCGAACACCGCGCTGGTCAGGAAATGGCCGCCAAAGCCTACCGGAGCCGAAATGCGGATCGTGCCCGACGGCTCCGCTCTCGCCTCCGCGAGCCGCAAATTCGCATCTTCGATTGTCCGCAGCGCCTGACTGCTCTGCTCGTAATAGAGACGTCCCGCGTCCGTCATGTTGAGGCTGCGTGTCGTGCGCTGGACCAACTGCACTCCGACCTCACGCTCGAGCGCCGCGATGCGGCGGCTGACCGTTGTCTTGGGCATGCCAAGCAGGCGTGCGGCAGCTGTAAAACTGCCCGCTTCGACGACACGAGCGAACACCACGATATCGTTGAGATCAAGCATTTGTCCACAGGATTGGGACAGTCTTTCCCGATTATAGGCCATTATGGATCAATGGGACATCCCCAACTTGCCCGTGAGAAACAACAGGAGCATTCACATGGGCACCAAACGAAGCGTCCTGGTCACCGGCGCGACCGGCCAGCAGGGAGGCGCGGTTGCGCGCGCACTGTTGTCCAGGGGACATCGCGTCAAGGCGCTGACCCGTAAGCCGGATGGCGATGCTGCGCGACAGTTGAAGTCAGAGGGTGCTGACGTCGTCGTTGGCGATCTCGGCGACGCCACGTCCATTCTAAAAGCCGCAGGCGACGTTGGCGCCATGTTTCTAATGGGCAACGTCAACGAGACTGGGACCGAGGAAGAGACCCGTCAGGGAATCATTGCCGCGGAAGCTGCGAAGGATGCCGGCGTCGGGCATTTGATCTATTCGTCCGTTGCCGATGCCAACAAGAAGACGGGCATCCCGCATTTCGACAGCAAGTATCTCGTCGAGAAGCATATTGCCGGTCTCGGCATTCCCTACACCATCAGCGCGCCGGCCTCCTTCATGGAGAACATCGTTGCGCCGTGGTCGATCGGTGCGCTGCGCCAGGGGACGTTCGCCTTTCCGATGCCTCCCAAACGCGTCATCCAGCTTATAGCCCTGGCGGACATCGGGGCCTTCGTCGCGGCTTTGATTGAGCGGCGCGACCAGGTGTTCGGCAAGCGTTTCGATTTGGCCGGGGACGAGTTATCCGGCGAAGAGCAGGCGAAAGTCCTCTCGCACGCCATAGGCCGCCCGATCAACTATCAGGCGATCCCAATCGCCGCGGCTCGCCAGCAAAGCGAGGATGTGGCGATCATGTTCGAATGGTTCGACCGCGTCGGCGCCGACGCCGATATCACCGCATTGCGCAGGGATTTTGCGGAGGTTCGCTGGCACAGTTTTGCAGACTGGGCGCGCGAGTTTGACTGGAGCGTAGCGACTGAGACCTTGGTTTCTCAACCGCCCGTAAGGAGCGAAACATGACCGCTATTTCTGTGATCATCGGGAGCACCCGCCAGGGGCGCTTTTCCGAAAAGCCGGCGCAGTGGATTTTTCAACGGCTCAAGAATCGCGGTGGCATCGACGCGCGGCTGCTCGATCTCAGGGACTTTCCAATGCCCTTCTTCGACCAGCCCGTGCCGCCTGCCATGCCGGGTCGCCCGCCTTACGATAATGAAGTGGTCAAGAAATGGACCGCCGAAATCGCCCGGTCGGACGGCTTCATCTTCGTCACGCCGGAATATAACTACGGCCCCGCTGCGGTGCTCAAGAACGCGCTCGACTGGGTTTATCCGGAGTGGAACCGCAAGGCGGCTGCTTTTGTGAGTTATGGCAGTGCTGCGGGCGCTCGCAGCGTGCAGCAGCTCCGCGAAACGGCGATAGAGCTTCAGCTCGCTCCAGTTCGATCGTCCGTCCACATTCCTGTCGCGACTCTCTGGGCGCACTTCAAGGGTGGTGATGTGGATGCGGGACTCGCGGAGCTTGAGGTACCCGCCAAAGCCATGATCGACGACCTGCTGTGGTGGACCGAGGCACTGAAGGTTGCGCGCACGACCGCATCTTAAGCGGCCGGATCGCTGCGAACCTGCCTTGACCACTGGGGTCGAGGTCAACCAATGTCGCAGATGGGGTCAAAAACGGACCTGGAGGGTATGTCCGCTTCTGGCGGATACTGTTGAAAAAGTCCTTTTTGACTGATGACTGAAAATTTTCAGGACCGCCCGTGCGTCTCACGCGCTGCAATGTGAGGGACCACATCGATTAACGCAAAAGCGACCGCTGACGCTCGTATCAGTTCTACAGAGCCCTGCAGCGGTTGAGATCGCCAACATTCGACTTTCGCGAGATTTTCAGAGCCCTTCGATTTTCGACTTTTTCAACAGTATCCTCCGATAGCGACCACCAACGTGCAGCCGCAACAAATGAAGCGATGGGCCACAAGCAGACATCCGAGATCCTAGCGCAGTCATCGGACTTAGCTGCGAACCGACAATTCTAAACCACCTTTGAAGGGCAGAGTCATAGTGGTAAAGCGGTTGACCGGATCGTTCAGAAAGGCGAAATATTCCGCGTAATGCGCCCGATCTATGCTTGTGTTGTCGCACACCACAACTCCACCGGCTTTGAGATGCGGCGCGACTAATTCTATTGCTGGCCGCGCCATAGCGATCCAGACGTCGATAAGTACAAAGTCGATTGGCCCATCAATCCGCTGTAGCGTCTCTAGAAGATCACCCTCGCGCAATTCAATGTAGCTGCTTAATTTTGCTTGCGCGAAATTTTCCCGTGCCGCCGATGCTTTGTTTGGCTCATATTCGGTACCGATCACCACCCCATCACCGCCGAACGCCCTAATATTGTCACGCACAGCTGCGGCAAGGTAGATCGTCGACACGCCATATGACGTGCCCACTTCGACGACTTTAGAAACTTTTTTCGCTCGGCACAGCAGATAGCAGAACTCCGCTTTATCGCGATCCAGGGCGACAAATTTGTCGCTGCGGAAGGCCTTGATCTCGTCCAAGCTTGGAGGACGCTCAAGTTTGTCTCTCTCTGAATTGAAAGCCCGTATCAATTCGACCTGCTTTTCGCTCTTAGCATGCAGGGCCTCAAGCAAGTTGTGCACGTTTTGGTCGCCGAGAAAGTACATTATCTACTCCCTTCGCTGGCATTACCCAGACAGGTTCAGCGGGTCTGATCTCAGCCTGCACCGGACAGGCACCCCGGAGCCCCCAATGTTTCAAGTCAGCTGACACTCGTCAAGTTGCCGCATCTATGATGGCAGCTGAGGGTCACAAGCAAACGATGGACCGCTTAGTTTGAAAGGTCGACGCCACGCTGAGCCTAACCGGAGCGTCCGTGCTTCTGGATTGTCGGGCAATGCCACTCGCGCTGCCAAAGCGCGTGGTAGAGATCCTCGAAGACCTGCCAATCCCCCGGAGGAGGAAGAACAAGCTGTCGGGCAAACATCGCGAAGCACATTCGGCTGGATCGCCGCGCTGACCGTCACGGAGATCGTGAAAGAGGTCAAGCAAGCCAGAACATTCACTCTTCCTCCCTTTTAACCCCGCCGCAGTCGTCATGACGAACTGGCGAGCGGACCAGACTGCCAGCGACCATCCAAGCGGTTCCAGTTGAACATTCTGCATGCTATTTCGCGGTTGAGAGCGGGGGCCGCGTGTGCCTCTTGGCTGCGGCCTGTGAAGCGACGATTAAAGCCGCCAGAAGCGACGTAAAGGTAGTTCCGATCATTATCGCAATGGTTGTCCAGTGCGCGTTCGCGACGGTTATGAACATGCCCGAAATCGAGACGATTACTGCACCGCCGGCAACGGTGGTCGCATTGGCGAGCCCGAACGCCGTCGCCGACAGATCCGGGCGCAACGAAAGGACCCCGGCGTTGGCGGCCGGCATGGTCAGGCCGTTACCCAACCCAACGAAGGCACAGGGCAGGAAGAAGGCCGCGACATGATGGATGCCAAAATAGAAAAGCAGCATGCCGGCACAAAGGCCGAACAGGGTCAAGAGCCGTCCACCCACCATCAGCACTGGCGGTGTGTAGTTCTTTCCGAGCCGACCCGCAAACGTGCTTCCGAGAATAAACCCTCCCGGGACAAGTCCCATCAGGACACCGACCGCGATCGCCGATCCGACGCCGAAGCTCTTTGCGACCAGGGGCGCGCCGCCAAGAAAGACGTAGAGGGTGCCCATGGAAAAAACCATGCAGATCGCGTAGCCCCAGAAGGTGCGCGACCCCATCGGTGCGAGGTAGGTCCTCAGCCGAAGGGTGGCGGCGAGATCCCGCGCTTTGGTCTCCTCGAAACCGCGCATGACCAGGAGGATGCCGCTCAAGCCCAGGACTGCGAAGGCTATAAAATTCGCGCGCCATCCGAACAGGACGTCAAGCGTGCCCCCGATCGCCGGCCCGAGCATCGGCGCCAGTGCCCAGGCGGACGAGACGACGGCGATCCTGCTCGTTGCCTCCCGCTCGTCCGACGTGTCGCGTATTGATGCCATCGAAACCGCATAACACGCGACCACTACCCCCTGCAGCGTCCTGAACACAAGAAATGTGCCGATGTTCGGCGCAAAACTGCAGATCAGTGAAGCACTGCAGAAGATGCAGAGCGCCATCAGCGCCACAGGCCGGCGGCCGAATCTGTCCGATAGGACCCCCGCGACGACGTGGGTCAGCGCACTCATAAGCGCATAGCCGGCAATCGCCAGGTTCACCACGGCATAGTTCGAACTCAATGCATCGGCGATGTGCGGAAGCGACGGTATGAACATGTTCAACGGAAGCACCGACAGTGCTGCGAGGAAAATCAGAACGGCAAATTTCGGCTGCTTCTTTGAGGTCGTCATCGAAACCTGACTCCAATTGAGGGAGGTCTTGACCGCGGTCGGCGCGAAAGTGACGGGACCCGGCAGCTGCAATTCGACGGGGCATAAAAAAAAGCCCCGTCAGGGACCTTGTTTTCGGCGCATGGGTTGCGGTTGCCGGACGGTTACACCGTCCTGCCCATGCGCCATGTCACCACTACGAAAGCCGTTGCTATTGCCATGACTGGTAGAAATACCTGCAAACCTCCACATCGTCAATCGTGTCTTTGAGCGACCAAGGCGGTGAACTCAGATTAACGGACTTTCGGGATTGCTCTTGGGGTGATCCATTTGGGCTTCATGAAGGCATCGCGTTGATTTCCCGCTGAACAACGGTTGGGGCGAACGGCTCGGGAAGAACTCAGGCGGCTTGTGCAGAGCTCGCTAGAGTCCATGACTGACAGGATTATGCATCACTTGGGTCAAGTTTTCAGGCTGCGATTTTGCAAGGTGGTACCATTTGTCGATGCCGAGAAGGTCGGCTCGGCTGGCTGATGTCTGCTTCTGCTCGTAAGCGTCCAACCGAGGTCTGCCCGGAAGCGTTGCGTCTGGCCCGCCCCCTTCCAAACTGGGGGCTCGAGTCATGCGCTACGAACTAGCCGATTATGAATGGATCGCCATCAAGCCCATGCTGCCGAACAAGCCGCGTGGCGTTCCTCGGGTGAAC
>Ga0137412_10005593_pt1 | contig 10047 bp, 12 predicted proteins | sample CZODoug2_1_16fun_FD_122160 | JGI IMG/M metagenome (GOLD analysis project Ga0137412, IMG submission 122160) | Vadose zone soil fungal communities from Angelo Coast Range Reserve, California, USA - CZODoug2_1_16fungal (Hybrid Assembly) | ecosystem: Environmental > Terrestrial > Soil > Vadose zone... | reverse complement strand
GGAATTGACGCTATCGGCTGCTCCGCAGCCATCGAATCAGGATTCAGAAAAGAAGTAGCGGACGGGCCATGTAAGCCATATTGTCCCGCCAGTTCTTTGCTTTGTGTAACTTACGTAGAATCAACAAATGCTCAGTGTCAAATTGTAGCAATATTCGCACCGTGCTCCGCTATTCCCTCCCCCATCCGACACGGCCACCCGCATGCCGGAGCGCCTCCTCCAGTTCATCTCTTTGCGTCCTTAGTTCCGCGAGTTCCTTCTTTTTGTTCTCGACAGCCTTGCGATGCTCATTGATTCTCCTTCGCGTGATGCTCTCTTTCATCGCGGTTGCGGGATTGGGATCGTACTGGACTAAGCCTGAATTGAGTTCACGCTGCAAAATATCCAGTTCGGTTTGCGACGTCCTAATCTTGTAGTCGATTGCGACGAACTGTTTCCTCCAATACGCTTCATCCTTATCGCTGAGTTCAGTTTTTGGACTCGATGATTCACTATTGCCGGAATCCGCCGCCGCTTCGCTCTCGTTGGATGGGATTCGTCGCAAATCCGCCAGTCGATCTTCAAGTTCGATAACCTTTTGCTCGGCTTCCTGTGCTTCGGCTTCTTTCTCAGTCAAACGCATCCCGATCCCTACAAGGTCTGATGGTTTGTCTCTTCTGGATCGTGGCTCCGGCTTTGAATTTTCCTGTTGCGCCTTGAGTTTCTGATTCCGACGAAGCAGATCACTTTCCTTTCGAGCATGCTCCAGATTTTCTTTGGCTTGTGCCAGCGCCTCCTCGACAGCCTTCATCTCTCCGTTCGGGTTGATCGGGGCACTAGACATTGGTTCGGGTTCATACTCTGTGCGAATGTCACCGGGCGGAATCGCATTGTGCCTTGCCTGTTCCTCTAGCGCGTCAATCTGGCGTAGCAACTCAATACGCCGCTTACGCAATACATAGATTTGCCCTTCCGGGTTCACGCCTTCGGGTTCCTGATCGAGGGCTACGGCATCTGTGGCACCTTTGCCCGACTTCCGCGATTCCAGCAACGTCTTGAGATCGGCGTCAATCTTGGCGATTTCATCTTGCAATGTTTGAATCTGACGTGCGTACCACTTTGCATCCTTGAATCTTGAATAGTGGATTTCCTGAGAGAATGCACAGCACGACACAAAGACTAGAATGGAGAGCGTTCCGACCCAGCGCATTTGATGGCCCTCGTAGTATCCCTATGGATTTTGGGCAATGCGGCATGCTTTTGGAAATAGTACCTGTTGTACTTTGCGGGTGCTACGACTCCCCCGCGTGTTCCTTCAACGACTCTCGCGCGTCCTTGCCCACCCGCAATCCGACGAACTTGGAATGCCGCAGACTAGAAGCTGAAGAAAGTTTTTTTCTCACGTAACGCCTCTATCGCTTCAAGCAGCGTAGCGGCCATCTGATCTTTTGCAACGAACCCTTGAGCACCGACCGATTGCACTAGGGCAACGAGTTCGGAAGTTTTGTGCGTCGAAAAGAACAAAATCGGCACATCTGGAAGGAAAACCCTGATCTGCTGTGCGGCTTCAATCCCACCGAGCACTGGCATGGAAATGTCGAGAATAATCAAATCCGGGCTCAACTGCCGCGATTTCTCGATAGCTTCTTGTCCGTCTTTTGCTTGGGCGCACACCTCGATGTTTTGGGACTGGAGCATCGCGCAAAGGCCGAACCTTACCATTTCATGGTCGTCCGCAACCAGCACACGCAACGACCGGGTGCATGGGATGGCCTGAATAGAGTCCAAATTGGGAGGATTTGTACTAGGTTTAACTGACGCAGCCGCAGGCTTGGCAGACTGTCCCATCGAATCAGCAAACTAGACTAGTGATCTATTCCAAACAATACATGCTTCACAGGAGGTCCCATGAGGAAAACTATTGGGGAATACGTCCGTTGGCGACGGCCCCGTACGGCGAACTCATGGTGTTTTTACCAGATTCGATACATCACGAGCGTGAATTCTTTAGTTTTCCGTTCCTTTGAGACGCAGGTATATACCCGATTCCGTAGCCTTCGCTGGTCAGATAGTGTGACTCGCGCAAACATGCCGATTCCATACGACATCTTCAAAAAAGATTCGCACGGTGTACCTGTGTGGGTGGAAGCCGCGCCAGACCTCGAAACCGCACAATTGCGCGTCGTAGAACTGGATAAACAAAAACCGGGTGACTATATGATCTTTTGCTATATGACCCAAGAATTGATTAGTGCCGCTCCTCGTACCGCTTAACGATTTCAAGGCTGTGCGCTGACAACCACCAAATGCTTCGACAAATTACCCACGACAATTCAATTCTTCCTTTCGTCCCAGCGCACGCAGATCCTGCCGCGCAAGATACGCCGTACTGATTAAGAGTTGAAAAAGGTTTTCCCGTTTCGTAACGCATCTACCGCTTTGAGTAGCATCACCGCCGTTTCGTTTTTTGTAATAAACCCTTGAGCGCCAACCAATTTCGATAGGGCTAAAAGTTGGGGACTGTTGTGCGTCGTAAAGAACAAAATAGGTACCTCTGGAAGAAAAACTCTGATCTGCCGCGCTGCTTCCACTCCTCCGATACCCGGCATTGAAATGTCGAGAATAATCAGGTCCGGCCTTAACTGAATTGATTTCTCGACCGCCTCTTCGCCGTTCGTTGCTTGGGCGCAGACCTCAATGTCCACTGATTCCAGAATCGCGCACAGACCTATTCTTACCGCTTCGTGGTCATCGGCAATTAGCACGCGCAGAGCGCGGGAAGGCACATGTAGTTGTAAGGTATGAGTAGAGTCTGTGTTAGGGAAAGCTGTATTAGAGAAATTCGCGCTTGGTGCAACCGGAGGCTTGGGCGGCTCTCCCATTCAATCTGTCTCCGGCTCCGATTCCACGGCCTCAGCGGGCTTACTAAATGGGGAGGGTGAATTCCCCGGACCTTCCCTCCAAGAAACTCACCCTAAAGCATGGGATTTCAGTTGATGTGGATATCAGTGTGGCTGACGTGGCCTTCACCGCAATCAGGTAAGCACCTGCATTTGTGTGAACACTTCAGATATACCATCTTAGGTAGCGCAGTGGTTCGACACCAATTTAATGTCCCCGTGTACCATTCAGCGAAAGGGCTAGGATGCAAGGCCTGAAATCCCACGAAGGCGTTGATGGAACTAGTCTCTTGCGGCCTTTTGCGCCATGTGCAACAAGAAGTTTTGATCGCTAGGTTTCATTTTCGCGAGGAGCCTGCGCAGTTTGGAGAGGTAATCGGCCTGTGCGCCTCTGCTTCCGAATTCATCATTATCCTTCGGAGGTTTCAGCTTGCTCAATCCAGCAGCAACTTCACCATCATGAAACAAGCGGTACATTGGAACCTCCAAAGCCCGTGCCATCTTCTCTAGTGTTTCAATGGCCGGAACTGTATGCCCATTTTCCACGCGAGAGATGTAGCAACGGAGCAAGCCTGTCCGCTTTTCAAGCTCGCCTTGCGAGAGTTTTTGTGATTCGCGCAGTTCTTTCAAGCGATACCCAATCACCATTCATAGTCTCCTAACAAGCCATCTCAGAATCGCGTTACTGGCTGGACAGCGGAGTGATTATCACATGAATTCAACTCGGCGGGCACCGCTCTGAATGTGGCAATGAACGAGTTGCCCTCCTCTGTGTCACCAGCACTACGTAGGCAATTCTACGTAAGTATCCGTAAGAGTTGTCATATACCCTAAATGGTTATATCTTTATTTCGCCAGCCCCAGAACAGAGGTCCCCGCGATGGACAAGAAGTGTTATTCCCCACCTCGCATCATTTCCTATGTCCCAGACCAAGTGCCCGAATGGATTGTGGAATGCTTCCAAAACGATTTGAAAGTCAGTGGGCCTTCTAAACCTCGCGTTGCACCCATTTACACCACAGTTGTTGACAGTGATCGAAGATATGTTTGGGTTTCGGACAATTTTTGCGAACTCCTCGGATATAACAGCGACGAATTGATCGGCAAGCGATACGACGAGGTCACCGCGCCGACAACCAGCGACATCCCGGTTACCGCCCGGATGTTCAAGAAGCTTGGATACATGCATGGTTTGTGGATGTTGATGAATCGTACCGGAGAGCGAATTTTGATTCGCTATGAAGCATGGCTTCGAACGGATTCCTTAATTGAATCGAACATCGAAGTTGTAGATCACCTTCGCTGAATTCCCCCCCGGCGAAATGGATAGATTGAACTTTTTTCAGGGTCTCGTAATTGTGCTGACGCTCACATTTCTGTCGGTTGGTGGCGCACTTCTGTATGAGTCCGTTTCCAATCCGGCGACGCAACCGTGGGAGCTTTTGGGCGGTGCACTACTTTGCTCTCTAGCCCTCATGTTTGCGTACTTTTTGTGGAAGCAACGAGTGGGCAGAAAATATCTCTAAACAGTTCCTGATCAATTAGGTCAGTAGAGATGGTGGATGGTCCGGGCTTTAACTATGGAAGGGAATTTGGGTGCCCCACCTGTCGGGTTTATACGTGGGGCATTGGTTTCGACCCACTTTCCTGGCGCACAGGGTCAATCCTGACGAGCCCAGCTTCCCCATCTCTCGTGAAAGAGAACCTGCACATCGACGATTTCTTCACCCTCGCAAAGGACAGGTGGTTTCTTTCTGTCCCTCTGAACAGTTTCGCTGGTCTTCTCCGTCCTCTACGATGAACCGTGATCGTTTACTCAGCTTGCCTATTCAGCTTGCCACGAGTCCCGAACCGAACCTCGTTCCCGTCCCGCGACCAGCGCCACCTCCCGCCGACCGTTTTGCCTCCCCTCGCCGCATTGCTCCCCAATCAGCATTCACTGTTTGCCTGCCCTTTGTTTTCATGGTCTTACGAATTGCTTTTCCCGCAACCCCTTTCCTTTGATGATAATCCGAATTGCCCCCAGGGTGTGGGGGTACTCTGCCGCTCAAGCCTTCCTCAGTTCGACGGTTTCCCCGTAACTCCTTTCACTGCCACACATAGCAGAAACGCGCCCGTAACCTCTTTCCCTGCCACACATACAAAACTACCCTTCTGCAAGTCCTTTCACTGCCACACATCCGAAAAAGCAGGGGGTGGGGGATTATGGTTAACAATGACCCTCGCGACTCGCCCTTTCCTACACTATTCGCAGGTATTCCGTTATCGCTTCCGCTATCGCAGTACCCCGCTCCTATTGCGCCAAGCATCTGTCCCGGCCACCATTTCCAGGACGCACCGAATCGCTCTTTCGGGCGCTGCCCGTCTCTCAGCGGTCAGGTGGAAACTGCTATGGCAACTATCAATCGGCAAGAACTCGAACGCCTCGAGCGCCGCGAACTTCAGCTCACCATCATGGCCGCCGTTTTCGTCTTCGTGCTGGCCAGCGGCTTGGCCGTATTCATGTACCCACTTGTCTTCGTCCATCCTGACGCCGCCAACAAATGGACTCTGCGTGTCGCGTTCTTCGGTTTCTGCGCGCTCACCCTTCTCTTCATCGGCTACTTGCTCGAGCGCCAGCGCACCGTCCACCAACTCAAGCAGCAAATTCTCGAAGAACTCGAGCGCAATATCGAACTCCGCCTGCAAGCCAGCGCCGATCTTCTTCACACCATGCCGGACATCAACCATTTCTGGGATCGCCTCACCATGGAATATCGCCGCGCCATGACCATGCAGAAAAACCTCTCCTTGCTAGTGGTCAAGGCCAAGCTGAACGCTGCCTCAGGCACGGACAGCACCTCCGCACTCGGCGACGCCGCCAAAGCCATGTCCCGCAAACTTCGCCCCACCGATTCCATCTATCGCCTCGCACCAGAAATTTTCGGTTTGGTCCTTCCCGAGACCGACACCCTCAATGCCAAGCGCATTGCCGTCCGCCTGCAAGAAGAGCTGCAAAGCGTCCGCGCCAAACACGGCGGCGCCTTCGAGACCACCGTCCACAACTACCCGGACGACGCCCAAAGCTCCCACGAACTGGAAGACATAGTGAAGTCCGTCCTACCAGCAAAAGACGACTACGGAGTAGCAGCCCCAATGCCAGCCCCAGCCAAAGCGTAGCTTTTTATGGAGTGCGGCGGACTTGCCGCCGCTTTTGAGGAGTAAAGAGCTTAGGTAAATTTTGGAGAAGCAAGAATGTAGCGGCCGCGGACTTTCGCAGCTGCCTTTGAGCAGAATTCAAGGAAGAAAAACTAAGCCAGCGCCTGCTGCAAATCAGCGATGAGATCTTCGGAATCTTCAATGCCGATGGACACGCGTATCATGCCCGGAGTAACGCCACCGCGTGCCAATTCTTCTTCGCTCATGTTGTAGTGCGAAGTATAAGCTGGCAAAACCACCAGCGACTCCACGCCGCCGAGGCTGGCCGCCAGCAAAAACAATTGCACGCGATCGCAAACCCGCCTCGCCGCGGGCAGGCCGCCCTTCAAATCAAAGGCCAGCATGGACCCGAATCCGCGCATCTGTTTCTTGGCCAATTTGTGATCCGGATGCGAAGCCAAACCAGGATAAAAAACGTGAGCAACTTTCGGATGCTTCTCCAAAAAGTTCGCGACGGCCATCGCGTTTTCGCACTGTTTGCGAAGGCGCAATCCTAGCGTTTTGATTCCTCGATTCAGCAGATACGCCGCTTCCGGATCCATGGAGCCGCCCAGGTAAATCACCATGTGCTGCACGCGCTCCATCCATTTTTTGTTTCCCACCGCCACGCCCGCAATCACATCGGAGTGGCCGGCCAGCGCTTTTGTGGCGCTGTGCACCACCATGTCGTAGCCGAGCTTGATGGGCTGCTGCAGAAGCGGTGTCGCAAACGTGTTGTCGATAATCGAAATCAAGTTGTGTTTCTTCGCAAACTGCGCGGCTTTTTCTACGTCCACCAACCGTACCGTTGGATTTGTCGGACTTTCGACGTACAAAACGCGCGTTCGCGAATTCACCAGCGTTTCAATCCCGGCGAGATCGGTGCCCACGTGATGCACTTTGATTCCGAGATCGCCAAACACGTCGCGCATCAGGCGATACGTCCCGCCATACAGTTGCGCGGTGGAAATCAATTCATCGCCGGATTTCAGCGCGCCGAGCAGGGCGCTGGAAATCGCAGCCATGCCGGACGCAGTGCACACCGCGGCTTCCGCACCTTCGAGCGCGGCAATTTTTTGTTCCGCAATGGCCAGCGTTGGATTCCCGTAGCGACTGTAGATGTACGCTTTGCTCTTACCCTCGGCCCACAACTTCATTTCCGCCGTCGAGGAAAATGTAAACGTGCTAGTGCGCGCAATCGGCGTGCCCACTCCGACGCCAACACCGTGCTTATTTCCTTCGCCCGCGTGCACCGCATTGGTCTGTGCGCCGCGCAGTCGCGCATTTACCTTCGACGTGGGCATTGTCGTTTTCATGGTGCTGCCATTTTGGGGCCACAGGTCTGGGGGACAAGCACCAATTTGGGCTGACTGGAAAATACGTGCCAGGTCGAGAAAGAAGAGCCCTGGCAGGGTGCCGTTTAGGAAAGTGGGACGTCGCCGGGCCGATGTGCACACGACAAGTGAGCGAGAATAAATGTGGGGCAGTTCATTCATATGGCGGGCGTGCAGGTGGTAGCGCCCGGAAATGAGTAGTACGCGCGTCGGCGCCGATCCAAAAGATTGGAGGTAGCTCGTGACAACAAAAAAATTAGTGTTAGAGCTACCGCTCGCTAAGGGAAAAAACCGGCGAAGCGACCGATATCCCGTCGTTGTTCCAGTTAGAGTGAAATGGTTGGAGCCTAGCGGCGCAGGCGTTATCGAGTTTGCGGAAGCCACAGAAGTCAATATGCACGGCGGGCTGCTGGAGATGAAAGGCCGGCCGGCTATCAACAGCGTTGTCGAGTTGACGAACCTTAGCTCAACGCGAACAGCTTCCGCACAAGTGATATCGCAGCGTCTCTCCAAAAAGGGCGACGTGTTGGGAGTGGCCATCGAGCTTCTTACGCCCAGCGAAACGTTCTGGGGCGTTACATTCCGGCTAAAAGTGGCGATCGACGACCTGATGAAACTCGAAAAGGACATGAAAGAGGCCAGATCAGGCGGCATGGATCCTCGGGTGCTTCGCGAATTTCGCGACGCCGTCGATTATGTGCGCAAGACCGCGTGGGCTCTGCAGGAATTGCAGGAACGCCAGGCCCATCAACGTGATATCGCCACGGTGCGTTCTTTGCTCACTGATGAACGGGTCCGGCGCGCCACGCAGCTCAGCAAGGCACTGGCCTCCGATTTGGAATCCCATGAAGTTGGCGACGGAACGCCTGGGACTGCGGAACTTTTTCGTGCGATCGAAATCCTGCACCAGCGGCTGGCAGATTTATTCAAGGTCCGAGAATCTGAGTAACCGCTCCAATCAAGATTGCGAGAATACGTGCCGTCGTTTTCGCGGCGTTTAGTGCGCCCTACCCGGCCTGTATAGTCTGAGGAAAGGGCCTATGCTGCGCCAGCTCGCTTCCAACGAACATCTCGATTATGTCGCGGCGCTGCTGGACGATATTTTTCGTATCCCGGGGACGCAGATTCGATTTGGCTTGGATGCGTTGATCGGGTGGGTGCCGGGAATTGGCGACGCGATCACCGGGATCGCATCCTTCCTGATTGTTTTCGCGTCGTGGCGGCGCGGAGCAAAAGCGGTAACGCTGGTCCGCATGATCGCGAACGTGCTGCTGGAAACTGCGATCGGAGCCATACCCGTAGCCGGCGATATTTTCCACGTAATTTGGAAGGCCAATCGGCGAAATTACCGCTTGCTGATCCGAGAGAAAGAGCAGCCGGGCGCGGGCACTGGGCGAGATTGGATATTCCTCGGTATACTTTTGTTGGCGGTGGTTACGGCGGCTGCGATTCCGATAGCCATCTTAGTTTGGCTTCTTCGCTCCCAGGTCACGATCCCCTTGCCGCGCTAACGAATGAGACTGCAACCGAGCGGCCCAATTTCTTGATGCAACGAACTTCTTACCTCTGCTAGGCTCACACGCATGCGACTTTATCAAGGGCTTCTTTTTGTACTACTCCTGAGCTGTTGCGCGTTTGCGCAAGACAAACCCCTCGCTGATCGCCTTGCCGCGCAAAACGCACTTTTCGATGAGCAGTATGAATCCGACCTGCGCAACTTTCCTACTCGCGCGACCGCGTACGGCGATTATCGATATAACGACAAGCTCGGCGATTATTCACTCGCTGCCATCGCAGAACGTAATCAGACGGACCGCGGCTTCTTGAGCCGCCTCAATGCGATCGGCACGAACGGCTTCTCGGACCAGGATCAGCTTTCCCACGACCTTCTTGTTCGAGTCCTCGAGCAACGTATCGCCGATTTCAATTTGAAAGAATACGAGATGCCGGTTAATCAGTTTAACGGCGTCCACACTGGGGTCGCCGATCTGCCGCTTTCGGTTCCTCTCGACTCCGTGAAGCACTATGAAGACTACATAGCGCGGCTTCGTCAGATTCCTCGCGCGTTCAGCCAGACCACTGAGGTGCTTCGCGCGGGCATGAAGGACAACCTTATGCCGGTGCGTTTTCTTCTCGAGAAGATTCCGGCTCAATGTCAAGGCATCATAGATTCGGATCCTTTCTTGATTCCGACAAAGAAGTATCCGGCCAGCATCTCCGCCGAAGAGCAGAAGCGGCTGACACAACAGATTAGCGCCGCTATTGAAACGGATGTGATCCCGGCCTATAAGGCTTTCGCTACGTTTGTTCGTACGGAATATGCCCCGCATGGCCGCACGACGCTGGCCGTCACTTCGCTTTCCGATGGTGAGAAGCGTTATCGGAACGATATTTATGGACGGACGACCACGCACATGACGGCGGACGAGATTCACCAAATCGGGTTGCGTGAAATCGAGCGCATCGAAGGCGAGATGACGCTGATCGCGAAAAAAGAGGGCTTCTCGGACCTTGCCACTTTCCGGGCGTCTCTCAAAACCAATCCAAAGTACAAACCTACGTCGGCTGAGCAGATTCTTGAGGATTTCCGGCACTACATCGCGCAGATGGAGCCGAAACTGCCGGAGCTGTTCACCTTGCTTCCTAAGTCGCCTGTG
>Ga0137412_10005592_pt1 | contig 10048 bp, 7 predicted proteins | sample CZODoug2_1_16fun_FD_122160 | JGI IMG/M metagenome (GOLD analysis project Ga0137412, IMG submission 122160) | Vadose zone soil fungal communities from Angelo Coast Range Reserve, California, USA - CZODoug2_1_16fungal (Hybrid Assembly) | ecosystem: Environmental > Terrestrial > Soil > Vadose zone... | reverse complement strand
CAGCTCGACGGTGGCCGGTTCGCCACCTCCGACCTGAACGACCTGTACCGCCGGGTGATCAACCGGAACAACCGGCTCAAGCGTCTGCTCGACCTGGGTGCGCCGGAGATCATCGTCAACAACGAGAAGCGGATGCTGCAGGAGGCCGTCGACGCACTGTTCGACAACGGCCGCCGTGGTCGTCCGGTGACCGGTCCGGGTAACCGCCCGCTCAAGTCGCTGTCCGACATGCTCAAGGGCAAGCAGGGTCGCTTCCGGCAGAACCTGCTCGGCAAGCGCGTCGACTACTCCGGCCGTTCGGTCATCGTCGTCGGCCCGCAGCTCAAGCTGCACCAGTGCGGTCTGCCCAAGGCGATGGCGCTCGAGCTGTTCAAGCCGTTCGTCATGAAGCGGCTGGTCGACCTCAACCACGCGCAGAACATCAAGAGCGCCAAGCGCATGGTCGAGCGGGCCCGCCCGGTGGTGTGGGACGTACTCGAAGAGGTCATCGCCGAGCACCCGGTGCTGCTCAACCGGGCACCGACGCTGCACCGCCTCGGCATCCAGGCCTTCGAGCCGCAGCTGATCGAGGGCAAGGCCATTCAGATCCACCCGCTGGTCTGCTCGGCGTTCAACGCCGACTTCGACGGCGACCAGATGGCGGTGCACCTGCCGCTGTCCGCCGAGGCACAGGCCGAGGCCCGCATCCTGATGCTGTCCTCGAACAACATCCTCAAGCCGTCCGATGGCAAGCCGGTCACCATGCCCACCCAGGACATGATCATCGGCCTGTTCTTCCTCACCGGTGACCGCGACGACCTGGCCGGCGACGGCCGGGTGTTCGGTTCGGTGGCCGAGGCGATCATGGCCTACGACTCCGCCGAGTTGGGTCTGCAGGCCAAGATCAGGCTCCGGATGAAGGACCTGGTGCCGCCGCGCAATTGGGTGGCGCCGGAGGGTTGGCAGCCCGGCGACGCCGCGATTCTGCAGACCACGCTGGGCCGGGCCCTGTTCAACGAGGCGCTGCCCGCGGACTATCCCTACGTCGAGGCCGAGGTCGGCAAGAAGCAGTTGTCGATCATCATCAACGACCTCGCCGAGCGGTATCCGAAGGTTCAGGTCGCGGCCACCCTGGACGCGCTGAAGGCGGCCGGTTTCCACTGGGCCACCCGCTCCGGCGTGACCGTGTCGATCTCCGACGTGGTCACCCCGCCGGACAAGGCCCAGATCCTCGAGAAGTACGAGGGCGACGCCGAGAAGATCCAGAAGCAGTACGAGAAGGGTCTGATCACCGACGACGAGCGCCGTCAGGAGCTCATCGAGGTCTGGACCCAGGCCACCAAGGTCGTCGCCGAGGCGATGGAGAAGAACTTCCACCGGCTCAACCCGATCGCGATGATGATCGACTCCGGCGCCCGCGGAAACATGATGCAGGTCCGGCAGATCGCAGGTATGCGTGGTCTGGTGGCCAACCCCAAGGGCGAGATCATCCCGCGGCCGATCAAGTCGAACTTCCGCGAGGGTCTGTCCGTGCTGGAGTTCTTCATCTCCACGCACGGTGCCCGTAAGGGTCTGGCCGACACCGCGCTGCGGACCGCCGACTCGGGTTACCTGACCCGTCGTCTGGTGGACGTCAGCCAGGACGTGATCATCCGCGAGGAGGACTGCGGGACCGAGCGCGGCCTGGTCTGCCGGATCGCGGCGGCCGGTGCCGATGGGGTGCTGCGCAAGCTGGAGAACGTCGACACCAACGTCGTCTCCCGCAACCTGGCCGAGGATGTCGTGGCCAACGGTCGTCCGTTGGCCCCGGCCGGTACCGATGTCACCAACATCCTGCTCGACTCGTTGATCCTCGACGGTGTGGAGCAGGTGCGGGTGCGTTCGGTGTTGACCTGCGAGTCCGCGGTGGGCACCTGTGCGATGTGCTACGGCCGTTCGTTGGCCGCGGGCAAGCTGGTGGACATCGGTGAGGCGGTCGGCATCATCGCCGCGCAGTCCATCGGTGAGCCGGGCACCCAGCTGACCATGCGGACCTTCCACACCGGCGGTGTCGCCGGTGAGGACATCACGCACGGTCTGCCCCGCGTCGTCGAACTGTTCGAGGCCCGCCAGCCCAAGGGCGTGGCCCCGATCAGTGAGGTCACCGGCCGGGTCAAGATCGAGGACTCGGACAAGGCCCGCAAGTTGGTGATCGTCCCCGACGACGGTTCCGAGGAGCGCGCCTACCCGGTGTCCAAGCGTTCGGTCCTGTTGGTCGGCGAGGGCGAGCACGTCGAGGTTGGCCAGAAGCTGGTCAAGGGTGCGGCGAACCCGCACGAGGTGCTGCGCATCCTCGGCCAGCGCAAGGTGCACGAGCACCTGGTGGACGAGGTGCAGGAGGTCTACCGCTCACAGGGCGTGTCGATCCACGACAAGCACATCGAGATCATCATTCGGCAGATGCTGCGCCGGGTGACGGTCATCGAGTCCGGTGACGCGGAACTGCTGCCCGGTGAGCTCGTCGAGCGCAAGCGCTTCGAGACGGAGAACCGTCGGGTCCTCGCCGAGGGCGGTCAGCCGGCGTCGGCTCGTCCGCAGCTCATGGGCATCACCAAGGCCTCGCTGGCCACCGAGTCGTGGCTGTCCGCGGCCTCCTTCCAGGAGACCACCCGGGTGCTCACCGACGCGGCGATCCACGCCAAGTCCGACCCGCTGCTGGGTCTGAAGGAGAACGTGATCATCGGCAAGCTGATCCCGGCCGGGACCGGCATGCCGCGCTACCGCAACATCCGCGTGGAGCCCACCGAGGAAGCCCGCGCCGCGATGTACACCATGGTCGGCTACGACGAGTCCGAGTACGTCTCGTTCGGCACCGGCTCCGGTGAAGCGGTGCGCCTGGAGGACTACGACTTCGGCGGCTACGGCGGCTGAGTCCCACCCTCACTCACCGGAGGCGGCCGTCCCAATTGGGATGGCCGCCTTCGGCGTTTTCAGGCCGCGGGCAACGGGTGCGCGCGCAGGTGGGTCACCAGCAGGTCGGTGAACGCGTCGGGCGCTTCCTCGGGGATCCAGTGGCTGATGCCATTCAGGATCTCGAAGGTGTACGGCCCGTCCACGTAGCGCTCGGTGGTCACCGCGCCCTTGCGCTTGAGCGCGACGTCGCCGTCGCTCCACACGAACAGGGTCGGTTGGGATACCCGGGCGGCGGAGCGCTTCCACACGTTGACCAGCGGCAGTGCCCGATACCAGTTGATCGGGGCGGTCAGCGAGGCCGCGTCGGAGAACGCCGCACCGTCGCGTTGCACGGCCTCGGGCGACTGCCCCGTGTAGTCGCCCAGGAACCAGTTCCACCGCGAGCGCAGTGCCCGCTCGGGCAGCCACGGCAGCTGGAAGAACAGGATGTACCAGGAGGACAGGGCTTGGCGGCTGGTGCCCATCGAGGCGAGGAACGCCCGCGGGTGCGGCACCGACACCGCGGTCAGCGATGCCGTCCGGTCCGGATGGTCGGTGGCGAGGAACCAGGCCACGATGGCGCCCCAGTCGTGGCCCACGACGTGCGCCCGCCCGCCGTAGGCGTCGATCACAGCCGCGGCGTCCGCGGCCAGCTCCGGGATCACGTAGTCGCGGCGACGACGGGGTTGAGCGCCGGGGGAGTAGCCGCGCTGATTCATCGTCACCGTGCGGTAGCCGGCCGCGTTCAGCAGCGGGACCACTTTGCCCCAGGAGTCCGCGTGCTGCGGGAAGCCGTGCAGCAACAGCACGAGCTCTCCGTCGGCCGGCCCGGACTCCCACGTCTCGAACGTGCACTCACCGCGCGTCACAGTCCTCACGGGGGGAGACGGTACGGCCCCACTCGGCGTGTAGCGTCAGCGCGGTGCGGGCTGTCGTATGCCAGAACACCGAACTCCGTGTCCACGATGTACCGGAACCAGTTCCGGCCAAGGGGCACCTCGTGCTCGACGTCGTCCGCGCCGGTATTTGCGGGTCGGATCTGCACGCCCGCGTCCATGCCGATGCCATGGCGGACGCCGCGGACGAGGTCGGTATGACGGGGATGATGCGCGTCGCGCAGCCGGTGGTGATGGGGCACGAGTTCAGCGGCCGGGTGCGGGAGTACGGGCCGGGCACGCGCCGGCGCATTCCGGAGGGCGCTGCGGTGGTGGCCGTGCCCATCATCCGGCGGGACGGCGCGATGGACTTCGTCGGCCTGTCGGCGACCGCCCCCGGTGCGTATGCCGAACGGGTGCTGGTCCAGGAGTCGCTCACCTTCCCGGTGCCCAATGGGTTCTCCGCGCAGACGGCTGCGCTGACCGAGCCGCTGGCGGTCGCTCACCACGCGGTGCGGCGGAGCAAGATCGGTAAGGGCGAGACCGCGGTCGTCATCGGCTGCGGCCCGATCGGCCTGGCCGTCATCCTGATGCTGCGGGCCCGCGGCGTGCGGCACATCATCGCCAGCGACTACTCCGCGGCTCGACGTCGCCTGGCCACCCAGTGCGGCGCGCAGGTCGTGGCCGACCCCGGGGTCGATTCCCCCTGGACGTCGTTTGCGGACAGTAGGTATTTCACCAGTGCCGCCGCGCTGGTCGACTTCGGCGTCAAGACCATCGAGAAGCTGCGGGCGGTGCCGTTCCTGCCCTGGCACAAGGTGCTGCGCGCCGCCGAGGCGGCCGGGAAGTCCCCGAGCGGCCCGGTGATCTTTGAGTGCGTCGGCCTGCCGGGCGTGATCGATCACATCGTCAACTCGGCACCGCTGTACTCCCGGGTGGTCGTGGTCGGCGTGTGCATGGAGCGGGATGCGATCCGCCCGCTCATGGCGCTGACCAAGGAGCTGTCCCTGCAGTTCGTCTTCGCCTACGACCCCGGCGAGTACCACGACACCCTGCACCTGATGGCCGAGGGGAAGGTCGATCCGACCCCGCTGATCACCAGCACCGTTGGCCTCGACGGGGTGTCGGCTGCGTTCGACGAACTCGGCAAGGCGGAGGAACAGGCCAAGATCCTGGTTGCTCCCTGACGGAAGGCGTGACGATGGCGATGCACGAGCGGCGGATGCGATTCGGCATCTTCATGGCGCCCTTCCACCCGCCGGGGGAGAACCCGACCCTGCTCCTGGAGGGAGACCTCGAGACCCTCGAGGGGCTCGACCGACTCGGCTACGACGAGGCATGGATCGGCGAGCACCATTCGGCGGGTACTGAGATCATCGCCTCGCCGGAGATCTTCATCGCTGCCGCGGCCGCCCGCACCCGACACATCAGACTCGGCACCGGCGTGATCTCCGCGTCCTACCACCACCCGCTCTGGGTGGCCGAGCGCGCGGTGCTTCTCGATCACCTGCTGCGCGGCCGGTTCATGCTGGGCCTCGGCCCGGGCTCGCTGCCGTCGGACGCCCGGATGATCGGGCTGGACATGCCGCGCACCCGGGAGTTGCTCGACGACGCCACCGACCTCATCGTCCGATTGCTGCGTAGCGACGAGCCGGTCAATTTCGAGAACGACCGCTGGATCCTGCGTGACGCCCGGCTGCACCTCCGGCCCTACAGCGACATGGACATCGCGATCGCCGCGGTGGCTTCCCCGGCAGGCCCGCGGTTGGCGGGCCGCTACGGGCTGGGGCTGCTGTCGATCGGGGCCACCATGGCCGCGGGCTTCGATGTGTTGGCTCACCACTGGGACGTGATGGAGGAGCGGGCGGCGCACTACGGAACCAGCGTGGACCGCGATGCCTGGCGGCTGGTGGGCATGATGCACCTGGCCGAGACCAAGGATCAGGCCTACAAGGACGTCGAGCACGGGATCATGAAGTGGTTCCACTACTTCCAGAAGGTGGCGGCCTTCCCGCAGATGAGCCTCGGCGACGGTTCCTCGGTCGGCGAGTACATCGACTTCATCAACACCTCGGGCATCGGCGTGATCGGCACACCGGATCAGGCCGGGGAGCAGATCGAGCGGCTGTGGAAGCAGTCCAACGGGGGCTTCGGCGCCTACCTGCAGCTCAACCACGACTGGGCCAACCCCGCGCGCAAGGCCGAAAGCTACGAGTTGTTCGCCCGGCACGTGATGCCCGAGTTCCAGGGCCAGGCCTACAGCACCCGGGAGGCCGCCGCTCGGGCAAGCGCGGCCCGGCCCGAACTTTCGCAGTCGAACCTGGATGCGGTGGCCGCCTCCACCGCCCGCTACGCCGCCGAGAAGGCACAGAGCTGAGCGAGCAGCCCCACCGCGACACGCCCCGCTTTGGACCCCCGTCGCGGCGGTGATAGTGTCCTGCCTCGTGCCCGGGCACCGCTCGGGTACACGCGCGCGTGCTGGTCTCGCGCGATCCCTTTTGTTCTCGGTCACTGCCGTTGCGCGTGTCCGGGTGCGAATCCTGGTCAGGAATTTTGGGCTGGGTTCGTGTCGGTCCGCCGACACGCCCGACCTCGGGGGTCGCTCGAACGGGTATGCCGCACTTCTGATCGGTACGGACGAAGACGGAGAAGCGGTGCCCACGATCCAACAGCTGGTCCGGAAGGGCCGGCAGGAGAAGGTGTCGAAGACCAAGACGCCGGCGCTCAAGGGTTGCCCCCAGCGCCGCGGGGTCTGCACGCGCGTCTACACCACGACGCCGAAGAAGCCGAACTCCGCGCTGCGCAAGGTCGCCCGCGTGCGCCTGACCAGCCAGATCGAGGTCACCGCGTACATCCCGGGGGTGGGCCACAACCTGCAGGAGCACTCAATCGTGCTGGTGCGTGGCGGCCGGGTGAAGGACCTGCCGGGTGTCCGTTACAAGATCATCCGCGGCTCCCTGGACACCCAGGGCGTGAAGAACCGCAAGCAGGCCCGCTCCCGCTACGGCGCGAAGAAGGAGAAGTCCTAATGCCTCGTAAGGGCCCTCCCGCGAAGCGTCCGGTCATCATCGACCCGGTCTACTCCTCACCGCTGGTCACCCAGCTGGTGAACAAGGTGCTGCTGAACGGCAAGCGTTCGGTCGCCGAGCGCACCGTCTACGGCGCGCTGGAAGGTTGCCGGACCAAGACCGGCAACGACCCGGTGGTCACGCTCAAACGTGCCCTGGACAACGTCAAGCCGAGCCTTGAGGTGAAGAGCCGCCGCGTCGGTGGCGCCACCTACCAGGTGCCGGTCGAGGTCAAGGCCAACCGGGCCACCACGCTGGCGCTGCGCTGGCTCATCGGGTACTCCCGCGCCCGGCGCGAGAAGACCATGACCGAGCGGCTGATGAACGAGATTCTCGACGCGAGCAACGGCCTCGGCGCCAGCGTCAAGCGCCGCGAGGACACCCACAAGATGGCCGAGTCCAACAAGGCCTTCGCGCACTACCGCTGGTAGTCGCTACCCACGACGAGACCGAGAGAAGACCGAAGCCTTATGGCTACCACTTCACTTGACCTGGCCAGGGTCCGCAACATCGGGATCATGGCTCACATCGACGCGGGCAAGACGACCACCACTGAGCGGATCCTCTTCTACACCGGCGTCAGCTACAAGATCGGTGAAGTCCACGACGGCGCTGCCACCATGGACTGGATGGAGCAGGAGCAGGAGCGTGGCATCACGATCACCTCTGCTGCGACCACCTGTCACTGGCCGCTTGAGGACAACGACTACACGATCAACATCATCGACACCCCGGGGCACGTCGACTTCACGGTCGAGGTGGAGCGCTCGCTGCGCGTCCTCGACGGTGCCGTCACGGTGTTCGACGGTGTCGCCGGCGTTGAGCCGCAGTCCGAGACGGTGTGGCGTCAGGCCGACCGCTACGGCGTGCCGCGTATCTGCTTCGTCAACAAGCTCGACCGGACCGGCGCGGAGTTCCACCGCTGCGTCGACATGATCAAGGACCGCCTCGGTGCGGTGCCGCTGATCATGCAGCTTCCGATCGGTGCCGAGATGGACTTCAAGGGCGTTGTGGACCTGGTCCGCATGAAGGCGCTCGTGTGGTCCGCCGAGGCGGCGAAGGGCGAGATGTACGACGTCGTCGACATCCCGGCCACGCACGCCGAGGCTGCCGAGGAGTACCGCGGCAAGCTCGTCGAGGCCGTCGCGGAGAACGACGACGAGATCATGGAGCTGTTCCTGGAGGGCCAGGAGCCCACCGAGGAGCAGCTGTACGCCGCGATCCGTCGCGTCACCATCGCGTCCGGCAAGTCCAACGACGTCACGGTCACCCCGGTGTTCTGTGGCACCGCGTTCAAGAACAAGGGCGTCCAGCCCCTGCTCGACGCGGTCGTGCGCTACCTCCCCTCCCCCCTCGACGTCGACGCCATCGAAGGCCACGACGTCAAGGACCCGGAGAAGGTCGTCAAGCGCCGGCCGTCGGACGACGAGCCGTTCGCGGGTCTCGCGTTCAAGATCGCGAGCGACCCGCACCTGGGCAAGCTCACCTTCGTCCGGATTTATTCGGGCCGCCTGGAGACCGGCACCGCGGTGCTGAACTCCGTCAAGGGCAAGAAGGAGCGCATCGGCAAGATCTACCGCATGCACGCGAACAAGCGTGAGGAGATCGAGTCGGTGGGCGCCGGCGACATCGTCGCCGTCATGGGCCTGAAGCAGACCACCACCGGTGAGACGCTGTGCGACGACAAGAACCCGGTGATCCTGGAGTCCATGGACTTCCCGGCGCCGGTCATCGAGGTCGCGATCGAGCCCAAGTCCAAGGGTGACCAGGAGAAGCTGGGTATCGCCATCCAGCGGCTCGCGGAGGAGGACCCCTCCTTCCAGGTCCACTCGGACGAGGAGACCGGCCAGACCATCATCGGCGGCATGGGCGAACTGCACCTTGAGGTGCTGGTCGACCGGATGCGGCGCGAGTTCAGGGTCGAGGCCAACGTCGGCAAGCCGCAGGTCGCGTACCGCGAGACCATCCGCAAGGTGGTCGAGCGGGTGGACTACACCCACAAGAAGCAGACCGGTGGTACCGGTCAGTTCGCGAAGGTGCAGATCGCCGTCGAGCCCATCGAGGGCGGCGACGCGACCTACGAGTTCGTCAACAAGGTCACCGGCGGCCGTATCCCCCGCGAGTACATCCCGTCGGTGGACGCCGGCTGCCAGGAGGCCATGAAGTTCGGCATCCTGGCCGGGTACGAGATGGTGGGCGTGCGGGTGACCCTGCTCGACGGCGCCTACCACGAGGTCGACTCCTCCGAGCTCGCCTTCAAGATCGCCGGTTCGATGGTGTTCAAGCAGGCCGCCCGGCAGGCGGATCCGGTCGAAGCCCGGCAGCAGCGCGTTGCAGGTCTGGTCCAGGCAGACATTGGGATTCTGCCCGCAGTGCTCGTTCTTCTCGACGCAGTATTCCTCCGTAACATATCAAAACACAAGCTCTTCTTGCATTCAAGGTGTCCGCCCATACACGAGATCGGACACTACATATATCTGGTACAAATACACACCTACCATTCTCTTTCATCAGCTGCCAGCTACACGCATTCGGAGTTCATTTCGCCACATCATACGCAATCCGACCACCAATCCATGAGCAAGGATAATTGCGCTGGAAGAAGTTGCGCAACGTGCGGCGTTCTGCTTGACGCGGAGTCGTCACGTAGGACCCGCCAATCTTCAAACCGACTCGGTGAGTACATGTGCGGGAAAAAAAAACAAGGAAAATAAGAGAATGTCCACTTACCACAACGTTGTGGAGGGTATCAAAAAAGTCTGCAGAAAATCCGGGGTATAGGGATAAAGGCACAAAGCCCTCATACCCGTCAAACTCGGTCGAAGTCCACTCCCACACACCACCATTGTGCCCCCGTCCCCCACCTTCTCCGCCCGTCGTAGCGCTGTAGACCCGATGACGCATTTCAAAATGCTGATTTATACACGTCAAGCACCGGGAGGCTACTCACGGAACGGGATGCCAGTTACGGAACCCGACGTTCCGTCCTCCTTCATAACCACTCTCAAACTTGTCGTAGAAGAGACGGAGTTCGGCTTCCGTTGGGAGGCGTCCACCGCGAACGATTGCATAATTGGAGAGACTGTTGTAATCGGCCATGACAGGCCAGAGCTGGGCGATTTTCATCGGAACCGGTCCATAAAGAGTGCGGACCTAGGCGTTCGCAGAAAAGAGCATAAGCAACCGGTAGATACC
>Ga0137412_10005591_pt1 | contig 10049 bp, 12 predicted proteins | sample CZODoug2_1_16fun_FD_122160 | JGI IMG/M metagenome (GOLD analysis project Ga0137412, IMG submission 122160) | Vadose zone soil fungal communities from Angelo Coast Range Reserve, California, USA - CZODoug2_1_16fungal (Hybrid Assembly) | ecosystem: Environmental > Terrestrial > Soil > Vadose zone... | reverse complement strand
CCATCAACTGCCCGGCGATCGCATCGACCCGTGCTTGCTCGATGCCGCCAGCCTGAACACTGCCGTAACGCGCGGCCGGATACGCCGGCATCGCCGCCTCGTCCCACGTCTCCGCCAGCGTCTCGCGCGGCAGCATCATGTAGACCGGACCCGGCGGATCGCTCTGCGCAAAGGCGCCGGCACGCGCCAGCGCCTCCTTCACAACCACGCCCGAGGGCAATGAATATTCCCATTTGACGTAAGGGCGGACGATGCTCGCGATATCGAAGGGATCCTGCACGAAATGCACGTAGGTATCGCGCGAGCCGGTCAGTTCACCGTGCAGCGTATGCGGGATCCGCCAACCCGAGTCAGGGCGACCAGTCCTCCTCTGCTCAGCATGCAAGTCGATCCCGTATTGTGGGAAAGAGTGCCAGAAAAAGGGTTGGTCCGTGCACAAGTGCGCCGGGCTGTCAGCCCCACTCCTTGCTTCGCGCCCACCACTGACGACACGACCCCCAGAGCGCGATGCCACGAATTGAGGGTGCTCGCACGCTTCGAAGAGGAGCACCGCGATACGAGTGAGGAGAAGGGGATAGCCAGCCAAGAAATAGGAAACGGTCGAGGAACTCCATCCCTGCAGGTCCGTTATCGGCTGATGGAGGATTTCATGCGCGTCCACGCGCCGAGCTTGTCCGCCTGGTCGGGGGTCACCATCTCCAGGTGCTCCAACCGGTGACCGCAGCGAGCCACCGCGGGCACGCCGAGGTCGCCGACGATCTGTTCCAATGCCGCGACGACGCTGGACACCGCGGCGTCGCCGATGACGTGGAATCCGGCCGTCACCCGAGCTTCGGTGCACGCCCGCAGGTGCGCGGCGACGGTCTCCGCATCCACGTAGCAGGCGCCACACTCGTGGCCGGCATCGTCGTACGGCTCATGCAGCCAAGCCGTCCGCGACCCCAGGGCGCCGTCGACGAACAGGTCACCGGCCAGCCCGGCCGCACCGGTGTCGTCGAGCAGCGTGCGCGCCTGAGCCGGGCTGGTCACCGCCTCACCCCAGTAACCGATCACCTCGACGCCGTGGGCGCTCAGCGCCCGCAGTTCGAGCCAGTCGTCCAGCCCACCGATCTGCGGGCCCGCGCATTCGTGCGCGGCGACGATCCCATGCGCGGCCAGGGCGTCCAGCGCGGCCAGCCGAGCGTCGACTCGCTGGCCGTCAGTCAACAGACCGCGCGCGGCCGAGCGGACGGCATGGTGGGCGTCGCCGACCAGCGGTCGCTGTGCGTCGAAACCGGACGCCGACGCCAGCCCTTCGACGCGCTGCCGCAGAGCGGTAGACGCCAGCGCCGAGTGGACGTCGACGCGCGCCAGGTAGGCGGGCCGACCGCCGAGCACCGCATCGAGCTCTGCGGTGGTCGGCGCCGTATTCTCCGGCCACGACGACTCGTCCCAGCCGTGACCCCACAGCGGCTGGCCGGGGTGCGCCGCCGCATAGTCGGCGACCAGTTGCAGGCAGTGCGATCGCGATGTCGACGCCCGCAGGTCGAGACCGGTGAGGGTCAGCCCGGTCGCGGTGAGGTGGATGTGGCTGTCGACGAAGGCCGGCGCAACGAAGCCACCTTCGAGATCGATGACGTCCGCGCCGACGAACTGGTCTCGAGCAACGTCGTCGCTGCCCAGCCACACCACGGCACCGTCGCGCACCGCCATCGCGGAGGCGTCGGGATGGGTCGGGCTGTGCACCCGGCCGTTGACCAGCAGAGTGGTCGGGACGTTAGTCACGTCGCAAAACCTACGGGGTTGGCGGAGGGGTTACTCAGGCCGCAACGGCAGAGCCGGCGGGTCTACAAACTCAGTGACGTCTTCGACATCTAAGACCTCGCCGTCGATGTAGTCGGGTCGCGGTCGGTGGTCGAATCGGTCGGCCCCGACGGTCGCGACGGTGATCAGCGGGAACCGCCGACCGATGCCGCGGACAGCCATCGCGCCCAGCACGGGCCGCGCGACAGCGCGGGTCGGCGGCAGCAACAGCAGCAGCCCCGCGGCGCTGGTCACCAGGCCTGGGACCACCATCAGCAGCGTTCCCACTGCGACCGCCATGGTGTCGGCGGCCAGTCGCGGCTGGTCAGCGCTCAACCCGGATCGCAGCCGCGTGAGCTGAAGTTTGAGTTGCGAACCCGCCAGCGCCAGCCCCGCGGCGAACGCGGCCAACAGCAGCAACAGAGTCCACCCGAGCCCGATCGTCGACGCCAGCGCCACCACCACGGCGAGCTCGGCGATCACATAGACCAGAAACAGTCTCGACACCATGAGATGGCAACGTCGAAGACCGTCACCGGAGTTCCGCGTACCGTCGTCGCACGGTTAGATGGCCTCGTGACGACAATCGAGATCGACACCCCGGCCGGCCCGATCGACGCCCTGCTCGACATCCCCGACGGCCAGGGCCCCTGGCCAGGCGTGGTCGTGATTCATGACGCTCTCGGCTACGGACCGGACAAAGAATCGATCAACAGCCACATTGCTGCGGCCGGATATGTCGCGCTGACGCCGAATTTGTTCGCCCGCGGCGGCTGGGCGCGATGCATCACCAAGGTGATGCGCGAGCTGCTGACCAAACGCGGACGGTCGCTGGACGATGTGCTGGCTGCCCGCGACCACCTCAAGGCCCTGCCGGAATGCACCGGCCGCGTCGGCATCGCCGGGTTCTGCATGGGCGGGCAGTTCGCATTGGTTATGTCGCCCAAGGGTTTTGACGCTTCTGCGCCGTTCTACGGTGCGCCACTCCCGCGTGAACTCAGCGAAACACTCAACGGGGCATGTCCGATCGTCGCCAGCTTCGGTAGCCGGGACCCGCTGGGCAGAGGGGCGCCCGAGAAGCTGCAGCGGGTTCTCGAGCACAAAGGCATCGCCAACGACGTGAAGTCCTATCCGAAGGTCGGACACAGTTTCGCCAACAAGCTTCCCGCCCAGCCGCTATTGCGCATCGGCGGATTCGGCTACAACCAGGCCGCCACTGAGGACGCGTGGGCCCGCGTCTTCTCGTTCTTCGGCGAACACCTGCACAGCTGATTCAGGCTCGGCGTACTTCCAGGCCGACGTTGTTCTTCATGCCGCCGCGCAGCTTGCTAAACAGGTTGAACACCTTCCCGACAATGCCGTACTCGCGTCCGATCGCGTCATAGACGAGACCGGTCTGCGACGTGTCCAGGATGGCCGCCGTCGCGTCGATGGCCTCACTTTTCGGGTGTCCCTGCATGTCGCAGATCGCCAGGGTGACGCGCGGCGTGTTGCGAATCCGCTTGACCTTCCACGACTTTCCCTGGGTGATCATCAGCAGGCGATCGCCTTCGTTGGCCGCCCAGATCGGGGTGGGCTTGGGTCGACCGTCCTTGGTGAACGTGGTCAGCAGGACATACTGCGCCTTGGCGACATCTGCGAAGCTCGGAGTCACCGGGCCAGTCTAGCCAGGGCTCGTCGCGCATCCGAGATGGTTGCCGGCGCACCGGTCGTCCTGATCATCTGGCCTTGTCGTCGTTGTCCGTTGAAGTGCCCGACACGTTCACCTGGACGGTTCGCAGCCAAACGGTCGATCTGATCGGGTACGGACCTGTCTCGCTCACGTAGGGGCTTTAAAGCCCGCGGCCTCAATCTGGTCCGTGAGCGCCTTCAGGTTGTAGGAATAGCGCCACCGGGTGATCAGCCCGTCAGGGTTGATGTCGAAGGCCCCTATCGTCTCCATTGAGAAGGGTTTGCCACCGATGACGTAGTTTTCAACCCCTTCCATCATCACGATCCGGTCCTCGGCGACGAGCGTTGTCACGTCGATCTTGATGCTCTCGAATCCCATGGAAAGCTCGGCGTCGAATTCGGACCTGATGGCCGCTTTGCCTCGGTGCACTCCTCGCGGACCGTCGATGAAGACCGCATCGTCACTGAAGAAGTTGGTCAGCTCATCGACGTTTCGGCGTGTGAAAGCGGCAAGGAAACTGCGTACTACCGACTCTGAATTGCCTATCTGGATCACCTATGGCCGAGAGGAGCTATCGCGTATATTCGCGCGGGTCTGATCGTAGCTCACCCCAGACCCGCTGACTTATCTGATTCAAGCACCGCTCGTTGGAGTGTCCTTCAGCAATTCGATACCAGCGGGCCAGCAGGACATTGAACCAGCCGTGCTACCAACGCATAGTAGAAGTGCTCATAAGCGACGGGGAGACACACGGTGCCTACTTCGAGAGATCCAATGGCGGCGGTACGCCAGTACGTCGAGGCCTTCAACGAGGGCGACGCCGAGGCCATGGCAGGAACATGCGCCGACCCGATGCAGATCCTCGACGTGATGTCGCCGCATGTGTGGCAGGGACCAACAGCTAGCGAGGACTGGTGGAATGACGTGCTCGCCGCGGGCGAGCACGTGGGGGCTTCCGGCTTCCACATCACTCTGGACGAACCACGGCATGTCCGTGTGACCGGCGACTTTGCGTATGTCGTCGTTCCCGCCACCCTAACGTTCGATCTGGGAGGCAGGGAGGTCACTCAGACCGGCTCTCTCTTCACCGTGGCGCTTCGCAAGGTCGACATGGACTGGCGCTTATCGGCGTGGGCTTGGGCAAAAGGAAGCTGAAGAGTTCTTCGCGTAGTCGCTGCCATCATTTGGTGAAGACCTTCTGGGGATGGCACGACCAGCAGTTGGCCGACGGCACAGTGATTCTCAGCTCGCCTTCGGGAAAGACCTATGTCAGCACACCGGGTAGCGCGCTGCTGTTTCCAGACTTGTGCGTGCCCACCAGCGATGTGCGGGCACCAGAACTCAACCGGCCAACTGATTACTGTGGTGACCGGACCGCCATGATGCCCCGACGACGCCGCACCAGAGCACAAGACCGCACCCACGGCGTCGCAACGGAACGCAGACAGAACCGCGAGGCTCGGATGAGCCGCCGAGCTCATCGCCCGAGCTACTTCGGCCCGGCCCCACCGGGCGGCAGCGATGATGAGCTGCCGCCGTTCTGATCGGGCTGAAGCCCTTGGCAAAGACCCGCGACCTAGCGCTTCCGGCGCGGGTGATCATCGCGGCATCCGGCGCCAGACGAACTGCGGCAGGAGCCGCATCACTGCCGACGCGAGCCCCAACGCCCAAGGAATCCAGATCGTCCGGCGGCCCTTGGCCAGCGCACGCGCCGTCGCCGCGGCCACCTGCGGCGGCGTGCTGGACAGCGGTGCCGGCGTCATACCCTCCGTCATCCGGCCGATGACAAAACCGGGCCGCACGATCAGCAGCCGCACGCCGGTGCCGTGCAGCGCGTCGGCCAGCCCGCTGGCGAACCCGTCCAGGCCCGCCTTCGCCGACCCGTACACATAGTTGGCCCGGCGTACCCGCGCGCCGGCGATCGAGGAGAACACCACCAGCGCTCCCCGACCGGCCTGCCGCATCGCGGCCGCGAGATGGGTGAGCAGGCTGACCTGCGCCACGTAGTCGGTGTGCACGACAGCCACCGCGTGCGCGGCGTCGATCTCGGCGCGGCCCTGGTCACCCAGGATTCCGAAGGCCAGCACCGCGGTGTCGATCGGGCCGTGTTCGGCGATGATCGACGCCACCAACGGGCCGTGCGTTTCGACGTCGTCAGCGTCGAATTCGCGGGTGGACACCGCCGCCGCGCCGGCGGCGAGTATCGCCGCGGTCTGTTCGCCGAGCCGATCGGCGTTTCGCGCCGCCAGCACGACGGACGCACCGGGTGCGAGTCGCACCGCGAGCTCGGTGCCGATTTCGCTGCGGCCGCCGAGAATCAGCACCGTATGTGCGCCCGTGTCATCCACGGCTGCGATTATCACCTGCGCTAGCGTGAGCGGTGATGGCGAACTCGACGGCCCGGCTGACCAACGACGCGCTGGCGTTTCTGACCGAGCGCCACCTCGCCATGCTGACCACTCTGCGCCCCGACAATTCGCCCCACGTGGTGGCGGTGGGATTTACCTTCGACCCCAGGACGCACATCGCCCGGGTGATCACGACCGGTGGCTCGCAGAAGGCGGTCAACGCCGAGCGCGGTGGGGTCGCGGTGCTCAGTCAGGTCGACGGCGCCCGCTGGCTGTCACTGGAAGGTCAGGCCAGCGTCAACGGTGAGATCAACGCTGTGCGTGACGCGGAGCTGCGCTACGCCCAGCGTTACCGCACGCCGCGAGAGAACCCGCGACGGGTCGTCATTGAGGTGCATGTTGAGCGGGTGCTGGGGTCCTCGGATCTGTTGGCCCGCAACGCCGAATAGCCCTAGACGAGCGTCGCGCCGGGCGCGCGAATCACCAACGGCACCGCCGGGAAATACGCCGCCATCTCCGGCCGAGATTTGGCCAGCGCTGCCGTGCCGTAGCCCCGATGACGGTAGTCCGGGTGAATCCAGATGCGGACGTGCACTTCTTGTCCCTCGAGCTCGCCGAACACCATGCCGACCTTCTCGTCACCGTCGACCGCGACGAACCAGGCGGCCTCTTCGGCCTCGAATCGGTCCTGCGCCGAACGGATTTCATCGTCCAGGCCACCGGCCGGGGCGCCGGAGCCATCACCCTTGGCGCCGACCTCCTCGGTGCGGGCGGCGAAGATATCGCGATCGGACCCGCCGGAAAAGACGCGAAGCGCCAAGGTTTCACCCGCGCTGGCCGGCCGGTCTTTGAAGGTGAAGCTCAAGATGTTGTTCAGATCCTCGAGCTCGGCGACGATCTTCTTACGCGAGGCCTTGGTCAGCTGATCGAACGACATGCCGATCACCGCTTCGGCGCCCAGTCGTGAGGTGCCCAGCAGTTCGACGATGCCGTCGACCGCCGACGGCCGGTCGTCGGCCTTCACGATCAGGTCCAGCACATCATGTCGACGTTCCAGCGCGTTCATCAGCGCGTTGGTGATCTCTCGGCGGGCAGCGGCGCGGTCGTGATCGGTCATCGCACGAGCCTAATACTCCGGCTAAACCGGCACCACGATCAGTTCGTGCGGACGGTGGTTGACCGGCTGGGCGCCGTCCTCGGCCACCACCACGATGTCTTCGATGCGAGCACCCCACCGGCCCGGGAAATAGATCCCGGGCTCGACGGAGAACGCCATGCCCGCCCGCAGCGGCAGATCGTTGCCGGCGACGATGTACGGCTCCTCGTGTACCGACAGTCCGATGCCGTGGCCGGTGCGGTGCACAAAGTAGTCGGCGAGCCCAGCTTCGGCCAGCACGTCGCGGGCGGCGGCGTCGATCTGCTCGGCGGTGACGCCGGGGCGCACCGCCTCGACCGCCGCACGTTGCGCTTGCTGCAGCACTGAATACTGTTGTGCGACCTCAGGACTGGGCTCACCGATGCTGTAGGTGCGCGTCGAGTCGGAGTTGTAGCCGGGCTCGTAGGCTCCGCCGATATCGACGACGACGATGTCACCGGCGCGAATTTCACGATCTGAGTATTCGTGGTGCGGGTCCGCGCCATGCGGACCGGAGCCGACGATGACGAACGCGACTTCTGAATGTCCTTCGGCAACAATGGCTTCGGCGATGTCAGCGGCGACGTCGGCCTCGGTCCGGCCGGGCACCAGGAATTCCGGCACCCGGGCGTGCACCCGGTCGATCGCCGCGCCCGCCTTGCGCAGCGCGTCGACCTCGGCTGCGTCCTTGACCATCCGCAGTTCACGCAACACGTCGGTGGCCAACACCGGCAGCACGCCAAGGACATCGGCCAGCGGCAACAGGTGCAGCGCCGGCATCGAATCGGTGACCGCCGTGGCCGCCGGAGCGCCACCCATCGCGGCGGCGACCAGCTGGTAGGGGTCGTCGCCGTCGACCCAATCCCGCACTACCAGGCCGAGATCGGTGACCGCGGACTGTTTCAGCGACGCCAACTCCAGCCGTGGCACAACGATGGTCGGGTCACCGGAGACCGGTAGCACCAGCGCGGTGAGGCGCTCGAAGGTCTGCGCGCGCGAGCCGATCAGATACCGCAGGTCATAGCCCGGGGTGATGACCAGACCGGCCAGGCCCGCCTTGGCGGTGGCGGCCGTCGCTGCCGCCACCCGGCGGCGATAAACCTCTGCGTCGAAGCGGTCAGAACCCATGACAGTCAGGTTAGCCGTGCGACGATGCAGAGCGCGTAGCGCGATGAGGAGGAGCGCGGCAATCGAACCAGGCTGTGTGGCTGGCAGGATGACGGGCATGTCCGCACCGCTGCTGCTGCTCGACGGCGCCAGCATGTGGTTTCGGTCGTTCTTCGGCGTCCCGTCCTCGATCACGTCGCCCGACGGCCGACCGGTCAACGCGGTGCGCGGCTTCGTGGACTCGGTGGCCACGGTGATCACCCGACACAAACCCCACCGGTTGGTGGTCTGCCTGGACCTGGACTGGCGCCCCCAGTTCCGGGTCGATCGCATCCCGTCGTACAAGGCCCATCGGGTCGAAGAGGAAAACCCCGCCGGCCAAGCCGATGTCGAGGAGGTTCCCGACGACTTGTCGCCGCAGGTCGAGATGATCGCGGAGCTCCTCGACGCGTTCGGCATCTGCACCGGCGGCGCCGAGGGTTTCGAAGCCGACGACGTGATCGGCGCACTGGCCGCCCACGAGCGCCGCGACCCGGTCGTGGTCGTCAGCGGCGACCGCGACTTGCTGCAGGTGGTCCGCGATGAGCCGGTCGAGATACGGGTGCTCTACCTCGGACGCGGCCTGACCCACGCGACGTTGATGGGACCCATCGAGATCGCCGACCGCTACGGCGTGCCGGCCGATCGGGCCGGCGAAGGCTACGCCGAGCTGGCACTGCTGCGCGGCGATCCGTCCGACGGGCTGCCGGGCGTTCCCGGCGTCGGCGAGAAGACCGCGGCCACGCTGTTGGCGCAGCACGGCTCACTGGCAGCGATCCTGGCCGCCGTCGACGACCCGAAGTCGTCACTGGCCAAAGGTGTTAGGGCCAAGCTGCGGGCGGCCACCGACTACATCGAAGTCGCCGGACCGGTCGTGCGGGTGGCCACCGATGCGCCGGTCACATTATCGACGGCAACCGACGCCCTGCCGCTGGTGGCGGCCGACCCGGCGCGGGTCGCTGAACTCGCGACCCGATTGGGCGTCGGGTCGTCGATCGCGCGGCTGCAGAAGGCGCTCGACGCGCTGCCCTGAGACGGCGTTACTTAGGCCGACCCACCTCGTAGGTGCCCTTGTTGTCCTGGAAGGTCGCGGTCACCGAACGCTTGGTGCCGTCGATGCTGACGTCGCAGTCGAAGCTGGCGCCCTTTTTGACGGTCGGATTCTGACCGTTGTTGCACTTGACGTCTTTAACGTTCTTCGCGCCGTAGCCGTTGGTGCTATCGGTCAGGATCTGCTGCACGCCGGCATTGGCTTTGCTGACGTCCAGCTTGGTGGTCACGAAGAAACCGGGCGCCCAGAAGCCCAGCACCAGGATTATCGCGATGGCGATGGCCGCAATCACACCGAGCACCGAGCCGACCATCGCCTTCGAACGCTTCGGGCCGGCTGGCGGCTGGCCGTAGGCACCCGGGTACTGGCCGTACTGACCGGGTTGGGGGTACTGGCCGGGTTGCCCGTACTGACCCGCCTGACCGTACTGACCAGGCTGACCGTACTGGCCCGGCTGGGGCTGGCCCGGCTGAGGCTGGCCGTATTGGCCCGGCTGCTGCGGGTAAGCGGCGGTCTGGCCGCCGTACTGGTCCTGCTGCGGGTAACCCTGCGGATAAGACTGGGACGGCGGGTAGTACGGCGTGGGTGGCTGCTGGTACTGCCCGTATTCAGTGGGCGTGTAGGCGGGCGCCTGCCAGGTCTGGTGCTCTCCGCCCGTGGCCTGCCAGCCCTGGTCGCCGGAGGATTGCTGCCAGGGTGACACCTGCTGGGTGTGGTCCTCGCCAGATTGCTGACCTTCACCCTGCGTCGGCTGCCACGGCTGCGTCGGGTCGGGTCCCTGCGGTCCGCTCATCGTGTGTCAGTCCTCTCAGTCCTGCTTGCAGTCCTCGCGTCGGTCGTCGTGTGCAACCGTAGCTTCGGCACAGCCTACCCGGCGTCAACTGCTACGACGCCGCGCCGAATCGCGTCGATCGC
>Ga0137412_10005590_pt1 | contig 10049 bp, 8 predicted proteins | sample CZODoug2_1_16fun_FD_122160 | JGI IMG/M metagenome (GOLD analysis project Ga0137412, IMG submission 122160) | Vadose zone soil fungal communities from Angelo Coast Range Reserve, California, USA - CZODoug2_1_16fungal (Hybrid Assembly) | ecosystem: Environmental > Terrestrial > Soil > Vadose zone... | reverse complement strand
GTGCGGCCGGCGCGGCGGCGCTCGTGCTCGCCGCGCTCTGGCTCGAATACTGCTGCCGCACACCCGATCAGCGACCGAAATCGCCCGCGGATGTCCACAGTGGAGAGTCTGATCCTGAGCGGTAGACGGCAGTTCGGCGGGATCTGGGGATGGTCGTGATCTACTCCCGCCATGATCATGCGGAAAGCGCCTTCCGGTCGTGATCATGCAGAAGGTATGGATGACACGCCGGGTGGAGTGTGTGTTTGTGCATGATCACCGGTCGGGGTGGTGGGGCCGGTCGTGATCATGCGGAAAGTATGGATGACACGCCGGGGAATGCAGCCAAAGCTGCATGATCACGAGCCGTCGAGGGCGACAAGCGCTAGACGGCGCCGGCGGTTTCCGGGACCTCGTCGTCGATCGACCGGCGCAGCGCGGCATGCAGCGACTCCGGCGTGAGTACGCCGAGGAACGTCGAGCCCTCGACCACCGCAACCCAGCCGGCGTCCTGCTGCAGCATCACCGAGAATGCATTCTTCAGCGTCGAATTCGACGGTACCCACGCCTGCATCCGGCGCACCCGGTCAGACACCAGCCCGTCGCCGACGGCCCGCTCGGGCGACAGCCAGCCACGCAGCTCGTCGCCGGCCGACAGCACGACCGCCCACCGGGCGCCGGACTCGGCCAGCGACTGACGGGCCGCGGCCAGCGTGTCGTCGAGGTGCACGATCGCCGGCTTCTCCAGGTCCACCGGGTCGATATCGGTAACCGCGAGCCGTTTCAGGCCGCGGTCGGAGCCGACGAAATCGGCGACGAAGTCGTTGGCCGGCGCGCCCAGGATCGCGGCCGGTTTGTCGTACTGCTCGAGCTTGCCGCCCTGCGACAGCACCGCGATCCGATCCCCGAGGCGGACCGCCTCCTCGACATCGTGGGTGACAAACACGATTGTCTTGCGTACCTCCTGCTGCAGCCGCAGAAACTCCGCCTGCAGCCGATCCCGGGCAATCGGGTCGACCGCGCCGAACGGCTCGTCCATCAGCAACACCGGCGGGTCCGCGGCCAGCGCCCGGGCCACCCCGACCCGCTGCTGCTGCCCGCCCGAAAGCTGCGCGGGATAGCGCGGACCGTACGTATCCGGGTCGAGCCCCACCAACTCCAGCAGCTCCGTACCGCGGGCCCGCGCCCGCTTCTTGTCCCAGCCGAGCAAGGAGGGCACCGTGGTCACGTTGTCCAGCACGGTCTGGTGCGGGAATAGCCCGATCTGCTGGATGACGTACCCGATCCGCCGGCGCAGCTTGACCGGATCCACCGTCGTCACGTCGTCGCCCTCGAGAATGATCCGGCCGCCGCTGGGCTCGACCAGCCGATTGATCATCTTCATCGTGGTGGTCTTGCCGCAGCCCGACGGCCCGATCAGCATCACCAATTCGCCGGTGGCGATGTCCAGCGACAGCTCGTTGACCGCGGGCGCACCACTGGCATAGCGCTTGCTCACGCGGTCGAGACGAATGGTCGGCTGCGCGGTAGCGTCCATCTTCATGGCTCCCGTTCCGACGCCCGCGCTGTGCCCGGCGAGCAGCTGGTTCTGCGGTAAGTACATCACGGACCGCTCACACGACATCGAGCTCGCCTTCCAGGAACATGTCTCGCTCACCGTCGGCGGGGTGCTCATCGGCCTGGTGATCTCGTTCGGGCTGGCGCTGCTGGCCCGCCGGGCGCGCTGGCTGGAGAGCATCATCCTGGGCGGTTCGACGATCCTCTATACGATCCCGTCGTTGGCGCTGCTGGCGATCCTGGTGCCGATCGTCGGGCTGTCCCAGTCCCGGCTCGCGGTCCTGATCGGGCTGGTCATCTACTCGCTGGTGATCCTGGTACGCGCCTTCGTCACCGGGCTGCGCGGCGTCCCGGCGGATGCGGTCGAGGCCGCCCGGGGGATGGGCTTCGGCTCGACCCGGCTGCTGTTCAAGGTCGAGCTGCCGCTCGCGCTGCCGACGATCATGGCCGGGCTGCGGGTCGCGACCGTATCGACGGTGGCGATGACGACCCTCGGCGTGGTGGTCGATCACGGCGGATTCGGCAACCTGCTCGATGACGCGTTCGCCAAGTCCTACCGGTTCGAGGCGCTGACGGCCGCGGTGCTCTGCGTACTGCTGGCGCTCGTCGCCGACCTGTTGCTGCTGGCGATTCAACGGCTGTTGTCGCCGTGGCGCCGGAAGGCGGTGGCCCGATGACATGGCTCCCCTCCAAAGTCGGTCCGCGATGAGCATCTTCTCCAAGACCGGCAACTGGTTTTCCGACGGCGCCAACTGGCACGGCAGCACCGGCATCCCGACGCAGTTGGGCAAGCACCTGGAGCTGAGCGGGATCGCGGTGGGCGTGGCAGTAATCATCGCGATCCCGATCGCCCTCTGGCTCGGGCACATCGGCCGCGGCGGCGCGCTGGCGATCAACATCTCCAACGTGGGCAGGGCAATTCCCACGTACGCCCTGCTGGTGCTGTTGTTCGTGGCGATGGGGGTCTTTCACCGTCAGCTGGAGACGTTGATCTCACTCGTTGCGTTTGCGTTGCCGCCGCTGCTGACCAACGCCTACGTCGGGGTGCGCGAGGTTGACCCGCGGGCCAAGGAGGCGGCCCGAGGAATGGGCATGACCGGTGGTCAGGTGCTGCGCCGGGTCGAGGTTCCGCTGGCCATGCCGCTGATCATGGACGGGCTCCGGCTGGCGGTAGTGCAGGTCATCGCCACCACGACGGTCGCCGCGTTGATCGGTGTCGGCGGCCTGGGCCGATTCGTGGTGGACGGCTTCAACAACAACGATCCCGGTGAGTACACCGGTGGTGCGGTGCTGGTCGCGGCGCTGGCCGTGCTGTTCGAGGGGCTGTTTGTGCTGCTGCAGCGGCAGATCGATCCGGTACGCCGGGCCAGGCGCCGCGGTCGGGTCGCCCGGCGGGCGCACGTTGAACCGCAGGTTGAACTGGTGGACTAGGGGCCCGCACGCCGGTTTGCGTTCTGTGCAAGGCTGGGGGACGGTATGAGCTCGCGGGCGGCCGATGCCCGCCAGGACACGCGCGCCCGCCCCCGGGCGCGGGACACAAAAGGGCGGGTGGGACAGAAGTGCGTTACGCACAAGCACTAGTCGCCGTTGCGGCGCTCGGCGCGATCGTCGGCGTGGCCGGCTGCGGCGGAACGTCCAGCGAGAACAACGGCGGGGTAGACCGTAACAAGGGCAGCAAGGGCTCGCTGACGGTGGCCGACGCCGGCTTCACCGAGAGCCAGATCCTGGCCAACATGTTCGCCGACGTTCTCAGCAAGGCCGGCTACAAGACCAAGGAGACCTCGGTGAAGTCCTCCGAGATCTCCCAGCCCGACCTGGAGAAGGGCGGCATCGCCGTCATCCCGGCCTATGTCGCGACCTACGCCGACGAGCTCAATGTGTTGATCAACGGTGCCAAGGCGCCGTCGGTGGCCTCGCCGGACCTGGACAAGAGCTATGCGGTGCTGAAGACGCTGGCCGCCAAGCGCGGCCTCACGCCGCTGACGCCGGGCAAGGCGGTGGACCAGAACGCATTCGCGGTCAGCAAGAAGTTCGCCACCCAGCACAAGCTGGAGACGCTGTCCGATCTTGGCAAGCTGGGCATGCCGCTGAAGCTGGCCGCCGGCCCCGAATGCAAGACCCGGCCGTTCTGCGTACCGGGGCTGAAGAAGACGTACGGGATCAATATCAGCAGCATTGATCCACTCGGCGTGGACACTACGCAAAGTAAACAAGCAGTTGCAAAAGGTGCCGACCAGCTGGCGCTCGTGCTGACCACCGACGCGACGGTCGATAGCGCCGGGCTGAAGGTGCTCACCGACGACAAGAAACTGCAGAATGCCGACTACGTCGTCCCGATTGTTAACACCAAGAAACTTCAGCCTGACATAAAAACCGCGTTGAATAAGCTGACGGCTACGTTGACCACGGAAGACCTGGCCCAGCTCAACGCCAAGGTCGATCAGGGCCAGCAAAAGCCGGGTGTGGTGGCCTCCGACTACCTGAAATCCAAGAATTTGCTCTAACACAGTCCCGGGGAATTCCGGTATGAACCGAATGCAAATGCGGGCGTTGCGGCAGATAGCACACACTGATGGCATTTGTCGGGACGCGCGGCCGGATTACAGCGAATTCGCTATGTGGTCGTAACCTTGGGCTCCATGTCAGGTGGTCACGGTGGAGGGGGCGTATTTGACGCCGGCCACGGTCGCCAAAAAAGGGCGGTAGGGCGGGGTGTTTACCTCGTCGGCGGGGCCGCCTTGGCGATTGCGGCCACCGCCGCGCTGATCCTGACCGACAACCCGCGGCTGCTGAAGACGGCGGTGATCGTCGCGGTCTGGGCGTGTGTGTTCGCGCTGCTCGCCGGCGCCCGACCGCGCCGTGACGACGAGCTGTCCAGCAGCCGCGAGGATGAGCTGCGACGCACGTTCGAGCTGGAGATCGACCGCGAGGTCGCGGCCAGGCGGGAGTACGAGCTGCGGCTCGAGGTGGCGCTGCGCCGAGAGCTGGAGAACAACCTCAAGCACGACCTCGGCGACCTGCGCGCGCAGGTTGGCTCGCTGCGCAAGGAGATTGCCGAACGGATGGGCGGCGAGCTGCGGCTGGAGCACATTGCGCTGCGGGCCGAGTCGACCCGGCTCACCGGCGCCGACCGGCAGCTGCTGCAGCAGCAGGCCGGCCGGCTGGGACTGGACCCGTCGGCGTCTGGTCGGATGCTGGAAGGCTCGCTCGGTGGGGATTCGGACTCGTTGGGTCCCGACTCCGGCCCGTTGGGTTCCGACTCGGGCTCGTTGGGCCCTGACTCGGGCCAGCATCCCGTAGCGGCCGACGTTGAGCAGGGCACGAACGCGCTGCCGATCGTGAACGGCCGTGGCCCGGAGCAGCCGACCGCCGGACCGTCCACTGGGGACGTACCTGCCCGGCCAGAACCCGCGCGCTGGGCCCAGGGGGGCGCAGCCGAAGAGCCGGACCGGGTCGAGGGTGCCGGTCGCAACGGGTTTGCCGCCGACCGCAACGGGTTTGCCGAAGCGCCCGATCGGACCGGCTTTGCTGCTGCCGCTGACGGCAACGGGTTTGGTGAGGCGCCCGATCGGACCGGCTTTGTTGCGGGCGGCCGGAACGGGTTTGGTGAGTCGGCAGGCCGGAATGAGTCCGCCGGTCGGAATGGGTATGCGCAGCCCGTTGCCGGCGATGCGTCCGGGTCGGGCCAGGATGCCGGCCGCTCGGCCGATCCGCTGTTCGGTCCGTTGCCGGCCGCCTTCACCGAGCCGGATCTGGCCGGGCAGCCGCGCTGGCCAGATGTCGAGCCGGGTCCGGGGCTGCCGATCAACGGCGCGGTCCCGAGCCAGCCGCCGACGTATGGCGCGGCCCCGAATCAATCGCCGACCTACGGTGGGTTTCCGAACCAATCGCCGACCTACGGTGGGATTTCGAACCAACCGCCGGTCAATGGCGTACCCGCCCCGGACGCGCCGACCTATGGCGTACCGGCGCCCGATGCACGGACGTACGGCCGATCCGAGCCACCGACCGCCGAGCGGCCGCAGCGCCGGCACCGACGGGCCGCGCCTGATGACGCCGGCAACCAGCCGTTCGAGCCGTATCGGCCGACCGAAGCCTCGGCGCGCAGCGACGTCGAAGCGAATCGAGCGAGCCAGCCCGATCCGTACGGAGCACGCGAGCCAGCGCCGTACCGATCGACCGGGCCCGAGTCATACCGATCGGCTGAGCCGGAGCGGTACCGAACGAGCGATCCGGAGCCCTATCGCGAGGGCGAACCGGAGCCGTATCGGCCGAGCGACCCCCTGCCTGCACCCCAACCGGCCGCCGGTCCGGGCCAGGCAGCTCCGCCGGGGTCGTATCCGAGTTGGCGTGACCAGCTCGATGCCGACGCCGACGTGGATGCCGGCGGGCGACATGGCCGCGGCGCGGAGTCCTCGCCGGACGCGGGCCGGCGGCGACGTCGGTACCGCGAGGACGATGAGGAGAACGACGTACTGGCGCGGATCAGGCAGCAGCGCTAGGACGTTTTTCCCCCGTCGATCTTGACCTTATTGCTGGACAAATCGGACGGCGGCCAGCAATAAGGTCAAGATCGACGGCGACGCCTGTCGATGCCTGCGGATCGACCATGATCGGGATGGATTACGTCAACGAATTGCGTACAAAACCGATCCCGATCATGAAAACAGCGAGCGGCGGTTCATGATCGTGAGGGGATTTTGGCCCATTTCAGGTACGAAATCCACTCATGATCATGATTGGTGCTCCGCCTGGTGATCGCCACGTATTAGCGGGCAGGGCGCACTCTGCCCGGTGATCGGCGGGGAGTTGGCGGGCGGGGCGCACTCTGCCCGGTGATCGGCAACGTCAAGATCGGCCCGGCTGCCCGGCTGGCCATGGCGATTGGCGAGCCGGGCCGCCCACTCCTAGATCGGTTGGTTGATGAACGGCGAGGAGTACGCCGGTACGCCCTCCAGCACCGTCGCCGCCTCGGCCGCGGTCATCCCAGCACCCTCACGCTCCGCGGTCAGGAACTTGCTGAGCAGCCGCACGTCACTCGAGCACGGCAGTCCGGTGATCGCCTCGTGCGAGAGCACCCAGGCGACCGATGCGGTGATCCGCTCCTGCTCGGTGAACGGCTCGTACCAGGTCGTGTACGGATGCTCCTCGGTCGGCCAGTTACGCAGCGCGCCGGACTTGATCGTGAAGAAGCCGAGATCCTTCCGGCGGATCTCCTCGGCCAGTGTCAGGAAGTCCCGGTAGTAGTCCTCGCGCTGGGACAGGGTGTAGTTGATCGGGGTGAGCACCGTGTCGAAGTCGAACCGGCGCAGCGCCTCCAGGTGGGTGGCCGGCGCCTCGTGCCCGTGCCCGGTGATGCCGATCGCGCCGACGTGTCCCTCGTCCCGCGCCCTGATCGCCGCCTCCAGCGCACCGCCGGGGCCGGTCACCTTGTCCAGCTCCGGTATGTCGCCGATCGAATGCAGCTGGATCAGGTCGAGGTGCTCGGTCTGCAGCTTGCGCAGCGAGTCGGTAATGGATTGGTAGGCCGGGCCGGCCTCGCGCTCACCGGTCTTGGTGGCCAGGAAGATCTGGTCCCGGATCCGGGGGATGGACGGCCCGAGCCGCAGCTCGGCCTCGCCATAGCTGGCGGCGACATCGAAGTGATTGATCCCGCCGTCGAGTGCTTCCTGCACCGAGCGATCGGCGACGTCCTGCGTCACGTTCGACAGCATGGCCGCGCCATAGATGATGACCGAACTCTGGTGGCCGAGCCGGCCAAGCCTGCGGGTACGCATTCGGCGTTCCTCCTCGTGGGGCCAATTCACATTGCTCGCTACAGGTCGATCCTTTCAAACGATCGCCCTCGGCCGCGAGCGGAAACTTCTGATCGGCGCGTGCCCCGGCGGTCCAGACCCTGCGCGGTAGCCTCGATCAACAGCATTGATCTCTAGTGGGGAGGCCGGCCATGGATACCAGCGAACGGGCCGGCCGGCTCACCGTAGGGGTGCTCGGGGCCGGCCGGGTCGGGTCCGTGCTCGGCGCGGCGCTGGCCCGCGCCGGACACCACATCGTCGCGGCCAGCGGCGTGTCGCGGGCATCGCTCGCCTTGGCCGAACGGCACCTGCCGGGTGTGCCGCTGCTGCCCGCCGACGAGGTTGTGGTGCGCGCGGAGCTGGTCGTGCTCGCGGTGCCCGACGACGCACTGGCCACGCTGGTCGCCGGCCTGGCCGAGACCGACACCTGGCGGCCCGGGCAGCTGGTCGCCCATGTGAGCGGGGCGCACGGGCTCGGCGTGCTCGACCCGGCGATCCGGCACGGCGCGCTGCCGCTGGCGCTGCACCCGGTCATGACGTTCACCGGGCGCCCCGAGGACGCCGACCGGATGGCCGGGGTGAGCTTCGGGGTGACCGCGCCGGAGCAGCTGCGGCCGGTCGCCGAGGCTCTGGTAGTCGAGATGGGCGGCGAGCCGGTGTGGATCACCGAGGAGGCCCGCCCGCTCTATCACGCCGCCCTTGCCGTGGGCGCGAATCACCTGGTCACGCTGGTGGCAGAGTCCGCCGACCTGCTCCGCCGGGCCGGCGTGGAGCGCCCGGCCCTGCTGCTCGGACCGCTGCTGGGTGCGGCGCTGGACAATGCCCTGCGCAGTGGCGATGCCGCGCTGACCGGGCCGGTGGCCCGTGGCGATGCCGGTACGGTCGAGGCGCACCTGGCGACGCTGCGGCGGTACGCGCCCGAGTCGGTGCCGGGCTACGTCGCGCTGGCCCGGCTGACCGCCGATCGGGCACTGGCCGCCGGCCGGTTGGATGCCGGCCAGGCCGAGGCATTGCTCGGGGTGCTGGCGGATGGCCGTTCCGATGGGGCCTGGACGTGAGCGAGTTGGTGACCCAGCTACCTATTGGCAACGGGATTGCGGGGGCGCCGGTAGCCCGCGATCGGGCCGCGTTGGCGACGGTGTTGAGTCAGCGGAGCGGGCCGGTCGGCGTGGTGATGACGATGGGCGCGCTGCACGAGGGGCACGCCGCGCTGATCCGCACCGCCCGGGCGCGCTGCGAGACCGTCGTGGTCACGATCTTCGTCAACCCAATGCAATTCGGTGTCGGCGAGGACCTGGACAAATATCCCCGCACATTCGAGGCGGACGTGGCCCGGTGCCGGGACGAAGGCGTGGACGTCATATTCGCGCCGACGCAGCAGGTCATATATCCAAATGGCGATCCACAAGTGACTGTCCACCCTGGACAGCTGGGCGATGAGCTCGAAGGAGCGACCCGGCCGGGTCATTTTGCCGGCGTATTGACGGTGGTCTGCAAGCTTCTGCATACGGTCGGGCAGGTCGATGCGGCCTTTTTCGGGGAAAAGGACTACCAACAGCTCGTACTGGTACGGCAGCTGGTCGCCGATCTCGATATCGACACCGAAATCGTCGCGGTTTCTACGGTACGAGAAGGCGATGGTCTGGCGCTGTCCAGCCGCAACCGGTTCCTGTCCACAGTGGACCGTCAGGCCGCGCTGTCGCTGTCGCGGGCGCTACTGGCCGGATTGCATGTCGCTGATGCTGGTGGCGAAGCGGTGCTCGAGGCCGGCCGGGCCGTACTGGCAACGGAACCCGCCGTACAGGTGGACTATCTGCACCTCGCCGCGCCCGACCTCGGCCCGGCGCCGTCCGCCGGCCCGGCCCGGCTGTTGATCGCGGCGAAGGTCGGCTCCACCCGGCTGATCGACAACATCGCGGTCAACCTCGGCCGGGCGTAGAACACTGCCGGTCGTCAGCGCCGACCTGCGCGCCACACGCGGGTGCGGTACGGCAGCACGAATGTCTCGCCGGCTAGCTCCGGAGTGTCGCGCACCAGGTCCTTCACGTCGGCGAGCAGCCGGGCCCGGCGCTCCTCGGTCAGCCGGATCACATAACTGCGCGACTGCACCAGGTCCAGCAGCGTCTCGGCATCGAGCCGGTGCTCGAAGGCGAATATCCGCTGCTCGGCCGGCTCGAAGGACGGATTCAGCGCCGGCGGCTCGCCCTCGCCGCGCATGCCCTCATACGGCCCGTCGCCGCTGGCCTCGTGCATCATCCGCCACAGCTGCTCGACCCAGCCGACCCGTTCGTCGGCGAAGTTCCAGATCAGCCCGAGTGAGCCGCCCGACCGCAGCACCCGACCGATCTCGGCGGCCGCGGCGGCGTGGTCGAACCAGTGCCAGGCCTGCCCGACCAGGACGGCGTCGACGTCGGCCGCCGGCAGCGGGATCGCCTCCGCGGACCCGGCGAGCGCGGCCGCCGTAGGTACTGCCGCCGCCAGCTCGGCCCGCATTCCGGGCAGCGGCTCCACCGCAACCACATCGTGGCCGGCGGCGACGAGCTGCCGGGTCAGCTTGCCAGTGCCGGCACCCAGATCCAGAACCCGCCGACCGGGCTCCGGGACAACCCAGGCGACGGCCTCTTCGGGGTAGCCGGGGCGGGCCCGTTCATAGGATTCGGCTGCGGCATCGAAGGATCGGGCATGTCCGGTCTTGGTGTCGGCGTCCATACCACCCAT
>Ga0137412_10005589_pt1 | contig 10049 bp, 3 predicted proteins | sample CZODoug2_1_16fun_FD_122160 | JGI IMG/M metagenome (GOLD analysis project Ga0137412, IMG submission 122160) | Vadose zone soil fungal communities from Angelo Coast Range Reserve, California, USA - CZODoug2_1_16fungal (Hybrid Assembly) | ecosystem: Environmental > Terrestrial > Soil > Vadose zone... | reverse complement strand
GCCCGTATCGATTACAACGGACCTCTTGGAGGTCACTACTTCATCCGCGGCGCATATAACGTGGATGCTGCGACGCGTAATCCCAGCTTCTATGAGCTTTATACCAACCGCGACAATACATACGGTATCGCGGGCGGCGCGGACTTCCAGCGCGGACATTTCACGCATTCTTTCCGCGGCAGTTATGAAAAGTTCCACAACTTCATTGCGGATGCGGTAGCCGGCAACACGGGAATCTATGATCCTGCCCCTGGCCTTACGCTGTCCTACACGGGCAATATCGCATTCGGTCCGAATGGAAATGTGCCCCAGGCAACCTACCAGTCTGACAAACAGTTTCGCTATGACGGCAGTTGGACTCTCGGCCGCCACCTTATTCGGTACGGATACAGCATCAACCGGATTCTGGGCGGCGGCTTCTTCGCAGCCGATAGCCTGTCTCCCATTGTGGCCATCACCGCAGGCACACAGCTAAATGGCACAGGTGCGACCGCTTCCAACCCGAGCAACTTCGGGTGCAAGGGTGTTGTCGGCGGAGCTGCTTGCCTCGGCGACCCGCTCAATGGATACAACACGAGCACACTCACGCTGGGCAACGGCCTAGGCGGCGAGAACGAATTCCCTGGTTTCGGCCTGGCCAACGGTGGAGCGTTCGATTGGCGCGAAGGTGCCTACATCCAAGACAACTGGAAGGTAACTCCGAATCTGGGAGTAACCGCCGGCCTGCGTTGGAGTGTAGATACGGGCCGTGCCAACCAAGATCTGGCTCCTGCTCTTTGCTCTGACATCGACACAGCAACTGTGACCGTTCCGACGGCATGTGCTTCGCCCACGACGACAATCTTCAGCCTCTTCAACTCTGACCCGGCCTACAACGGCAAGGTTCACCAGTCGTACGGCAACTTTGCTCCTCAGATTGGACTTACCTATGCGCCAGGGAACCACAAAACGGTATTCCGTGCGGGTGCCGGTATCTTCTTTGAGAGTGATGTGTTCAATAACGCCAGTAATGCACGTACTGGCCTACTGAAGAAAGCATATGGATTTGCCACGCTCACAGGCGGATGCAGTGCATATTCGCTGAACATGCCAGACGGAACCATCGTGAACAGCGTAAACGGTGTTTCGTTGAACACTCTCTGCCACGCACCAGTTGCACAGTCTTACCAGTCCTTCATTACATTGAAGAATCAGTATCAGGCAATCCAAGCTGCGAACCCAGCTAAGAATGGATCATTTATCGGCGAGAACCTGACGATCAGTGGACAGTACGCTCCGAGCTACCGCACGCCGTATGGCGAGCAGTACAACTTCGGCCTGCAGCGCGAGATTATCCGCGGGGGTATTCTGAGCGTTGATTACATTCACAATTCGACTATCCACATCGGTCAGGTACTAGACCAAAACCATGTGGGTGCAGCACGTACCTTCAACCAAGCTGCTGCACAGGCTGCCGTCACAGCGACGCTAAAAGTCGCTTGCGGTGGTGCTGTCAGCGTACAGGCGGCGATCACACCGGGTGGCTGTCCTGGCGGTTCGGGCGGAAGCACCGGTGCAAAGTTCGCGACGATCAAGGACTTCGCGACCAATGGCCTCGATTCAGGTGTGACCTTCAACAGCGGCAATCCTGCCAGCTACAGCAAGAAGACCGTCAATGGCCAAACGAATGCTGTCTCGGCCTTCCCAGGGCTCAATCCCCAACTCGGACGAGGCCGGTTTATCATGCCGATCGGACGCTCCGGTTACGATGCCCTGCAGATCGTTTTCAAGCAGCAGGCAACGCATCCGGCACCTGGCATCGTGAGCAGCAACTTCCAGGTGTCCTACAACCTCTCACGCATCGTAGCTACGACGACCAGTTCGGACGAGTTCTTCTCCCCGGCTGTGCTCGACTACGACAATCCGTCTCTCTTCATGGGACGTTCCGCGCTCGACCACAAGCACCAGATTTCATTCGGCGGTTCGGCAACCCTGAAGTATGGCCCCAGAATTTCACTTCTGGCGCACTTCTTCTCGGCCTCTCCAAGTACGTTGACGCTGGATACAACCTCACTCACGAATGGTCAGGTCTTCCAGACCGATGTAACGGGTGACGGTACGACTGGCGACCCCGCCCCCGGTACGCTTGCAGGCGACTATATGCATCGCGTGAAACCGACAAACCTTGGGGCTTTCATCACGAACTACAACAATACCGTAGCAAATACGCTGACACCGGCCGGCAAGGCTGTGGCGGCAAGCGGCCTGATCACCCAGGCGCAGCTTATTCAGATGGGCGCTGCGATTCAGCCGATTGCTCAGCTTCCTCAGACGAACGGTGTCTTCAACCCCACCTACCGCCAAATCGATGCTCAGGTCTCTTATCCAATCGCCCTGAAACGGCTGCGCGAAGGTATGACCCTGGAGCCGGTGATCGCGTTCTACAACGCGGGTAACTTCTCCAACTTCGCAAATGACACCAGCGTTCTGCAGAACACTACTGCTGCAGGAGGCACAACCAACAGCGGCACAGCCGGCTTCGGGAACATCACCGGCCTGAACAATCTCACCACACAGGCTTCCAAACGTACGGTGCGCGGCATCGGCACCTTCGAGTTCCGCAATCGCAGTTTCAGCGACCGTATGGGTCGGATTGCCGTAACGCGTGTAAATGTAGGCTTTGTTCTTGCCCTCGGCCCACAACTTCATTTCTTCGGTGGAAGAAAAGGTAAAAGTGGAAGAGCGGATGATCTCGGTGACAATGGGGCCATTTACACCGCGGCGGTTGGGTTCACCGCCGTGGATGGCTTGAGTCTGAGGGCCGAGTTTTGCGGGTTTGCTGGGTTTCATGGGGAAGAGTGTGCACCTTGCGGGCGGACAAAAACAGCTTCCAAATTGGCAGGGACGTAGACAAATTGGGAGTACGAATGGTTTCTGCGGAGGCGAGGCGAACGAGAAGAAAGTAAAGTCAAAAGCCCCACACGCAAACCCGGCGTGATGGGGCACCCACATTTCATCTTATGTTTGATCATCTGGGCCACCCGTCCACTCGAGGAACTATTCGAAATTCTTGATCATCCAAATGTCGCCGCCCTGAGGGCGGAAACGGTCGAAGAGTACCCACTTGCCGTCGGGAGACCATACGGGATAGTCGATGCGACTTTCGCCATCTGGGAATTCGTAAACCTTCAGGGGCTTGCCGGTGGAAACGGGCGAAACCCAGAGCGTCTTGTGCCCGACTACGTCCATGATGAGGGAATAGTCAGGAGAGAACGAGATATGGGCACCTCCGACGATTTCACTGTTGAGCGGGACAGGATCGGCAGCGGTGAGAGGCACCTGGTAGGTTTGAGGCTTTCCACCGCAAGGGCAACGGAAGACGATGTTCGCTCCATCGCGCGACCAGCGGAGAAAGTGCCCGGTAACACCGATCTTTGAGAGCTGACGTTGTTCGCTGCCGTCGGACTTCATCACCCAGACTTCCAGCCTGCCACTGCGGTCCGATTGAAAAGCGATGTACGCGCCGTCAGGGGAAAAAAAGGGATTGCTGTCGAGGGAGCGATCGGATGTCAATTGCGTCAAGGCGCCCGTCAGAATGTCTACCAGCCAGATATCGGCGTTACCAGCGCGAGAAGAAAAGAACGCCAGGCGTCTGCCGTCAGGCGACCATTGGGGTTGAAAGTCGCCGCCCAGACCGCGGGTCAACTGCCGATTCGAATTGTCGGCCATTGAATGTATGTAGAGGTTCATCTCGCCATTGCGATCGGAATTGAAGGCGATTTGGGTTCCATCCGGTGACCACGCGCCACGGCTGTCTTCGCGCGTGCTAGCCAAAACCTCCTCTGGGTTGCCGGCGGCCGAGCCGCTCTGAGGAGAAACCGGCAAACGCCACAGGTCCGCGTTCTGCCGCAAAATCGCAAATGCCAACTGTTCACCGGTGGGGGACATCGCCAACTGCACGTCCTGGCCGGAGCCCATGGTCACCTGCTGCGGAATGCCCACGGGCGCGCCATTCCCCGAGACGGCCAGGCGCCAGATGTTCAGCCCACCTCCCCGGTCGGATGAGAAGTAAATATATTCTCCTGAATGAGACCATGCGGGATTCAGGTCATGATACCGGCCTTCAGTGAGAGCGGTTATCGCGCGAGTCGCGACGTTGACCACTTTTATGCTGAATCTCGTGCGCTCGAGATTCTGGAACACGATGTTTTTGCCGTCGGGAGACCAGTTCGGTTCCAGGTGGTCCACGGCTTCGGAACTGTCTGAAGTGATTTGCTGCGGATTGTGTCCTTGCGCATCGACGATCCAAATGCGGCGCGGGCCGGCCCAGGAAGCATCCATGGCAAGCAACTTTCCGTCCGGGGAAAAAGAAGGATTGAAAGCGTCGTCCAGAAACTTCTCTTCTTTGCCGGAGGCAAAGTCCTTTTTCCAGATGTCTCCACCAACATACATGCCGAATACGTCGCCCGGCTCCACCTTGCCGCGAGGCTGATTGGAGCGAACGAACACGATGCCCTGGCTGTCAGGGGTCCACTTCGGCTGGATGTCGTCTACGGAGCCCGCTGTTAGTTGTTGCGGTTCTCCCTGAAGCGCTTTGACGAATATCTTCTTGAAACCGTTGATTTCCCTGCTGTAGGCCAGGCGTTTTTCATCGTGTGCCCAAGCCGGAAATTCATGAAGACCCCCTGTTGTCGTGAGCTGAACGAGTTGCGTTGCGGAAGGCGAATTCGCTGTATTTCGACTGAATCCTTTGCGGAAAACGTATCCGGCGAAAAGCAGGGCTAGAATCGCTACCAATGCCCACAGCGCCCGCCGGCCGCGAACCGGAGGATGAGCGGCAACGGCCGTTGCGGCGGTGGTGGCGGATTCGAACTCGCGGCGCAAGCGCTTGAGATCGGCGTTCACTTCCGCGCCGCTCTGGCAGCGCAACTCGCGATTCTTTTCCAAGGCCTTACTGATAATTTCTTCCAACTTAGGAGAGAGACCGCGCTTGATAGGTGAGGGTGGCGGAGAAGGTTGATTAATGATGGCGTTGGAAATGGCGGCGGCAGTGGGGCCTTGAAAGGGCAGTGCGCCAGTGGCCATTTCGTAAAGCACGATACCGAGGGAGAACAAATCGGTGCGAGCATCGAGATCCTGGCCGAGTGCCTGTTCGGGGGACATGTAAGACACCGTCCCCATCGTGGCGCCCGGGACGGTTTCTTCCTGGCTGTCCGCTGCCAGCGTGGCCGCGGTGTCGTATTTGGCCGAGGCGGTTTTGGAGGAGGTCACTTTGGCAAGACCGAAATCCAGGATTTTTGCGTGGCCGCGGGTGGTGACGAAAATGTTGGCAGGCTTGATGTCGCGATGAATGATTCCCTTGGAGTGAGCAGCGTCGAGAGCGTCGGTGATTTCGATGGCCAAATCGAGCAAGGATTTGAGATCCATGGGGCGGCCGGCGATAAAGTGCTTCAGAGTCGCGCCTTCCAGGTACTCCATGGCAATGAATGTCTTGCCTTCTGACTCGCCGACATCGTAAACCGTGCAGATGTTGGGATGGTTTAGAGCGGAGGCTGCCTGCGCCTCTCTCTCGAATCGCGCCCGGGTGTGCGGGTCCGCGGCAACATCGTCAGGGAGGAACTTCAAAGCCACAAAGCGGTGCAGTCGTAGATCTTCAGCCTTGTAGACCACGCCCATGCCACCGCCACCAAGCTTTTCGAGGATGCGATAGTGGGAAACGGTCTGGCCGATGAGTGGTTCGGACTCCGCCATGTGAGGGACATCTTAGGTTCCAGACCAAGGCAAGTCAACGAAGGTAGCCGATGATCAAGCGGAAGTCTCGCTACGAGGTCCTTTGAGCCGACGTGTTCCAGCCCACTAAATCCCTAAATCCCTAGTCGGTCGAACATAGCGAAGAAATGGGTGTATACTCCGCGTACCCGAAAAAACCAGCGGTTTATTCGGAGGAGGAGTCTCTGACGGAAACACAGACTTTGAGTTGAGCCCGGCCGAGCGCTGGGGAGCAGTCGAACGGCCGGCACTCAGTTAGAGAGGGTGCGATGAAGCAAACCTTCGCTATCGGTATCGGAGGCGCGGCCGGACAGGGTGTGGCCACCCCGGGCGACATTTTCGCAAAAATTTTCAGCCGGCGTGGCCTGCATCTGAATGCCTACAACGCCTACCAATCCATCATCCGCGGCGGCCACACCTTACTGACGATTCGAACAGGCAGCGAACAGGTCACCAATATGGGTGACCGAATCGACCTGCTCATTCCCCTCAACCAGGACACCATGGATCGGCACCTTCGGCTGCTTACTGCTGGCGCGGCCTGTATCTATAACGCGGACACCATCAAGCCAGGCCCGGCTGCCGAGGGAGTGCAGCTTTGTCCGCTCCCCGTTTCCGAGTTGGCGGACATCACGAGAAACAAAGTGGCTCAGAACACCCTGGCAATAGGCGCTGGCCTGCACATGATGGGTATCGGCTTTCCGGCGTTGGAGGAAGTGCTTCGCGAGCAGTTCAAGAAAAAAGGCGAAGCCGTAGTAGCCGAGAACATTGGCGTTGCGCGGGCCGGCTACGATTATGCCGCCGCAAACTTCATGGCTTTTCCGAATCCTATTCCCAAGACAGAGAATCGCTACGCGATCCTGAGCGGCAATGTCGCCATGGCCATGGGCGGGGCGGCAGCCGGTGTGAAGTTTTACTGCGCCTACCCGATGAGTCCTTCGACCGGGGTGCTGCACTGGATGGCAGCGCACGCGCGCAAAGCGGGCATCATGGTCCGCCAGGTCGAGGATGAAATCGGGGTGATCAATATGACCATCGGCGCGGCTCATGCCGGTGTTCGCGCCATGTGCGCCACGTCGGGCGGCGGATTTGCCTTGATGAGCGAGGGCTTGGGCATGTCCGCGATGATCGAAACGCCGGTGGTAGTTATCAATTGTCAGCGAGCCGGCCCGTCCACGGGCGTTCCCACCAAGACCGAGCAAGGCGATCTGTGGCAAATGCTTGGCGCCGCCTTTGGCGATTATCCGCGAGTCATTGCGGCTCCGCTGGACATCGGCGATTGTTTCAAGGTAATTCCTGAAATCTTCAATCTTGCCGACCGTTTCCAGTGTCCCGGCTTGGTGCTTTGCGACCTGCTGCTCTCGGAAGGCCGGCTCAGCGTGCATCCGAATGATCTGGACTTTAGCCCGCCCATCGATCGTGGAGAACTCATCACAACGAATGGCAATGGCAACGGAGCGCCGCCCGCGGTTGCCATGAACGGTGATTACAAGCGCTACAAGATTACCGAGACCGGCATTTCACCGCGAGCCGTTCCCGGCGTGCCCGGCCACATCCACACCGTCGCCACGGATGAACACATGGAAGACGGAGTGCTAATCAGCGACGAATTCACGAATCCGGTCAAGCGCCGCGCCATGATGGAAAAACGCATGCGCAAGGTGGCGGGGATCGAAGCCGCCGTGCCGCCGCCAACGCTGTCAGGGCCGCGCGACGCGGATGTTACGTTGATCGGCTGGGGTTCGACGAAAGGTGTAATCGAGGAAGCCTGCGAGATCCTCAATGAGGAAGGAATCTCCGCCAATCAGCTGCAGATTCGCTGGCTCGTGCCGCTGCATGGTGAAACCATTCTTGAGATTCTGAAAGACTCGCGGCACACCATCATCGTCGAAAATAATTTCAGCGGCCAATTTGCGCGCTACCTGCGCAGCGAGACTAGCTTTGTGCCTGACGGCCACATCCGCAAGTACGACGGCGAACCTTTCATGCCGCACCATGTTGTCGAGGCCGTGAAGGAACAACTCGCCGGGCAGACGAAACTCTCTGTTCCCATGCACGAGATTATGGTCTAAGGAGGAGACGCAAATGGCGACAGGCGTACAGCGTGCCAGTCAGCAACTGACCATGGCGGATATGAAAGGGAGAGTCGATCCCGATTGGTGTCCGGGATGCGGCGATTTCGGCGTGCTCGCTGCCGTCCAGAAAGCCCTGGTTGAGCTGCGCATCCCGACTCACAATGTGGTCACTATCAGTGGCATCGGCTGCTCCTCCAACTTCCCCGGGTACATGAACACCTACGGAATGCACACCCTGCACGGCCGCGCCTTGGCGGTGGCCACTGGTCTGAAGCTCGCCAATCACGAACTGACGGTAATGGTGACGGGCGGCGACGGTGACGGTTTCGGGATCGGCGGAAACCACTTCGTTCATTCGATGCGCCGCAATGTTGATCTGCTTTACATCGTCATGGACAACCAGATCTACGGCCTGACCACAGGCCAGACGTCGCCAACCAGCCGCGTCGGCATGAAAACCAAGAGCATGCCTTTCGGTAACATCGAAGCTCCGGTGAATCCGATTTCTCTGGCTCTGGCCGCAGGGGCCACCTTCGTTGCGCGAGGATTCAGCGGTGAGCAAAAACACCTCACCGAGCTGATCAAGCAAGGTATCGAGCATCCGGGCTTCTCCTTCCTGGATGTTTTCAGCCCGTGCGTCACGTACAATCACGACAATACCTACCAGTGGTTCCGTCCGCGCGTGAAGAAACTCGAAGACGATTCCGCGCATGACCCCACGAACTGGATGGCTGCCATGGAAAAATCTCTGCTCTGGGGTGACGAGATTCCCATCGGGAAATTCTTCGAGCGTACCGACGTTTCAACCCTGCATGGGGCGGAGCCGGTATTGAATGAAGGACCTCTTGTACATGGCGACCCGAGAGTGCCTCCCGACGCGGCCCGTTCGTTCATTGAAGAGTTGATGTAGCAACGCTACGCCGCGGGGACTCCGGTATCAAAGGTTTCGTCGGGGGCGGTCCGAGCGGGCCGGCCGTGCCAGGCAGCGAAACCCTCTCGTACAAGGCTCGAAATGGTACGGCCATTTTGATAAATCAATTTCAGCCACGCCAGAGGGCCCATTTGAGGGAAATAAATTCCGCGGAAACACATACGGGCGATGAAAATGTTTATGCGATAGCCCAAGGGCTTGTCCTTCAACGAATCGACAGCCTGGGCCATGGCTTCCGGACTGTACGCATGAGCCCACCCAGCGCGCACTTCGGCATGAGCCTCCTCAATGGTCATCTTTAGCGGCGTGTGAGCCATCGCAAAGGGGATGAACTCCTGCCAATGCTTGGGGCGCGTCAATCGCCCGGCAGCTTCCAGTCTCTTGTAAAGCGGAGTCGCGGGCAGTGGCGTGAGCAATCCAAAAATGGGCAGCCCCGCGGGCCAGGTGCGAATCTCCTTGAGAGTGCGCTCGGCGACGCCTACGGTGTCGTTGTCCATGCCGAAAATAAAAGAAGTGATGGCATAAACGTTGCGGGCGGCAAGTCTTTCCAGAACAGCGGCATATTCGCCGGGCTTGTTGAAACCCTTGTTGACGTCGGCAAGATTTGTGGGATCGATGGACTCCATGCCGATGAAGACCCACTTGCCGCCTGAAGCGGCAATGAGGTCCACAAGTTCCTCATCGCGCAACAGGTTGGCGCTGATCTGCGCGACCCAGTGCACTTGGGCGCCGGCGGCGATGATGTCCCGCAAGAGCGATTTGGTGCGCTTGATGTTGATGGCGAAATTGTCGTCAATGAAGAAGACAGCAATTTGCCCGCCTTCGCTTTTCGCGCGAGCTTTCAAAAGGAGCAGCTCGTTCACCACGCTTTCATTGGTGCGAAAGCGGATGGAGTCGCCGAAGAATCCGGTTACCGTGCAGAACTCGCAGCCATAAGGACAGCCGCGCCCCGACTCCATGGGAATGATGCGAAATGTGCCCCAGCCATCACTGATGCGTTGAAGCGTCCGTGCTGCCATCTTTGGGACCAAATTAAATTGGGCGAGGTTTATTTTGTCCCAGGGAATCGCGGGATATTGCTTGAGGCTCGGTTTGCTTTCTTGTCCAAAGGCATCCACGGGAGCGTAGATATCCTTGAGGTGGCCGCGTTCGGCATCGGCGACAATTCTTGGCCAGGTTTCATCGGCTTCACCGAGAGCGACGGCGTCGGCATGACGCGGCCCGCCGTTTCGGCCAAGGGCTTCGTCAGCTTCTTCCGTGACGTGAGGACCGCCCATCACCACCGGCACGCCGAC
>Ga0137412_10005588_pt1 | contig 10050 bp, 13 predicted proteins | sample CZODoug2_1_16fun_FD_122160 | JGI IMG/M metagenome (GOLD analysis project Ga0137412, IMG submission 122160) | Vadose zone soil fungal communities from Angelo Coast Range Reserve, California, USA - CZODoug2_1_16fungal (Hybrid Assembly) | ecosystem: Environmental > Terrestrial > Soil > Vadose zone... | reverse complement strand
GAGCCATCATGGCGTTGGATTGTCGGCTGCGTCCCTCGGCTGGCCGGCGAGGGGTCCGGCTTGGTAGAGTCGCTCGATCGCGTCGCCGTCGAGCACGTAGCTCAGGCAATAGGGTCCGATCGTCCCGTCGGGGCGCCTCGGCAGGTCCGCTGTGATGTAATCGCGCTCGAGCGTCATGCGGGGCAGGCCAACTTCGAAAATTGCGTGTTTGCCCGTGCACTGCCCGCCACAGCCACGGTCGTCGGCCGGCAAACGCGCCGCGCAGCATGCCCGTCGCTACGATCAAGACCAGCAGATCCCCGGCGATAGTGCCCATTCCGACGAATGGCGCATGCGGTGATGCAAGAAAGGGGACAACGGCGTCACTAAACTTGGCGTGTTTCTCGCCGACCTTCAATACGATATGTACGGCCAAGAAACCTACCGCCAAGATTGCCAGTGCTCCATGCACTGCCTGCGCGGTAAACCTATGTGCGGGACGAAATCGGCGATCGGCGGATACCAGACCCCACACCACCGTTGCGGTTAGCGCGACGAGACAGATTACGCCGGCCGAATACCCTAAGAAGCTCGACCCGTGTCGCAGCTTCGTCGCGCCCGTATGGCTCGTGCTTGCCGCGACGACGACGAGACCGACCACCGCAACGACTGCACCTGCAGGCGCCCACTGTGCCAATGGAGACCGGGGACGCAAGGTGGGCTGTTCGCGGAAATGCGGAGAAGACATGGCAGCTACCTCACTCGAAGACGGGCAGACCACTAGCGTCGAGAAACCGCCGACCGGCTCACCTGACATCGAGCAATGCGTACTCTGGCTTGCCGATCGCGGCCGCGCCGTGAATCCCTCTCCAGCATCCGAACCCCCCGATCGACCACCCGCCATGAGGCGGATGCCATCACCGGCATCCTCCGACAGGCCTACGCACCTGAGCAAATGGAAGCGTAGACGATCGATCGTGACGCCGAAAGACCGCAGCTAAGGCAATGGCCGTAACGCCAACGTAAATCTTTCTTGACATTGTCTGTCTACATCGGACTGTAATCGCTAGTTTACATTCCGTCATAGTCGAGTCGAAGCGGCGCAGGCCGGGCACAATCCGGCCAGCGTAATGCCATCCGGGGCGAGGGTCAGTCCCGCCGCCCGCTGCAGCCGGTCGACGAGGTCGGCCACCATTTCAGCGGGAATCTCGGTCGTGGTCCCGCATCCGGTGCACACGCCGTGATGGTGCGGCGCGTCGGCGAAGCCGTAGTGGACCTCGCCGCCCCGGGTGAGGGTGTGCACGAGACCGTGCTCGGTCAGCGTGGACAGGGTCCGGTAGACGGTCGAGAGGGTCACGGCGGGGGCGCGACCGACGATCAGCTCATGGATGTCGGCGGCGCTTCGGTGCCCGCCGTTCTCGTCCAGCGCATCGAGGACCAGCTGCCGCGCGATCGTACGACGGGCGCCGGTGCCGGCGAGCTGGGCGTAGGCCCGACGAGCCCGCGTACCGGACTCCGGTGAGGTGTGCGCCATGCCCATAGTGTGCTCTCCCACATCCCTGCGAGTCGATATTAGTCGCGTAGAGGTTGCTCTTGAGAGTGGTTCGCATCTAGCGTTTACCGAGACCCGGGTACGAGTCGGGCGGCGGGTCACATTCGGAGAGGACCGCAATGACGCTGATTACGGCAGAACGTCCCACCTCGACGTTCAGCCGATTCCGCCACAGTCTCAATCGGCGGGACTGGCGCTCACTTGGCGGAATGTTCGGCCTCATCGTCTTACTGCACGTTGCCGGCTTCGGTATCCTTTTCGGCTTGGTCGTGCCGAAGCACTACCACATCGGTGGCGACCACCCGGTCTTCACGATCGGCGTCGGCATGCTCGCCTACACCTTCGGACTCCGGCACGCCTTTGACGCCGACCACATCGCGGCCGTGGACAACACGACCCGCAAACTGCTCGCCGACAACGTCGAGCGGCGCGCGGGCGGCACCCCCGAGACGGAGCTCCGCAAGCCGCTGTCGGTCGGGTTCTGGTTCTCCCTGGGCCACTCGACGATCGTGTTCGCACTCGCCTTCCTGCTGTCCCTCGGGGTAAAGGCATTGGCCGGACCGGTCGAGAACGACAACTCGAGGCTGCATTCGGTGACCGGCGTAATCGGCGCATCCGTCTCCGGCGTCTTTCTCTGGATCCTCGGAATACTCAACCTGATCGTCCTGCTCGGCATCATCAGAGTCTTCCGCGAGATGCGCAAAGGGCGCTACGACGAGCAGGAGCTCGAGGCTCAGCTCAACAAGCGCGGCTTTATGAATCGAATTCTGGGTGGCCTGACCAAATCCGTACGCAGAGCCTGGCACATCTATCCCATCGGCGTCCTCTTCGGACTCGGCTTCGACACCGCCACCGAAGTCGGCCTCCTCGTCCTCGCCGGCGGCGCCGCGGCATTCAACCTGCCGTTCTACTCGATCCTCGTCCTCCCCATCCTCTTCGCCGCCGGCATGTGCCTCATGGACAGCACCGACGGCGTATTCATGAATGCCGCCTACGGCTGGGCATTCGCCAAGCCGGTACGCAAAGTCTTCTACAACATCACGATCACCGGAATCTCGGTCGCGGTGGCCCTGATCATCGGCACGATCGAACTGATCGGGGTGCTCGCCGACCAGGCCCACATCACCACCGGCCCGATATCCGCGATCGCCAACATCCCGCTCGACTACGCCGGATACGGAATCGTCGGACTGTTCTTCGGCGCGTGGATCGTCGCCCTCGCCGTATGGAAATACGGTCACATCGAACAGAAATGGTCGGCCGACCTCGCGCAGCCCGCCACCAACGAAACCGCCGACTAGTGGTGTGTCTTATCGGCCACGGAGTGCCCCGCCGAGATCATCATCGCGTCGACCTAACGTCAGGCCAACAGTTGCTGGACGGACGTTTTCAGGTCGGCCATGGCTGCGCGGTAGAAGCGGGGTCCGTAGGACACCCGCGCCACGCCCAGCTCCCGTAGCGTAGCCAGATCCAGCTCGTCACCGGTGTTGCCGTTGATCGGGCCCGGTAGCTCGGTGACGAGAGTGGCAAGGTCGCTTTTATGGCGCACGCCGATCGGGTAGATGCAGTCGGCGCCGGCGTCCCGGTATAGCCGGCCCCGGCGTACCGCTTCGGCGATCCGATCCGACTCCGCTATCCCGCTGGCAGGTAGGAACGTGTCGACCCGGGCGTTGATGACGATCGGGACGCCGGCCTGATCGGCCGCGGCGCGGACCCCGGCGAGCCACTCAGCGTGCGCTCCGGCCTCGCGGAGGCCACCGGCCCTATGGTCGGTGTCCTCCAGGTTGCAGCCGACCGCGCCCGTCTCCAGCAACCGGTCCACCAGGTCGCGCGGCCGCATACCGTATCCCGCCTCGGCATCCACCGTGACCGGGACCGACACCACCCGGGCGACCCGCCCGGCCGCGGCGAACATCTCCTGCCACGGCGCACCCTCACCGTCGGGATAGCCGAGCATCGCCGTGACCGCAGCGCTGGCGGTGGCGACCGCCGGAAATCCCGCTTCGGCCACGATCGTCGCGCTGGCCGCGTCCCACACGTTGGGCAGCACGAGCAGCTCTTTGCTGTGTAGCTCGCGGAGCGTATCGGCGCGCGCCTTCAGATCCGCCACATCAGCGGCCATCGATGTCCTCCAGGTCAAAAGAATGGACGTTCTCGTCACATACCTGCGGTGATCTCGCGTCGCCTACGACGCAGATTTGAGTCATACCTGATACTGATCCGCGCCGCCGACAGAATTCATCGCCGGCGAGCAGCCGGCCTTTGGAGACGGCGATTTTACGGTCGATGAGCTCGAGATCTTCTGGTAACTCGACAAGATCCGGCCGCGACTTGACTTCGAGCACGCTCTAAATCCTAACCTTGGGGCATGACAGCGACGCTGATCACCGGAGCAAACAAGGGTCTCGGTTTCGAGACCGCCCGCCGACTCGTTGCCGCCGGGCACACCGTCTACATCGGAAGCAGAGATGCCGAACGCGGGCGCCGGGCCGCCGAGCGGCTGGGCGCCCGGACCGTCCAGCTCGACGTCACCGACGACGCATCCGTAGCGGCTGCGGCAAAGGCCATCGAGGCCGACGGCGGGCTGGACGTGCTGGTCAACAACGCCGGCATCCAAGCGGAGCTCAGCGCCAACAACGTCGTGATCGGCGCCGCGGACCTGACCGCCGACTTGATGCGCGAGACGTTCGAAACGAATGTCTTCGGCACCGTACGCGTCCTGCACGCGTTTCTCCCACTGCTGCAGCGCTCTCCCGCCCCGGTCGTGGTCAACGTCAGCAGCCGCCTGGCCTCCCTGAGTGAGCTCACCACCCCAGGCGCACTGGGGTACGCCTACCCAGGCGTCGCCTACGCGGCGTCGAAAACCGTGGTCAACGTGCTTACCGTGCAATACGCGAAGGCATTCCCGAACATGCGGATCAACGCGGTCGAGCCCGGCTTCACCAAAACCGACCTGAACGGCAACACCGGCCACCAGACCGTCGAGCAGGGCGCCGAGATCATTGTCCGAATGGCGCAGGTAGACCCTGCCGGCCCCACCGGAGGCTACTTCGTCGCCGACGGCACCCTTCCCTGGTAATCCGATAGCGGGCCGTCAAGCTGACCCGACTGACGGGCCTAACCCAGCTCGACGATGCGTTCCTGCAGGAAACGCCGCTCAGCCTCGTTGTCGGCGAGCCGCTGCGCCTCCCGGTAGGCGGAAATCGCCTCCTCCCGTCGATTCAGCCGACGCAGCAGATCGGCCCGGATCGCCGGGAGGTAGCGATAGCCGGCCAGCCGCGGAGTTTCGGCCAGCCGCTCGACCGCACGCAGCGCGGCGGTTGGGCCCTCGACCATGCCGACCGCGACAGCGCGGTTGAGCGCGACCACCGGCGATGGCCACACCGCAAGCAGCGCGTCATAGAGCCGGACAATCTGCGGCCAGTCGGTCTCGGCATAGCTCGGCGCGTAGGCGTACAGCGCCGCGATCGCCGCCTGCAGCGCGTACCGTCCGGGACGCCCACCGCGCATGGCGTCGACTACCAGCCGGTCGGCTTCCGCAATCGCCTCGCGGTCCCACGACGTCCGGTCCTGGTCCGCCAGCAGCACCAGCCGCCCGTCCGGCGCCGTCCGGCCGGACCGCCGGGCATGGTTGACCATGACCAGCGCGAGCAGGCCCGTCACCTCGCGCTCGTCCGGCATCAGGTCCCGCAGCAGCCGGGCCAGCTCCAGCGCCCGGACCGCGAGGTCGGTACGGCCGAGCTCCGCACCTGATGGCGCCGTGTGTCCGGTCGTGAACAGCAGGTAGATCGCGGCGAGTGCCGCGGCCAGCCGGTCGGGCAGCTCGGCGGCGGTCGGCATGCGGAACGGGATGTGTGCCGTCACGATCTTCTTCTTGGCCCGGGTGATCCTGGCCGCCATCGTCGGCTCGGCGACCAGGAACGCCTTGGCCACATCGGGGGTGCTCACGCCGCAGACCAGCCGCAGGGTCAGCGCCACCTGCGCCTCGACCGCCAGCGCCGGATGGCAGCACAGGAAGATCAGCCGCAGCCGGTCGTCGTACGCCGGCGCGTCGGTACCGGCCGGCTCACTGTTTGTGTCGGTGTCCATCTCGGCTGCTTCCGGCTCGACCAGCAGGTGCAGCTTCGAGCGCAACGTACGGGCCCGCCGCAGCGCGTCCAGCGCGTTGTGCCGGGCCGCCGTGGTCAGCCACGCGCCGGGTCGGTCCGGTACGCCCTCCCGAGTCCACGCGTCCAGCGCGTCGACGTACGCGTCCTGCACGCATTCCTCCGCCAGGTCGAGGTCGCGCGTGACGCGCACCGTCGAGGCGAGCACGGCGGCCCACTCCCGACGGTGCGCGTCGGCGACCGCGCGTTCGACTGCGGTCAGCTCGGCTCCACGACCTGGAAGTCGAACAACGGCCGCACCTCGACGCCGCCGGCGACGATCGGGGTCAGTTTGGCCAGCGCGAGCGCGTGGTCGAGATCGCGCGCCTCGAGCAGGAAGATGCCGGCGATCGCTTCCTTGCTCTCGATGAACGGGCCGTCGGTCACCACATCTGCGCGGATCGAGGTCGAGGTGCTGGTCGGCTCGAAGGCCAACCCGGCGGAGACCCGGCCGCCCTGCTCGGCGATCCGATCCGGTAGCGCCATGTGCGCCGCCATCACATCCGGCGGGATGTCCGCGGCGCCGCCGGGCGTCTCCTGCTCATACATGAACACTGCATATTGAGGCATCTGTCATTTCCCGTCGTTGTCGTATTCGGCACCATAGAAGCCGGTGCGGAGCTCGCCGGCACGGGCATAGGTAGTCATCGTGACACCGTTGGCCGTGGTCGTGGTCTCGACCAGCGTCAGCCCGCGTGGCAACGTGCCGTCGCCGAACAGCCGCTTGCCCGAGCCGATCAGTGCCGGAAACACCTTCACCCGGTACACGTCGACCAGGTCGTGCCGGAGCAGCGTCTGGACCAACTCACCGCTGCCGGACACCTGTATCTCGCCCTCTCCCGGCTGCCGCTTGAGCTCGGCCACCGCCGTGGCGAGGTCGCCGGTGAGCACGGTCGAGTTGTTCCACTCCGCCTTGTCCAGCGTCCGCGACGCGACGTACTTCGGAACGCTGTTGAACTTCACCGCGATCGGGTCCTCCTCGCCGCGCAACGGCCAGCTGGCGGCGAAGACGTCGTAGGTCTTGCGACCCAGCAGCAACGCTCCCAGCGCTTCGACCTCTGCACCGACCTGCGCCATGAACTCCGCCCCGATGAACGGCACCACCCAACCGCCGTGTTCGAAGCCGCCGTCCCGATCCTCGTCGGGGCCGCCGGGCGCCTGCATCACCCCGTCCAGCGAGATAAACGTGCCAACCACCAGCTTGCGCATGTCTTTTCCTTCCAGTTGTTCTCCGACCTCTACTGAGACCGGCGAACGACCAGCCGCGAATCGACAGCGCCACACCATAAATTCTTCGGCATGATCAACAAAATCGATGCCGGATCTGACCATTGACTTCGATGGGCCGGCCCGTCGAGGCTGAATGTTCAACCCGGTGGAGGGCTACGTGACGACCACGAATATCCGACCGGTCCTCAGCCAGGCCGAGGTCGACCGGTTTTGGACCGACGGCTATTTGCTCGTACGCGGCGTGTTGACCAAAGACGAGGCCAGACACTACGGGCAGCTGATTCTCGACCTGATCCCCCGCGATCTGTCCATACCCGACCATTGGCAGACGAACGCCGGCCGGATCAAGCCGCACTTCACGCCGGGCAACGACAAATACGACGGCCCGGAGTTCATTCCGCTGTACCAGAACGAAAAGCTCTACAACGTTATGGCTCAGCTTCTGGAATCGCCGCGGCTGCGGGTCATGGACGGCTCGATCGGCATCACCATGCGCAACGGAGCATCGCGTGACAGTGAGCTCAGCCAGACCCTGCATGTGGACGCGTCGGTGCCACGCGATGCCGACCAATTCCTCTTCACTCTCGAGGAGATGCAGCTCGGCGGCTGCTATTACTTCACCGACGTGCTGCCCGGCGGTGGCGGTATTCACGTCGTGCCGGGCGGTCCACGCATCGTGGAGGAGGAGGCACGAGCCGATCCACGCGGCCGCCAACTGCACCATGCCTGGTCGCGGATCCACCATCTGAAAAGTGTTGAGGTGACCGGCGAGGCCGGCGATTTCGCACTCTTGAACCACCTGATGCCGCACGGCGCGTCGCATAATCGGCGCTCGACCGCCCGGCTGGCCCAATTCTTCCGGTACGTGCGTGAGGACCAGTCGCACGGCGTGGGCCGGCGGCCGGTCGACGGTGAGTACAACCAATTTCAGCTGGCCGCGATGAATCCGCTCGGCCGCAAGCTGCTCGGTGTCGATCCCTGGTAAGCGACCCACGGTAAGGACATCGCTCCGACCGGGTATCATCGCTGCGTGACGATGACAGCGGTGACGACGGGCGCCGAGCTGATGCCGGCGGTGGCCTTGTTTCGGAGCCTGGCCGACCCGACCCGGCTGGCAATCATCCGGCAGCTCGCGGCCGGCGAGGCCCGGGTCGTCGACCTGACCGCGGCATTGGGCCTCGCGCAGAGCACGGTATCCGCGCATCTGGCGTGCCTACGGGATTGTCGGCTGGTAGATAGCCGTCCGGTCGCCCGGCAGTCGTTCTATTTCCTGACCCAGCCGACATTGTGGACACTGCTCAGCGCCGCCGAAGGCGTATTGGCAGCGACCGACTCGGCGGTCGTTTTGTGCCCGGAGTACGGCGAGGACCCGGATCGATGACCGAGCCGAATAACGCGCAGCTGCGGATTACTTTCGCCGAGCATGACGAATGCGGCGAGAGCTGCTCTTGTTGCGGCCCGTCGACGCGGAGCGCGCAGTGGACCGACACTGCCCGCAGCGTGCGCTGGCTCTCGTGGATCAGCCTGGTGTGGATGACGATCGAGGGGGGGGCCGGCATGGTCGCCGGCATCCGGGCCGGGTCGATCGCGCTGCTCGGCTGGGCGCTCTCGTCGGTGGTCGAGGGTCTGGCCAGCGTCATTGTGATCTGGCGATTCACCGGCGCCCGAACGCATTCCGAGACCGCCGAACGCACCGCGCAGCGCTGGGTCGCGGTCTCGTTCTGGCTGCTGGCGCCGTACGTGGCGGTGCAGTCGATTCTTGATTTGGCATCGGGTCATCGACCGGCGCATTCGCTGTTGGGAATCGTGCTGACCGCGGCGAGCCTGGTCCTGATGCCGGTGCTGGGCCGGGCCAAACACCGTCTGGGGGCCCAGCTGGACTCCGCTGCTACCGCCGGTGAAGGCACCCAGAATCTGCTCTGCGCGGCGCTGGCCGGCGCGGTCCTGGTCGGGCTCGCGCTCAACAGCACACTGGGTTGGTGGTGGGCCGACCCGGTCATCGGGCTGTTGATCGCCGCGGTAGCGGTCAACGAGGGCCGCGAATCCTGGCGCGGCGAGGACTGCTGCTAGCGCGGTACGACTTCAGTTGTTCATGCGCACATTGTCCCGTTGGTAAGCAGGTAGTTTCACCGATGCGGAACGGCTCACCGCCGCCGTACCGTCAGGCCTGCCGGCGGCACCATCGCCGCGGCATGCGTCTGACACGGGGAGCGGTGGCATGGGCACGGGTGTGAACCCTGGCGGTTTTGACACGATTACCAGCAATGCGGATAAGTACGTTGATTTCCTCGATGCACGGCTGGAAATCGATGATGAGACGCGGGTCAAGGAGCTGATCATTCGGCTGCTCGATCTTCGCGATGGACTGAAGGTCCTCGACATCGGAACGGGGACCGGGGACGACGCCCGCCGGGTCGCCGAGCTGGTCGCACCGACCGGCAGCGTGGTCGGTCTCGATCGCGGTGCCGTGATGGTCGCGACGGCGCGTCAGCGGTCCGCGGGCACGGGCCTTCCGATCGAGTTCGTCGAGGGCGACGCGCAGGCGCTGGATTTCGCCGACGACACGTTCGACCGGACTCGGGCCGAGCGGGTGCTCATTCACCTGCCCGATCCGGTCGCCGCAATCCACGAGCTGGTGCGGGTTACCCGCCCCGGCGGCCTCGTGGTGCTGTCAGATCTCGATGGCGGAACGATGTTCCTGAACAGCACGAATAAGGAGCTCGCCAGCCGGATTGAGCTCGGTATCACCGGCGATCTGACCAACGGCTGGATGGGCCGGCAGATGCAGCGCCACCTGGTCGAGGCCGGGCTGGAGGACGTCCGCTGCGTTGCGACCGTGATCCAAAACAGCGTCGCGTTCATGCGGATTGTCTTCAACCATCGGCTGCAGGTCATGGTCGAGGCGGGCGAGACCACCGACGCCGAAGTAGCCGCGTTCTGGGCCGAGCTCGAACAGGGCGAACAGGCGGGCTGGCTGTGCTCCGGCGTCGTCTGCTTCAACGTGGTGGGTCGTAAACCCGCCTGAGCCCTTAGAGCCTGTTTCTTACCCCGCGCCGATCTTGAAGATATGGCCCATCGATGTCCCTTGGGTTCTGGGGGTCGTTGCAACACCTGATGTGTGAGGGGTGTTGTTGTGGCGCGTCC
>Ga0137412_10005587_pt1 | contig 10050 bp, 5 predicted proteins | sample CZODoug2_1_16fun_FD_122160 | JGI IMG/M metagenome (GOLD analysis project Ga0137412, IMG submission 122160) | Vadose zone soil fungal communities from Angelo Coast Range Reserve, California, USA - CZODoug2_1_16fungal (Hybrid Assembly) | ecosystem: Environmental > Terrestrial > Soil > Vadose zone... | reverse complement strand
GGGCCATAACTGGGATAATCAATTATCTAATTGTGGTAAGTTCGGAGGTACTATGTATGGCCTAGTAAATATCCAGGGTGTACTCTCCAATGTTACTAGTGGTTCAACAGTGGGTCCCACTGATTACCTTTGGAACTTAACTCATGGTAACCAGATTAATGATACATTTAAGTATTGGTCTACTACTATAAACTTGGGTCAGGTTTTTACTCATCATTATGTTTGGAACATCTTAAGCTTTAATATAGGTAATAATAACCAGGCAATTGGCTTTGGCCCTAACTTTAATAAAAATCCTCTTTGGAATAATCTGGGCAGTTGGTCTACCATGAATGTAGATACCTTAAGTGGAAAATATTATAAGTATGGAACTTTAGCTTTAATTGATTCAACTTCTACATTCTATACTAATAGACTTGGGTCATTTGCTTTTTATAGACTTACCGGATCATCCCCCTCTCCAGCGTTGGGAGGTGGTATAACTGGGCCTATTACAACTACTATACCGGATCTTGGTAATAACTTACCGGATGTAACACCGGACTATGGATACCTGCAATTTTCACCTGCCGCTAATTTTTATTATATCCTATTGGGCAATGTGAAATCTGCCGCTGGGGTTTATAATAATGCGGGCCAACTTATTCGTACTATATGGGCAGGTAAACAAGAAATTGGGGCTGGACTTAAGGTTGGCTGGTGGGATGGTAAAGATGACTTCGGGGTTATAGCTTCAACTGGGTCACCCTTTACCATAAAGGTATTAGTTAATAATGTAGTTTATACTTGGGATGGCAAGATAGGTAATAGCTCCACCTTTCAAACCGGGATTAATTCATTAGCCTATATGTTTGGGGATCCCGGTACTGGTAGTGGGGCAGTGGCTGTTGGGAATAAATTATATTGGGCAAGCGGATATGGAGAAGGATTTTCTTCAATATGGACCTCAAGCCTACTTGATATTAACATTAGGGTAAAAACTATTAAAGCTCCCAATAATTTTACTAATGAATTCATTGCCTCCGATAGTATTAATGTATATTCTTCCTGGTCCGATGGGTTCCATGGTAATACTAACTCAGGCATATATGCAACTAGTGTTGCCTTTGATGCTGACATAATTTTTTCCGGTGGCTCAACCTCTCAAGGTTTAAGTGTATTCGCATTAAATACTGCGGGCTTACCAACTAACCAGGTTACTGGACTTGCCGTGCAAAAGACCCATGCCTTTAGTATAGTTACTCGGGGTGGAATTAATACAATGGCCACCTATAATAAAACAACCGGGGCTTTTGCTCATACTTATACAGTAACCAATGCTGGGCCTTGTGCAACAGATGGATCGGATAATGTTTGGGTAGCAGATGCTACTAATGTAAAGGAATACACTATTGATGGTTCTGGTAATATGACTGTAACGGGTAGAACTATACCTATTGCTAATGCAGGGGGAGTGGCAATATCACCCAATGGTACTAAGATCGCAGTTTGTGATATGACCAATCAACAGGTTAAACAATATACTCTTGCCGGTACATTAGTAAATACTCTTGGTACTGGAGTAAGTTATCAGACAGATGAAAATGTCTTTAATAATAAATTCTACTGGAAAGATACAAGTGCCTATGCCATAAAAACTTTTGTATCTTATTTGCCGGATAGCAGTATCCTAGTTGGAGATCGGATGAATGCAAGAACTCTCCACTTTGCTGCCGACTGGAGTACCTTTATTAATTCTCAGGAATATACTGCCCGTAATTATTCTCAGGCAGTTGACAATAATAACTCAACTCGGGTTTTTACTAAGAGCCTAGAATACCATATTGATTATACCAAACCGGTTAATACATGTGGAACCTTAACCAAGAACTGGGGTGGTAGGTATCCTGGTAATTTTGGAACTCCAGCAGGTAATCTTAATCAACCAGTAACTCTGGGCAATGGGAGAACCTATACATTCTTGAGGGGTCCTAGTTTTACATTCTACCTAGTGGAATTATTAAATAATTATGGTATAAGGTTTACCGGGTATTCTAATAATACAGCTAATGGGTATATGATTGATCCCATTAATGGGGATTTAATTGCAGTATTCCAAACAGGGGGGAATTTTAATTATCACAGATATGCTAGAACTGGGTATGATGGTTCTAATAATCCCATCTGGAGTGGGTCATTTAGTAATACAGCTTTACCCGGTGCATTTCCTTCACCCCAACAAACCAATGGATATAATAATAATCAGGTAAAAACAAGTTTGGGTAATTATATAACCTTTGGTCAACAACTGGATAGTGGTTATCATCTGGGTTCTTATCCAGAAGGTGGGTCAGCTTGGAGGTGGAGGGGACTACCCAGTACAAGTTCAAATTATCGTGGGCCATTTCCCGGTAAAGGTCAAAGTCCAGAGGACATAGGGCATTTTGATATTGCTAATGGGGAACAATATGCTGGAGGAGTATTTACAGTTTATTTAAGTAATATATTTGTTGGTCATCATGGGGAGTTTTGGAAAAATACCCAGACAAATTATTTCTGGCATTTTGATGATTCTACTGGATTACCCATTGCATTATATGGTAGGTCATGGAATGATTATCCTAATCCAGTAGCTAACCCTGTTCCCCAAAATTATGCTATACCTTTTATTGCTGGCAATGCTTTGAATGGTACTGTAGTAATGGGTCCAAATGGGGTACTTTACCTGTACACTGGGGATGAGGCTATCTTAGATGGTTTACAAAGAATATCTATAACCGGGTTAAATACAGTTTATCACCAGACAGCTACATACCCAGTATCTGCTGGGGGTGCTCCAAAAACTCCGGGGGTAGATTTACTTGCGGGTTTAACTCTGGGAACCAATATAGCTAATGGAGAAGGAAACTGGGCTAGAGTACCAGCTGCAGATTATAATAATGGAAGTGGTAATACAACTACTTATAAGGGTACTAAATCTTTTGATAGATCAATATCCCCGGACTTAAGAATTACTAATCTAATAAATACAAGTGCCACAAGTTCTACCTTTACCCGTAGAATGATCACTGCTGGAACTAGGTCAAATTCTTGGTCAGTAAACCTTGAAAGTTTATGGGATGAAAACCAGGATGATCCATACCCAGCAACTCTCCCATATAACCAGGGAGCTCATATTGAAATATTAGATTCAACGGGTAAGATCATTGTTGAGCTCCACATGGCTGGTGGTAATGGGTTACAGAATACAATAGTTAATGGAAACATTCTAGCTTCGGATAGTACAAACTTAAGCATTTACCGGGCTAGAGTTTGGTTTACCCCAACATCATTTACTTATGTGAATGGGAATCTAACTGTTTCCTATGGTAGTTGGTCAACCACTATTACCACACCCTTTGACGCAGGAGCTCTAATGAATCAACCATATAACTTAAGATTAAGATTCTTTGTAGTAATTGACCAGGGGGGTGGAAGTAGAGTTGGTAAGGGTATAACTATTCAAAAAGCTTTTTTTAATACTTCCTTTGTTCAACCCCCACCAGTACCTCAGGGCCATATAAAACTAAAGGTTAGTAAATTAGTATTTCAACATTGAAAATAAATCCCATGCGCAAGATTCTTGTATTCTTATTATGTTTTGTTAGCATACTGTCTAAAGCACAGTTCCCAAGTGGTTCAGCCGGATCACCATCTACTATTCAACTAAACCCAGTTGATTATTTGGGGTGGGCAACTGGTGCCAGACCCACTGGCGTATCTTCTAGAACAGGTTGGAATACCGACTCCCTTATGGCAGAAGTATATTATTCTAGTGCATGGCATCAGTATTGGACATCCGATAAAATAAAGGCATATGCCTTGGGGGGTGGAGTTGTTCATGGGACTAAGGGTAACTTACTTTATTATGCCCCAGATGGTTCAGCCTATACGATACCTGCAATTTATGATTCAGCAAATACCCGAATTAAATATAATGTGGGGTTAGCTTTTCTAGCAGGCAATAGTATTCAATATGCTAATACTTGGGTAGTTGATAATAACTCTGCAGGCTTTGTAACTGCCTCCGGAGCTACCACAGGTACCCTCTATACTTATTCCACGGCGGTAAGTGCTGATGCCGGAGTATTTGAATTACTACAGAATACCTCAGCTAATACGGGAGCTAAGGCTATATTAGAACTACTCACAAATAATAACCAGGATGCTGGTACATGGTATAGAGCATTAGGCCAAAGTAATGCTACACTCTGGTACTCCGGGATTTCAGCTCTTAGTGCATCCGATCTTCATACAAGATGGTACGTAGGTTATGGTCCTAATGGTACATTGACCTATGCGGGTAGAACTCGGGGTATTGAATTTGATTCAGCGGGTATATGGTATAAGGCTGTAGCTAACTTGCAGAACTTTGATACTACTAATAATAAGATCGTGGTAAGGAATATCACTACTGGGCGAGTGGGAGAAATGTATTGGCCTACCGGTACTGGAGGTGGTGGAGGTAACTTGGATGCAATCACCCAGGGTCCTACCAACCATCTGTTTGAAAATTCTTCTAGTTCAGTACCTACTGCAATCAATGGACAATTTTGGTGGAACACAAGTTTCTATCAACCCCCCAATAGTAATAATGCCTGGACATTATACCCCGGTTTACTTTATGATGGTGCTCAAGGTCTTAAGGTTCCTATTAGTTATGAAAACAACTGGGGTGTAGCCTTTAACATTAAGGGTAACAGTATAGCAGCCAACTTCGGTTTGGGTAGTGCTAACAATGGGTTTGTTAATAAGACTGCAGCTATGAGGGGTTGGGGCGTAAACAATGGGGCATTGAGTGGTTCTAAAGTAGACGGTATTACATTTAATAACTTTGGAACTGGTAATGGTCAGGTAAACTTATTGGAAGTTGGTGCTAATGATGTGGCCGCTTATGGGTATGCTGGTCTAGCAAATTATATTCCTGCCCTTAGAAATGTGGTTGTATTTACCCAGGCATCCCAGCTTTTAACTGGGCAGCAACAGACCCCAGTTACCCCTGCCAACTGGGCAAATTATACTATTGCTTCTTCCGGTAATACTACGATAGCAAAACAAACCCTTACAAACAACTCAATAATTAATGCGAAGGTTTCTGGTACTACCGTGTATGTTTCAGTAGCGGATTCTACAACGGGCAATGTAACTTGGACCTGCACTATTGATGGGGTACTAAAGGGTACCTTTACTGCTAACACGGGATCTTACACGGGGAGTTCTATGGCAGATTGTAAGAGGTTTCCTAACCTTGGGGATAGTATGCATCTTGTATCACTTCAAAGAACCGGAGGTACCGGAGCATTCATAGTATTTTATACAGCCTCTAGTTTTGCACCCGCCCAAGCATTCGGGGGTAATGGCCAAAAGACTTATGTAACAACTGTAATACGTTCAGGTACTAATGGATCAGCAGGATATGTGGTTCATGGGGGAAGTGATACTGCAGTCTATTCTTATAATAAAGCTATTAAAAATGCCATCTTTGAATTAGCAAGTGATGGCCTTGCAGTAGCATCAGTTGACATTGACAAATACTATGATCCCCATGTAACGGGATATGCCCAGACAGATAGTCTTCACCCAGCTGATACTGGACATTCATCTATTGCTCAGGCAGTATTGAATATCTCCAGTGCCTATGTAATGCCCCAGGATAGAGAAGCTATAAGGGTAGTTAATGAAAGTATTACGGTAGATAATACTGGGCCTCATTTAAATGAATATTTCCCCAATAATGATTTTTTGAAACTTATTAGAGCCCTGGGGGGTACTGATAAATTTCAAACATCCCCATTCCCAAGTGCTACTTCCCAAACCCAAAATTCCGGTGTCCTAAAGGTGAACTCCATTTATATAACTGCAGGTACTGTAATTACTGGTATACATTTTCAAAATGGGGGTGCTCAAGGAAATTTTACAGCCAATAATTTCAATGGGTTTGGTTTATATGCTTTCGATGTTTCAACGGGTAATCTAACTTTGATAGCACAGACTGCTAATGATGCAACCTTTTTTCAACATACCTCCAATCTGCATGTATTTGCTCCATTGACAGCAACCTTTACAACAACCTATTCCGGTGCTTATTATATAGGAACATTATGTAGTTTTAGTGCTAATGTAACACCCCCAAATATTATACAGGGAGTAAGTACTTTAAATAGTACAACTCCAACAGTGGGTGCATCATTTGGGTTACCCAATAGTGCTCTTATATATGCTACTAAAACTGCCCAGACAAGTTTACCTACTGGTCCATTTACTTTAAGTACCTACACTGGGGTTGCTTCGGGTGATTGGCTTACAGTATATTGATACCTGGTACTATTAAATTTAAAATTAAACCATGAAACATTTATTTTTATTTTTGATTGCCTTCAGTGTTACACTTTCTTTATCTGCTCAGACCAAACAGAAACAGGATTCAACCCTTAAATTGCCAGTGGGCTTATACATACTTTACCTGGATGTGGATGAGGCAAAGACAACCATCAAAGCTTTCCAATCATTTATGGATAGCGAAGAAGCTAATAAGAAAACCCAGAAGGTTTTTTATAAGATCATTCAGCAAATGAAAACCCAGGAAGAGAATTGGAATGCCCAAGGAAAAGCTATTGCGGATTCTACGAATAAGAAGAACAAGCAGTAATTTTTTATTATTATAGATAAATTCCTTCAAAGATATGTTTAAAGAAAAACTTGAGCTGGATATTAGGGGGAGAGTTGCCTTTATCTATGATACTGGAGAAGTAGTCCGATATGATAATGCTATCCAGGCAACAGCTAAGGAAATTGTATCTAAAGCTTTGATAGGAAATGTAACTGGGCTTATTGATACTATTGAGCTATACAACCTGGGAATATTGATTTGTTCCAGGCCAGTTACTGTTAAATCAATAGTAAATGCAACCGAGGTAGAATTTGATGCACTCTTCGATGCAGCCTCATTTAATTCCCATGTAGATGAAGCCCGATTGAAAGCTTCAGCCCTGGGATACTTCTCCATTGTTACTGGGGTAGATATAACCAAGACCTCTATCCAATCCATCTTGGTATCTTGGACAATTCAAATCGTTTAATACATGGCACAGCGTAGATTAAGAGATTACCAGGATCCCCTGGGTAGCTTTGAGCATAACCTAATTAACCTGGGAGTTCATTACCCGGGAAGGTTTGCAGGTTATGATACCCTTGTTGCTACGGGGGGACTAACCTTTAAGATAACCCATGTTGGTAAAGGTATAGTTACCCTGGATGAACTGGGTAATCCCATAGGACCCTTCGGTGTAGCCATGACCAACCAAGGTGTGGTAGTAATTGAGGATCAGGAAATTACTGCCCTTGCGGTTACTGCTAATCCAAGTACTTCGGATCGGTATGACCTATTAGTAATGGATCATCAATACACATTAATTGCTGGGGGATTGCCTGCAACCTATGCTATTGTACCTGGTATCCAGGGTTCAGAAACCAGGGGTGTATTATCCCCTACTCAATGCATACTGGGAACCATAAGGGTTATTGCTGGTTTAACTCAGGCTTCTCAACTTACCTATGATAAGGCCTCAGCTCAGGATTCCGGGGATATGCCAGATGCCAAGCTTGATGGAGTTAATACTTTTCATAGGCTTAATGAATTTGCCCAAAGTAACTTGCAGCCAACTAACTTAGTTGATGCTGCTACCACAGACCTTAATGCTTTGGATAATCTAAAAGGTAAAAGGTGGAACTTAAATTACCTGGGTAATACCTTTTCGGTAGTTGCATTCTCTAATACCGATATGGATTTGATTAGGTTAGTTGGGGGGTCTAACCAGAATGGAGTAGAGATAAACATTAATACTAATGATAATTTAACTATTAAACATAACACTCCACCGAGTCCGGCTGAAATAGCTATGGGATTTGCTACGATATTAATCCCAGATCAATGGAGAGATCCCATAACCAATAGATATAAACCTCCCTCCCCCGGAGCTAATATGTTATATACCTTCCTTAAGGTAAGTGGAAGATGGTTCTTAAAGAATGCTGTTGGCGTGGGAGTTAATACTGCTAATGCTGGTAATCCTGGCGGTGGACCTAAGACTGCTACCCTGGTACTTGCCTTTATAAACAGTAGTGGTTTCTTAAGTTTCCAGGCTAGTTTAAGTCAAACCATTGATGGTATAGTTAGTATAGATAGAATGTTTGCAGATGGGTTTGCTTCTATAGATTGTTCTACTGTATCTATCACATCAGCCCAGAAAAATTCCTCATTAATAATCCCGGTTGGAACCACTGGTAACAGTGCCTCACCAGAAATAACTAATGGAGCCTGGGCCACTGCACTTAAATCCAGAATGTATAATGTAATTATAAATGGTAACCCAATAACTAATGGTCAGGTATTACAGATTGGATCATACCAAGTTACTATTACAGTACCACAATGTAATTAGTTATTAGCAAAATGTTCTTTTGCTAAATCCAGATTAGTATTGATTTCTTTTCGTAGAGACTTCAACAATTTAATATTATCAACATCAAATCCCAGATTAAAGTAATTGCATATTACCTCTTCTGGGATTTTATGTATGTTGTCATGGCCCTTCATTTTCATTTCATGAAGTACATACATCGGAGGGTTGAGTTGAAGTTGAAAAAGCATATAAGCATTATCGGAGATTCGTTCTTGTAGGAACTTGCATAGGGCATTGTAGTAGTGGTCTTTCGTTTCGTCGTCGTATGGGTGGAAGTTCCCATCTATTAAGTCGGGGGTAAATTCTATAGATGGGTGGGAGAACTTAGGTTGGTATGCAGCTCGGAGTATGCGGCATTTCATAAACTGCATTGCTTTAATTAAATGCCCCTTAAGAATTTCTTCATCCCGAATTTCATTGCAATATTTATTATATGCATATATAAATTTATCGGAGAACCAAGAAATAATATCTTCCTGTGTTACTCCAAATCTTCGGTGGTCAATACCCGAGGCAAGCTTTCGTCGGAGGTTTTCTGTGATAGCATAAAGTCTTTTAAATTTGATTGGGTCATAGTTGTCTACCATTGGTTTGAGGCGATTGATCTCTAACATGGGAAGCATTGATTTAATAAATGATTAATAAAAGGTTAACAAATATATACTATTTATTTTTATAAAAAAATTTATTTTCAATTTCTTTTTTCAGCTATTATAATATGCTGACATTCAAATCTTATGGGTAAATCGAAGTTCGAGTTCGGGATAGAATTTCAAGAGTTAATTTTACAATACACGGTTACTGACAAGAAAGGATACAAAGCCCTGGAGCTGTATGAGGACACATACTTTACCACTCTACACCATGCCATCATTGCTCATGGGCTTAAGAAGTATTATAAGAAGAAGAAAAAGGTTGCTGAGGAGCCCATTCTAAAGGAAATCATTCGAGTCATATATATTAGAGGAAAAGAAACCTTTAATGCATTAACCGAGGGTGACCGGGCTACAGTGGATAGAATCGTTAATCGAATATACTCCAGGCCACTTGCTGATCCTTCCGAGGTTCTATCCAAGATAATAAACTTTGCTCGGTATGTAAAGTTTAAAGAGGAGCTGGAGAAAGTTAACATTAATCAGTTTGATTCTTATGAAGCCTCCATCAAAAACCTCCGGGCTGCAAATAATGTCGGGTCACAAGTCATCGAGGATTATGGGGTATTTATCGTTAAGGGCATGTCGGAGAGAGCCCATAACAGAGACAAACTTTCACAGGTTTATCCTTCACCATTCTGGCAATTCAACCGGTTACTTAACGCCGGGGGCCTTAGCCCGGGTACAGTTATTATGGTTGCGGCTGAGGCTAAACGATTTAAGACGGGATTTCTATTGAATGTAGGAAGGTTCTATATGAGAAGAAAGAAAAGGGTTATACTCTTTGACTTCGAGAATGGCCAGGATGCACTCACACTTAGGACTGAACAATCCCTATTGAACCAGGAACAATCGGTTGTTGTATCTGGAGACCTGGATGATAAGCTTTTAAAATTGATGCGTAAGTATAATAGGAT
>Ga0137412_10005585_pt1 | contig 10051 bp, 6 predicted proteins | sample CZODoug2_1_16fun_FD_122160 | JGI IMG/M metagenome (GOLD analysis project Ga0137412, IMG submission 122160) | Vadose zone soil fungal communities from Angelo Coast Range Reserve, California, USA - CZODoug2_1_16fungal (Hybrid Assembly) | ecosystem: Environmental > Terrestrial > Soil > Vadose zone... | reverse complement strand
CATCACGGCGGCGCGCAGCTTGCCTTTTTCCAGTTCGTGCAGGCCGTCAATCGTCGTGCCGCCGGGGCTGGTGACCTGGTCCTTGAGCGCGCCGGGATGCTGGCCGGTTTCCAAGACCATTTTTGCCCCGCCCAAAACGGTCTGCGCGGCAAGCTTCGTCGCGATGTCGCGCGGCAATCCGGCGGCCACGCCGCCGTCGCTCAACGCATCAATGAACAAATAAACATACGCCGGCCCGCTGCCGCTCAAACCGGTCACGGCGTCGAGCAGGCTTTCCTTCACTTGAAACGCGACGCCGACGGCGGACAACAGTTTTTTTGCCAGTTCGCCGTCCGCCGGCGTCGCGGATTTGCCGAGCGCGAAGGCGGACGCGCCTTCGCCGACGAGCGCGGGCGTGTTGGGCATGACGCGGATGACGCGCGCCCCGGCGGGCAGCGCCGCTTCGAGTTTTGCGAGCGTCACACCGGCGGCGATGGAGATGAGCAGATGTTGTTTCGAGAAACTGCCGCGCAATTCGGCCAGAACTCCGGCGGCCAGTCCACCACCGGCGCTTTCGCCCATCACTCCAATGCGGTTGGGGTCCACACCGAGTTCGCCTGCGTTCTGGGCAAGCCATTGCAGCGCGGCGTAGGAGTCTTCGACGGGGGCGGGATGAGGGTGTTCTGGCGCCACGCGGTAATCGACCAACAACATCGGCACGCCGGTAGCCTCCGTATACGCTCGGATCATGGTGTCGTAAACGGGTAGCAGCGACACGATGAAACCACCGCCATGCAAGTAGAGCACCGCGCATCCCGGCGGCTCCGCCGTTGCTTTCCTGTACCAAGACATCTTCAACTCGGTGCCGTCGCCCGCGACGGTCGATACATCAGTCCGATCGACACCTGGCACCGGGTCACGAGAAGCTGCGAGTGCGGCGAAACCTTCCGAGATGTTCCTGCGGCGGCTATCGACGTCTCCGACTGGTGGCCCCGGTCGTCCCAGCGATCCCGACCTGCTCAGAATGGACAGAACCTCTAGATCCATGTGCAGTGCCATCGGATAATCCTATCGATGGTGTGAGTTATTAGCGATATTTTGTCGTCCGAGCATCGTCGCAAAGAGCTCCGCAAATGTCACTGCGCTCGGCCCATATGAAGGATTACCCTCCCGGCGCCGTTGTCCTCGATCTACCTCGATCCACCGGCCGTTCGCCAATGTTGCCGAGTGCGAAGCGGATCCGATCACTGTCCACGGTGACGATCCTCCATTAACGCCCCGGGGCGATGCGTTCCATCGCGTCGGTGAACGCTGCGAGGTCGATCTGCCTGCTGACATCAGTCAATAGTGGCTGCTTGCCAAACCAGCACTCACGCGCTGAATGTCTACGGTGGGCGCGCCGTCGCCGACGACACTTGACGGCTACTCTGCCCTGCTGGGTGGATTCGGTCTGGCTGCGCGTTCACGTAGCGGCGCTGAGTCCTAGTGCCCGGTTGATGGCGTCGGAGAGTTGTTGGGGTCCGTCGGGTGCTGCGGTGGGGCTGCGCCATGTGACGTGGCCGTCGGGTCGTGCCAGGACGGCTCCGGTGGTGTCGATTTCGGATCGGTTGGCCCAGTCGTTGTAGGGGTCGTAGAGGCCGCCGCGTTCGCCGATGACGTGCACGGTGATGGGGGTGTGGACGCGTTGGGCGATGTGGTCGGCGCTGGCGCGCCAGCTGTGTCCGCCGACCCCGGTGAACAGTGTGAATCCCTGCGGGTCAACCAGATCCAGCGATGACAGTGGTTGACGGGCACGTTCGAGTCGGGCGTGGGGGACGCGCGCGCCCGGCCGGGTGGTGGGTGTGTAGTAGAGCACCGGGTCGCGCTGGGGCTCTGGTGCCGGTGTGGACTCTTCGGTGATGACGTCGCTCTGATAGACGTATCCCAGTTCGATGCCGTGAGCGTTGAACTGGTAGTGACTGAGTTGGATCGCCTCGCGCAGCGCGCGGCGACGCTCGTCGCCGGCCACCCCGGGCTCGTAGAGCACGTTGAGCGCCTTCCAGCCATCCTCGGCGGATTGATTGGGTTCCAGCCCGAGCGCCGCCTCTATCGCTGACCCTTCGTGCAGGCTGGTGATCGCTCGCTTGACCCCGGCGGCGCCGACGGGTTGGCGTTCGGCGCTGTAGCTGGCCAGCAGCGGTTCACCGGCGCGGCCATCGAGGACGAAGGCCAGCTTCCAGGCCAGGTTGTGGGCGTCGGCCACGGACATGTTCAGTCCCAGGCCGTTGGTGGGGGGGTGGCGGTGCACCGCGTCGCCCATGCAGAACACGTTGCCCGACGAGTAGCGGGCGGCGACTTGCGCGCGTACCTGCCAGCCGGCCAGACCGAGAATCTCGGCGTCGATGTCCTCGCCGACCATGGCGCGGATCCGTTGCAGCAGGTCTTCTTCGGACAACTCCGAGAGCACCGTGTGGTCGGGGTCGAACATGAACGCCAGCACGAACTCGGTGTAGCGCTTGTGACAGATCAGGGTGCCCAGCCGCAGCGGCGGCAATGGTCCGGGCATCACGTTCCAGCTCAGCACTCCCGGGCGGTGCTCGAAAAACCTGGCCAGGTCGGCCCGAAACCAGATGTTGGCGGCCCGGCCCAGATCATCGGGCCCGTCAACGGTCAAACCGACCTCGGTCAGTACCAGGCTGCGGGCGCCATCGGCTCCGATCACGTAGCGCGACCGCACCTTACGGGCGTCTCCGGTGGTGCGGTCGCGGATCACGCTGGTGACGCCGTCGGCGTCTTGGTGCAGTTCGACGAACTCGGTTTGAAACTCGATGTCGGCGCCGGCTTCACGGGCGGCGGCCAGCAGCATCGGTTCGAGCACCGTCTGCGCGCAGTTGGCCATCGGCTCCGGGCTGGAAAGGAAGTACTCGGCGGCTCGGTCCGGCCCGCCGCCCCAGGTCTCCGACCGCGCCACCTCGGGATCGGCCAGCGTCGTGTACCAGAGATTATTGGTCATCGCCGACTGCGGAATCGCCACCTCATGGAACTTCTCACTGATCCCCAGAGCCCGGAAAATCTCCACCGTGCGCTGATTGATGATGTGCGCGCGCGGCGTGTGCGCGGTTGACGGATGCTTTTCAACGGTCAACGCCGCCACCCCGTAGCGGGCCAACGCCAATGCCAGCGTCAGCCCCGCCGGGCCCGCGCCCACTATCAAGACGGGGATCTCGATGTCAGCGCCTTTCGCGTTGAGATCGACCATGACGCGCCTCCGAGGTGTGAACTACCGAGTCGAATTTGGGCCACCGCCACTGCCCGGTTGGGGTGTTGCGAACCCAACCGGTGATGTGGTCTGACTCACACCCACTCAAACACCACCAACTACGCTTCGTCAACAATTTAGCGAGATTCAAACCAAGTATCGTCAGGGTCTGCGCACGCGACGCCGAGATCTGTCCTGGCGCGAATGCTTCCGGAACCTAAACGCCGACAACCCGGGCGCCCATCCGGTGTTGTCATAGCAGCTGGTCGGAACAGGCGGTCGCGGCACGCTGCGACTCGCCTGCAGGCCTGGTCGAAAATATTGTTATTTTATTGACCTATCGAGATAGCAGCTCTAGGGTGTGATGTGCCACCCCTGGCGCGGAAGCGGCCCCCGCCGAGTGCTTCGGGTCTGCACATGCAGGTTGTCGGGTCGACGGTCATTGAGCCTTTCGATATTTTGCTGATGACTCTAGGTCCCACCGGGCTGATCAATCAACTTGAATTTCTACCGCGATTTGACGGAAACGCGTGAACGAGCGCGGCAAGAGCCAGCGCTATTGGCAGCTGGCACCTCTGCTCCACTGCGTTACGCTACCGCCGCCGCTGGGTCGCGTCATCCCTCACGCTTCGTGGCATCGCCCTCGGCGGTCTGCAGGCGCCACACGAAGCCGGGTGACTGGTCGGCCAATGCATTGATTCGCTCCAAGCCCGCGGCGAAATCCGCCATGACGGGCGAGTCCATCGGCCCCTTGATGATGCCGATGTTCAGCTGGGCAAGTTCGTAGGCCGGCATGGGCAGTCCTCGAAAGTTGGCTCAAGTCGTCGGAAGTTGACTCAAGGATACCTCACCGGAGATCGCGCACGACAGCGCGCAATGCCTGCGCCGCGTCGCTGCCTGGTCGCGCACCCGCCCGAGTCGCCTAGCTGCCGGGTCGCGTACCGGCCCGAGTCGCGTACAATGGTTCGGATAAGTGCCTGTCGCCCAACGATCTCTCACACCACGGCAGGCGCCGTGACCCTCTCGCATCAATCAGGGAATCCGCATGACTTCAGGTGAAACGCGCGAACTTCAGCGCGGTATCGGCACGCGACAACTGAGCATGATCGCGATCGGCGGCGCGATCGGCACCGGCCTCTTCTTCGCCAGCGGTGGAGCGATCGTCCAAGCCGGCCCGGGCGGCGCGATGCTGGCATACGCGACCATGGGTTTCGCGGTTTATTGCATGATGCAATCGCTGGGCGAGATGGCCACGCAATTGCCGATTCCGGGTTCGTTCGAGGCGTATGCCGAGCGCTTCATCGACCCGTCGCTCGGATTCGCGGTGGGCTGGAATTACTGGTTCAGCTGGGCGATCACTTTGGCGGCCGAGTTGGTCGCGGGCGCCCTCATCGTCAAGTTCTGGTTCCCGCATTCGAATTCGACGTTCTGGGCCATGGGCTTTTTTTCGGTGCTGCTGGGGTTGAATCTCCTGTCGGTCAAGGCCTATGCCGAGGCGGAATATTGGTTCGCGGGAATCAAGGTTGTGACCGTGGTCATTTTCTTAGGCGTGGGCGCCTTGATGATCACCGGCATGATTGGCGATAACCATGTGGGTTTCCAGAACTGGACGCTGAGCGACCCCAAGTCCGGTACGCATGCCCCCTTCGTGGGCGGTTTGACGGCGGTGTTGGCCGTGTTCCTGGTGGCGGGCTTTTCCTTCCAAGGCACGGAGGGGGTCGGTCTCGCTGCCGCGGAAACCGCCGACCCGAGCAAGAACGTCCCCAAGGCGATCCGGACCGTTTTCTGGCGCATCCTGCTGTTCTACATCGGCTCCATTTTCGTGGTGGGGACGCTGGTCAGCTACACCGATCCCAACCTGTTGCACGGCGACGAGAGCCACATCGCCTTCTCGCCATTCACGATGGTGTTCCAGCAGCTTCCCAGGTTCGGGTATTACGCCGCCAACCTCATGAACGCGGTGATCCTGTCTTCCGTGTTGTCTTGCGGGAATTCGTCCATGTATGTCGCCTCACGGATGCTGTACGCGATGTCCCACAGCCGCAAGGCGCCGAAATTGTTCAGCACACTCAACCGGCGCGGCGTGCCCGTGGCGGCGCTTCTCGCCACCGGCTTGGTGAGCGCGCTGGCCTTCTTCTCTACCATGGTCGGGGACCAGAAAATCTACCAAATTTTCTACAATGCCTCGAGCCTCAGCGGCTTTCTGATCTGGCTGGGCATCGCGGTCTGCCACCTGCGTTTTCGCCGCGCCTGGGTCGCACAGGGCCGCAGCCTCGACGATCTGAAATTCAAGTCCAAGCTCTACCCCTACGGCCCGTGGCTTGCAGTGGTGCTGTTCTTGGTGGTGTTGTTCGGCGCCAACATCAGCGTGTTCCAGACGCCGGTGTTCTCGTGGTTCGATTTCATCACCGGCTATCTCATGATTCCGGCGTTTCTCCTGTTTTATCTGGGCCACAAATACTGGAACAAGACGCACGTAATACCCCTGAAGGACTGTAATTTCGAGATGGATTGAGCAGCCGACCACCTGCTCCCGCGGGGTTCCCCCCTCTAAACCACGGCCGACTTTCCCCGCAGCCCCACTTTCCCCGCTTTTCCCGCGGCTTTTACCTCCCCTCCTTATCCGGATTACACCCGTAATGGTCGCCGTCGGTCCCGCAATGGCGGCGAAATGGGCAGAGCACAACCTGCTGACGTGCCTCAATTAATTGTTCGGTTGCGGTGAATCAGGCGGGCCAAAGACAGGCCCTGCACCATGCATGATCGCGCACCCGCACTGGGTTATTTGTTCCAATGTCATGCATCGTGATCTACGAAGAAGACGATTTGATGCGCTCCTTGCTCGAGGAATGGCTGCAGGACGCAGGCTATCTCGCTCACGGTGTCGCATCGCACAGCGCACCGACGAAGGACTGTGCGGATCTCGTCATCGTCAGCCTGTACATGCCCAAGCACGCCGGCGCCCGGCTGGTGGGCGACATTCGGACGGCATATCCCGGAACACCGCTGGTGGCGATCTCCGCACAGTTTCGCTCCGGCCTTTCGACTGCCGGTGCGACGGCAAAGACACTCGGCGTGGCGCAGGTCATCGCCAAGCCGCTGACCCGTGACGCTCTGCTCGCAACCGTTCGCGCTATCATCGGGCCTCCGAACTGAAGCAGCGCGCGACGAATGCCCAGGTCCGACCATCTCATTGCGCAGCCCGCGACTCCCATCCGATTCAAGCGGTTGCGGCTCGGAATCGTCGTACTCGGCCTTTTGGTCATACTCGCGTTTGCCGCCTCCTCCGCCTACGACGCCTGGCGCGCCTACCGCAATTCGCTGGCCGCCACCGACCGGGAAATCGGCAATGTCGCGAAGGCGCTCGCCGAGCAAACCGCGTGGAGCTGGCAGGGCATTGATTTGCTGCTCCGGGATACGGCGCGTTGGTACCACAACGATGGACCCAAGTTCTCGGCCGATCGTCTCGATGAGATGCTGGCGAATCGCACCGCGGGAGTGCGGCAGCTGCGGCTGGTCACCATCGTCGACGCCCAGGGGATCCAGCGGCACCGTTCGCGCGGCCCCACGCCGCCGAATCTCGACGTGTCCGACCGCGCCTACTTCATCGCCCAGCGCGACAGCACGGGGGCCGGGCTCTTCATCAGCGAGCCGCTGATCACCCGGTCCGAGAGCCGGGCGGGGATCGTCATGGCGCGCCGCCTCAACGACGACGATGGGAAGTTCGCAGGCGTGGTTACCGCCATCGTCGACCTCGAGGATCTCGAGCGGTTCTACGGGTCGGTCACCCTCGGCAAGGGCAGCGCAATCCAGCTCCTGAGCAGAAATGGCACGCTGCTGGTGCGCAACCCGGCCGCGGCGGATGCGATCGGCAAACAATTTCCGGATCTCGCCGCCATACCGTCTGCGCCTGCAAGCCGCGTGACGAACCCGATCAACGGACAGCGGGACTTCATTGCGGTGGCCCGCGTCCGCGACACGCCGCTGTTGCTTGCGGTCACTCGCGATGAAACCGTCGCCATGCAGCTGTGGCGCGATGAGGCGGCTCGATTGGCCGCCCGCACCCTCGTGGTCACGCTCCTCGGTTTGGCGGCGATTGCTGCGCTCTGGCGCCAGCTAAAGCGCGTCGAGACGGGTGAGCGCGCACTGCGCGACAGTGAGGAGCGCTACGCACTCGCGATGGAGGGCGCCAACGAAGGGCACTGGGACTGGAACCTCGAGACCGATCTGCTATTTCTCTCCGCCAAGATGAATATGCTCGAAGGGCACGGCGAAGAGCACGTGACGACGACCCGCGCCGCATGGAATACACAACTCGTCATTCACGCCGATGACAAGCCGCGCCTCGACGCCGCGGTCAAAGACCACCTCGAGGGCCGCACCCCGAGCTTTGAATGCGAATACCGCGTCGAGCAGCGCAACGGCGACTGGCACTGGCTGCTGTCGCGCGGCCGCTGCCTGCGCGACGCGGCGGGCAAGGCGTACCGTTTCGTGGGGTCCGCCATCGACGTGACGGCTCAAAAGCAGGCGCAGAGCGACAAAGAGCATCTCGAGGCGCAGCTGCGGCAATCGCAGAAAATGGAAGCGATCGGCACTCTGGCCGGCGGCATCGCCCATGACTTCAACAATATCCTCGGGGCGATCTTGGGCTATGGCGAGCTCGCGCAAGAGCACTCCGTTCGGGACAGCGCCTTGCGGCGCTATGTCGACAACGTGATGCATGCGGCCGGGCGCGCCAAGGTGCTCGTCGATCGCATTCTCGGATTCAGCCGCAGCGGCTTGGGCGAGCGCGTCCATGTGCACGTCCAGTCGGTCATCGAAGAATCCCTGGAGCTCATCGCGGCGTCCCTGCCGCCCCACATACGCCTGGAAAAAAAGCTCGAGGCCGGCGATTCCGCGGTGATCGGCGATTCGACGCAGCTGCATCAAGTCGCCATGAATCTCTGCGCCAACGCGGTACACGCCCTGGACCGCGGCGGCACGCTCACCGTGCTGCTGGAGCGCGTTCGCCTGACCGAGGGCCGTCCGCTCTCGCGCGGCACGCTGTCCGCGGGAACCTATGCGCGGCTCGTCATCAAGGATACCGGCGCCGGCATTCCTCCCGAGGTGTTCGAGCGGATTTTCGATCCGTTCTTCACCACCAAGCAAGTGGGCGAAGGTACCGGCTTAGGGTTGTCGCTGGTGCATGGAATCGTGACCGATCTCGGCGGCGCGATCGACGTCAAAACGGCGGTCGGCCATGGCACGAGTTTTGAAATCTGGCTGCCGCTCGCGGCCGAGGCAGGAAAACCTGCCGTTGAGACGGCGCGCGAGCTGACGCGCGGGCACGGTGAGACGGTGCTGATCGTCGATGACGAGCCGATGCTGGTGGCGCTCGCCGAGGAGATGCTCGCCGAACTCGGCTATGAGCCGGTGGGCTATAATTCGAGCAGCGCGGCGCTGCACGCCTTTCGGGCTGAACCGCAGCGTTTCGATCTGGTGCTCACCGATGAGGCGATGCCTGATCTCGTGGGGATCGAGCTGGCCGGCGAAATCCGCCGCATTCGGCCCGATGTCCCGATCGTGCTGATGAGCGGCCACGGCGGCGTCCGGTTGGCCAACCGCGCCGCCGAGATCGGAGTCAATGAGGTATTGCACAAGCCGCTGCAGCGCGGCGACCTCGCCGAGTCGATCGCGCGCCATCTGAGATCCATTGATTGAGCGCCGTCAGTGAATTCCCGGCTGTTCCGGTGCTACATTAGGGCGCCCCCGGCCACGGAGTAAGGTATGTCCGAGACTATCCAGCCGCACATTTTGGTCGTCGACGACGACCCCCAGATCCGCGGCCTGCTGGAAGAGTACCTCACGCAGAACGAATTGCGCGTCAGCGTGACGTCGACCGGCAAGGAAATGCTGGAAATCCTCGCCGATCACGCCATCGACCTCGTGGTCCTCGACCTGCGTTTGGCCGGTGAGGACGGCATGGCGCTCGCACGCAAGCTGCGCGAGGAGTCGGCGATACCCGTCATCATCCTCACCGGCGTACGCGATGAAGCCGATCGCATCATGGGTCTTGAACTCGGCGCCGACGACTACCTCACCAAGCCGTTCAGCTCCCGAGAGCTGCTGGCGCGCATCCGCACTGTGCTGCGTCGAACCAAAGGGGCGGCGTTGACTGAAGCGCGGCAAAGAGACGTTCGCGCCTACCGGTTTGCCGAATTCGAACTGAATCTGCGCACGCGGCGCCTGGGAAAGCGCGCCGGGCAGCGGCTCGAGCTGACCAACGGGGAATTCAATTTGCTCGCCGCGTTGCTGGCCGCCCCGCAACGGGTGCTCACCCGCGATCAGCTGCTCGAAGCCAGCCGGGTGTACGACAACGAGGTCTACGACCGCTCCATCGACGTTCAGATTCTGCGATTGCGCCGCAAGATCGAGGCCGATCCCTCGCAACCGCAGTACATCATCACCGAGCGCGGTGTGGGATATTCGTTCAGCGCGCCGGTTGAAATTCTTTACTGACTTCCCCGCCGCGCGCGACAAGCTGATGGCCCGCCATCGGTAAAGTAAGGCCCCTGCGAAGCAGTGCAACGTTGCGAAGCGGTGCAGCAAAGCTGAAGGCCAAGGTGGGCTCCCGTCCCTCTCGCTGCGCGTGGCGTCCGCGCTGCGGTCCGTGGAAATCGGGCACTTCACGCCCGGCGCGAATGGCGACAACGATGCTGACGACGCACCGTGTTTCCCCGGGCCTACGGTAGCAGGCTGTCTCAACCTTGCAGTCGGAGGGGATCTAGACTATGACGGCACGTCGTACCGGACCGACTGGCCAGACGGCACGCGCAACAATGCCACATCGCTTGC
>Ga0137412_10005584_pt1 | contig 10051 bp, 11 predicted proteins | sample CZODoug2_1_16fun_FD_122160 | JGI IMG/M metagenome (GOLD analysis project Ga0137412, IMG submission 122160) | Vadose zone soil fungal communities from Angelo Coast Range Reserve, California, USA - CZODoug2_1_16fungal (Hybrid Assembly) | ecosystem: Environmental > Terrestrial > Soil > Vadose zone... | reverse complement strand
CGACTTGCCGAAAAAATAAAGAGAGATTCCTCGCATTCACTCGGAATGCCTAATATTTCTTATTCGCGAACGCCGCCGGCGATGGACGGAATGATGCTGATGGTGTCGCCGTCCTTCGTGGGCGTGTTTTCTTTCGCAAGATAGCGAATGTCCTCGTCGTTCACGTAGACGTTGACGAAGCTGCGCAGCTTGCCCTCTTCGGTAAAGAGATGTTTGCGCAATTCTGCGAACTGCGTGGTGAGATGGCCGAGCGCTTCCCCGACGGTCCGGGCATTGAATTCGGCAGAGTCGCGTTTCCCCGCGTAAGGGCGAAGCGGCGACGGAATCATTACTTTCACGGGCATTTCATTTCTCCGAAAAATTCTAAGAAAAAACACCGGTCCAGTGACCGGCCACTACGGGAGCGGCCCGCCTCAGAAGGCGGGCCCTACAAATTCAAAACAAAGAAAAAGCACCGGTCTAAAGACCGGCCACTACAGATTCTGGGCTGCGGCGCGGTGGCGAATTTCAATTCCTTCGGGTGAAAATTCCGCCCGGTCGTCGTTCAAACGCCAGGAGGTCATATCCTGCGGCGCGCCGTTCTGGACGCTGACGATGATGTAGCTGTACCACGGCCAGGCGTGATCGCGGTCATATTCGCTGGGCCGCGCCGGATGGTCTGGATGCGAGTGGTACCAGCCGACGACTTCGAGGCGGTGATCTCGCGCGGCTTTTTCCGCGGCAAGAACGTCCTGGGCAGTGACTGAAAATCGATTGCGCGGCGAATCGTCGCGCCGATTGACCAGCGGAAAAAGTTCCAGGATCTCGCGGCCAGCAGCGAGTGAGCCATCTCCCCGATTGCTCTCGAGGACGGCATTGGAATCGCGTCCTAGCAAGGCGCCGCAGCATTCATGCGGATAGGTCTCCGCGCCGTGCGCGCGAATCTTTTCTGCAAGACGCCCGCTGATCCAAAGTGAGGTTGAATCGGCCATGACTATTCTTCGTCCCAAAAACGCTCGTTCAAGTACTTCGCCGCGGAATCCGCGAAAATGGTGACGATGACAGCGTTCGTACTTTTCGGAATTCCCGCCACAACTTGAAAGCAACCCAACAGGGCCGCCGCAGCGCTAGGGCTGACGAGCAAGCCTTCTTCGCGCGCGAGACGCTTCACCAACCCGTAAGCCTTTTCGGTGGAGACGGGCAAATTTTCGTCGGCCAGCGTGTCATCGTAAATCGCCGGACGTATGGCGGTGGGCATGTGCTTCCAGCCTTCCAGTCCGTGAAAGGAGGCGTCGGGCTGCAGGCTTACGCAACGGATTGCGGGGTTCAGCTCTTTGAGCCGCCGCGTCGTCCCGACAAAGGTGCCGCTGGTACCGAGTCCGGCAACAAAATGGGTGATGCGGCCGGAGGTCTGCTGCCAAATCTCGTTGGCGGTGGTGCGATAGTGCGCTTGCCAGTTCGCAGGATTGCTGTACTGGTCCGGGTAAAAATATTTGTCGGGATTTGCGGCCACGATTTCATGAACTTTGCGAATCGCGCCGTCGGTGCCTTCATCGCCCGGAGTGATCACCAACTCCGCGCCGAACGCCGCAAGGATCCGTTTGCGCTCGTGGGAAGCGCTGTCGGGCAGGCAAAGCTGGACGGGATAACCCAGCGCCGCGGCTACCATGGCGTACGCAATGCCAGTATTGCCGCTGGTGGCGTCAATGATTGTCTTACCAAGCCGAAGCGCGCCGCTGGCGAGACCAGCCTGAATCATGCTCAGGGCGGGGCGATCCTTCACCGAGCCGCCCGGATTGAACCACTCGGCCTTGGCACAAAACTCAACGCTGGGGAATTCCCTGCCGACGCGCTCCAGCCGCAGCAAGGGCGTGTTCCCTATCCGGTCCAGCAGGGATTCCCCAGTCTGGCCCGGCTGAGCCCCCTCGTGAACCTTTGATTCGCTGGGAGATGCGGCGATGTGGCGTGTGGTAACCATGCGACGAAGCCCGAATGTCTCCTCCCTGTCCAGAGGACAGGAGATATCCGACCATTTTACTCCGAATTGGATGCAGGAGCATAGCCCAGCGATATAACGTCTTTTGCTGCGGCTAGGGAATGAGCCGGCCGATATAATATCGTAATGGTCTCGGGGTGCTTGAGGTTCCCTGCTGTACCCCCCTTGCACACTCCACCATGGTCTTGCTCTAAAACATTTCAGCGGGACCACACTCGCAGTCCCGCCGAAATATTTTCTTAATCGATCTAGCGCGTCCGGAGAACACCAATTGCGCCGACTTTCGAAAGCGATTCCTACCAAGTGCAAACAGCGTGCATGATAAGAAGCGCCCGCCTCCGATTTACTTCACGTCGCCGCTTCCCGACGTCCAGCGCAAGCCGACTGAAATCGTACGGCTGTAGTATTCGCGCTGAATCGGATACTGCTCGCTGCCCTGATAGAAGCCGAAGACTTCATTGTTAAGATTCAGCATGGAGACGATGAAGTGAACTCCATGGCCACGCGGTATGCGGTAGCTGACCTGCGCGTCAACCTGTGTGTGCGGATAGTAGTATACGTCGCCGTTGGGGCCTTTTATTCCAAGGTCTGCGCCGTCTTGAAAGTTGTAAAAGAAAATATTCCTGTCATTGTGCGTCAGGCCGAGTCGAGCCGAAATGGGGCCTTTGTCATACGTCGTATCGAAATTCCAGTTGTTGGGAGCCTGCCGCAGTAGCGCTGGGCTATCCGCGCGAGTGGGGTTACCAGTGTTCGGGTCGATGGGGAACTTAGCTTGCGACGTCGTGTAACTGTAATTCGCCGAAACACCAACGCCGTTCAATAGCCCGGGAAGGAATGTGAAGTGCTGTTGCCACGCAAACTCGATACCGGTGATATGCGCCTTTCGGCCATTGATGGGCTGACGCTGCTGGAATCCCGCAAACGGTCCCGTGCTGGGTGTCGTTTGGATTTGGAATATAGGATCGGACAAGTCTTTGTAAAACCATCCGCCTTCAATTATTCCGATACTCTTCAAATAATGTTCAAACAACAGATCGAAGTCGTTGGCGTGGGTGGGTCTGAGGGCTGGATTGCCTATTGTCACCCTGTTGCGGCCCTGCTCGACTAACTGGAAAGGTGGCAAATCGGAGAAGTTAGGACGCGCAATGCCACGTCCGTAAGCCGCCCGGATGTTCGTGCTTCCGTTAATGTTGTACTGGACTTGCACGCTCGGCAGGAAATTCGTGTAGGTCTGTTCGCCAGGTGCCGGCGAGTCGGACAGGAACTTAAAATCTCCCGTAATTGGATCCCTAACCGTCTTGGAAAAAGTTGCGATCGTGCCTAGGAACGATGCCTGCGTGCCCTCGATGCGCAACCCACCTAACACCTTAAAGTGCCCAATGGTAATTGTGTTTTGCACGTAGCCGGCCACGACGCGTTCCCTGGTGCTGTAATCGTTAGAGTCTGAAATCAGGTGCTCGAAGTCCACGGTCTCTATGAACTGGTTGCGGTTGGCGTTGAAGTAAGAAAGAATCTTGTCGAAGTTGGAGAGCGGCAGCAGCTTGTAGTTTCCGAAGTAGTACGCTGGATTTGGATTTGCGGTGCTTCCCACAATTGAGCTCAACGGCGCCAGTGAAGTAAAGCGAGGATTGGTATCGAAAATGGGTTCATGGAAATTTGAAGATTTGTGGGCATCGCGTACTTTGAATCCCATCTCCCATGCACCAAAATGCGAACCAACCGCGTACTGCCGGGTTACGGAAATGGATCCAGTCAAATCGCGCTCGAAGATGTGATTCTGAGTGTCCATTGAGACTGTCTTGAAAAAATTAAAGTTGCCGCCGCCGAGATTGTAGTTCGTGGGATCAAACATGTTGGTCCCGGCCACTTGGTTGAACTTAGGCAAAAACGGCTGGGAGTTGTCAATTGTGAACTGAACATCAGACGGCCCGCTAAAGTGGGCACTGTGAAATCCTGCTATGGAGCGTCCCTGGCCAAGCGCACCTTCGTAGGTGATTAGAGTCTTTCCCAAGCTGTGATTGGCGCCTGCAATCACATTGAAAATACGCTGCTGCGGCCTGCGAACCACGTGACTGTAGTCCACCTGGCTGTCGGTGCCCGTCAGAGTCGGGCTGATAAACGAATTGACCGCTGGTGTGACGATCCAGTCGTCGCCATAATCCAGAAAGTTCGAGAACAATCCTCGAAGATACAAAAGCGACTCTTGGCCGAGTTTGTAGTCGGCGCTGCCGACGAAGCCGTAGCGATGGCGGTAGAATTTATATTCGCGCACATCCATACCGAAGAAAACCGGTCTGATATCGGGGTTTCCTGCTGTGCCAAAATCATTGGTCCCCGGCACCGGTTCAATATCGTCGGTGCCACGCTGGTTATAATCGTAGCTGCCGCCAAAGAGCAGGCCCAGGCGCTTGTCCCGGCCGAAACGTTTTCCAATAGTCGAGTCGAACTCATTTAGGCGGCCGCCCAATCCAACAGGAGTGTAGCCCCCCATGGTTTGAATGCTCATAAAGGGGCGTTCCCCTGCGCGTTTCGTCACCAGGTTGACCGATCCTCCGATGGCGTCACCTTCCTGACTCGGCGAGAGCGTCTTATTGATTTCAACCGAGTCGACCAGGTCTGCGGGAATGGCGTCCAACTTCACTTGCCGCACGCTCTCCGGCGACGGCACGTGCACGCCGTCCAACGTCAGGTTGGTGAGGCGCGGCTCCGTGCCGCGAACCTGGACGTACTTGCCTTCGCCTTCATCGCGTTCCAGTGAGACGCTGGGCAACCGGCCGACTGCATCCGCGATGTTTGTGTTTGGCAGACTCGTAATCACTTCGGCCGGGAGCACCTGCAGAATGTTGTCGGCGCTCATTTCGCGATTTATCGCTTCCACTTCGCCACGCTCGCGTTCCCCGCGAACGATGACTTGTTGATTTACTGTCTCGATCTCGAGGGCAGTATCAACGTTCGTCACGCCGCCTGAAGCGACGGTCACTTCCTTGGAAAACGGCTTGAAACCTAGATACGAGACAGAGAGCGTGTATTTACCCGGCGCGAGGTTGGAAATCGTGAACGCACCCTGAGCATCTGTCGTGGCAGCATACCCATTGGGCTGCAACTCCACGCGCGCGCCCACCAGAGCATCCTGGTTTACATCCGTAACATGACCGCTGATCGTGCCGTTGCGCTCCTGCCCACGCAAAGAGAATCCAAGCAAGAGCAAAATGCTGAGGAAACCAAAAATGGAACGATATGCTTTGAACATCGGAACTCACCCCTCCGTCCAAGATTCTGACTCGGCATCAAACCATAGTCAGCGGGCTTTAGCGAGCGTGGCTCTGTGAATATCCAAACTTTAAGCGGGGCGCACCTATTTTCTGCCCCCGTGTGCCAGCATTGCTTCAAATACTTAGGCGCAACGGATTAAAGGACTTAGTGGATAGAGTGACGGGCACTTGAATGCAGCCTGAATACCTATTCAGATGAATTCCTCACGTAATCCACAATCGGGGATCACTCTCGCGCAAAGGAGCTCGCCGCGATGCCTTTACAGAATCCTGCTCATTCATTACTCTGAAGAGACCATGTGGAATGTCGAACAGAAGTTTTCACCGAAAGCAATCGAGAGCCTAGCGGCGCTGGGATTTGCCGTGGGCAGCACGCGCGGCGTGGTACGCGTGGAAAAATACGGCAGCGGCGCGGAGTTTCGCAAAGGCACCGACGATCTCTACCAGATGACGATCATTCCCACGGTTATGCTCAAAGGCCAGTTCACGCGGCTGTGGGACGCCGGCTACCAGAAGTTTTTGCTCACCGACGACGGACTGAAATTGCCGGCGCTGGCGACGCACCTGCAAAACCTGAGGAAGTTCAACGAAGAGCTGCTCACTGCGCTGGGCGTGCCGACTTTTTACAACGAGGCGCTTGGCTCCGTCAGCCAGGTCAGCGTGTACGACCGCGTCAAGGGCCGCAAAGGAGCGGTGCCGGACGAAACGGTGGGCGCACACGAAGCCGGTGGCGGCCACTAGCATCGCAAATTCGCGGGCGAGAACTTACAACCGCGGGGTTGATCAGCTACCAACATCCTGAAGCTGCCGCCGGAATTGTCCGAGATCCACGCGATGCTTCGCTACTTTCTTGTTCCCGATAAAAAGCACAGGTATATCCCAGTCATAGCGCTCCTTCAGGACAGGATCGGCATCTATATTCACTTCGCGGAGGACTGCGCCGAATTGCAGCAACAGCGGCGCAATAGCGGACTTGGCTTCGTCGCAGAGGTGGCAACCGGGGCGCGTGTAGAGAGTGACGTCACGGGAGCCGGAAGCGGCAAGGCGGGCGTCTTCGGGATGCGTGCTCATCGTTTTGGCGCGAAGTGGCATCTTACCGGGGAGCGCACGGCGATGGGAAGAACGAGGCATAATAACTAGGCGGTCGTCACAATGGCGGCATAGCAGAGGCGGACGAGATGGGAAGAGTGGTGGCATTGATGGACGATTTGTTCTTCCAGATGAAGCTGGTAGAAACCGCCAAGCAGCTCGGCGTGGAAGTGAAGGTCGCAACGAACGGCGAAGCGTTCCTGGGATTGATGGCCAGCGAAGCGAAACTTGTCATCGTAGACTTGAACGCGCGGAGCCAGCCAATCGCGGCGATAGAAAAATTGCGGCAGACGCAGAAGGAAGTCCGCGTGGTCGGCTTTCTCTCGCACGTGCAAACAGATCTGGCGGCGCAAGCGCAGGCCGCGGGATGCAACGAAGTTCTGCCGCGCTCGAGTTTCACGCAAAATCTAGCGGCGATTCTAAGTGCCGCAAAGGATTGAAGTGCATTCACGCAAGTTAAAAGTTCGCAGGCAAGTCTTGCTCTTGAGCTGCGCGCTTCTGTTCGCGGCGGCGAACGCCGTGGCGCAGGAATCCAGTTCCAAGCCGAACGAAAGCCCGGCTGGGACGTTGAGCGAAACCCCGAGCAGCGGCGGCCCAAGCGCGGCGTTAAGAGCAGTGCTCACGGCCACCTGCTCCCAAAACCAAGCCGACTTTGTTCGTTTTCTTACGGCGCGCAACAAGGAAGCGTTTTCGCGCATGTCGCCCCCGGCGCGCGTGGCGTTGATGAAGCGCTTCGTGCTTCTGAACGAGCCTGGCAAACCAACAATTTCGTCCAATCCCGCGGGCCGCCCCATCGTGCGCTGTCAAACACCGGACGTCACTACGGAGATGCAAATCGGCGGCGCCGAACTTCGCGACAATATTGCATTTCTTCCGATGGAACTCCGCGACGCCACGGATTCGACTGGCGAAGACGTCCACCAAGTTGTGATGGGCTTTGTTCGCGAGGACGGTGAGTGGAAACTGCTCTCGCTGGGCTTGCTCCTGCTGGATCTCCCGGCGCTGGAAGTGGAATGGGATGCCGCCGAAATAGAATCGACGGAAAAGAGCGCCATCGAGTCTGTGTACAAAGTGGCGGCAGCCGTCGAAGCCTACCGCAACAAATATGCTCACCTGCCCGAATCCTTGGCGAACCTGGGCCCGCCGCTTCACGGCACGGCCAGCGGCGAAGGCGCCGGGCTGCTCGATGGCGACCTCGCGAACGGAATGAAGAACGGCTACAACATTCGCTACGCGATTCTGGGAGCGAGCACCCTTGGCGCTCCGGCAAAATACGAGCTGTCCGGAACTCCACGGCAATACGGCCGCACGGGGCGACGCTCGTTTTTTCGCGATTCGAACGGCACCTTGCACGCCGCTGACCGCCATGGCGCGGTGGGCAGCGCGACAGATCCTAAATTGGAATAAGACTACCCGGATGAGGCTTCGTTAACGATTAAGCCGATGTGCCGGGCTTACGGCTTGCCCTGATCCCTGCAGAATCGGCACAATGAACGCAGGGCCATTCCTCCTTCTGCGAAGCTTCGTCTGGCGAAGCTTTCGCGACTCCCAGGTTTCTCCGAGAGCTGCACAGGGCCGGTGTGTACCACGCCGGCAAAGGAGATCTGGCGATGCCGGATAAGATGGCCGATCGACGTGTCGCTCCACGCTACCCGATCATTCTGAAGGCCGAATTAATCGAACTCTCGGGTGGCGCCAAAATGATCGGACGCACTTCCGACATTAGCCGGACTGGCTGCTACGTCGATACTTCCTCACCGTACCGCTCGGGCTCCGCGATCCACATCAAGCTGACGTGCGGAAACGAGAGTTTCGAAACGCAGGGAACAGTGAGATACGTCAGCCCCGGGCTGGGAATGGGCGTCTTGTTCGAGGAGCAAATTGCCGCCAAGCAGCTGGCTGTTTTGAATCGCTGGCTGCAGATTGCGGCCCAGCAACCTGCGTGAGCCATGGCGTACGGCTCAGGGAACCGTTTTAGTCGTCGGGTATTGAATCCCAAGCTGCTCCAGATAAGTCTTGTAGTGCATGGGATCGTAGTAAAATTTTTTCAGCTGAGGCGCAAACTTCTCCATTTTTTCCTTGTTCATTTCGATCGCCGGCTGGTCATCTGGAGCGAGAAACGTCTGGTAGTGAATCTCCTTGGTCTGGACATCTCGAAAATAGTCCCATGCTTTCTTGACGAGTTCCGGCTGCAATAAAAAATCGAGCGCGGTCATGGCCTGCACTTTGGCTCCCGCCGTCGAGCCTTTGTGTGCAATCGGAGTGGCCATCGCAACGCCATTGGCCCAACTGTGGCCCGGCAAGTTAGGAATGTTTCCGGATACATAAGATACACCATGGGGACATTCCACGAGATATCGCCGACGTCGTCCGAACCGCCCGGCTCTGTTTCCGGAGAAGGTGGTTTCAATGTTTCAACTTTTTGATTCAGGCCGTCTTCCTTTTTACCCAACTCTTTCTGCAAGGCCTTGGCCAGAGTCTGGTCGGCGGCGTCCCAAGTGGGCATGCCAACGGCCTCGATATTCTTCTGCTGCACTTCGGCAACGACTTTATTGAAGTGCGGAGGCCAGGCCGAGCCGACCAGCTTTTTGGTGAAAGTGGTGCTGGTCATCATGGTGGCGGCTCTCGCCATGGTGTCTCCAAGTTCGTACAGTTCGCGAATGTGCGGATAATCCATTTCGCGGAAGTAGTACCAGACGCCCGCTTCGGAGGGCACGACGTTCGGTTGATCCCCTCCGTTGACGATTACGTAGTGCGACCGCTGCTGCAGACGCAAATGTTCGCGGCGGAAATTCCATCCCGTGTCCATCAACTCGACGGCATCGAGGGCGCTGCGGCCGTCCCACGGTGCTCCGGCGGCGTGCGACGCTTTGCCGTGAAAGAAATACTGGACGGACACCAGACCCTGCGGGGCGAAAGTCTGGCCATAGCCAGTGCCGAACTCATCGGAAACGTGGACTCCTAACACGACGTCGACCTCCTTGAACAGACCGGCGCGGACCAGAAACGCTTTTGTGCCCAGCAGTTCTTCGGCGACGCCGGGAAAGATCTTCAGCGTGCCGGCGATCTTGTGTTCCTGCATCAGTTCTTTCAACACCAGGGCCGCCGTGACGTTTACCGCCATGCCGGAGTTGTGCCCTTCGCCGTGTCCGGGAGCGCCTTCGATCATGGGATCGTGATAGGCGACGCCAGGCTTCTGCGAGGCGCGTGGAATGCAATCGAGGTCGGTGATGAATCCGATGACCGGCTTGCCCGAACCGTAGGTCGCAACCCACGCCGTGGGAATGCCTGCCACGCCGCGCTCGAGCGTGAATCCGTTCTTCTCCAGGATGCCAGTGACGTACTTGGAGGTCTCCACTTCCTGGAATCCCAGCTCGCCATAGCTGAAGATCTGGTCGACCATCTGCTGCACTAGTTGCTGCCGCGCTTCGACCTTCCCGAGCGCTTCCTTTTTTAGAGCGTCGAGGTTGTTGGGCTGGCCGAAGGCTAGGGAAGAAAGTGCGAAAAGTGCAATCAGGAAGTGGAGGTAGCGCTGCATTCAGTAGGTCTCCTGGAATTGACTGAGCAGAAACGATACGCGTAGTGCGCGCCGGAGTCTAGCCGTAGCGCCGGCGTCTTGTCTCTGCCCTTGCTGTCATCCTCTAATTTTGGATCTGGTTTCTTGTGCAGTGAAGGAGAGCAGGTCCTTCGCTCCGCTCAGGACGACAGATCCAAA
>Ga0137412_10005583_pt1 | contig 10052 bp, 6 predicted proteins | sample CZODoug2_1_16fun_FD_122160 | JGI IMG/M metagenome (GOLD analysis project Ga0137412, IMG submission 122160) | Vadose zone soil fungal communities from Angelo Coast Range Reserve, California, USA - CZODoug2_1_16fungal (Hybrid Assembly) | ecosystem: Environmental > Terrestrial > Soil > Vadose zone... | reverse complement strand
CAGCTCGACGCGATGTTCTCGCCGGTCGTCCAGCTGCGCTCGGGCGGCTACATCGTCATCAACCAGACCGAGGCGCTGGTCGCCATCGACGTCAATTCCGGCCGCGCCACCCGCGAGCATCACATCGAGGATACGGCGCTCAAGACCAATGTCGAGGCCTCCGAGGAGATCGCGCGCCAGCTTCGCCTGCGCGATCTCGCCGGGCTGATCGTCATCGACTTCATCGACATGGACGAGAAGCGCAACAACCGCTCGGTCGAGCGCCGGCTCAAGGAGAGCCTCAAGCACGACCGCGCGCGCATCCAGGTCGGCCGCATCTCGCATTTCGGCCTGATGGAGATGTCGCGCCAGCGCATCCGCACCAGCGTGCTGGAAAGCTCGACCGAAAAATGCCCGCATTGCGGCGGCACCGGCCACGTGCGCTCGGTCGCCTCGGTCGCCTTGCAGGTGCTGCGCACCATCGAGGAAACGCTGCTGCGCGGCGCGACCCACAGCCTGATCGTGCGGACCCGCTCCGACATCGCGATCTACGTGCTCAACCACAAGCGCGCGCATCTGCGCGAGCTCGAGGAGCGCTTCCGCATCACCATCACGATCACGGCCGACGCCACCATGGGCGGACAGACGCCGTTCGTGATCGAGCGCGGCGAGCAGGTGCACACCGTAGAACAGGCGCGCGCGATCGCGGCCGCCCTGCCCGCGCTGGCGCCGCCCGTCGAGCCCGAGGAAGACGAAGAACCGATCGCCGCCGACGAGGAGATCGACGAGGACGAGTCCGAGGAAGAGGAAATTTCCGAGGGCGAGGAAAGCGGCGACGCCCACGAGGCCGAGGGTCGCGACGCGGACGAACGCGACGCGGGCGAACGCGAATCCGGCGAGCACGAGGCGGGCGAGACCGCCGACGGCGTGCGTCGGCGGCGCCGGCGGCGGCGGCGCGGACGCCGCGGCGAGCCGCGCGAGGGCGCGGGCCCCGAGGCGGTCGCCGGGCATGCGGGCGCGCCGGAAGATCGCGCGTTCGGCGACGACGAAGAGGCCCACGAGGGCGCCGAACCGCAGGCCGGCGAGCCGCGCGAATCCCAACCGCACGGCAACGGCGGCGGCGAGCCCAATGGCGACGGCGAGCTGCGCCGGCGCCGGCGGCGCGGACGCCGCGGCGGCCGGCGCAACCGCCGCGACCGCGACACCGAGGAGCGGATTGGTCCCGATTCGGCCCAAGGCCCCATGAATCAAGGCTCCATGAATCAAGGTTCTCTGGATCAAGGCTCCATGGATCCCGGCGCCATGGACCATGGCTCGATGGAGCCTGGCTCCATGGAATCGGGCTCGATGCAGCGCGCCACGATCGAGCCGGAGCTCGCCAACGCGGTCGCGGATTTCGGCGGCCCGCCCGTCGTGCGCGAGCGGACCGAACATGCTCCGCCCCCCTCGGCGCGCGAGCCGGACTTCGCGCGCGGCGGACCGCCGGCATCCGAACCGCCACGGCGCCGCTCGACCGTGCGCGAGCCCGTGCCGTTCCCGATCGACGACGAGGCCCCGCAATATTCCTCGCCCCATCCGACGCCGGGCGCCGCCCAACCGGTGACGCGCCCCGCGAGCGCTCCGGAAACGCCGGATCCGTCGCAAGAGGATGACGGCAAGCCGCGCCGGACCGGCTGGTGGGGCAAGCGGCTCTTGGGCGGCTGATCTCGGGCCGCCGACCTGGCCGGCTGACAGAGCCGATCGCGGCGCGCAGGCTGCGGGGACCACAGGATGCACAGCCGCTACGTCGAGCGCGACGCCGAGGCCATGGTCGATCGTTACGCCCGGCAGGGCGTCGCGACCGACGTGGCGTTGCGCGTCTACACCACGCGGCTGCTCGGCCAGGACCCCGCCCTGGTGCTCCACGGCGGCGGCAACACCTCGGTCAAGACCGTGGTGGCGGACTTAGGCGGCCAGGACACCGAGGTGCTCAGCGTGAAGGGCACCGGCTGGGACATGGGCAGCATGGAGCCGGCCGGCATGCCGGCGGTGCGGCTCGCCCCGCTGCTCGCGCTGCGCGCACGCGCGGAGCTCGCGGACGAAGAGATGGTCCGCTTCCAGCGCGCCAACCTGATCGATCCGATGGCGCCCAATCCCTCGGTCGAGACCCTGCTGCACGCCTTCGTGCCGCATAAATTCGTCGACCACACCCACTCGGTTGCGATCTTGAGTCTCACCGACCAGCCGGATGGCGAAAAAATCTGCGCCGAGCTCTATGACGGCCGCATGGGCATCGTGCCCTACATCATGCCGGGCTTCGCCCTCGCCAAGAAAGCGGCGGAAGTGTTCGAGGCGACGCCGCGGGCCGAAGGACTGATCCTGCACAAGCACGGCATCTTCACCTTCGGGGCGAGTGCGCGCGAGGCCTATGAGCGCATGATCGAGATGGTGGCGCTCGCCGAAGCGCGGCTGCGGCGCGCCCGCAAGGCGGTCTTCGTCACCGCCCAGCTGCCGCAGACATGCGCGCCGCTCGCGAGCGTCGCGCCGATCCTGCGCGGCGCCTGCAGCCTCGCGGATCCGCGCCACGAAGGCGCCTGGCGCCGGCTGATCCTGGAATTCCGCAGCAACGACGCGATCCGCAATTTCGTCGACGGCGCCGACGTCGCCCGCTACGCCCGCGCCGGCGTGGTGACGCCCGACCACACGATCAGGACCAAGAACTGGCCGCTCGTGGTCGCGCCGCCCGAGGGCGGCGAGCCGGACGAATTCAAGCGCCAGGCCGCGGCGGCGGTCGCGCAATTCATCGCGCACTACAAGGCCTATTTCGCCCGCAACAATGCGCGCGCCGGCGGCGTCAAGCAGATGCTCGATCCCCTGCCCCGCGTGGCGCTGGTTCCCGGGCTCGGCCTGTTCGGGCTGGGGCGCGCCAAGAAGGACGCCCGGATCGCCGCCGACCTCGCCGAGGCCGCGATTGCCACCATCACGGATGCCGAGGCCATCGGGCGCTTCGAATCGATCGGCGAAGCCGACATGTTCGATGTCGAATACTGGTCGCTCGAGCAGGCGAAGCTCGGCTCCGCCAAGGAGCTGCCGCTCGCCGGCCAGATCGCGGCGGTGACCGGGGCGGGCGGCGCGATCGGGGCCGCCACCGCCAAGGCTTTTGCGGCGGCGGGCGCCGAGGTCGCGCTGCTCGACGTCGACGAAGGCGCGGCGCGCGCGGCCGCGGCCGCGATCGGCGGCGCCGCGCTCGCGGTCGCCTGCGACGTGACCGATGCCGCCTCGGTACGGGCCGCCTTCGACCGGGTGGCGGAGGCCTTCGGCGGCGTCGACATCGCGGTGTCGAATGCCGGCGGCGCCTGGCAGGGGCGCATCGGGTCGGTCGACGAAGCGGTCCTGCGCCAGAGCTTCGAGCTCAATTTCTACGGCCACCAGCGCGTCGCCCAGAATGCGGTGCGCATCATGCTGGCGCAGGGCACCGGCGGCTGCCTTCTGTTCAATGTCTCCAAGCAGGCCGTGAACCCCGGCCCGAATTTCGGCCCCTACGGGGTCGCGAAAGCCGCGACGCTGTTCCTGGTGCGCCAATACGCGCTCGACTACGGGGCGGACGGCATTCGCGCCAACGCCGTCAATGCCGACCGCATCCGCTCGGGCATCCTGACCGACGAGATGATCGCCCAGCGCGCGCAGGCGCGCGGCCTCTCCGAGAAGGATTACATGAGCGGCAATCTGCTCGGCCGCGAGGTCACCGCAGAGGACGTCGCGCAGGCCTTTGTGGCGCAGGCGCTGGCGCTCAAGACCACCGCCGACGTCACCACCGTCGACGGCGGCAATATCGCGGCGGCGCTGCGTTAATCCTTCGCGAGACTCGCCCAGGCGGCCAGCCCGGCCGTCGCCACGACCGCGACCAGCACGCACCACAGGTCGAGACCCACATAGGCGACCGCGCCGGCGATCGTGCCGGCCAGGAATCCGAGCACGATCGGCCCCAGCACGGCCAGACGGTCCCTGATTCCGGCATACTCGGCCGCGATCCTGGCGTCGGCCGGCGATCGGCGGCGCGCCCGCCACGCCATCCCCAGCTCGGCCGCATCGATCGCGAGCTGCGTGGTGTTGGTCGTCATCACGTTGGTCGAGGGATATCCCAGGAGCCGCACCAGGGCGCTCTGCATCCCCATGGCCAAAAGCCCGAACAGGCTGGCGAGCACGGCGGCCGGCGCGTCCGGATCGGTGAAGGGCCCGCCGCGCAGCCAGCAGGCCAAAAGCCCGGCGAGCAGCGCCGCCTCAAGCCCCAGCGTGGTGGGCAGCGCCGCTCGGCCGCGCGCCAACCGCCTGACGATGACCGTGGTGGCGACGCCGGCGAGAAAAAACGCCGGGATGGCCATGATCTTGATCACCACGCCATGATGATGCGTGACGAACAGCGTGCCGGCGAGCACGAAGCTGCCGGTGACCTGGGCGACGAACAACCCGAACAGCGCCAGGAAGGTGCAGCTGTCGACGTAGCCGGCCAGGAAGCTCAGCAACGCGGGCATCCGCGCCGGCATGGTGGCCGGAGCGGGCCGTTGCGCCAATGGGAGGTCGGACGCCATGGGGCCGCAAGGCTATCATCAATCGCTCGCCAGGATGACGTTCTTCATCAGCGGATAGATCTGGCCTTCCCAGCGCCTGCCGCTGAAGACGCCGTAATGGCCGACGCCCGGCTGCATGTGGTGGCGCTTGAGATAGGGCCGCAGGCCCGTGCACAGGTCATGCGCCGCGACGGTCTGGCCGATCGCGCAGATGTCGTCCTTCTCGCCCTCGACGGTGAGCAGCATGGTGCGCCGGATCGCGGCCGGATCGACCGTCTCGCCGCGGAAGGTGAGGCGGCCGAGCGGCAAGGCGTGCTCCTGAAAAACCAGGCGGACGGTCTCCAGGTAGAACTCGGCGGCGAGATCGAGCACCGCGAAATATTCGTCGTAGAAATCCTTGGTGGCCTGGGCCTTGGCGTGCTCGCCGTTGGCCAGATTCTCGTAGAGCTCGCGGTGCGCCTTCACGTGGCGCTCGATGTTCATGCTCACGAAGGCGGCGAGCTGGACGAAGCCCGGGTAAACGTGGCGGAAGGCGCCGTCGTAGCGATACGGCACCCGCGCGATCAGATGCTGCTCGAACCATTCGATCGGCTTTGAATTGGCGAGCACGTTGACCTTGGTCGGATTGACGCGGGTGTCGATCGGGCCGGCCATCAGCGTCATGCTGCGCGGCTGCGCCGGATTTGCGGATTGCGCCATGACGGCGGCCGCCACCAGCGCCGCCACGCAGGGCTGACAGACCGCCGCGATATGAGCGCCGGGGCCGATCGCTTCGAGAAACGCGATCAGGTGCGCCACATAGTCGTCGAATCCGAAGCGGCCGCTCGCGGTCGGAACGTCGCGCGCATTATGCCAGTCGGTGACATAGACGTCGTGCTCGGGCAGCAGGGTGCGCACGGTGCTGCGCAGCAGCGTCGCGAAATGACCGGACAGCGGCGCGACCAGCAGCACGCGCGGCTGCGTCTGAACGATGTCCTTCTTGAAGTGCAGCAGGGTCGCAAACGGCGTGACGCGGGTGGCCTCCTCGCGCACCTCCACCTCGGCGTTGCCGACCATGACCTTGTCGATGCCGAACGGCGGGCGCACGTGGGTGAGGCCGATGCGCGCGATGAGCTCGTAGGCGGCGGTCAGGTTGCGCAGGACGACCTGGCCCACGGGACGCCATCCGGCGGCCGCCGCCGCCATGCCGGCGAAGGCGCGCACCGGGACCATCATGTCCGTGTGGGCTTGATAGGCCTGATAGAGCATTCGCCCGCCACGCGCTTCGCGCGTGGCCATCCCCGTTTCGCGTTCTCCCGGCAACTGCCACGCTAGGGCATTTTTTGCTGCGCTGCGACATAAAAAATGGCCGCCGCCGATCCGCCGCCCGCGCGCGGCCGGGCGCCGCAACCGGGCTGCCCTTCGGGCCCGCCCGATTTTTTAGTGCCGGGCGCAAAGCGGTTGATATATCATCGATTCTCGTACCGACCGCGGGTCTGCCGGGGCGCCGCGCCAACAGGGTAACGTGTCATGGCCCCGGCAATGCTCACCATCAACAGCAAGAATTACGGCTCCTGGTCGCTGCGCGGCTGGTTGCTGTGCAAACTGGCCGGCCTCGACTTCATCGAGCAGATGCTCTCGAGCGACGACCCGACGACCCGCGCCGAGCTGCTGCTGCTGTCGCCGTCCTTCCTGGTGCCCTGCCTCACCCATGGCGGGGTGAAGGTGTGGGACACGCTGGCGATCGCCGAGTATCTCAACGAGGTGAAGCCCGACGCCGCGCTGCTGCCCAAGAGTCGCGCCGCGCGCGCCGCCTGCCGCTCGATCTGCGGCGAGATGCATTCCGGCTTCAGCAATCTCCGTTCGGCTTTGCCGATGAACATCAAGGGCCGTTTTCCGGGATTCAAGATATGGGCCGGCGCCGCCGCCGACGTCGCGCGCGTCGTCTCGATCTGGAACGCGAGTCTGGCGGACTCGAAGGGCCCCTTCCTGTTCGGCAAGCGGCCGGGCATGGCCGACGCCATGTATGCGCCGGTGTGCACGCGCTTCCTCACCTATGACGTCAAGCTCGACCCGGTCTGCGCCGCCTATTGCGACGCCGTCATGGGGTTGCCCGAGATGCAGGAATGGGTGGCGGCCGCCAAGGCCGAGCACGAGGAAGTGCTCGAGCTCGACGTCGAGTTTTGAAAATTCAGCGGCCGCGCAGCCAGCGTCCGATCCGCTGCACCGCGTCCTGCGTCTCCGCGCGCGAGCCCGCATAGCTCAGCCGGATGAACTCGCGGCCATGCACGGGGTCGAAATCGAGGCCGGGCGTCACCGCCACATGCGCCTCGGCCAGCATGCGCTGCGCAAAATCGTGGCTGTCGGCGGTGAAGCGCGAGACGTCGGCATAGAGGTAGAAGGCGCCGTCCGCCGGCAGGAAGCGGTCGAGCCCGGCGCCCGGCAGTCCCTCGACCAGGATGCGCCGGTTGTCCTCATAGCCGTGCTTGACCTCGTCCATCTCGGCGCGCCCGTCAAAGGCGGCCTCGGCCGCGATCTGCGACAGCGTCGGCACCGAGATCGAGAAATTCTGCTGCAGCCGCTCGATCGTGCGCACCAGATTTTCCGGCGCCACCATCCAGCCGATCCGCCAGCCGGTCATGCAGAAATATTTCGAGAAGGAGTTGATGACCATGGCGCGGTCGGAGAACTGCGCCGCGGTCGCGGCCGGGAACGCATAGTCGAGGCCGTGATAGATTTCGTCGGACATGAAGCGGATGCCGGCGCCCTCGGCGGCGCCGATCAGATCCGCCAGCGCGTCCGCCGTCATCATGGTGCCGGTCGGGTTGGCCGGACTGGCGACCAGCACGCCGGCGAGCGGGCGCTCGCGATGGGCCGCCAGCAGCGCCTCGCCGGTGAGCGCCCAGCGCGTCGCCGCGGGGGTATCGATCAGCACCGGCTCGCAGCCGAGCGCGGTCAGGATGTGGCGATAGGGCGGATAGCCGGGGCTGGCGATCGCCACCCGGTCGCCCGGCTCGAACAGGGTCAGAAAGGCGAGCATGAATCCGGCCGAGGAGCCGGTGGTGACGATGACGCGCGCGGGGTCGATGTCGACGCCATGGCGCTCGGCATAGTGGCGCGCGATGCGGCCGCGCAGCGACGGGATGCCGAGCGTCTCCGTATAGGCGATCCGCCCACCGATCGCGGCGCGCGCCGCCGCGAGCGCGGTCGCGGGCGCCGCCGCGGCCGGCTGCCCCACCTCCATGTGGATGACGTGGGTGCCGGCAGCCTCGAGCCGCGCGGCCGCCGCCATCACGTCCATGACCATGAAGGGCGACACGTCGCTGCGCGCCGACGGTATGATCGGCCGCCTTCCGGATTCCAGCATCGTCACCAAACCTTTTGCGCGGACTAGCGCATGATCCCGAAAAGTTGAAGACTTTTCGGACAAGATCATGCGCAAAAGCAAGAACATGGCGAGCAAGATCGCTTCAGTGCGAAGCGATCTTGCTCTAAGCCCTGTGAGGCGCCTGCCGCGCTGTTGCCGTATTTCCCCGCTTGGTCTAGGCCCGGGCGGGGGGTGCGGTCGGGTCGTGGCGTTGCGCGGGCATCGGCCAGAACCGCCAGCCGACTCAATACCTTGCGCTCAGCCACCCGGTCCGGCGCGGCCCCGAATGTTTGACCGCGTCCGGCAGCGTCCCTAGCTTGGTCACGCCGGCACGTTCTTGAAGACGCAGTGGGAATGATAGCAGACGCACGACCTGTCAAGCGGCGCCGGTTCCTGCGAGCCTCGCGCTCGATCGCGATTCTGACCGCCTGCGCGCTCGCGGCCGGCGGCGCGCCGGTGCGCGCCCAGGATGTCGCCAAGGGCCTGCCGATGATTCGCGACAGCGAGATCGAGCAGCTGCTGCGCGAATACACCCAGCCCATCCTGCGCGCCGCCGGTCTGGCGCAGCAGAATATCCGCGTGGTCATCATCAACGAGCGCTCGTTCAACGCCTTCGTGGTCGACGCCAAGCGGATCTTCGTCAATGCCGGGGCGCTGATGGAGGCGCAGACGCCGAACCAGATCATCGGCGTGTTCGCGCACGAGACCGGCCATATCGCGGGCGGACACCTGAGCAAATTGCGCACCGAGCTCGCCAACGCGCAGACGATCGCGATCCTCGCCATGCTGCTCGGCGTCGGTGCCGCCGTGGCTGGCGCCCGCAGCGGCAGCGTCGGGGGCAATCCGGCCGCGGTGGCGCTGCTGGCGCCGCAGAGCGTGGTGATGCGCTCGCTCCTCGCCTACCAGCGCCAGCAGGAAGAGCAGGCCGACCGCGCCGGAGTGAAGTTCCTCGCCGCGACCGGGCAGTCCGCCAAGGGCATGTACGAAACCTTCAAGCGCTTCGCCGACCAGTCGCTGTTCGCCTCGCAATATGTCGATCCTTACGTCCAGTCGCATCCGATGCCGGCCGACCGGATCGCCGCCCTGCAGGAGATCGCGCGGACCAGCCCCTATTGGGACAAGGTCGACCCGCCCGAGCTGCAGGCCCGCCACGATCTGATGCGCGCCAAGCTCGCCGGCTACCTGGAGCGGCCCGACTCGGTGCAGCGCCGCTATCCGCCGAGCGACACCAGCCTGCCCGCCCGTTACGCCCGCGCGATCGCGGCCTACCGCCACGGAGATCTGCGCGACGCGGTCGCGCAGATCGACAGCCTGATCCAGTCGCAGCCCGGCAATCCCTATTTCTACGAGCTCAAGGGCCAGGCGCTGCTCGAAGCCGGAAAGCCCGCCGAGGCCGTTCCGCCGCTGCGGCATGCGCTCGCCGCCGCCCCCAATCCGGCCCTGATCCAGGTCCTGCTCGGCCAGGCGCTGGTCGCGTCCAATCAGCCGGCGCTGGCCGACGAGGCGATCACCGGTTTGCGCGCCGCGGTGGCGCGCGATCCCGATATCTCCGACGGCTATGACTATCTCGCGATGGCGTATGGCCGCAAAGGCGACCTCGCGCAGGCCGACCTCGCCTCCGCCCAGGCCGCCTTCATCCGCGGCGACTACAAGACCGCGCGCCAGATCGCCACCCGCGCCAAGACGCGTTTCCCCGTCGGTGCGCCGGGCTGGGTCAAGGCCGACGACATCTCCAGCTTCAAGCCGCTCAATGCCCGCGGCTTGCCCCAATGACCCCCCCGACACCAAGCCATCACAAAGGAAGAACCCGATGACCATGACGCCTCGCCTGCTCGCCGCCGCCGCCACGGCCGCCCTGCTGATGCTGCCGGCGCCGTCCCGCGCGCAGAGCTTCTCCGCCCCGCAACGCGGCGAGATCGAGCACATCATCCGGGACTATCTGCTCGCCCATCCCGAGCTCCTGGAGGAAGTCTCCGCCGAGCTCGACAAGCGCAAGCAGCTCGCCGAAGCCGAGAAGGCCAAGACCGCGATCAAGAATCATTCGGACGCGCTGTTCAACTCGGCGCGCCAGGTCACGGTCGGCAACGCCCAGGGCGACGTCACGCTGGTCGAGTTCTTCGATTACAACTGCGGTTACTGCAAGCGCGCGCTCCTGGACCTCACCCAGATCATGAAGGGCG